>Ga0182030_10001332_pt1 | contig 50636 bp, 43 predicted proteins | sample 812S3MmetaG_FD_121299 | JGI IMG/M metagenome (GOLD analysis project Ga0182030, IMG submission 121299) | Permafrost microbial communities from Stordalen Mire, Sweden - 812S3M metaG (Illumina Assembly) | ecosystem: Environmental > Terrestrial > Soil > Wetlands > Permafrost | place: Sweden... | reverse complement strand
TCATTTCGCTCATGCGCGATTTGCCTTGATCGCAAATGGATGAACGCCATTGGTTTTGATGACCGGCAGGTCGCGGAATTTCGAAACGATATCGATCGAGGTACGCACTTCGTCGAGCCCAAAGCCCCGACCGGCGATAATTTCCTCGTAGCTGCGGGTGTGAAGGTCGGTGAAGCCTTCCGAAAATTCGACCGCCTCACCGTCGACCGTGATCGAGCGAAACGTCGATTTCTTGCCCCTTACACTCTCTGGCAGATCGTTGCGATCGATCGAGAGAAACCAACTGACATCGGCGCGCTCGCATTCGAGCGAACCCGCGGCCCGTACCGGCTCCCGGAGATGGGCCTCGTTGCGGCTGGCGCTTCCGAAAATGAACCCCAGCATGTCGAAAAAATGGACGCCGATATTGGTCGCCACTCCGCCCGACTTGCGATCGTCACCCTTCCAAGAGGTGTGATACCACTGGCCGCGCGAAGCGATGTAGGTGAGCTCGACTTTGTGCCGCTTGTTGCTGTTTGCGAACCGATCACGCAGCGCGATGATCGCGGGATGCAATCGAAGCTGCAGGATGGTGGATATTCGGCGACCGGTGTCATGCTCGATCTCCGCCAGGCTATCGATATCCCGGGGATTGAGGGCCAGCGGCTTTTCGCAGATGGCGTCGGCACCGGCGCGCATCGCATAGCTGCAATGGGTATCGTGCAGATGGTTCGGCGAGCAGATCGCGGCGTAATCGATTTTTTCGCCGCGGCGGCGAAGCTGGTCAATGTGGCGATCGAACTCCTCGAACCCGACAAAAAAGTGCGCGTCGGGAAAATGGCTGTCCAGAATGCCGACGGAGTCGTTCGGATCGTAGGCGGCAACAAGATTTCCACCGGTTTCCGCGATCGCGCGCATGTGCCGGGGCGCAATGTAACCCGCAGCGCCGATAAGAGCATAGGATGTCAAAGGCTGTCCCCGATTTGCAAAAACTGGCGCCCAACGGGCTTGCGGCAGTGGCGCTTTCCTAGCCCGTCCGCGTCGCAATCGTCAAGGACGGCCGGCCAGAACCTAATCCATCCGGAAACCGTCGCCGGTGCCGAACTTCAACCCGGGTTCCGTTCTTGATCGCTCCGGGCAGCGACTGCATCAGGCCCGGATGATGTTGTCGGCGGGCGCGAGGAACCGGCCGCGACAATCGATCAAAAGCGGCGACTGCGTTCGCAGCATTTCGTAATCAAACTTGTCGTGGTCGGTCGCCAGCAGCACGCAATCGAACTTCGCGACACTTTCCGACGTGAGCACCGTGCTCGACAGGTCAAAGTGATGTTCGCGCATCCTGGGAAACGCCGGAACGTGCGGATCGCTGTACGCTATCTTTGCACCGAGATCGCGAAGCTTTTCCATCAGGTACACCGACGGGGACTCGCGGACATCATCGACATTCTTTTTGTAGGCAATGCCGAGCACGAGGATGTTACTTCCCTTGATGGACTTGCCCTTTCCATTAAGGGCGCCGGTGACCTTGGATACCACGTAGTCCGGCATCGACGAATTGATCTCGCCCGCCAGCTCGATGAAGCGCGTGTGCATGCCGTATTCGCGCGCTTTCCAGGTCAGGTAAAACGGGTCGATCGGAATGCAGTGGCCACCGATCCCGGGACCTGGATAGTAGGGCACGAAACCGAAAGGTTTAGTCGCCGCCGCCCGGATCACTTCGTGAATATCGATGCCCATCTTGTCCGCGACCATTTTCATCTCATTGACGAGACCGATATTCACCGAGCGATGGATATTCTCAAGGAGCTTCGTCAGTTCGGCGGCCTGGGTCGAACTGACGGGGACAACCTTGTCGATCACCTGCCGATAGAGCGCGACGCCGGCCTCGAGACATGCCGGGGTGCAGCCGCCGCAGATTTTCGGGATCGATCGGGTCGTAAAATTCGGATTGCCGGGATCTTCCCGCTCGGGCGAAAACACCAGAAAGAAGTCGCTGCCAACCTTCAATCCGCGCTTCTCGATGCGCGGTTTCAGCTCCTCTTCGGTCGTGCCTGGATAGGTCGTGCTTTCCAGCGACAGGATCATCCCTTCGTGCAGATGCGGCAGCAGCGATTCGACGGTATTGAGAACGAAACTCAGATCGGGTTCGCGGTATTTATTGAGCGGAGTGGGCACGCAGAGAATGAGCGCATCAACTTCGGCCGCGCGGGAAAAATCCGTGGTTGGGTCGAAGCCGCGTCCGATGGCGGTCTGGACGCTCGCCGGTGTGATATGTTCGATATAGGATTTTCCCGCCCGAAGCGCGTCGACCTTGACCTGATCGATATCCAAACCGACTACCCTGTATCCGACCTCACAATAGCGAAGCATCAGCGGCAGGCCGACATAGCCGAGCCCCACGATTCCTATCGTCGCCGTCTTGCCGTCAAGCTTCTCGATCAGTTCGGAGTTCATTCGAATACCTGTAAATCTCTGCGCAATGGCACCCGGCGGGCCGGGCATCACGCCGCTCATATCTGGGATTATTACGGGAATTCGGGGCGCGCTCCCGCAGGACGGCTGTAGCCGTCACGGGCCATGGCATACCCTTATGAAAGCAGCCCCACAACACTCAAATTCAGCTTCTCCGGGCCGACAATTGACGTCCAAAATAGGCTCCCGAATTACATTATAAGGGGAAAGTCACGCCGACATGGAGGTGTCCGTGCCCTTCAGCCGCGGGCTTCTTTTATTCCGTCTCGACACAAGGGCCCTCCCCGGGGTAGCCAGACGTTGAGGTTATTCTCGAAGCGATCCTGAGGCGAAACTGGCTGCATCGCGGGTTGGAGGAGACAATGGCAAATACAATGGATCAGAGCGCTATCGACAAGAACAACGCCGCTTTTTGGGACGAATTGTGCGGCTCGAGCCTGGCAAGATCTCTGGATATCAAGGACTCTTCACCAGCGTCTCTTAAACGTTTCGATGATTGGTATTTTGCCTACTATCCGTACCTTTTCACCTATATCCCGTTTAAGCAGCTGAACGGGAAAGATGTGCTCGAAGTTGGCCTGGGCTATGGAACTGTCTCCCAGCGTATCGCCGAATCTGGCGCGCGATATCAGGGCCTCGACATCGCAGCGGGGCCGGTCAGCATGGTCAACGACAGACTTCGCCAAACCAATCTACCCGGATCGGCACGACAAGGCTCGATCCTTACCGCTCCCTTTCACGACGAAAGCTTCGACTATGTTGTGGCAATCGGATGTCTTCACCACACCGGCGATTTAAGGAGCGCCATAGCGGAATGTCGGCGGATCCTGCGCCCAGGTGGGCAACTCATCTTCATGGTGTACTATGCCTATTCCTATCGGCGCCTGTTTAGCGAGACAACCGATACACTGCGTTATCTTGCGCGAGAGACTGCGGGCTATCGAGGCTCGGTAACCGCGAGCAAAGCTTCACAACGTAAAGCTTATGACTCATCTGCGAGTGGAGAGGCTGCACCCCACACGGATTGGATTTCAATACGCTCGGCGCGTTCTTATTGCCGCGACTTCACGTCGTTTACGGCAACTCTTGATAACATCGACAACGGAATGCCTTTCAGATGGAGCGGACCACGCGAGCAGCTCCTGAAGGGGCCTTACCCAAGATGGCTTGGGCTTGATCTCTATGCGACGGCCACCAAGTGACCGCATCTCCACCTTCAACAAAAAATTATAGCAGGCTATGATTTCGATAGCGAAGATAACCCTAAGGACCCGTGGGAAGATGCCGCCGGCGTCTGAGATCATTGTCTTGATCGTATTCAGCCGCTCGCAGAATCTGCTTGACCACGACACAGGACGATTAGTCGGAGGTCGCCGTCGTTGACTCGACAGACGATTACGGCCAGCCAGCGAAATGGGACGTTAAGATAATGGCTTCTGTTTTCACCATCGTCGGAGCACGACCGCAGTTCATCAAGGCCGCGCCAGTCAGCCGCGCCCTTGCAGCTGCGGGATTGAAAGAGATCCTGGTCCATACCGGACAGCATTTCGACGCCCTGATGTCGGACGTCTTTTTCGACGAACTCGATATTCCCAAACCCGCTCACAATCTCGAGGTCAACAGTCTCGGACACGGCGCCATGACCGGTCGCATGCTGGAAAAGCTCGAAGCGGCAATGGTCGCTGAGGCGCCGGACATCGTCCTGATTTACGGAGACACTAATTCAACCTTGGCCGGTGCGCTGGCTGCGGCCAAGATCGGCATCCCCGTCGCACATGTCGAAGCTGGTTTGCGGTCCTTCAACCGTCGCATGCCCGAGGAGATCAACCGGGTCGTTGCCGACCACTTGAGCGAGATGCTGTTCTGCCCAACCACGACAGCTGCAGCAAATCTCGAAGTAGAAGGCATTACGCAAGGCATCTACACCGTCGGCGATGTCATGTATGATATGACGCTGGCGGCCGTCGCGCGCGCGCAGGATCGATCGCGCATTCTGGAAAAACTGCAGTTAAAGCAAGGTGGCTATTCGGTCGCAACCATCCATCGCGCGGAGAATACCGACGATCTTGAAAGATTCTCTCGCATTATCGCCTGGCTTGAGGAGGCGGCGCAGAAAGATCCGGTGGTCATGCCTACACATCCGCGTACGCGCAAGCTGCTTGAGCGGATCGGCGTTACCCCGCGCGGGGTGCGGCTCATCGACCCGCTAGGCTATCTCGACATGACGCAGCTCGTGCATTCATCAACCGCTGTTTTCACGGATTCGGGCGGATTACAGAAGGAAGCCTATTTTCACCGCGTACCGTGCGTGACGTTGCGCGACGAGACGGAATGGGTCGAAACAATCGAGGCCGGATGGAACAGGCTCTGGACACAGCCCGCCTATGTCGGACCGCGGAAGCCGATTACCGACTATGGCGACGGACACGCGGCGGAGAAAATTGCTGAAATCCTGACTTCACGCATTTCAGCGAAGACGGCTTCCTAGCTCGAACCGGCGACGGCTCATTCCATCCCGGATACGGGGAAATATGCCGGGAAGAGCAGCGATTGGAACGTAATGCGATGAGACTGGTTTCCCTCGTGAAGAATGCGGCAAAAGCCGCCGCTAGACTGACGCGCGCGCCCCAAAGCGCGGCGGCGGTTGTCGAGAGATACTGGACGGGACACAACGTCACGCTCCATCGCACGTTTTCCTCACCAGAGGCTTCGTTGGCTGATTTTCATTGGCGCAATGCGCAGTATTTCGGCTACATCGACCTGATGCCGGTAGCCGGCGCGAACGGACTGACGGTGCTCGATTTCGGTTGCGGCCCCGGATACGATCTTGTGGGCTTTGCATCGCAGTCGCGGCCGCGACGTCTCATCGGCATCGACGTGTCACAATCCTCGCTCGCCGAGGCAAAGATCCGACTCGAGCTGCACGGTGCCGAGCCGGAACTGCACCACCACGACGTGTTGCAAGCTCCGCTTCCGCTCTCAAATGCATCCGTCGATCTTGTCCACAGTTCCGGCGTACTGCACCACATGCCAACGACAGAACCTGCGCTGAGAGAATTACGGCGGGTTCTCAAGCCGGGGGGCCGTGCACAGTTGATGGTCTATCACACCGACAGTCTCTGGCTTCACCTCTACGTCGCCTATGAGCGCCAGCTAATGCGGCGGATCGACCGCAATCTCGATCTCCTGGAAGCCTTTCAGAAATCAACCGACGGGCCCGATTGTCCCATTTCACGCTGTTATACGCAGGATGCGTTCGTAAAACTCGTCTCGGCATGCGGTTTCGAATTCGAGCGCTTCGGCGTCGCCGTTTCCGCATGGGAGATGTCGCTCTTGCACAAGCGCTACGCAGCAATCATGGATCCGCGCCTTCCGCGGAAAAGCCGCGAGTTCCTCGCCGGACTCACCTTTGACGAGCGCGGACTTCCGTTGACCCGTCAAGGCGTCCATGCCGGCATCGACGGTTGTTACCGATTTCGCGCGGTTTAGCTCACTGCGATGGCAGAAACTCGCCGCGATCCCGGCCGCGCGGCAGAACAGGGGCGCTACCGCAACCTAAGCGACTCTGCGACAATAGGCTACGAGAAATAATCTTCCGTCACGTTTTGCGAAATAATCACCCATTTTTGAATTTGCGTTCGCAAGAGCATTCAGAATGTCGCTTTCCTGGGCGCTATACGGCCTAACTTGTACCGATCGCGGCTCCGGGCTTTCGATGCTCGGGGTCTTGATATCCCAGCAATCGCCGTAATCTAGATGATGAATAAGATCGAATGCGGGTGCCCCCATCTGTTCGATCGATACAAATTCGAGGCCTTCCACTCTTTCGAGTAACGCGCGCAGCGAATACTCGTTGAACAGCGACACATGGTAAGGTGGAACAACGTTCGGCGATGATCCTTGGGATACGACAGAATTTAACCGGGTAAAGTGCGGAACGACCATAACGAGCCAGCCACCCGGCTTTACCGTAGCGGCATAGCTCCGCAAAAATTCAAGCGGAGTGGTGACGTGCTCCAGAACAGCGACCGATGAGACAACATCAAATAATTCCCCACCATTGAAAAGCTCTGCAGGATCTTCCGACACCACCTTGAAATCGAACAATTCCCTGGCAATGGAAATCGACTGAGGGTTCATTTCGTTAAGTTGAACTTCCCAATTGGGCTTCATCTGGCGGACAAGATTTGCAAATGCCCCCAGTCCACCACCTACATCGAGCCATCTCCCAGTTGAACGTCCTTCGGTGGTGGCATGAACAACCGACCTCAGAACTTCCCGGGGGGCAGAGAATGGCGTCGAGGCACCGCCGGCCTTCATTAACGGCTGTTCGAACAGAGAGCGTACTTGGCTGTAGTAAGAACCTGAATAAAGCTTCGCGATGATTGTCTCGGGTGGATAAGGATCCAAGCACACAAACTCACAAGCTACGCACCTGGAATGTTGAAATCCGTATTTTGCAAACGCAAACACCAGCTTTCCCACGCCGCAGGCGGGGCAGACTTCATGACGCGGCCATTGATCCGGATACCCACCCGCTCCCAAGCAGACTTCTTGGATTTCTTTGCGAAGAGTATCGTGGGTGGGCGTCTCGGGCAAAAGATCAGAAACATCCTTCTCGTCCTCCACGACGATATGCGAGAGACCTGGATACAGCATGATTGGAGCTCCGAGGTCCATCGCCGCATCGTCGACCGTAAATGAATAATAGAAATGCCGATATTCATAAAACTCCCAGGTCGCGGGCTCGTTTGGCAACAGGCCAATCGACAGGAAGTACTCACCTTTTCGAAAGGGTACATAGTCGAACGAAACCAAAAGCGTGCCTCTGCGTGCTGCATAGAACCGGTCAACAGCTTGATCGTAAGTTTCACGCGTTTCAAACGGCCGGACATTTTGAGTGAAATATTGCGCAACGGGAGCAAGATCGTGCTTGGAGTTGATCGCAAGGGCGATGCCAACCTTAACCCCTGCCAAAGGACCATCGACCCGATAATGCACTTTCAACCGAAATGGCCGAAGAAGCGTGAGACGGGTCGTAGGCTGATTATTGTGGTCGAACATTTCGACGCTATCGATAAAAACGGGACCGCGACGGAAGACTTGTTTGCCTGTCGCTTCCCTCGAGTTAAACAGAGTTTGATCACGCGGCCCAGCGATCTCTGATGAACCAGACGCGGGGACGCCGATCCCGTCAATACGAGGCAGGTCTGACGCCGTTGGCGAGGCAGTGTCGTCCAGCTCATCTGCCACTTCCTCAATCCAACTTTCGCCATCCGCGCTCTCATGTGCTGCGAGATCATAGGCCTGCACGATATTGATGGCTGACCCGACCATACGGACCTGTCCCCGTTCCATCCAAACCACGCGCTGGCACAATTGCGCCAGCAGCCCGGTCCCGTGCGAAACCAAGATTACCGTTCGCCCTCCGGAGCAAAGTTGTCGAATTCGCCGCAGACATTTTTGAACAAAAGCAGCATCGCCCGCTGCGAGGGCTTCATCAATGATCAGGATGTCGGGATCCACGGCGGTCGCAATCGAGAACGCCAAGCGGGCGTACATTCCGCTCGAATAGGTCTTGACCGGTCGTTCGATAAATTCGCCGAGCCCGCTGAAATCGATGATTTCATCGATTTTGCGACTAACCTCCGCTCTATCCATCCCATAGAGCAAACCGCTCAAATAGGTATTCTCGCGTCCGGAAAATTCAGGATTGAAGCCAAGGCCGAGTTCGAGAATAGCGGTGACCCGCCCGGCAACGTCAACCGTACCGCTCGTTGCCTCCAGGACCCCGGTAATCACCTTCAACAAGGTCGATTTTCCGGCACCGTTTGAACCGATAATTCCGAGAACTTCCCCGCGGACGACCTCAAGATTTACGCCGTTGAGCGCCCGAAACGTCGTATGCCGTGGCCGGCGCGTCAGAACCTCGATCGCCAGGTCCACAGGTCTGGCGTAAATTTCGTATTCCTTCACCAGGTCCTTGATGCGAATTGCGATGTTGCTCACGGCGCTCTCCTCACAGAACATTCGCAAAATAGTGCTTGAGGCGAACGAAGACGTATGAACCACCAAGAAGCGAGCCGGCTGAAAGGATCGGCAGCACCACCCAGGCGATTGGGTGGTTCATCGCACCGAAGTAAAGGGCGTCCTGATAACACCAGATCAAATAACTGAAGGGATTGCACAGAAGTATAAAGCGGAGAGAGGATGGAACCATATCCGGCAAATAGACAACGGGCATAAGATAGACATTCACCGTCACAAAAACTCTTACCAGCTCGGGTATATCCCGAAAGAACGGTGTCATTGCCGCCAGTAGTAACGACACCCCCCATAACAGCGCGAGATGAAGAACAACGAGCGGAAGCAACAGCAGAAACGACGCAGGTATTTGCGACCGTGCGAACACGGTGTACATAACAACTGCCGAAAACAAAATAGCTTGAACCGCGACGGAAGAAAGTACTGTCTTGGCGACCAGCACTTCGGGCGGGAACATGACCTTCTTGACGATGGAAAGATTTGCGATCATGACGCCGGAAGCACGGCCCATTACGTCCTGCGTCATGAGCCAGGGTGCCAAGCCCGAAAAGAGATAGACGAGATAATCCTTCGGCCCCTGCTCACCGATCCGCACCTTGAATACGATCGTGAACAGGAAAGCATAGACCGCAAACATCAGAAGCGGATGGACTGCAAGCCAAATGGCCCCTGCCACCTGGCCAGCATGCATATGCGTCATTTCCCGCCGCGCCAATTCAAGGACAAGATGCTTGCGACGAACGATCGATTTAATCAGCTGCAAAGCGCCAAATCCAGCATTTCGCTGAGGCGCCTCACGCCGAAGAGCATTATCATTGGGTACTAAATCGACCATATACTCTCCGTAGTTCTGCGGGCCGGCAATTCCAAGAATTGCAACCGGCGGCCGGTTTCAACCCGGCTCTCCTTTTCTGCCGAACCTGTTTCTCTCGACCGTTCCGAAGTTAGGCGCCAGCCTATCTTGCTTAAAATGATTGCGGCAACTTGCGACGTACTGGCGCGACTATCGCTAACAATATCGTCGTATATCCGGCACAAAATGGGCGTGCGCCATCATACAGCGAAGGATCGTCGCCTTGTTGATCCGAGTCCATTCGACGGTTCGCCGAACGCCTTCTTCATGCGCAACCTGCGCGGTGAACCCGAGTTTTTCCTGCGCCTTGGATGTCGCGGCAAAACGCTGGCCCGAACGATCCCAGTCGCGCGCCGGCGCCAAGGTGATCGGCATAGCGTTGCCGGTTTCAGCATTGATACGTTCGGCGAGCTGCCTGACGGTGACTTCCACACCCGAACCCAGATTGTAAATCTCCCCGGGGGCCCCTTTCATCGCGCAGGCCATCAGACCGCGCGCCATATCCTCCACAAAAATGAAATCGCGGCTGGCGATGCCGCCGTTTTCGACTGGTAACGCTTCGCCATGCAATGATTTCCAGATAAAGGTCGGTGTCACGTTGCGCCAGACAGTATGGACTGTGCCACGCCAACGTCCTGCCCCAAGAATTTCTCCTGGCCCGTAAACATTCTGGAACCGCGCCTTGACGAAGGGTAGCCCGTATCGCGTGAAGTAGTAATTGCCGTACATCTCGCCGATCAGCTTGGAGATCGAATATGGACTGTCATGAAACAGAGATACGGCCGCTTCCTCGGTCGTTGCGGTAGCACCGTCGAACGTCTTCTCGGCGACCGCGCAGCCCGCCGCGGAATAGACGACCTTCTTCAGCGACTTGATATCTTTCAAACGCTCGAACAGTTTCAGCGTCGTCAAGGTATTGTTTTCGTGATCCGCCAAAGGGTCATGAATCGACGATTGGTTCCCGTGAAAGCACGCGAGATGATAGGCATAGTCAAGATCGTCATCGAGTTCGCGCAAGACACGCTCGTTGGTGATGGAGCCGGACACCAGCTTGACCACCGGATCGTCAGGCACGTTGACCGGATCGGACGAAAGAAAATTGTCGACGATCGTCAGCTTTCGCGGCCGCTCCCTTAGAATGAGCCGCACAAGATTGGAGCCGACAAAACCCGCACCGCCAACGATCAGTAGGTTCTTTCCGGTAAAACTCTCGGCCATAATTCCTCGTAGCAAAACGGCGATTGATCTCAGGCAGCGCTCGATGGCGGAGCCTTCAGGTGGCTGTAGATCGCCGTCACGCCGTGAATATCATACCAGGCGAGCATCCGGCGAATCGTTTGCTCGAATGAGTAGCGCGGGTGCCAGTCGAAGGTCTCGATCGTCTTGCTGGGATCCAGTACCACGGCCGGAACATCGTCCGGCCCAGGATCCGTTTCCGGTACGGGATCCTTGAGTTCAATCTTGAGATGGTCGACGACAATATTGAAGATTTCCTTGATCGTGTGCCCTGTCCCGGTCGAGACATTGAAGACACCGGTTGGCGCTCCTGGTTGCATCACGGCATCCATCACCGAAAAGAAATCATCCATATCGATGAAGTCGCGGACCGTCCGCGAGCAGAAGCAGCCCTTGCCGGCTTTCAGACGCGTGTAGAATGTCGGAATCGGGCCGATCGCCAGCCGAGGACCGGTGACATTGGCGAGTCGCAACGAGACATAGGGTAAGCCGGAAATTGCCAGATAATTCTCTCCCGCCTGCTTGGAGATGCCGTAGCTCGTGAACGGCCGCGCGGCCGCACATGCCGGGATCGGTAACCGCTCTGGCCGGCCATACCCCAGCGCGGTATGGAAGTTTACGAACCTTTCGACTCCGGCTGCTTTGGCCGCTTCGACAATATGGATGGTGCCTTCGATGTTAGTGCGCGCATCCTCGAGCCAATCATCGGGATCCTTGTAGGCCGCAGCAGAATGAACGACGTGGCTCGGTTTAAATTCGGCAAACAGCCGGTCGACGAGCGCGCGGTCGGTTACCGTGCCTTCCACGAGCGAGAGCTTCGGATGGGAATTCGGCAGCGAACCCCGGTGACCCGTGGCAAAATTGTCCAGCACCTGGACATCATGTCCCTCTTCCAGATAGCGTTCGGTCAGGTTTGAACCAAGGCATCCGGCCCCACCGGTAATCAGGATCCGCGTCATCGGCTCGCCTCAAGCCTTCGCCGAGGTCTTGATGTCGGCCCGTGCTTCCTTGAGATGGGTGTAACCGCCAACCACTCCGTCCTTCTCCCAGCGCTGAACCGCCAGTCTGGCGATCTCATCGAGGGGCGTGAATGTCACGTCAGAGAAATCGGCGAACGTCCGTTCCGGATCAAGCAGGATGGACGGCGCGTCGTCAGGACCAAGCGGCTTCATTTCCGGTTCGGGGTAGTCGTTGAGCTTCATCGCCCTGACGACCGAATCGTAGAGCTCGAGGATGGCAACGTCCTTGCCGGAAGAGAAGTGATAAGTTCCCAATCCCTTGCCACCGGCGGCCTGAACGACGACGTTGGCGAGGTCGCCCGCGTAGCAAAAGTCGCGACGTGCCGGCGTCACAAAGCACTTCTGGCCCTTGGACAGACGGCCGTAAAAGATCGGCAGCGGACCGGAGACGTTGCGCGGACCGATCACGTTGGCGAGCCGGAACGTTACCCATTCGACGCCCGAAAACTGTACGTAGTGCTCGCCCGCCGTCTTGGAGATGGCGTAACTCGAATTGACCGGGTTGATCGGATGATCGAGGCGGATCGGCTGCTGGATCGGTTTGGTGCCGTAGCACAACGCGGTCTGGAAATAGATCAGCCGCCTGACCTTGTGGGTCTTGCACGCTTTGGCGATGTTAGCGCCACCGACGGCATTGACCATCGCATCCGTGGACCAGTTCTCGGGATCCTTGTACGAAGCGGCGGTGTGAACCACGACGTCGGGCTTGAAGTCCGAAAACAGCTGGTCAATGAGCGCCGCATCGACAATCGAACCTTCGACTTGTGTCAGGTGCGGCTGATCGAGCAAATTGTCGCGCCGGCCTGTCGAAAAATCGTCGAGCGACAAGATTTTATCGCCACGCGCCAGCAGTGTGTCGGCCACGGTCGAACCTACCTGACCAGAACCTCCGGTAATGAACACCTTCATATTCGTCTAAATCCTTGCGATTGATGTTTGGCGAAGCGTTGCTATTGCGCGGCAACTCGGGCTGGCTCGATTTCATCGATCATGCGGCGATATTGCGCCGCTCGATCATGAAACAGCATATGCCATATTTCCAGACTCATGAGGCCCCAGACCTTTCGGGAGAACCGCTCGGCCTTGTCGAAATTGGCGAGGATTGCCTTGGAGTTGAAGAACTCGCGATTACGGTCGCGTTGTGTCGTGAAGATGTCGCCGACCATATCTCTTAGTTCCCCGCTCAGCCATTCCTGCAGCGGCACCGGAAAGCCCATCTTGTCCCGTCGGGTCATCAGTTCCGCAGGCAAATCCTTCCCGTAGGTGGATTTGATGAAGTGTTTCATCTGTCCACCCTTGAACTTGATATCGGCCGGGATGGTCGCGGCAAATTCGACCACCGAGTGATCGAGTAGTGGGACCCTGGACTCCAGCCCGTGCGCCATCGACATGCGATCCTCCACCTGCAGCAAGGCAGGCAAGAGGCACTTGAAGTCGAAGTGCGTCATCGAATCGAAATAGGCTTCCTTGCGGACGTTACGTTCCGAATTGAAAATGCCCTGAAAGCGCTGAAACACGCCCGCCCTGTCAAGGGCGCCCCAGTCCACCTCGTCGGCCATGTCGGCGGAACGGTCGATCAGACGGAAATACCGTTCGTCGATCGGACCGAACAGACCCTTGGAAAACAACTGACGGAGCAGCGGTTTATACTCCTGCAGCACCGTAAGATGTGGGATGATGGATTCCGGGGTAACAACGAAATTGCCGTTTTGATAGGTGCCGTCAATCGCAGCTTTCAGCGATTGCTCGAGATACGCGATGAGATACCGCGCGTATCCGCCAAAAATCTCATCCCCGCCCTGACCGCCAAGCACCACCTTGACATGGCGCGCGGCAAGCTCAGAAACCATGTACTGCGGAAACGAGCCTGGCCCCGCGACTGGCGTGTCGAGGTGATAAATGACCTTCTCGATGTTATCGCGAAAGTCTTTTGCCGTGATTTCAATCTGCTTGAGGTCAATCCCGCTTTGCCGGCAAGCGATCTCCGCATATGGGCTCTCGTCGTAGCCCGGAAATTCCGTAAACTTGCCATGGAAGCCTATTCGCCCCGTGGCCGCTTCGCGCGATGCCAGAATGCCAATCAGACTTGAATCGATTCCGCCGGAAATATAGGCGCCGACCGGGACATCGGATCGCAGATGTACTTTCACCGAGTCGCCCAGCCGGGATCGCATCTCATCGCCGAACCAGCTCTCGGTATGACTCCAGTCGATATCGTAATGCACATCCCAATAGCGAAAGGTGCGGACCTCGCCATTTTCAACGCAGAGAGCGTGGCCCGGTAACAACGAATGAATGTTCTTGAATAGTGTACTTTCGCCGATCGTGTATTGAAACGTCATGTACTCGGCAAGCGCATCCGGATCGGTCGCGATTTCAGGCAGAACCGGCAGCAGCGCCTTCATTTCCGACGCAAAATACAGCGTGCCGTCCACAATCGTGTAGTAAAAAGGCTTGATCCCAAAACGATCGCGCGCCGCAAACAGCCGTGTTCCATCCCAAAGCGCAAACGCAAACATTCCGCGCAGATGGCTCAGACAGTCACGTCCCCACTTGGCATAAGAAGCCAGAATCGTTTCTGTATCGGAGGTTGTGCGGAAGGTCCATCCGGATGCCAGTTCACGGCGCAGTTCAAGATAGTTGTAGATCTCACCATTGAACGTGATGACGGACCCGTTTTCCCCCGTCATGGGCTGGGCGCCAGCCGCCGTGAGGTCGATAATAGTTAGCCGGCGGTGCGCGAACCCGCAGGAATTGTCGGGCGATAGCCAAAATCCGTGTCCGTCCGGGCCACGATGCGCGATCAGGTGCCCCATGGTCGCAAGCACGCGGTCAAGCCGCTGCACAACCTGGCGTGAAAGCGATACCGCTCCGGCTATTCCGCACATCTCAGGCTACTTTCCTAAGCTCATTCTTCCCGGCCCTCCGAAAGAATTTGGGGCGGGCATTCACTAGAAGCGCGGCTTGCCCTTTTAGGGGTTGCACGAGACAGGTCGCGTTTAGCAGCGATGCACGGCTTTGTCAGCACACTAACAGAGCTGGAACTGCACCCATATCAGGAAATCAAGGTTACTCTGGACGGTCTATGTGCCGTTTTGACGAAATAATGCTGCGTCGGCTGGCTAATCCGAAAACGTTGCATCCGCCAACGGGGTTTAAGGTCGTTGCAAGAAATCGGAACATGGTTTTCAGTTGCGCGATCGATAGGCACGCATCTGTCGAGCAAGCGAACCAAGACCTCGTGCGAGCAATACAGAAGCGTAGTGCCGAAGATTGGGGATAAAGTTGATTTCTTTCATATCTTCAACATGGTCCTGATGCGCACGAAATGTCGCGATCAAAAATGCATGTCGCAATTCAGCATCATTCCTTGGCGCCACCAATTGTTCTTCGCTTTGTCGCTTATCCGCTCCCCATAGATCCTTCTTGGCTGAAATCTCTTCGATACGCCGCAGCATATCCGAGGCAAAATAACGATAGTGAAATCGCGGATCTCCAACCAGGACGTTATAACAAGCTTCAATCCTTGCACGATTTGCTTCTTCATCTTGCATTTCTTCGAAAACCACGTCGATGTTTGACATATCTTCGGCAAGAGGAATGTAGTGCTCGCCGGCTTTAAGCACGCCCATATAGTGACCCGGAACAAGGATCTGGCATGATCGCGCACTGGCGGCTTCAAATAGTCTTGGCGAGATGGCCGAATACACGCGAACCATATCTTGCCCAGGGAAACACGATTTTTCAAGCGTCTCAAAAGGCGCCCATGGCTGGACCATGAGCGTCGTATCCACGCAACTCCTGATTTCTCCACGCGGGTCCAAAAGAGAACTGCCGCTTTCGCAACCCAAAGTGAATTTGCTGTTTCCAAGAAAATGAAGCCATGCGTCGCCCGAAAGCATGTCGGCTTCTTTCGTCGAAATGTCCAGGCATAGCCCGCGACCACTCATCTTCTCTCTGAAGCGGTCGCCGATAAGCGCCTTCATCTGGCCAAATCGCCCGAAGAAGGCTGGAAGCCTCCGCGCTCGGTAACCCACGTCAATCGTGCGCTGCCGATAAGGCAGCGCACTTCTCGCCATCAATGCGAGGTCAGCGTCGTCGATATATCCGGTCAATCCTTGAACAATTTCGGCAGACCGCGTCGCGCGCTCGTAGAACACATCACGATGATCATAACAGACGGAATAAATGAGATCGACTTTCCATGCTGCGAGCCACTCATCAAGATATTCGGAATGGTCGTATTCGTCTTGCGGCAACGCGATCTTGACGGCATCTGAATCTCTGACGAACGCCAGTTCTTCAAGTATGCGGTCCAGCCACAACTTCCGGGGCTTCGCCCAGCGCCAGCAGAGAAATGTAGTGTCAAGAATGATCGCGTCAAATTTGGTATTCTTGAGCCTTTCGGTCACTGGTTGCCGATAGTTATGAAGCGTGTACGCGTGCTGCGGTGCGTATTTTAGCAAACAAAAGGCATGATTGAGGGACGTTCTCCTGGTCGCTTCAATGCCTTCGTTAGCGTGCAGAATTAGAATATGCATTAAGGAGCTCTCGGTGAAGTCACTCAAAAAGGCAATTAATTTCCGGCCGCAAAATTTGCCAAAGTCATGCTACCGCACTCCGGGTGACTCGGGGTCATCCAAAGCTTGCAATATATCGCCGCCTGCTAACAAAGCGAAAAGGACAGGCTTTGCGTCTCAGGCGGCTGCAATCAAGTCTGCGCCCACAAAAACTCGTACCTTCCGGCCCAAGAAATCGAGCAAGATCGCGACACGCTCTCGGTCGTTGATTTCAACCGTTGCGAGGCTATCAATCAGAGCGCCCGCGAGGACGCGTACTCTATCACCAGGAGAGAAACGAACGCGGCGATCGAGACTTATGTAACCGCTTTCATCTTCGCGGTCCTTAAGCGCGGCAATCACGTCATGATCAACCGATGCGGGGCTATCACCCCACGAGACGAGGTGAGAAACACCGATCGTTGATTGGATCGACCTCCACCTTTGCGCTGCAAGATCAATCGCGACAAAAAGATATCGCGGAAATAACGGCCGAGCCACCATATCCACTTTTCTGGCATGGCTGCGGCGCGTCAGATAACGCGGAAGATAGACCCCAAACCCCTGTCGCTCGAGATTGCTCGCGGCCCTTGCTTCGCCATTGATGTGCGTCTGCACCACATACCAGCGCGCCTCCAGCAGCGTTGTCATCGCCCTGCACCATTCCCTTGCGACGGGCGCAAACCCAAAAGATCCGGCGCCAGTACTTTTTGTGCTCCGTGCGCAGCAATTGCTTCGTCGAACACACTTCTCGCTCGCGTTAAGTCTGTTACCACGACCCCATCGAATGGCTCGGCAACGTCTGCATATGATCGCACGACCTTGACGCCCACGAAGGGCGATACGTTGTCATCGGGATCAACGACGGCGACGATCTTTACCGGACTGTCGACGGCGCAAAGAATGGCGATTTCGCAAAGGTCGGACTTTCCTGCGAGAACGATCCGCTCAAGACCAAGCATGTGAGCACGATCGAAAACCTTGCCGTAATCCTCTTTGGCCTTGCGAAACAGAGAAAACGATGAAGACAGGTATTCGATTGTCAATCGCGATTTCTCGGAGAAACCTTGCGGGGTCAGGTAGTAGGCATACCGGCGGGCCGGCGCCTGTCCGACCTTTACGAGCCCCTTCTTGACTGATCGCTTGAGGTAGGCATTGACGAGCCCCAGCGCGACGCCGAGTTCGGCTGCGATCCGCCGCTGCGATCGAGCTCCATCGACCTCAACAGACGTGAGCAGCCCAAGCACGATCCGATCGCTGCCTTTTTCCTCAGTCGGCAAAGTGCCCGTCATCTCGTAACCTTTCGTAGATAGGCTCCTAGCGCGTTCATAGATTGAACGTCAAGCAAATAATGTTCACTCAATGAACAGATTAAGTAATTGCAATTGCTATATTTTTTGGAGATAAAAACATGAGTTTTGTGAAAATTCCGGCACGTTTGCGGACCGGGTTTGCCTTCGGGCGCCAGCCAAATGACGAACCGCCAGACCGTTTGATGGCCGCAATGCGCTGGGTCCAGCGCGGTTTCCTGACTTCCATCGAAACTGCATGCAGAGCAGAAAAAGAAACCAAGCCGGAAAGCATTCGCTCATGGAGGCTGTCGCGGAAGCGCTCAGCTTCAGCAACGTCGTGACGCGAGAAGCGTTAGCGCCGTTCGAAGGGCAAGCTATTGAACGGCGCCGCGTAAAGCTGGTCCTAGCTTGTACCGTACGCGTTTTGGCAACGCTAGCCAAATGGTCCGAAGTATCGGGTTCATATTTCGCTTCCGAACTCTCATCTCCTGCAGAATGGGAGCCTCATGTTTCGCTCTGAAGTCACTTAGTGACTGCGGGTATGCGGTCGGCTTCTCACCGAGAACGATCTTAATGGCATCTTCGTAAGACGCGACGGACTTGGGAAACTCTGGAGGCGTCCAGGGAGCTGAACATTCGGCACGATGCCTTACAAAGCTATCGGCCGATAGAGCGGGATATTGCTCTTCGATCGCTCCGCTTATCAGATCTGCCAACGTGCGATATCCATAACTTCCCGAAGCGACGAGATGGTCATAGGCGCGGTCGGCGAAGCCTTGCAGAAAATCAAGATCGTGCAGTTTTGAGAGAATCTCGCCGGCATTCGAGAAGTCTTTCTCGAGCGGGATGTAGTGGACCCCCGCTTCAATAGCGTCAGAGTACCTGCCGCGAAACAGAATCATCGGTGTTCGCATCATCGCACATTCAAAAACCCGCGGCGAAATCTGGCCGACATCGAAAGGCTTCTCGAACGGTTCAATGAAATCGGCAAGATCCCGGTACTGAGGCGGGCGCCCATGGGTTTTCGCAAACTCCTTGCATCGCTTTTCAATAACCTCATCGAAGTCGAAGGCATTTGATCCGCTTTCGCTGCCGAGCATCGTGCGGCTATTGCCGAGGAACTTGAACCAATCGTCGCCATAGATCCGGCTGGCGTCGTCCATCGCAATGTTGTGTCGAATATTGGATGCCTGACAAACCTCGATCATACGTCGTCCGATCTCGAATTTTTCGAAACCCAGCCGACCATACCTCGCCCCGATGTCTCGACCGCGATATGCAATCAAATTCTTGCGGTCGCTCAAGGGGATGATTACATTACTCCTTTGAGGGATATTTGCCGGTACGTATCCGGTCAGGCCTTGCACCAGCTTTACACCGGGTATTTGCGACTTTGGATAGGCGAGTGGCCAGAAATCGCTTTGAATGCTGGTTACAACAACGTGGAATCCGAGCCGTCGAATGGCACGATGAAGCGCGGCGGTTCGATCGTAATCATCCTGAACAGCCGCGATTTTCAGGCCTCGAAATGACGCAACCGCTCGTTCGTAATCAGGACTCAAGTACCCGTCGAAACAAAGCCTCGCACAGTAGTTGTGGAACAGAACATCGAACTCGTTGATGTCGAAGTGCATCTGCGCATCGTGCGTGACGTGCACATATTTAACGTCATAATTGGTAAAATTCTTCAGCGCCATCAAGTATTCAAGGGTAGTCGAAACGAACGTTGAGGGAGCCGAATAGGCTACCAGAACGCGCTTCGGCCGCATCTGAAGTTCTTTGGACATCAAGTCGCCTCGACGAAGTTCTTTTTGCTCAATCAGGATGTTGGTTCAAACTGTCTCGAGATATTGTCTATCCCTTGTTGATCGCTACCGGTCAGCACGCGGACGATCGGCCCGGATGCCCGGATATCGCTTTTCATGGTCTGAACGTCAAGTGAATATTGTTCAGTCATTGAACGTTTAAACTATTGTAATCATTTTGCTTTCTGAAAATCGAAACGCGAACACCGAAAGGCTCTGACCCCGTCGATGGCGATTCGGCCCGGGTCGATTTCATGCGTCAGCGCTCAAGCCAAATAGCGCGCAGCAAGTACTGAATAACTAAACCGCTTCACGGCTGCAATGCGCTCATCCAACGGTCGTTCCGGGCGATGCAGCGCCGCTATCAGCGCCTGCGCCAGCGTGACCGGATTGTCTGGCGCGCATCGCGACGTCACCAGATTTTCCAGTCCGGTCAGCGCTTTCTGTTCGCACGCAATCACGGTGCGCGGCGCAAACAGGCAATAGTCGAAAAGTTTGTTCGGACTGATGCCATGGTCATAGAGTGCGTTTTTGTGAAAAGACACCACTGCGCAATCTGACGCGCGAAGAATGGCGTGAACGACCGGGCGCTCGACTTCGTTCTGAAATTCCACATTCGGCAGATTGGCCGCGCGCTGCTCGAGCTGCGCGCGGGAAATACCTGAGCCAATCAACACAAAATGGATTTCAGGGCTGGTTGCAGCAAGAGCGGTCGCAGCATCGACTACCACTTCCATTGCGTTGGGAGGCCCCATGGCACCGGCATAAAGCACTACTCGCTTGCCCTGCTCCCTTATCCGACTGATCTGCTCGATAATCGGATGGGTTATATTCCGAGGTTCAAGCGCGCTGCGTATCTCCTGGTCCGAGACTCCGTTGGGTACCCAGACAAACCTGCCATTGGGCAATCCCCGCGAATTCATGTGAGCTTCCGCGCCTGCCAACAGGCAGATCACCCGATCTGCGACACGATAAGCGTGTCGTTCCTTCCAACCGATCAGCTTCATAAGGGGATGTCCTGCCGGCGCAAGACCGAGTGCCACGATGCTATCCGGCCAGAGATCGCGGACTTCAACCCAGAATTTTGCATTGAATCGTCGCGCGACCCGCCTCGCAGCCGAAATGAAGAACAGGTGTGGTGTTGAAGCGATAATGAGATCCGGTTTGCCGAATTGTTCCGAAATCCTGGTCGCATTCAGCTGAAATCGGGGTCCGAAAGAAAGATTGTTCCATAACCGGTCAAGGCTGCCATCACCATAGCGCGGTGTCTCAAGAAACCAGAAATCGACATCACCGATTCGCCGGGGCCCGGCAACCTGTGGTTTTTGGTGAAGGTGGTGAAATCTTGCAGTCACCACCAGCGGCCGATGACCCATCCGAGTCCAGGCATCAGCCAGCCAAAATGGCCGCCAATGGCGGCCAAGCCCGGCAGGTCCACCCGCAAATGGGTGCAACAACCAAATGTTCATGCATTCGCCCGTTGCGAAACAATTTCACAATAAAGATTCCTGAGCTCGGCGGCGTCATGCTCCCAGTTGTAGTCCTTGCTGACTGCTGCTCGTCCGGCAAGTCCTAACTCGATTGCGCGCCCGGGGTTCGACATCAGAATCGAGAGCTTGTCTGTCAAAGCCTTCGGATTATCGAGCGACACCGAAAACCCGCAACCCGCAGCCTCGACTATTTCCTTCGACTTAGGCAGATCGCTGGTAATCACCGGTAGCCCAGCCGCCATGTATTCGAAAATCTTGGTCGGCATGGCATAGAGATGATTTGGTTCAGGCTGTAACAAACAGAGTCCAATTAAACTCTCGTTTAACAGCTTAGCAATGTCAGATCGTCCCAATTTTCCCCGACAGAGGACATCTGCGGACGACTTTTTTATCCAGTCTACCTCCTTGGCCCCGATGCCGCCTGCCAGGACAAGTGGTAACCTTGCAGTTGCGCAGGCTTCGACCATTTCAACGAGCCCGCGATTAAAACTCGCCAGCCCAACATACACAGCTTGCCGGCGCCGCTTAGTCTCTCGGGTGGGCTCGATAAACTCGCTGAGCCGAACACTGTTTCGCACCATCGATACGCGGGCGCCAAAGCCCCGAAAACGATCGGCGATGGCAGGCGTCGCCGCAACGATAGCGTCGAAGCGCCGAGCGGTGGCCCGCTCCACCCATTCCGCGCCTCGCGCCACGATCGGATGCAAGAGCGCCGGAATCCAGGTCTTCGAGTAAATGTCCGCTGGCACGTCTTCGTGAACATCATAGATCACCGCGCAGCCTTGCTTTTTCAGCATCAGCGCAAGTGGGATGAGTTCAGGATCGTGAAAATGAACGACGTCCGGTCTTGTCGACCGTGCGAGCGCCACCGCCGCTCGCCCGGTCAACCAGGGCCGCTTCCACCTGGAAACCGCAGGCATCTCAATCAGCTTGAATTCGATATTGCCGCGATCACGGGGTGCGGGTGGGCGTGCAACCACCGTCACCGCGTGACCCAGCGCGGAAAGGCTACGTGCCTCTTTTTCCACGATGCGAATATCATCGGCCGAGTGAACGCTGGACAGCATGCACACTTTCATGAAACGTCAACCTGAAAGCGTTCAGCCCAGAGCGCCAGGCAATACAGCCTCCAGCGCATTCCCAGATCCAGCCGCTTAAACCGCTTTTTGAGTACCTTCATGTCAACGTAACGCGAAACCAACGGGCTATTGATGACCTTTGCATGCATGACAGGTGTATGCCGGCTCAGCCATAATTGATCGGGCGCCGCGAATCCGATTTTGTCCTTTCGCCAGCAGATATTTGCAGGAAGGAGGTTCTGCATCGCAACCCGCAATGGCCATTTCGTCCAACCGCCATACAGCTTGACGCGAGTGGGCAGACCCAACGCAAACTCCACAAGCCGGTAATCCAAAAATGGCAGGCGCGTCTCAATGCCGAAACGCATGGAATTCTTGTCTTCAAATCTCAAAAGCATCGGCAGATTGGTTTCGGTGATTTCCAGCACCTGCATCGCGCGAGCATCCCGCGTGTGGCGAGCAAAACGCCGGAGGGATTCGGGCAGATAGGGTCTCTTCAGAAAGCTGTACCGCCATCGATAGACCAACGCGCGCAGCGGCGCAAAACTCGCTCCGACAAAATACATTGCCAATCTTCGAGGTGGAACATTCGCATTCACCGCCGTGGCCGAACAGAATGCCGACGAGAACCCCGATACGCCACCCCGTCGAAAATGGTCCAACAGCCACGCGGCGTAATAACGCTCATATCCGAGTAACGTCTCGTCGCCCCCTTGACCGTCGAGCAAGACGATCACACCGTTCGAGCGCGCGGTTTTCATGACGTCGTACTGCATCATGATCGAAGGGCCTGCGAACGGCTCTTCCTGAACGTCAATCAATGTTTCCGTGGTCGCAGCAAACTCTTCATATGTGGGCTGAGTGCGCAACCAATTCAGCCCGGATTTCTCCACGACTTCCGCTGCATATCGTTCTTCATTGTTGCTCGCCTGCTGGCTCACGGCGGTGATCGCAAAGAAGGCTTCGCTGGAATTTAGTGAATGACGTTTCGCTGCCAGAGTCGCAACGCTGGAACTGTCCAGCCCACCCGACAAGCAGGTCCCGACGCGAACGTCGGAACGCAGCCGCAGCCGCGAGGCGTCCTCAAGCAGGTCACGAAGCAGATCAGGTGCAGTTTTTTCGTCCGCCTCTTTCGCGCCGGGAGCGAGCGAATAGTAGCGCTCGACTTCGATCCGACCGGTCGACAGATTGACGCGAAGCAAATGTCCCGGGGACAGCTTTTTGATTCCCCTGAAGAAGGTCCGATCGGTGTGATCTGTCAAGCCGCAAACCAAAAAGTCGTTGACCAGGTCATCCTCTGCGACAGGGGGTCCCGTGAATGGCAGAAGCTGGCGAATCTCGGAGCCGAACGCGAATTCCGTCGACGTATCGGCGTAATAGAACGGCTTTACGCCGAAACGGTCGCGTGCGCAGAACAGCGTGTTATCCCGCTCATCGTGAATGGCGAACGACCACATACCATTGAAGCGCTCGAGGCATCTTTCTCCCCAGCACACATAGGCGGCCAGCAGAACTTCGGTATCCGAGGAAGTCTTGAAGACGAAACCGAGAGCTTCCAGTTCGGCGCGCAACTCGAGATAGTTGTAAATTTCGCCGTTATACGTGATCCAGATCGGATGGCGCGTATCGCGCATTGGCTGGGCGCCGTCTTCACTCAGGTCAATGATCGCCAGTCGTCGGTGGCCGAGGCCCACATTGCCGCTTACTCTAACGCCGCGACCATCCGGGCCCCGGTGAGCGACCAGATCCGTCAGCCGTCCAACCAGATCGGCATCGGCGGGGCCGATCTTGTTGATGAGGCCGAATATCCCGCACACGAGCGCGCCTGCCACGATTTGAGTTGCTGAAGTTCGACGGCTAATCGCTTGCAGCAGCCGAATCGCTGCCCGAAATCACGTAGCCGCTGAAATCATTGCGAAAAGATACACGCTTGACCGGCCTTTTAGCTCGTTCACGCAATGAACGTCAACCTCCGAACCGGGCAAGATGCGGCGGATTTTCCGGCAGTGTCAAGAAGCGGGTTGACCTCTCGGGTAGACGAGGTGCGATGCCTACCCCCATTGAACAGCGCAGACAACAGCCCCTTTCCCTTCAAACGCGTTGACCCCCCAGCAGGCGCTGAAGATTTGCGCCTGATCGAGGAAGCAAAATCAGACTCAGCGCGACCATTGCCAACCATCCTCCAGACAGCAGGGTGGTCTGAAGGGCGCTTGATGAAAGTGAGGCGATAAATGGAAAATTGATGGCGACGACGGTCGCGGTGTCCTTACCGGCGGTTACCCAGGCGGCCGCAAACAGGACGACGTTCGCAAGCACTGCCGAAACAATCAGTCCGAGCGGACCGAAGTTGGCATACTCTTCTGCAAAATGTGCCGCGTTGTAGGTACCCACCAGTCCCTGCGAAACATTTTCAGGGAAATAGTGTCGGTACATCAGAACAGAATTGTTGATGAAATCGCATTTCAAGGCAGTCGAAAGAAAGCGATAGCCACAACCGTGCTCGAATGGAAAGGTCGTAGGGAACGCATTCAACCAGTCGCCGACCACCTGACCAGGTACCACGAGGACGCGGTCCACCAGCGAAGTGACTATAATTGTCGCCGCGTTGAATGCAGCCGGGATGTCAGAGAAATTCCCCGGCCGCAAGTGAGGATTCGTAATCGAGACCAAGATCAAGACACACAGGAATGCCCCGATTCCACAAAATGCGGCGGCGCGCCACCCTCTAAAGGCAAGATAAACAATCGCGGGCGCGACGATGAAAATCGGATAGCTCTTTTGCATCAGAGACAGGCCATAGACCGCCCCGAACGTTCCCACCATAAGAGCTAGCCAATATTGCTGCTTCAAAACATATCTTAGGACCAGCAAAGGGAGCATTACTCTGATCAGAAAGATGGACACATAATTGAAAATCGCGCCATGTTCGGTGACGGATTGCCTGAGCTTAGCGATTTCGATGGAGTCCGTGCTTTGCAGCGCGGTTACGGCTGGCAACCCTCCAAGCTTGATCCAGTGAACAAAGATAAAGCCGACGGACGCAATCAAGAGAAGACTAGCCAGCCACTCAGCTTGGGAGAACCGCAAAGCCGGCGGCTTGATGTCTCGTCCCGCCGCGCTAAAAATGGTTGCCAGGGTCAAAACGGCCGCCATGTGGATAATAAGAAGATGATACCGGTTGTGCCCAGATTCGAGAACTACGCCGGTCCATACCCACGCCATACAAGCCGCATAAATCGACGCAAGGATTAAATAGTTCTGACGAACGCTTCGCATTCAGATCTCTCATACGACAAGATCGCTCGCGCGATGACTACCAGGTAAGCCAGACTCAAGACCACGTCTATCGCCGCCAAGCCGAACAAGAAATGCTTTATGGATTGAGGTGCCAGGTAAATCAGAAGGAAAATAAAGACAAAGTACGAAATCTGCCAATACGCCAACCAGGTCAAGCGTCGCAGCGCTATAAGTGCGCCAGAAAGAGCTGAAGCGACGAATTGACAGACAGCTGGAACTACCAGGATAATCGCGATGCTGCCGGCCTCAGGCCATTTCGCTCCATAGATAATGCGAAAAATCTGAGGTCCCTCAAGCAACACAGCGACCGCGATGACACTTGAAATCCCGCTGAGTACGACGAAGGTATTCAAAACCAGACGATATGCGTGCTGCTTCGATGCAATAAGCTCAGCGAGCTGACGCGTGAGCACTTGACCAAACGCCGCAGACACAAGTGATAACGGCGCGGTAATCGCTTGGCGAAACAACCCGAACATAGCAGCATCGCTCAGCGAGTAAAGCCTGCTGATGGCAAGCAAAGGCGCTGTCAGCGCGACCAGATCCAGCATGGCTGGAACGGCTGCCTTTAGTGGAAAATCTGAGTAACGAGAGAATACTTGCCAAATTCGTTCCAACTTGAACGGGCGAAGCCCTCTTACCAGAGCCATGACAAACGAGATAATCGCTCCAACCAATGCTGCGACGAGAAACCCAAACAAGAGTCCGCGATTTCCGAGCCTTGTGTTGAAAAATAACAGCGCGAATCCCACGAAAGACAGCCCTCGCACCAACTTTATCAAGCTGATGGCAACGTAAGAATGAGCATAAAGCAGCCAGGCATTGCTATATTGAAAGGCTGCGACAACACCGCTGGCCACCAGAACCAAGGGCCAAGTTCCTCCCGTTGGGCTGATATCGATATGCTCCAACCAGCTTGGAGAGCTTCGTCCAATCAAAAGCAACAGCGCGAGGATCAAGACCGTCACGATGGTCGATATCTGCCAGAGAGACCGTGCCTCATCCGGGGTTTTTGAAATGGGAACCGCAACATCGAATTTCATCGGCGCGGCGGCCCCGATGCACCCCACGAGCGATGCAATAATCGTATAGATTCCAAACGCCGAAGGATCGTACAACCGGGTGAGAGCCGGCATCGCCAAGAACGGAATTGTCTGCGCTATCATTCCACCTGCTGCGATAAATGATCCGCGAAATAACACCGCATGTGTTAGCCCCGGCGAAACCAGTCGCGTAAGAATGCGTCGTGACCGAGCTGTCAGTTCTGTCGCTAAATGACTCACGTTTATCTGGGCCTCAACATAAGCGCCTCCGACCTCGCACTGACGCCTCGACGTCACAGGATCTTCGAATCCGATGAACGCTATTCCTTCGCACGCAATTACGCTTCGCGAAGCGAAGAGACAACAGTCAAGGAGCCGGTGCAGGCTGATGCCGTGTTGCCAAGCGGACTTGCAGGTAGCATATCCGCGCGACCGCATGTCAGATTTCGGTCCCGCCAAAGGCAAAAAACACGACCTGCGGTGCGATAGGTGGATCATTCCAAGAATCTTTATTGGGGAACATTTTTATTTATTGCGGAAGGTTTCGCGGCGCGTCTGCTCCCAGCTTGGCTTTAGACGAAAGATTCATTGCCATCTATCATAGGTTGCTCTTTAAGTCAGGAGAGAATCAGGAAAGATTCATATTCTGGGGAAAACGCGGCGCTGAGCGCTGCGCGCCTGTTGCAACCCTTGATTTGAGCCGGGGAGTTGTAATGACGCTCATCCTTTGGACGCTTTGCGGCGCAGGCGCGCTGTATCTGATTGCGTGGCTGTCGTTCAGGCTGCTGATGCGGAAGCCCCGGGTCAAGTAGCCATGGACAGCGCGGACACCGGCCATCGATCGAACACAGAACGGGCTGTGGAAAAGCTCGAACGAAAGATGGGCCTAATGGTCATGCTGCTAAGCACGGTGCTCATGTTTTCCGTGGTGGCTTTTTTGCCAGATAAGCCACGGGGTCAGATGATTTTGCAGCGACCGTTCTTGCACCAAAACGGGCATGCCTATGTCGGCCATCTGTCTTTCGTTGGGCCAAAGCCAGACGAACCAGACAAGGGGAATAGATCCACCTTGCAGTTATTCGAGGACGACAAGCCTCTTGGGCCGCAGCACATCTCCAGCGACGACATCGCGAGAGAGGGGCATGGGATGTATCTGTTCTGGGGTGAAAATGGCGAAACGACCCTCGTCTTTTCAACGAGCGACAACAGCGACCCGAACGCAAACGGGCGCGCCTATCGCGTGTTCGACCCGCTGGCAAAGGGACCGAAAGACCCTTATGAAAAAGCACTGCGGATCCCATTTACTGGAACGGCGCCCGATCCATCAATCGATCATTGAGAACGATATACCGTCGCGGCATCGATCTTCAGCCAGCCGCTTATGGGCTGGTCGAGATCGCCAATTCGGTCAGCGGTGCAGAACGGCCGCATCTATATCGAACTCGTCAATTGGCCGTTTCCTCGGCGAACACAAGGGCAGCTCCGGGGCAATATTAAACACCGATTGATGGTCGACCATCGCGCTCGGTCAAGATTAGGCAAGCTACATCAGCCGCCGCCGCGTCACTCCGGTTTCGATAACCGGTAAGGACCAAGGAAAAGCACATCGAGACCCGAGCAGAAATAGGTGTGCAGAGCTTCCAGGGGCGAATTCACCATGGGCTGCTCGTTGATGTTGAGGCTGGTGTTGATCAGCATGGGCACCGAACTCGCTTTGGCGAACTCGCGGATCAGACGGCTGTAAAGCGGATTGGTCTGCGGATGGACGCTTTGAATTCGCGCGGTACCGTCGACATGAACCACCGCCGGGATCTTCTGTTTAACACTGTCGTTCACGGGGAATGTCACCACCATGAACGGCGCGTCAAATGTGTCGTCAAAATACTCCGCCTGGCGCTCGAACAGCACCGACGGGCAAAACGGCCGAAACTCCTCTCGATATTTGATGCTGACGTTGATCCGATCCTTCATCCCTGCCGAACGGGGGTCTGCAATGATAGATCGATTGCCAAGGGCACGCGGCCCGTACTCCATGCGGCCCTGAAACCAACCGACCGTCCTTTGGTCGACAAGGTCAGTGACGCAACGGGAAGCAGGATCGTCAACCACTTCATAACGGGCGCCGATTTTTTCGAGCGTTTCCTTGATCGCGTCGTTTGAATATTCCGGTCCCCAATAGGCGTGGGTCAGCGGTGCGATCTTGTGACCCGCTTCCGCGCTTTTAAGCATCGCCGCTCCGAGTGCCACGCCGGCGTCGTGCGGTACCGGCGGAACGTAGAGCCTGGCGACGGATGGTTCAGCCGCAATTTCCATGTTCATTTTGCAGTTCAAGGCTACCCCGCCGGCAAGGCAGACATCGGCACAGCCGGAGGCCTCGATTGCTGCCCGCGTCACATGCGTAGCGACGACCTCAAGCTGCTTCTGGCCGCTGGCTGCAATGTCCGTGAAGCGCTGGTCTAACGGCTGCCCGCGAACCCGGCGAGGACCCAATAGGTCCTCCATCTTCTCTGTAAAAATCCGCTCTTGCCGCGTTGAGAAATCGCTGGTGTAGATTTCTCGGTCACGCAAACGCTTGTCCAGTGCACCGTCAAGCTCATAGCTCATGCCGTCCGGACGCAGGATGGCGGCGAATTGTTCCAGGTAACGCGGACTTCCGTACGACGACAGGCCCATGACCTTGTATTCGTCATTGGTCATTTGATAGCCGAGATACTGCGTGAGCATGCCGTAATACAGCCCGAGACTGTTATGCCTGCCAAAGCGCGTCAATTCGCGAAAGCTATCGCCCTTGGCATGTACAATAACCCCCGAACTTGAATCGCCTGAAAAATCGAGGCAGATGACCGTCGCCTCCGGAAAGCCCGATCCGTAGAAGCTGCTCGCGGCGTGGCAAAGGTGGTGATCGTAGAGTTCGATTTTCGGGCTGTGGCCGAATTGGTATTTGAAATATTCAGTCAAGCGCTCGGCATAATTGACGTAGGTTTTCAGCGGCGAGCAAATCCAGTCCACGTCCTGAATGGTAATGGCCGCCTGCTTCAGGCAAAAGCCGATGGCGCCCCGCGGAAGCTCCCCGCGGGCATGTTTCGATAACGTAAAACGCTCCTCTTCCGCCGCCGCAATCAGCTCTCCATCGCGCAGCAGAACCGCCGCGCCGTCATGGTGACCGTGCTTGATCCCGGAGCTAATTCCAATCACATACATTTCGTTTCATACCTGCCAATGTGAACACAGTAAGATGGGTTGCCAGTCGTAAATAAAAGACCGCCCAAAGGCGGTCTCGGCTGAAGACACGGGAACAAGTTTAACAGCACCCCAGGTATCTCGCAAATCGTAGGGGCGAGGTTATGCTGGAACTCTGAGCGCAGACCTCGAAACATTGCAGCCAGGGCAAGACGCAGTCCGGTTTTGATTGTATCCCAATGGTCGTTGGTGTCATAATTTGAATTTCCGCACCGTATGGTTTCATCTGGCCGCATATCATATGGAGAAATTTGCGATGTCTGGTGATTCCTGCGAGACATCGCGAATCCGCGGCTTCGATGCCTTACGCGCCTTTTCGGTATTGCTTGTTATCCTTTCGCATACCGGCCTATTGGGAAGGGCGTCCGACGCCGCCCCTATCCTGGCGGCGGCCGTTGCCGTCTTCAATGCCAACTTCGGCGTCAAGACGTTTTTCGTCCTGTCGGGATTTTTGATCACTTCACTCTTGATTGCCGAACATAGGGAAGCTGGTCGTATCGACATTCCCGCGTTCATGCTGCGACGTGCGCTGCGCATCCTGCCGCTGTACGTGGTGATTTTGACGTTAGCGGTTGTTCTTATGTGCCTTGGGATTGCCCGTCCAGCATGGACAGCCGCTCTCTATAGCCTGTTTTACGTCTACAATTTCTTGCCGCATGCAAACGAGGTCAACTATCTCAATCACCTCTGGAGCCTTTCCGTAGAGGAACAGTTCTACATCTTCTGGCCATTTGTCTTCGGACTTGCATTCGGCAACCGACGGCTGGCCGTCAATCTTGTCGCCATTGGACTGATTGGCTCATGCTGTGCTCGCATGTTGGCGGGATACGGATCAGAGTTGCAAACGCACTCGCCGAGCCTCTGGACCATTCCGGCCATTTTGCCAATCATGGCTGGCTCGGTTTTCGCGATCAATATCGATGCTGCGTCTGCGTATCTTCGCAGTGGCATGGCGCTTATGTTGTCGCTTTGCATCATCTGCGCGCCGCTTATGGCCCCGCCCGGTCCGGCAACAGACATCCTAACCGCGTTCGGAATCTGCGGCGTGATCGCTTGGGTCTATCTCAATCAGTCTAATACTTTGGTACGCAGATTGGATTCAGGCATCATCGGCTATATCGGAACGATCAGTTATGGCCTGTATATGTGGCAGGGAATGTTGACCGGAAACGGATCCTACCGAGACGCTCACTGGCCGCCAAATATCTGGATCGGCGTCGCTCTAACGCTTCCTGTAGCTGCCTTGTCGTACAGGTATTTTGAGCGTCCTATAAGATCGCTTGGAATAAGGGAAGGGCGTACGAATGGCAAGTTAACCGCCGCGCCGCGAAATGAGCTGAAGATCGTCGAGACTTAGCACCACATGCCCTGTGCTGGTCAGTCCGCGTCCACCGTCGAGGCTTCCGGCGCCCCTCAAGCGCTACAAGCTTTTTGCTGATTTTTTAGCTCTAGGCTTTCGCATAAGCAGCGCTAACGCAAAGCGCACAATCAAATAAAGCGCCGCGCCTGCGCCCAATGCCCATAGCAGCGCTGTCATTTATAGGCCCCACCAAACGCATACCACAACCTATGATGATTATGCAACCAGCGAGAGTCCTGATAATTCGCTCTTGGTGTTTTCCCCGGGGGAATCTGCCCTATAACCGACGTCGCTTCCGCAGTCGCAACCCTCCCGATAACATGCTTATCTTCAAATTTATTGCCCAAGATTTCCAAGGATACGTGCAGCCGAAAATATGTCATCAAGCCAATGATCTATCCAGCGACGGTTAATTCGCGGCGGTACCAGATGAATGATCAAACCAAGGTGCTCGTAACCGGTGCCGACGGCTTCGTCGGGCGCCACCTCGTACCCTATCTCGCTGCGCAGGGCTACAAAGTGATCGCAGCATCGAGGGCCACCCCCACTTTCGAGACCCCAAACATCGTGGCTGTCCGGCTTCCGGATCTGTCCATGCCGTGCGACTGGCAGCCATTGCTGCAGCAATGCGATGCCGTCGTTCATCTTGCCGGAATTGCTCACCGATTTGCCAGCGACGACTTGTACGATCGGGTCAATCGCCGGGCGACCGCAGCACTCGCTGAGGCTGCATTCCGCTGCGGCACCAAGCACCTGGTTTTCGTCTCGTCCATTGCAGCGCAGTCCGGCTCAAGCTCGGATCACGAACTCACCGAGGATGAACCTCCAAGACCGAACAATCCGTATGGAAGATCGAAGCTCGCCGCCGAAAAGGCCGTTCGCGCGGCAGGCGTTTCCTTTACGATTTTGCGTCCGGTCGTGATCTACGGCCAAGGCGAGAAAGGAAATTTAGCGATCTTCTTCAGGATCTCGCGCCTGCCGATTCCATTGCCGTTCGGAATGTTGACCGCCCGACGATCCGTGCTGTGGATCCAGAATCTGAATTCTGCCATCGGCACGGCACTGAGCAATTCCCGCGCTCGCGGCGAGACCTTCATCGTATCAGATCCGAGGCCGGTGACGGTTGCCGATCTCGTCGTACGTCACCGCGCCAGCCTTGGCAGATCGTCCTGGCTGCTGCCAGTACCCAAACGATGGCTGGAGCTGTCGCTCAAGGCAGTTGGCCAGCGGGCGCTGTGGGAGCGGCTCGGCTGCCCTCAAATCGCCAATCCATCCAAGCTGCTGGCAATCGGCTGGAAGCCATCCGAGCCCTTTTGGGCAAAGCCAGGCAGAGACGCCCTGGCCTGATGTGGCTCTGATCGAACATCCGGCGCTGGCGGATGACTGATCATCAACATCAACCCCGAAATAACCCACGACTAGCGCTTTTGATCTGCTTTCGTCGTATGCTGCATGTCCCTCGTTTGCGTTTCAAGCTACAGTGAGCTCTCGACCCTGCCGAGGGATTTCTAATTGTTGTACGGCGTTCGGCGGTGGTAGTGTCGTGACCAATGTCCAGTTTTGATATTGCCCTTGGGCACTTGCTTTACCGTTTTGTCGAGGATGGCCTGTGCTGAGGCAAGCTGTCGTCCTGGTCGGAGGACTTGGCGCGCGGCCCGACACGCCGTCTGGCAGCCGAACCGCAACACCGAAATCGATGTCGAATGCCGGAGGCCGTCCGTTTCTCGATACGCTGATCGATGAAATCGCACGGTACGATGCGTTCGAGGAAATTCTGCTGCTGGCGAGCCATCAGGCCGAGCAGGTTCTGGCTGGCTACGCTGGCACGTTGAGGGGACGCTCGCGCCTTGCGGTCGCGCCGGTACAAGAGCCGCTCGGGACAGCAGGTGCCCTGGCTCATGCGGCCGGTCTGTTGCAGAAGCGGTTTCTGCTTCTCAATGGCGCTTCATTTTTCGATTTCAATCTTCTCGATCTGGTGTGGCGAGCAGGCTCCAGCCTCGTTCATATGGCACTGCGTGCCGAAGCTGTCGGCGACCGATCCCACCGTGTTGTCCTGGACAACGACCGGGTTCGCGGGTTCCTCGCACCCGGCCACGGCGCCACCGGTCCGGCCGACGCCGGGGTCTACGTGATCGACCGATCCATTATTGACGGCATCGACCGCCTCCCCGCTTCGCTCGAGCAGGACATCTTGCCCGCGCTCGCGGCGACCGGCGCCTTGAAGGGAACGTGCTATCGCGGGTATTTCATCGACATCGGTATCGCCCAGGACCCTGCAGGCGCCGAGGCCGGGTTGAAAGCGCGATTAAGGCGGCCGGCCGTCTTCTTCGATCGCGACGGCGTTCTAAATCATGACACGGGCTACATCTTCGAGGCGGGCAAGCTGAAATGGATCGACGTCGCCCGCGAGGCTATCAAGGCGGTCAACGACGCCGGCTATTTCGCGTTCGTTGTCAGCAATCAATCGGGCGTCGCAAGGGGTCTTTACCAAGAGAGCGACGTTCAGGCCCTGCACCGCTGGATGGCCGACGAGATGGCTATTGTGGGCGCACATATCGATGCGTTCGAATACTGCCCAGATCACCCTGAAGGTACCATCGAGCGATATCGTCGCGAGAGCGATCGGCGCAAGCCCGCCCCCGGAATGATCACGGATTTGCTCAGCCGTTTCCCAGTCAACGTGGATGACAGCATCCTGATCGGCGACAAGGCGAGCGATCTCGAGGCCGCGCGGGCCGCCGGCCTGCAAGGTTACCTCTTTTCAGGTGGCAACCTGGAGGCCTTTGTGAAACAACATTTGCAGCCAAGATCCCGCAACGAACCAAAACCCGCCTAGAAACGCCGGCCAGGACAATCACCTGATCCGGCGCCAGGCGTGAATCGATTTAAAAGACAAGGTATTCGAGACGGTGGATACGGCCAATTCATACGCAAGAGTGAAATCCGGGACTGGCGATCCCGTTCAGCTCTCCGACTTTCGTCCTGTCGCGTGTGAACAGCTCGCGCGTATCGGAAGCGCCAACGACGGCGGATATGTTGTCCCGCTCGGTGCCGTAAGCGCTGCCAACGCATTGCTCTCGTTCGGCCTTTCCCACGACTGGACCTTTGAACGCGATTTCAAGAAGCACAACGCGGACGCCGTTATTCATTGTTACGACCACACGGTCTCGCTACGAACCGCCTTTGAGTACTCGATCGGTCAGTTGCTGCGGTTCGTTCTTCAGTTCAGGACGCGCGCGCTGCGGAAGGCCTTCACGTGGATCGACTACCTATTGTTTTTCCGAGGAGATAAAATTCATTTCCGGCAGAGGATCTGGCGCGACAACCAGGACAATAGCGCGACCGTCGAAGACGCGTTCGGCCGTCTGCCGGCAGAATGCCGCGTTTTTGCAAAAATTGACATTGAGGGCAGCGAGTATCGAATCCTTGACGACGTACTCCGGCATTCCCCAAACATCGTCTCAATCGCTATCGAATTCCATGATGTCGATATCCTTTCCGAGCGATTCAATTCCCTCGTCGAGAAAATCAAGCGTGACTTCTACATCGTGCACATTCACGGCAATAACATGGGGGGCACGACACCGTCCGGTTTTCCGATCGCCCCGGAAATTACGTTCCTTAACAAGCGATTTTTCAGTTCGCCGCCGCCGCCATCGCGCCTGAAATATCCGATTCCCGGACTTGACCAGCCCAACAATCCCCGGCTTCCTGAATTCACATTCGAATTTTGATCCGCCTCTTCGTCGCTGCCCGCAGCAGCGCTATCGCAACCCAAGCAATAAACTCTGCAATTGAGCGCCATAGCGCTCCGGCGTCATCACCAGCATCCTGTCTCGCCCTCTTTCCCCAAGCAGGCGCGCCGCCTCTGGATCCCTGACAATTCCCAGAATGGCGTCCTTGATCGAGGCTACGGATTTCGGGTCGAATAACAGGCCGGCATCGCCGACTTGTTCGGGGATGGCAAGAATCCCGGAAGCCGCAACCGGGGTCCCAACCTGAAACGCTTCATAGATCGGGATACTCACGCTTTCAAACAGCGACGGCATGACCAAAGCCGTCGCCAGTCGGTAGATCGCCTGAAGGTCATCCTGCTCCACATACCCAAGATGGCAAACGCGTTCGTTCAATCCGAAGCTTTCGACAGCATTCATCACTGTTTCGTATTGGTCGCGCTTTTTTCCGGTGAGAACCAGCTTCAAGTCGGGGACTTCGGCCACAACCCCGCGAAATGCGTCGATCAGCCGCAAATGATTCTTGTGGGTCCAGAATTGCGCCGGATAGAACAGGAATTTCTCGGGCAAACGCAATCGGGCTCGTGTTGCGTGCAACCGTTCGTCGGTCTCGTCTGCCAGGAACTGCCGCAGCGGAGGAGCCGCTATCACGGCAATCCGTTCCTCGGGCACGTCGAAATAACGAATGATGTCTGTTTTCACATAAGACGATTCGCAGATCACGCGCCGTGCCCGTCCCAACAATCGGGAGTGCACCTGATATCGCCAGGCCCGTTGCCACCGGGAAAAATTCTCCGGATAATAATTCTCCTGGAGGTCATGCAACGTGTAGGCAAACGGCCTCGACGTATGCAGCAAGGCCAACGCATAAATCGGCGCCAGCAGGATATCCTGCGACACGAACGGATCGGGCAGTCTGATGTGCATTCTGTCGGCCGTCAGCGCCGTCAATTGCTGGAGCCGCGATTCCGAGAAACCGCAAATCGGATAGCCGAGATCGAAATCCGGATTTTGCGGATTTCCATACAGCGTAATCTGGAAACCGCTGGTATGACGCAGCGCTTGCAACATCGACAGGGTATATTGATAGGTACCGCCGTTCTCCGGTCCAGCGAGCGCGAGAACGCCGAGCTTGATGGTCACACCGGTTACTCCGTCAGAAAGCGAGTGATGTCGCAGCGTGCCAGGCCATCCGGCAGCGCCGCATCAGATGGCAAGCACGGACCGCATCGACGGTACGCGCCGAGCGAAATTTTCCGGCGCCGCGTTCATGCCGGACGCATTTCCTTGAGAACGGCGTTCACGTCAGCTCCAATTCGCTGGACTTCAAGCTTGGTCAATTCGAAATAGGACGGCAGATTGAGCCCAATCTGGGCCTTGCGCGCCGAGATCAGCTTCGGCTCCTGGTTATACATGGGCATCGAGGACATCGTGCAGAAATAGGGCCGGCTGTCGATACCCCGCGCCTTGAGTGCCTGCATGAACGCATCCCGGCGCGTCACGTCAAACCAGTCGACCTCCAGACAGACCATCCAGAATGCGCTTTTCGCCCAATTCTTTACGCGGTTGAGCCGGACGCGGTCGGTGGTGGCGATCTCATGTTCATACCAACCCATGATCTCGGCCCGGCGATCGAGAAAATCATCGATACGCTCCAACTGCGCAACGCCAAGCGCTGCCTGCAGATTGGTGATCCGGTAGTTAAATCCGCGCTCTTCGTGAAAATATCGTCGCTGCGGGCTCATGGCGTGATCGCGCAATCGTCTGGCCCGCTGGTAGAATTCCCGGTCATTGGTAGTCAGCATGCCGCCTTCACCGGTGGTAATGACCTTGTTGCCGTAGAAGGAGAAAACACCGCACTTGCCGAGACCCCCGACCCTGCGGCCCCTGTATTCGGCGCCGTGTGCCTCAGCGGCATCCTCGATGATGGCGACACCATGGGCGTCACCTATCTCCGTCAAGGCATCCATGTCTGCCGGATGACCGTAGAGATGCACCGGAATGATCGCTCTGGTTCTTGCCGAGATCAGTGATTTGACCGACGCCGGATCGATGCAAAGCGTGTCGGTATCGACGTCGGCCAGCACCGGCGTCGCGCCGGTGTAAGCCACCGCATTCGCCGTGGCGACAAAGGTCAGATCGGGAATGATGACTTCGTCGCCGGGCTTCAGTCCAAGTGCTGCGAGCGCAAGATGAAGGCCTGTGGTGCCATTGCTCACCGCAATGGCATATTCGGTTCCGCAATAGCGCGCAAAGTTGGCTTCAAATTCGTCGATGTATTTCCCGATCGAGGAAACCCATCCGGAATCCAGCGCATCCAGGACAAGCTCCTTTTCACGCGCTCCAATGTATGGCTTCGAAATCGGGATAAAGCTGTCTGACATTGGCGGCCTTCTAGATCGAAGCGACGAGCGCCTCAAAACGCTTCCATTGAGCTTCTTTTGAATAGCTGGTCGATACCATTTCGTGACCCGCACGCGCGATGGCCAGTCTCACATCGGCGGCATCGAGCAGGGTCCGGACCTGCTGCACGGCGTCCCCCGGCGAGCGATAGGTCACGATCGTTTGGCCATCGCTCATGCCATCCGGATAATTGCCCTGGTCCGAAAGCAGCAGTGATCCTGCCCCCAGCGCCTCAAAGCAGCGCATATTTCCGCGGTCTTCTCCCGAGATATCGATCGCACCGTTCAACACAATTTTCGCGCTCGACAGCACCTCATAATAGTCCAGGCCGAATTTCGGCGCCTCAGTGATCGCCCGGATTGCCGGCGGTCTTCGATGCGTTGCCAGCGGCAGAAATTGTCCGAGCGGCGATTCCGCCAGCCGGCACAGGCGCGACCGGTCGAGGTGATATACGATTTTATGTTCGCCGGCCAGCATCGCGACGGCTTCCAGTATTTCCGCCCTTCGCCGGTGATGGCGCGAATAGCCCCCGACGAACACCACATCGACGGGCCGATCCTGCCGAGCCGCGAATGGCGCCAATTCCGGATCGTACGCCGGAAAGAAATATTCCGTTCGGCATCCCTGCTTGCCAATCGCTGCAAGGATCGACGGCATATTGTTGACGACAAGATCATAAGCGGTAAACGAAACATTGCGAAACGGCGCGGCATGCCAGGCAATGGCAATCTTTACGCAACCCGGAAGGCTCTTGATAAAATTCGCATCCCAGCCGGTCGCATCGAGATTGTAAAATACGTCCGCACAGTGCTCTTCAATTTGCGCCTTCAGGATATCGCCAAGCGATGCACGCGGGCTCAAGCCGTGCTCGCGCGCCCAAACTCTCTGAACGACCTCGTCATCGCCATTGGTGAAAAATGCCCACTCGGCTCGCTGCTCCACTGGCAGGAGAATGTGAGCTGCCGATTCCCTGAAATTCAAAAACGCATTGATTTGACCGGCAAACGTGGAACAGCCTTTGGTCAGTTCGCGAATTCTCGGGCGTAGCGACGGATAATATCTGGCATTCTGGAACAGCTTCACAGGCCCGGTATCCCAATGGTTTTCAGCAGGTTAGACGAAGACTCAAGCGGCGAATTTTAGCAAGGTCAAGCCGTATTGCGTGGAAGCCAATTGTCCGCATCCGGCCTGATATCTTCATTTCGGAATTTTGGCGACCAGGCGGTCGCGAAGGCTGCCATTCGCCAGCGGGGCCGCGACCACGGCAACAACAATCAGCCACAGCGCGCATTCGAACGCAAATCGCAGCAGTCCGGTTCCGGGCACCGACGATCGGATGATCGTTCCGAGCGCCCAGCCCCCTGACGTCACGAACGCCATCACCATTGCGAGAAAAACGATGTGCCGAAGCGGCCGTTGAAGCGTTTGCCCGATGATGATGAGCCCGAGCAGCCCGAACTGAATCAACAGATCACTGGCGACAACCGCCACCGCCGCCCCCAACGGTCCCATCGCGGGAATGAGGATCACCGACAGAACCAGGAATACAGCAAGCTGAAGCCCTTTGGTCCGCACCAGGAGGTCTCCACGATTGCTGTAATTGGCGTAACCCAGCGCCAGGATCGACGGCGCGATCGCGCTGGTCCCGATCAGCAGGGTCATCGTCAGCAACGAATCGTAGGGTACCGCGCCATGGGTCCAGAGCGCGAAAAAATCCGGCCAAAATGGCAAGAGACCCGACACCACCACGCTAGCGAGCAAGGTGACGAACACTGATCCGCGGGCGTAGAGGCCACGCAACTGGTCCTTCAGGCCGACGGCATAGTCGTGCCCAAGTTCGGCCGCCAGGGGAAGCGTGGTTTGAACGCAGAGTGTCCGCAACAATCCTGCAGCGATCCGGGTCAGACCCCATTGCGCCACGGCCATGCGGTTAGACACAAAAGCGCTGACCAGCAATACCGGCAGATTGACCAATGCAAGCTCGGTGGCGCCCGCCACGGCAAACGGCGCCGCCTTGCGAAATTGGCCGACGATCCAGCGCCATGAATGCGTGGCCCGCATTCGACGCAAAAATGGAAACACACGGGGAGCATCGATCGCCAGAAAGTAAACCATGATGAACACTTGCGCCGCCACGTAAGTCACGGTCACGGCCAGCAAGCTTCCGGTTGCGACGATCACCGCCAACTGGGCGATCTGCGCGAACAGCGTGCCCCAGTTCTGCAGCTGCACGGCGCGAGCATAGAGACCGCGCGCTCGGTAAAGGCCCGACACCAGATTGGACGGCAAGGTCAGCAACATGCCTGCCGTCATCAGGACAAAAGCGGAGTCAAAATTCGGGATGGCTTGAAATCCCAGCACCGCCGACGGAGCAAGCAGATACGTGCCGACCAGCACCAGGGCGATCAAAGCGCCCGCAACGCCAAAATAAATCCGCAGCATCGCTGCGTAAAAGCATGCGGTCCGGCCGTCGCAATCGACGCTGGCCTTGAATCCGAGAAACCGGTTGATCGAACGCAACTGCAGGCCTGTGTCCGCAACGAGAATGAGATTTCCGGCCGCGTAAATGGCAAGCCAGGCGGCCAGCACATCGCTGGTCCAGTAATGCAAGAAAATGGGAATCAGCGCGACCTGCTGCGTCACTCCCAGGATCATCTGGAAGAGATTGGCCGACCATCCGGCGAGCAGTCGTCGCGCGCGGCCCGGCCCCGAGGCGCCCGCCAACACCTCCCCTCTGCCGGCCGCAGGCTCTTTGATCAAGGCTGAAACCTCTCTGGCATCGTCAGCGGGCTACCAGCACGGCGGAAGGATGTCGATAGTTCAGCGGGGTTCTGAATCGGCATCGCGGTCGCTGATTCTCCCCGGAAATCGCGAATTTGAGACTCGCAACTGGGATCCGGCGTCCACCGACTAGCGGAGGTTGCCGACGGCGCGCGGACCGACCGACGTCCAAATCAAACGGCGCTCCTCCAGGAAAATTGCGCGTTGTCTTATATTTGGAGCCGCAGTCGCGGTCAGCCGCCGTTTTTTGCGATGCTTTTTCGCATTGCGCGGACGGCAGCGCGCGAAACGTCGCAGCAAGATTTCTCAAATTGGCAATAGCAGTCCGAGATCTAACGTTGGGCCCAGCGCAGACGGACGCCGGGCCCTCCACCATTCTCCGCAATGAATTCCACACCTGCTTTTTCGAGGGCGTTACGCAATACCGCAATTGTCCTTTCCTGCGCCGCCAATGCGCCAGGCTGAGTTTCAAGCCGCTTTACGCTGGGCAACGATACTCCGGATGCCTCGGCGAGGTCGCGCTGCTCCCATCTGAGGAGCGCCCGCGCCGCCCGAACCTGCTCGCTGGTTATCGACAATCTAATACCTCAGGTATTGACTCGGCTAAAGCAGAGATTTAATACCTCAGGTATCGCATAAGACAATTAAAGGATCAACTCAATGACTAAAAGCACCGATTCGGTGAACGGCGGAGCTGTGCCCAGAAATGGCCGGAGCGCCCTCCCGTACGATCGCCGCAACTTCATCGGCGGCTCCGATGCCCGGGTCATCATGGGCAAGGACGAGAAAGCCCTTTTTCGGCTTTGGCGAGAAAAGCGTGGCGAGGAGGCTCCGTTGGACCTTTCGAGCGTTCTGATCGTCCAGCTCGGCCTTGTCACCGAGCAGCTCAATCGCAGCTGGTACGAAAAAAATTCAGGCCACCGGATTTCTGACATCCAACGCCATGCGATCCACCGGACGATGCCCTGGATGGCCGCTACGCTCGACGGATTGGTCAAGGAAACCGGTGCCGTGTTCGAGGCCAAATTCATGCTGCCGTGGTCATTCTCCGAGGAAGGTGCAGCGGAGAAACACATGGCTCAACTCCAGCACAACATGCTGGTCGCGGGCACCAAGAAGTCCGTGCTCTCCATCATCAACGGCGGCGGCAAGTGGATTGAGATGTCGATCGAGGCCGACCCGATCTACCAGACCATCCTGATCGCGGCCGAAAAGGCTTTTTGGCGAGCGGTCAAAACTGGCGAAACCCCTGCCCTGTTCGATTGCGAACCGCCGAAACCACGAATCGAAGCGGTCCGAGTCGTCGACATGAACGCCTCCAACTGCTGGGCGGAATTTGCTGGCCTTTTTTGTGAAACCCGAGATGCCCATGCCAACCACGAGCGCGCCAGGAGCGAGCTGAAAGCGCTGATGCCCGAAGATGCCAAGGAGGCCATGGGCCACGGCATCCGCGCAAAACGCTCAAAGTCCGGCGCGGTCAGCTTCGAGCTGGTCGAGATGGAGGCCAGCCATGCATCGGTCCAGTGAGAACGTCGCCGCCATTGCCACCGCCTTGGCGAAAGCCCAGACTGAACTCTCCAATCCCGAGAAGGGGATGATCGGGACCGTCTACAATGCCCGCTCAGACAGCTCACAAAGCTTCCGCTACGCCTCGCTATCGAGTGGACTCGACATCATCAGAAAGACCTTAGGCGGCCAGCAGATCGCGATTACACAAACCACCGACATCGATCGATCCAGTGGCGCTGTCAATCTGACGACGGTTCTTATGCACACCTCGGGCGAATGGATAGCGTCGGATTGGCCCGTCTGCTCTCTGTCGGACATATCCCAACCCCGCCGAATGGGCGCTGCCCTGACCTACGCCCGCCGCTACGCCCTTTTCACGATGGTGGGGATCGCAGGCGAAGACGATCTCGACGCTGCCGACGGAGCCAAAGAACCTCCCCAACAAGAGAAGCCGGCAGAAGTTAGCGTTACCTCCGGCTCCGACCCTCAGCCGATGTCCGTGCGTTCAAGCCAGCATCGAACCGTGAACCCGGTCACCCCGGCTGTCCGAGAAAAGCTCGGCGCCGAAGAGTCTGTCACGGTCGGGGCGCAATTGATCCACGAGATCCAAACCCTGCCAGAAGATGAACTGCAACCCCGCGCCATAGCCCTCCTCAAGGCCAAGAACCGCCTGTCAGCAGAGGATGCCAAACTAGTCGAGGAAGCCTTCGCCGCCAGGATGGTCGTGCAAGGCGCATCATCGGAAGCGCCTGCGACGGATAAAACTGCGTCCGCGCCAATCGAACCGAGTCCGCTCCAACCGCCCATGGCATCAGCGGACGCCGTCAAACGGCCAAGGGGGCGCCCTAGAAAGGTCAAGGCCTCGATAGATGTCACCGAGCCATCAATTATCGCGTCGGCGTCTGCTAACGCCGACAATCCCGCGCCGCCTTCGACACATCTTCAGGCCGATGCCGCTCCTGCCAAAATCCAAAAAAGTGAACTTGCGATCAGCGAGCCGCGCCGCCATCGCGATAAGGCTCATCTCAAATTCGTGGCATCGCAGCCATGTCTCGTCTGCGGAAGAAGTCCCGCTGACGCCCACCATCTCAGGTTCACTCAGCTCCGCGCAATGGGACGCAAGGTGAGCGACGAGTTCACTGTCCCCTTGTGCAGAACCCATCACCGGGACAACCACACCTTCGGAGACGAAGTTGCCTGGTGGGAGAGAAGAGCTATCGATCCCCTCGCGACGTCCCGAATGCTCTGGATTTCGACCCGGCGCATCGAATGAGGCGGCATGAATTGCTCCCTTCTTGCTGGCCCGCCCTATCAAACCGGGATCAACCGTCGAAACCTCTCGGCCCATGATTGATTGAGCAATCCAGCTTTGAGATAGCATTCGCGCACGGCGACTATTAGTCCTCCCGCTTCCAATCTATGGACTTGAGAACCAGATAAGCAACATCGGCCGTGGACTTCAGGTAGATGGCTTTGGGGTTAACGGCCTTGAATTCGTATTGCTGTTGATTCTTCGAGAAATTGCGGCATGTGTCATCGACGCAAAGGTAGATCGGCTGATCGCCATCTTGTTGTGACCCAGCGACATTGACCGTCAGCCGATAGGTCCCGGGCCGCACATCCTCCAATCGATACGAAACTCCGTCTGTATTTCCGTCCTCAATATTGTCGCCTAAGTAGTTCGGTATGTCCCTGAAAGTCTCGACGCCATTGTCGTCATGTAGAGACAATTTGATTGTTCCTTCGCCGCCGCGAAGGACGTCGGCGTCGGAGGTCAAGTAGTCAAAAAAGTCTGGTCGCACGATCTCTTTGTAAAAGCCGTATGGTAAAAGCGCGCTGTTGTGCACCATCTTTGTTCGTGGATCGGTCTTGTCCAGGACCTGCTCCAGGGTTCGCAAAACAAATGGCGATCCAGGGGTGCTGTCTATCCAATATGCTCCATAGGTCGTGTCGATCGGACGCCAGCTTCCATCAATCAGAACTTCCACGATGATATGGGTAAATCTCTGCCCATTTTGATTGTAGTAGAATTCGAGAGGACGGACTTGAAGGCCTGCCTTCTCAAATAAAGCGATCCCCACCGCTGCTTGGTTCCCGCAGATTCCATGGCGTGCCTCAACGCAGAGCTTCGCGTTGCTTCCGGGCTCGGCAAACGCACCGTCGAGCATTCGGAATTGTCGTGTGGCCGTGCTAACCAGGACTGGAACGGCGTTCGCAACTTGAATTGCGTAGAGATACGAAAAGCATGGCACTTTGGGAGCGCGAAGGGCATCCTCGGGCGCGAGCTTGACGGGTTGTGAGAGTGAAGCCGGTCTGTCTCGCACATCGGGACAAACATCGACAAGTTGGACCGTCCGCCATGTTCCGAGTGCTCCCTGATAAAGCAGGCAGGCCTCAAAAATCAGAGGATCTGTGTTGGGGCAGGTCAAATCTCCCTTCTTGAGCTGGCTAGCGACAAGCTCGGGAATCCCTGCTGGCCCTTCGTCGGCTGCACTTGCGGGAGGATCAGTGGACGAATGACCGGCTCGCCCGACCAGATTCCATGAACTCGCCACGAGCAATGAAAACAACAAAGCTCCCAAGGGGGAGGCCAGCCTAAGAGTGATTCTCGTCAAAACTATCTCCCGCAATAAGTCTTAAGTCGGAGGTGCGCGAAATGAACCGAAACGTTTAATGAAAGTACTGGTGTCAGAAACGTTTCTCGCAGCAATGATAATATCGTTCGAAAGTTGGCTTTTTTTCCGCCATAAGGCCGAAAGCCTATCCTGCGCCTCTTGATCCGTCATGACCTGCCACCGAATTTAGAGTCTCGGGGTTGTTTGAAGCGCTCCCCAAAACTAGGCCACCAGATGCTGGAATTTTCCGGGGTTAGGCTCGTGCCGGCGGGGGCGCCGATGAGCCATTCAACAGCGATATCGGCGCCTTGTTGCCGATCGCGCTATGGGGCCGGACTTCGTTGTAGTCTCTACGCCAATCCTCCATTTTCTGCCGTGCGTCGTCAAGGCTCAGGAACCAGTGCGTGTTCAGGCATTCGCTTCTGAACTTGCCGTTGAAGGATTCGATGAAGCTGTTGTCGGTCGGCTTGCCCGGCCGCGAGAAGTCCAGCCCGACACCTTTCTGTAAGCCCAAAGGTCGAGATCGCGGGAGACGAACTCCGATCCCCAATCGACGCGGATCGTTTTGGGATAGCCGACGGTTTTGCAGATGCGCTCCAGAGTCAGCACGACATCCTCGCCTCGATAGCTATAACGCGGATCGACTGCGGGAGAGACTTCCGCAACTGCCGAGCCGTCTTCAGCCTGCTTCAAAACGAATGCGATCTGCGCCTCTGAAAACTTCGATGCCTTCATGGAACTCTCGTCCCGTTAGGGGATCATAAATGGAAAATTCCAGTTCAAACTGGCCTAAATTGCCGGGGGCAGGTCAGTATCTGCTTCGCAATTATCTTTTGTGCCTTGGCAAATGTTCCTGCAGCAATGATCGGCTCGAGTGCGTTGTCCTGGCGTACCCACGTGTCGGGTGGATTACCCAAGATGTGTACAGGCGGGGTATTGATACTATCGCGAGGTAGCGGATACCTTGGATATCAACCAAGCTTATCCGATCAACGTCATCCAATCGTCAACCCGAACGAAACTGTGGATGAACCCATCGCAATCTGTTTCAACTCTCCCCTGAGACGAGTACACGGATGTTGTTAGAGTGGCCCAAAATGCGTGGGCCGGCGATCCCCCTCGGTTTAAAGGACGCCGCCCGTGAGCAGATCAAGGAAATCCAAAAGCGTCAGTCGTCCCAGCGCGCTCAAGCATGGGGCGTTTTCAAGCTCTGCATTTTTCCCCTGGGAAAACAGGGCAGATTTCGAGGCGCTCCATATGGAGCTGATCGACGAGTGGGATCCCTGCGGCGCTTTCGAAGAGGAAGCTGTCTTCACGATCGCAAGCTGCATGTGGAAAAAACGCCGGATTCGCGAGAAACGGCAATTGGAAGTTCTGGCCCATCTGCAAACGCCAGACCCGCAGTCCTCGAAACAGCCAACTCCATTCTTCGAAAATCGTATCGAACAACTGAAATTCACGCTTAGCCATAAGTCGACCGCGGCTGCTCCTTCTTCCAGTCAATTCAACTACGATGAAGCGATGTTGTTGCAAATGAGTGCTAGCTTCTACGGAGATACATCCGAAGAGGACGTGAAATGGAAGTTTGCATTCAAAAAAAACAAATTTATCGACCATCTGAAGGAGATGGTTCCACGAGAAAAATACCCCAAATTAATTGACTACGTCCGAGCACTGAAAACCGAGATAGACGAAGTACTGCTGCCTCGCGTCCGCAATGAGCGTCCTTCCGATGATTACATCGCAGCGAAAACCGCATCTGAGTTTCTGACCGACGAGCGGATCTTGGAAGATTTGGCGTTGGAGGAACGCCTCGATGCAACCATGGACAAGGCAATTCGGCGCCTGGCCCAGGCAAAGGCCCTCAAACAGCTCTCCGGTCTGAGCCGACGTCGTCGCGACAAACCTGCAACGCTCCAAATAGAACGCGACAAACCCACACCGCTCCAAATCGACTCAGAAAAAGACGATACATGGAATGATAGAAAATGATTCATAGGTATCGCAAAAGTTGTAATTTGGAAAATTGGCTGTTAGTAAGGTACTGAAACTACAATGATTAGTTCCGGTAAGGAGAATTCCGAATGCCGTTCCCGCGCGCCTCGCAGGCCCTTTCCCGCTTCACCGTGCTCGATCTCACCCGCGTGCGGCAGCTCGCGGATTGGGGCGCCAATGTCATCAAGATCGACGCCCCGACGGAGGAGGCCGGTGGGACCCCAACCGTTCTTAAATGAACCGAATTCCGGCCTCTTCCAAAGCTCTTACATAGCGGTAGACGGCTGCACGCGCGACTCGCGGGGCGAGTTTTCAATATCGACATGAGCTATCGATCAAGGCTATCTAGCAGATCATCCTGATTGCCGGCGAAAAGGCCTCTTGGCGGGTGATCAAAACAAGCGAAACCCCTGTCCGGTTCAATTGCGAAGCGCCAAAGCCACGCATCGAAGCGATCCGAATCGTCGACCCCGCGACAATTATAGCTTCGGAGACGAAGTCGCTTGATGGGAGAGACGGGCTATCGATCCCCTCGTGATGGCGCGGACGCCCTGGATTTCGACTTGGCGTATCGAATGAGGCGAGAAGAACTTACTCCCTTCCTGCTGTCCTGCCCCGCCCAAACGCGGAAAACCAATGGCTGTCGCAGTTCAGTTGCAGGAGATTCTCATCACCATTTGACACGGTAGCCTCTGGTAGCTACATTGGATTATGCGGTCCGTTGGTCTCAAGACGCTCAAAAATAAGTTAAGTGAGTATGTCCGGCTTGCCGCCGGAGGCGAGACAGTTCTCGTTACCGATCGCGACCGCGTTGTTGCGGAAATTGGTCCACCGAACCCCGCTCGGAGTTCGATGCTGTCGGACGCACTATTGTTAGACGCATTCCGGCAAGGATGGATGACAGCCCCGATATCCGTCGGGCGCGGTCCGCCAGCACGCAAACCGGTTATGACGATCAACGAACTTCTGAGCGATCTGCAGCGCGATCGAGCGGATCGATGATCTACCTCGATAGCTCAGTGGCACTAGCCCATTTGCTGGCAGAAGATCGCTTTCCACCTGATGAGCTCTGGGAAGAGCAACTGGTGTCCAGCCGGCTTCTTGAATGCGAGGTTTGGAACCGAATCAACGCGCACCAGCTCCAGAATTCACATGGCGAGGCGGTGCGTAATTTGATCGGTCGAATTGCAATGGTTGAAATGATTGGACCGGTGCTTACGCGCGCCCTGCAGCCGTTTCCCGTTCCAGTGCGCACATTGGATGCTATTCATCTCGCGGCCATCGAGTTTATCCGCGCACAAAGGCAAAGCGTGAAGCTTGCGAGCTACGATGAGCGGTTGCTTGCGGCAGCACGCTTTCTCGGAATTTCGGAGTGGAGTGCGAGCAAGTGAACTTCTTTACCTGTGCGAAACTGCGCCTACCATTCGCCGAGGCTATGACCCGTTTATATAACAATTCTCGATGCATGGAACTCTGCTCGATGCTCTCGAGGCGTTGATGGAAAAGGCGGCCAACGGTGGCCGCAGGGACTATTCCGTCGAAGGGTAGTGCATGATAATTCGTAGCGATATCTGCAACGAACTTGAGTACTGATAAGATGGGCCTTTTAAGCCGTGTTGAGCATGAATTCGTCAGGCCCATCCTGCGATGGGCACGGCCATCCCGTCATGTCCGCCTCGCGGGTATCGACATCAGCTATCGAAGCGAGCTCGATGGCGGGGGAACTGAGTTCGGGCAACAGTTCATACCTTTCCTCAAATCGCGGGGCATGCCGAAACAAAAGCGCGCCTTCGAATGGTGCTCCGGTCCGGGCTTCATTGGCTTCTCAATGCTTGGCCATGGCCTCTGTGAAACTCTTTGCCTATCTGACATCAACCCGGCGGCGATTTCTTCGTGCCAGCATACCGTGCGCGTCAACAAGCTCAGCGACCGCGTTTCCGTTTATCAGTCCGACAATCTAAAAAGCATTCCACGTTCGGAGCTGTGGAACTTGGTCGTGAGCAACCCGCCCCATTTTATCGATCAGTATGAGGGAGACATACGGGCGCACGATCCCGATTGGCGAATCCATAGGAATTTCTTCGAAACGATAAGCGACCACTTAGCCGTAAACGGTGTGATCGTCTTGCAAGAGAACAACCGAGGATCAATCGTCGAGACTTTTCGGCCCATGATTGAGCAATCCGGTTTTAAGATATTTTTTACGCACGGCGACCACTTAACCCTCACCAAAGAGAGTTCGTTCTATTTTATCGGCTTCGGACGGCGGGGACAGCGGCCGACTTGGGCGTAAAAATGATCTATGTTGGCGGAGCTTGGGATTCGGCGAGTTGCAGGTTGCGCGCGCCGGATCAGGCTGGTTCCCTTCAGGAAGGCATGCTAGCCGTTGCCAGAACGATGCCGGCTTGGGCGGGATTGATGCTTGAAGCAGTTATCTGGGATTTTGGCGGCGTACTTACCAGCTCGCCATTCGAGGCTTTTGCGCGTTTTGAAGCCGAACGCGGCCTGCCCGCCGATATCATTCGGCGAACCAACGCAACCCATCATTCGGAAAATGCCTGGGCCAAATTCGAGCGAGCCGAAATCGATCTCGAAGCCTTCGATAGCCTGTTCGCAGCTGAATCGCTGGCTCTCGGCGCAGAGGTTCGAGGCAAGGATGTGTTGCCTCTTCTGTCCGGTGATCTGCGGCCCGAGATGGTCGCGGCTCTCGAGCGCGTGAAAGCAAAATTCAAAACCGGCTGCATCACCAATAACCTGCCCGCCAACGCGATCGGAAGCCTCGTTGGTCGATCGCTCTACATCGCGGAAGTGATGGCACTTTTCGACCACGTAATCGAATCGGCAAAAATCGGATTGAGGAAACCTGATCCACGCATTTATCAAATGATGGTTGAATCATTGGACATCGATCCCAAAAACTGTGTCTACCTTGACGATTTAGGAGTGAACCTGAAGCCTGCGCGCGCGATGGGAATGACGACCATCAAAGTTCTGAATGCCTCGCAGGCCATCGACGAATTGGAAGGCGCAACTGGGTTGTCGCTCCGATAGTCATTTCGGCAGCCGAACTTTCGCTTCCGGCTTTTTTGCAGAAGCTCGAACATGCGGGGGTCCTAATCAGCAGAGCTTTTTGCAGAACGAACCCAATTTGATTAATTTGACGGGCCTTGATCATTTCATGGCAGATCCGCCGAGGCCCTCGCCTGCCTGGGCCCGTTCAATGGACCAGCGGATAGCTGACTTGCAGGCGCCGAATCCGCCTGGTCGCCGCATGACAAGACGTAAACTTTCTACGATTGTGGCGCGTACAATGCTATCCCCGGCCCTGGTCCACACCGGAGTTTCAGAATGCCGTTCCCGCGCGCCTCGCAGGCCCTTTCCCGCTTCACCGTGCTCGATCTCACCCGCGTCCGCTCCGGGCCGACCTGCGTGCGGCAGTTCGCGGATTGGGGCGCCAATGTGATCAAGATCGACGCCCTGACGGAAGACGCTGCCAGCGAGCAACCCGGGGGGCCGCGCCATGGCTCGGATTTTCAGAACCTGCATCGCAACAAGCGGGCAATCGCACTTAACCTGAAGGACCCCAAAGGTCTCGAAGTTTTCCGGCGGCTCGCGGAAAAGGCGGATGTCGTGGTGGAGAACTTTCGCCCCGATGTCAAAGCACGGCTCGGCATCGACTATGACAGCCTGCGCAAGTTCAACCCGCGCATCGTCTACGGCAGCATCTCCGGGTTCGGGCAGGATGGCCCTTATCACAAGCGTCCGGGCTTCGATCAGATCGCCCAGGGCATGGGCGGTTTGATGTCGATCACCGGCGCCCCCGGTCAGGGGCCGATGCGGGTCGGCATTCCCGTCGCAGATCTGGCAGCCGGGCTGTTCTGTGCGATCGGCATCCTGACCGCCCTGCTCGAGCGCGATGTCTCCGGTGAAGGTCAGTGGGTGCAGACCTCGCTGCTGCAGGCACAGATTTTCATGCTGGATTTTCAGGCCTCGCGCTGGTTGATGGAACAGGAAGTGCCGAAGCAGGCCGGCAACGACCACCCGACCAGCATTCCCACCGGCGTGTTCAAGACCTCGGACGGCTACATCAACATTGCCACGACGGGGGGAAGGATCTGGGAGCGCTGCGCCGAAGCGATCGGAGCGCCGGACCTGCCGACCCGTCCCGAATATGCCACCGCGCCGGCACGCTCGAAAAACCGCGATGCGCTCAACGCCGAGATCAACGCGCTTACCGAAAAAAAATCTACCGACACCTGGGTCAGGGAACTCAACGCCGCCGGCGTACCCTGCGGTCCGATCTATTCGGTCGACCAGGTGTTCGGGGACGCCCAGGTCAGACATCTCGGCATCGCGCAGGATGTGCCGAATGCCGAGAACCGTCATATCCGTCTGGTCGGCCAGCCCGTCACGCTGTCGCGCACCCCCAGCAAAATGGCGGCGCGGCCGCCGGAATTCGGCGAGCAGACCGAGGAGGTGCTTGCCGAGTTCGGCTTTAGCGCGGACGAAATCGCGAAGCTGAGGCAAGCCAAGGTGGTGTGACGGTGGCCGTACGTTCTGCGGGCCCGCCGAAACCACATTTCGCCGACAGACCAGAACATCGGAACAATTGCCGGCGTCGTGATCGAGCCGGCCAGTCCGCTCACAGGCAATTACCGGTCGCTACTTGCCCTTCCAGTTCGGCGTGCGCTTGTTGAGGAAGGCATCCATTCCCTCCCGGAAATCCTCGCTCATATAAGCGCGAAGAATCAGATCCTCGCCCTCGTCGCGCGTCAACGTCCGCCGGATACGGCGCACCGCCTCCTTGGTAACCTCGAGTGTGATCGGCGC
>Ga0182030_10001330_pt1 | contig 50654 bp, 62 predicted proteins | sample 812S3MmetaG_FD_121299 | JGI IMG/M metagenome (GOLD analysis project Ga0182030, IMG submission 121299) | Permafrost microbial communities from Stordalen Mire, Sweden - 812S3M metaG (Illumina Assembly) | ecosystem: Environmental > Terrestrial > Soil > Wetlands > Permafrost | place: Sweden... | reverse complement strand
AGTTGCTGACCGAAGGACGCCGGGTTTGAGCTATTGATTGCGTACAGCGGCGGTCGCTGGACGCGCTTCAACAGGGACAGTTCCTTTCGTTTTTCCTTCGCCTTTTCGTCATCGGCCTGGTCCTTCGCGTTTTCGATATCACTTTTAAGGGCCTCCTCGTCGCCGGGTTTTAGCGCCTCGAATTCCAGGTAGTCAGCGAGCATCGCCTTTTGGAGGCGGCTATGGACTTCCATGACCGGGCGGTAGATGTGTTCGGAGCGCCCGCTGCCGGGTGGCGAGAAGACGAGGATGTGATGAGCAGAGGCAATCCGGTACCCGTTCCGCATGAGGCCGATAACGTAGTTCCCGGCCGCGGCCGCGACGCTGGAAATGGTAGCCAGCGCCGCAAAGGCCGACTCGGCGCCGTAGGCACGGCAAATCTCTTCGACCAGCTTCCGGCAGGTGGGCCCAAGGAATTTGAGGTAGGGCAGGAAAGTGTCGGAGTTCGCCGGCCGTGACGGTTGTTCGTTCGTGTGTCCATTGACCTGGGACACCGGGGTTTCGGACGTGGTGAGGTCGTTCATGGCAGCGAGAACCTTTCGTTGTTGCCCGCGACGATGATGCCGCGCTGAACCGCCGAGAGGAGCGCTTCGAGGGCGTCGGCCTCGGAGAGGAAACGCCGCCGGAAGATGAAGGGCAATTCAGGCTCGGGGGCCTTCCTGGCTACTGACCAGGCTGTGGCGCCCTTTGGGCCGTGGAGCTTCAACGCGGCAATAATGGCCTGGTCGTCCTTTGCCGTCTCGCACGCGGCGGCGTACCGATAGACGGCGAGGACGTGGCGGCCGAGGCATCGCATGTAGCGGATGGCCGCCTCGATTGTCTCGGCGGAGAGCGCGTGGGACGCGGCGCCGGGACCGTGCTTCGCAAGGTGGAATACCAGGGACAGGCGGCCGGCCTGCTGCGCAAAGCGAAGCATCGCGTAGTTCTCCCCGTCGCCGACCTCGCGGAGGCAGTCGTTCGCGTAGGTTCGGAGCAACGCCGCCCCGTCCCTCTCCATCACGACGCTGAACTGCCGGTTACGGCAGGCGAACAGTTCCTGAATCCGCTCGTAATAGGCCTCCAGCAGGGCCGGGTTCGGTGTGACCGACTCTGCGGTTACGTTGTTGGCGGTGCAGAGGACCGGGATGGTGCGGGTAACGAACGGCGAGTGTTGCGCCCGCCGAGAGCCGTACAGGCCCAGCAACGTGTCCATAAGGAGTCTGGAGGCAATGCTCGCCAGCGGACGCCAGCCAAGGTCATAGCCACCCCTTTCCAGCGGCTTGCCATCGTAGAGCGAGCAAAGGAAGGCTTCGTCCGGCGGAAGGAACGACCCGGAAGCATTGCCATCGGTGTCGGAAATCAGGATGGCGTTGCCGTACCGGCTCCTGTTTTCATGCATGATAGGCGCGAGATAGAAGTAATCCGGATAGCCGGCCAGCCAGTGGTAGCCGTCCCCGCACCGACTCCTGAACGGCTCCATAAGCAGCGCGTCGAGAAGAGCGTAGGTCGCCGGGGCTCCAATCGTTCCGAGGAACGCAAAGAGGTTGGAGCCGAAGGCCGCGGCCTGGGGCGCTCCATTGGTGCTTGCCGTGAAGGCGGCGCCCGGGGCGCCGCCGAGGATTGAGCAGGCGAGGGCCGAGACGGTCCATGCGGGGAGCACCCCGCAATCGCCAATCGCCTGGCATGCGTATTTGAGGGCCAGCGGAAGGCAGTCGAGCATCTCGGCGGCCTCGCTGTTGCTGATGAGGAGCGAGGACGGGTCCCCGCTGGTGATGGGGACGCCGGCGGAAGGCTCGGCGTCAGGGCACGGTTGTACTGTGGTATTCATGGTCGTTTTTCTTGCTTTCCGACCTGCCCTGCCGTATAGAGACGCCTATCGAGGGAGCATCCAACACGGGCAGTTGGGTCGAATTTGGCCGCGGCCTTTCTAAGAGGCCGCGGCCATTTTATTTTCTATCGCATTGTGGTTTTGGTTTCTCCGCCGCGGCGGGATTGCCACGGTGCGGGGTTGGATCCAGGGTACCAGACGCCCGCCGGAAAAGCTCAGGTCCGCCAACGAAAAAAGTGAAATATACCCGTGGGCATTTTTGCCCGCCGTGTGATACCGCGCGCGTCTCGACGGCCGATGCCAGTTTTTATGCCGGCGGAGAGTGGCGTCGGGCCGCGGCCGGGCTTCGATGAAAAGTTAGTTGTGGTTTTTTCCTCTTATCACACCCTCGATCAGCCAGGCAGCGGGAGCAGCAGCGTGGAGGATTCGGAAGCCGCTGACCGTTTCGTTGCGGGCGGCTGAAAGATGGGCTTGTCGGGATCACGGTAGCGAAGGTTTCCGGTGGCTCCAGCCTCGATCCGCTCCCGGGCGATTGCGAGGAAGGCGGGGTTGAGTTCGCAACCGTAGAAGCGGCGCTTCAGCAGCGCGGCAGCCGCGGCCGTGGTGCCGGCGCCGAGGAAGGGATCGAACACGGCGTCCCCCTCGTCCGTCAGGGCCTCGATAAAGCGCTTCACCAGGCCGAGCGGAAACTGGCAGGGGTGCGGCGTCTTTTCGCAATGGTTGTGTCCCACGTGGGGGATGCGCCAGAAATCTCCGATGGCGCCGCCCTCCTCCGTTTCCCAAACATCCGACGGGTTTTTTCCAAGGGGATTGCAGGATAGCTGCCCCCGCTTCGCGCCGTGAAAATGCTTCTTTCCAGGGTATTTTGACGGAACGCGCACCGGGTCGAGGTTGAACTTGTATCGGTCGGACTTGGTGAACCACAGGATGGTCTCATATCGTCCGGAAAACCGGCGCTTGCAGTGGAGGCCATGTCCGAAGGCCCAGATGACGCGGTTACGGAGTTGGAGGCCGAGGTCCTTGAAGATGGGCGCCATCTCCATGTCCAGCGGGATAATCTGCCCGTCCCTGACGTAGTTGCCGGTCTGCCAGCAGAGGCTGCCGGTTTCGGGAATGCAACGGACGCACTTCGTGATGATGCGCCTCTGCCATTCCAGGTATTCGTCGAGAGCGCGCCTGTCCCTGTACGAGTTGTAAGCCTTGCCGATGTTGTAGGGCGGCGATGACAGCACCAGGTCAAAGCGTTGCCCGGTTGCGATTGTGTGGTCCAGAAACGCCTCGCAGTCTCCCTGATAGACAAAGCTGGATGGTATGACGGCAGGCAGGGTGTCGCCGTACTGCTCGTCGGTCTGTTCGGATCTCCCAAAAAGCGATGGGGTCTTGTCGTCCACGAAATGGAGATACAGGCGGGTCCACGCGGCGGGCCGCGGCCGGGCCGTTCCGGACAACGGCCGGTCCCATTTTTTTTGCAAATGGGGGTATTGACTTTCCACCGCGAATCACCCACTCGAATGCATGAAAGCAGAAGGTCTTCTTATTGCGGTCGCAATAGCCGGCATAAGCATCATTGTCCTGAAGCCCGCCGGCATCCTGCAGCCGTTTTACAACGCCGCCAACAAGATCGAAGCCATTCGCGACCGAAATGCGGATGTGGCTAAGCAACTGGGTGTGGAAATTCACGACGTTCGCCCGACCGGGGTGACGGCAAACCCGGGCATTTCCGCAAGCATCACCAGCCCGCAGAACTCCGAAAACGCCGCCAGCGAAGCCACCCCCTTCCCCGAGAGCAGCACCACTTCCCTATCGTCACCGCTTTCCGCCGCCGCTGCGACCGAGGCCGCGGCCGCTGCTGCTAATGCCAATGCTGCCACACTGAAGGCGTTTAGCGAACTCCACTAACCTAACTTCTATCACTCACCAAACCATCATCAGAACTTATGAACAACATCACCATATTAGAAGCAAATGGCAAAGTCTGGGCGGTCTCTCCCCGCGTGAGCCATGACGGCAAGACTGGCATGGGGTTTTCCTGCATGACCCCGGGGCCGAGTTTTAATCACCACGGCGTTGTCCAAGACACCGATTCTATCGAGGAGGTCCGGAATTTCATACAGATGGATGACGATTTGGAGCAGAGGAAGGCGAACGCCGAACGGACGGGAAGGATCATGGCGATACACGCTCGCCGGATTGCTTACCAGAATAGCTGGCTTGCCCGCCTCATCCGCTTCCTCTCAAACCCTCTACCGAACGGAGTAAGCCATGGATAACGACCAATTGATAGCCGAACGGGACAGGCTCCGCGCCGCACTGGCCGGGCTGCTGGGAGCGGACGGCGCCGATCTGGAAAAGCTCGCAAGCCGTATCCCCTACCAGAACGCCCCGACCAGGGAGAAGGCCGTGATTCTCGACGCCATCTACGCGCTGCAGGACACCGCCCCGGACCGCAATCCCGGCGCGGTCTTCTCGCGGGCGTGCAGCCGGCTTGCCCGCTTTGTTCGCCTGCTCATCCCAACCGCTTCTCAACCGACATGACCTCCGACTTCCAGCAACAGATTGCCGAAACGCCGACGCTTTCAGCCGAGCAGCAGCGGAAGCTTGCTGCCCGTGCGAAGTGTGACGACCAGAAAGCGCTCGGCGCGCTCTGGCGGGCGAACATGAAGATGGTTGCTGGCATTGTTCAAAGAAAATCCACGCCCCAGGATTACGGGGACCTTTTCAGTGAGTCATTCCTACTTTTCTGCGACGCCGTTAAGCGGTTTGATCTGGACCGAGGGACGGCCTTTTCGACCTTCCTGTACAAGACCGTCGATGAGGGTTTGAAGCGAGTGAAGACGGAGTTCTCCGTTGTGCGCGTGCCGGACCGGCTGTTCTACAGCGGCAGGGCCGCGCAAATGGTTTCGATGGACGAGGAATTGGGGGAGGACGACTTCACGCTGCATGACATGATAGCAGCCGAGGAACATTCTCCGTGTGAGAGGCTTGAAAGGTCAGAGGTCCGGGAATATGTCCGGAAATATCTAGGGCGGCTTAAAGAGCGGGATAAGGCCATTGTTACTCGGCGTTTCGGTCTTGATGGCCGCGAGGCGCTGTCCGAGGTTCGCGTGGGGCAGGAATTCGGTATAACAGGCTCCGCCATTGGGCAATTCACTCGGAAGGCCATGGAAAAGATGCGTGTGATGATGACTGAAAGCGCCCTTTGTTCATAATAAACAAGCCGTTTGCTTACTTAGGTTATCACTTATTAGTCAAAAATCCCTCATGCTGTCAGGTCCCTTGGGCGGGATTCCTACCTCGTGGAACTTGATGGCAATCGTGAAAACCTGGTCTTTCACGGCCGCGATCTCTCAGTGAGGAACTGACCGTCAGGGCGTGCGGCGTCAAAGCAGTTCGGAAAAGTCCTCGTTGGCGCCACAGCAGAAATAGTGGAAGAAGCGCTGGATGAGAACGCTGTCGCGGTCGGGCTTCACGCCTTCCCTCTTCTCGTAGTGGGCTGAGAACCTTTCCCATTCGTTCTCCTGCATGTTTAGCAGGATGTCCTCGGCGGTGTGGCAGTCGGCGGTATAATGGGGGCCGGGCATCACGCATTTATCGGGAAAAAGGCACCCCTCTTCCCCCAGGACCGGGTCTCCCGTCTCCCATCCGTCGTCCCCGTCGAACTCCTCGTCGTCGAGATCGTCCATCGGGTGCGCAGGTCGAATTCCTTGCTTGTTCGTCGGCTGTGGGGTTGTGGGGGTGCCCATAATCCCAAGATACGCTTCATGTTTTGCGGGCATGCTGGGGGTGCCGCGAAACGCGCCAGCCGTATCGCCTAACGCGGTGTTTCGGGTTTGAAGGGCAGGCAGAAATAATCGAACACGCCTTTTGTCAGATCATAAATCTCCGGCTTGGTCATTTGCGCACGTCGGCAGATGACGTTCATGGCTATCAGGTCCTCGTCAAGGAGCCGGAGAAGTTCCGTGGGTTCCAAGCTGATCAGTCCCTCTGACTGCGTTGTCGAGGAGAAGCCGGAGACGTTCTGCAGGCAGCAGGCGACCATTGTCCGGAGGGTGTCAATTCCCAGGAACGAAAAGTAAAGCCAGTAGGGCCAGGCGGCGTGAAACGCGCTGTAGAACTCCCGGACGGCGGGAATCGCGTACAGTTCCTCGGGCGTCGAGTCATAGCCGCTGACCATGAACGTGAATGTTCCGGCCATCTCCCGGAGTTTCTTGCCCTTCGGGAGCCGATCGAGCGCGAATCCCCCGAGGAAATGGGAGAAGTCCTTCTTCTCCACTTTTTCCAGACTGAATTCATAAACTAGAAGCGTGTCATTCATGCGGCAAGAGAACACGCTACCTCCGCCGTCGCTTCCTTTGCAACCTCGGGGAGGGAACGTCGGGCCTGCTCCCGGCCTGACGGATTTTCGGTATCTGCGTCGTGAAAAAGCATCAATTGTTTCTGATTGGATCCAGCGATTACGCCTGGGTCGTTCTCGATGACGGCGAACGAATCCGTGTCGCGACCGGCGCTTATGCCGATCAATGCCGCCCCGTCAAAATGCTCTTGATCGCCGCTGAAACCCTGGCCGCGGCCGGGGTTGAGTGCGAGCCGCCGGAGCGGGCCGACTTCGGCAAATATTTCGAGCCAGCCAACCCTGGTATGGAGTCCGACGCCTGGGGGTTTGAGGAACTGTGCTGTGAGAGCGAGGGGGAATTGCTGCGCGCAATGGCCGCGAAGAAGCCGGACGCCCTGCGGACTTTGCTCAACAGGGGAGCGATTCAGATTGAGATTGAAGCTGAATCGCTGATGTGAACTTGAAAAAGGGCCGAGGCAGTCACTGCAAAGAGCAGATCAATAACGGTAAGGAAGTCATTGATTTTGCAGGATCATTCGGTGGCACCCGCGGCGCTGAGTTGGTGGGTGTGGCGGCGTGATTCGTCTTGCAGGGGTTCTGCCGGCAGCGTGCGCTCGATTGCCACGAGATGCGCGAAGGCCGTGGCAAAAGCCCAGAATCCGCTCGCCGGAAGGATGATCGTGTCCCGCCGCCCACCCACGTCCTCGGTGATTTTCAGAAAGCGTCCGCGCTGGTTTTCCATCAGGTCGAGGTAGAAAATCTTCCGATCTACCACAACCTTCTCCATCCCAAGCGGCTCCACAACCGCTCTTTCTCCTGCAAACGTGCTAATCATAAATTAGGCGAAATGTTCGAACAGTTTGCTCCGAAAACCGGCTTCGGTCTATGCACATCTGTTGGCCGGGCGTTAGCGCAAATTGCCATCAATAGGCGGCGGGGAGGGATTTGAGGAGGTGGTCGCCGTGCGGCCGGTTGGTATCGTTTAAATCCCGGCGCACTTGGCTGCGCCTGGCCGGGATTGGCAACCAGTAAAAAGGGGCGGGGGATGCAGGGAGAAGGCGGACGCGGTCCATATTCTGCTTCAAACGTTGGAAGAGAACAGAATCTCCAAACCCGGATGTTCACGCCGCCGCCCTACTGTCCGAATCCCGCCTGCCACCCGACGCCCGGGCCGGGGTGGTACGCCAAGAAGGGCTATTACCGGACCCAGTACAACCGGCAGCCCGTCCCCCGGTACCGCTGCAAGACCTGCGGGAAGTGGTTCGGCTCCCACACGTTCCTGGCAACGTACCGGCAGCACAGGCCAGATGCCAACCGGCTGATCGGCGAACTGCTTTGCTCCGGAGTGACCATGCGGCGTACCGCCAAGGTCGTCAGGGTCCACCGCCGCACGGTGGTAAGGAAGCTCAAATTCCTGGCGCAACGCGCCAGATTGGCCCACCAGGCGGCGCTCACGACTGGCAAGTTCCACACCACCTACGTGCAGTTCGACGAGATGGAGACCTACGAGGAGTCGAAATTGAAGCCGCTTTCCATCGCCCTGGCGGTGCGCGGGAAGAACGGGCAGATGCTCTCCGCGAAGGTCGCCACCATGAACTGCCACGGCCGGATGGCGGCGACCAGCGTGCATAAGTACCAGGGGCGGCGGCCGGACACGCGCAAACAGGCCGCGCTGGCGGCCCTGGCCGACGTGGCGGCGGTTTCAAAACCGAGCATGACCGTCGTCACCGACCAGAAGAAGGCGTATCCGAACCTCATCAAGACGGCCCTGCCCCACGCCGTCCACGTCGCGCATCCGAGCCGGCGGCTCCCGGCCAACTCCAAGCAGAAGGATCCGCTGTTCTGGCTGAATGTCACCTGCGCCAAGCTGCGGGCCGACTTGGCGCGGCTCTCCCGGCGGACGTGGTCCGCCAGCAAGAAGCCCGAATGCCTGCAGGACGCCCTGGACCTCTACATAGCCTACAGCAACGGATATCCGGCCTGGTAGGCGGTTGAGGAATCAGAAAAGCTTCCGTAGGTCGCTTTCTATTTTCCTGATTTCGTTGGCTAAGTCATTTTTCATTGCATCTATTCTACAAAGATTTTGCTTAACGAAACTAGCCTGCTGAACCAAAGGCACGTAATCAATGTAGTAATTTTCAAAATCCTCTTTGCTGATTGTGAGTTTTGATGTCCCGTCAGCCAAATCGGAAGCAATCCTCTTTCTGATCGCTTCAAAGTAGCAGTTGTAAAACCTCAAGTCCAATTTATATTGACCGCCCTTTTTGGGAGTGAGGACCAAACAAAGATTGCTGGCGACAAATTTCCCCTTTACGTAATGACTTCTGCTCAGGGAACCGGATGCCGCGACTGCATAGACCAGTGCTTCGCAATCATGGTCATACGAGTCGTGCTTTTTCCAATCCTCCGACGCAGTAATGAAATCATAGTCACCGTCCCTTGCCTCTTCACTTGCCAGACTTCCCTTTTGAAGGTCAAAAAGGTCGCCGATTCTGACCATCCCATAATTGCCCGACCGTTTGCTTCTTACCCCAGCACAGATAAGCACGTTGCCGAGATAGATCTTTCGCTTTTCACAAACCTCCCGGATTTCTCGCCCGTTGCTGATGGCATCAAGCACGGTGTCTTCAATGCCTTTCCATCGGTTGCCTTTGTCAACCCGTCCCCGGTGCTGAACGCTTACATGCCCATCATCCTCCAAGTCATAAAACAGCACCTCGTCGCTCTTCTGGTGCGGGGTCTTGGTGAACCCGAAAATGGCGGTGTTAACGGTTCGCTTTTGTTCGGCGAAAAGACGGGTTGGCATCTTGATTACGTAATCGAGTTTCGCCACCTTGAGGATGTCCTGTGTTATTCCTTCCGCGTTATGCGACAGCGTCGGCTTCGGCATGATGACGACGAGTTTCCCGCTTGGCTGCAGGTATTCCAATGCCTGCTTGACAAATAGAATAGAACTGTTTTTTTCGTAAGGCGGGTTGATGATGCACTTGGTCGGCGCCAGGCTGGTGATGTAATTTAGGAGATCTCTATCGCCGCTATCGCGAATGATCCCTTCTTGACTACCTCCCATCAGCAAACTGCTTCTATAAAGGAGGTTAGTTCTGCCGTCGCCATGCAGAAACATATTTGAACAAGCAAGTGCAAAAAGAACGGAGTCTATTTCAAACCCGATTAGCTGCTTTGTTTTGATTTCTTCCACTTTTTTAGGATTATCACCAGCCAGGCGGATCATGGTTTCCATTGCTTCCATAAGAAAGCCACCAGAGCCAGTGCAGGTGTCCAGCACCACATCGCCCTCATGGAGCCGGGCCAGCTTCACCATAAGACCCTTAATGTGATCCGGGGTGAGGATGATGTTCTTGCTGTCGACCTTTCCTGCGCGGGACAGGAAGATCTTGTATGCGCGCCCAAGAATATCCTGCTTCTCTTCGTGCCGAAAGGGAACCAGGATCTTTGCTTCGATCGTTTCAATGATCCGTTTGTATTCTTCAAGCGGGTAATCAATCGTTTTTATGAACGAGAACCTGTCTCGCCAGCAGAACTCCTTTGAGAGATTGTCGATCTTGTTTTCAAGCTGAGAGGAAATGGAATCCAGAATGTCATTGTTCAGCTTATGCGCCTCTAACACGGCGACTTTGACCGTTGATTTTTCCGTTCTGGATGGAGCCTCTATGCTCTGGTAGGTCCGCCTGAAGTTGTTGTCCGACAGGGCGATCATCAGCCCGGCAAAAAAGAGGCTGCGGTCCGTATCCCTTACCTTGTTCCCTCTGTGAAAGACATTGTTCAGCGCTTGCAGAATGGATTTAAGCTCATCATCAGTTACGGTCTCGCCGTATTTGCTCTTTTCGTAGATCTTCTCTATTGCATCAAGGGGGAGAAGGGTGTTTCCGATGTCTAGTCTTCTGGTTTTGCCGGTAGCATGACATTTATGGAAATAAGACACCCGAAGTTCACTCCTGCTCTGCCCAGACAGGGCAATCCCGATGAGGTCTCTATTTATTCTGTTCTCTTCGAGGTAGAACAAAACGTCTTTTTCAGCCTTCTTTTGGAGCAGGGCTTTGGCTTCGACAACTATTACAAAGTCCCCAGCGTCTTTATAGAAATCAGGGTAGCCACCACTGGGCGTGCCATGCTTGGACTTAAATCCGCATGATTTTGGAATGGCGGACTTTTCAATGAAGGTTTTGCTTCCAAAGAAGTCGCGAAAAATAGCTTCCGTTGTAGTTTCGCTTGCGTTTGAAAGCTTCTGTTTTAGGGGGGGTGGCACGACACTTGCCGGCGGCGTATTCATAGGTGCCGTGTCCACTTCCGGCTTTAGGGCAGGCTGGCAGGAGGAATTTCCAAAAAAATCCGGCTGGACCGGTTTTGAGGGGAGAATCGAGAGGGGGGCGCTCACCTTCCGCAGATACGCCGCGCTTTTGGCGGACCCCTTTTCCCAACCCGAGAACGGCTATTGGAACGATCCCCACGGCGGCAGCCGCGAGCGATGGACCGCCTTTGCCTGGCCTCAATGCTCCCGTTCGGGGGCAGGATGGGCGCATTAAAATAACCCCTATACTCGTTTCACTCCTCGCAAGCGCCGCCACGCCCCTCCTTGCTCTCGTCGCTTGCCATCCTTGCATTCACGGCGTGCGGGACCGGCAATGACCCGGCGCTGCCCCTCCCTATCAATTTCGAGGACGGATCAAGCCTGCGAACGACGAACAGCGCGCCGGATTGGGTTTATGGCGGCGCCTCGACCGCCATCAGGGGCCTGGGGCGCAACGGCGTCAAGCCCCCCGCCGGAAGCTCGATTTCGGAAACGCTGAACATTCAGACCCCGGAAATATGGGGGTTATGATAGTCCAAAGGGCCGTTTTTCCGCCTCGTTTCCATCGAGCATTTTCCAGCAACCCCCTTAAAACAAGCGCGTTGCTACGCGCCGCGCAAATCCGCTTCCGAGGCGCAGCCAAGTGCGCCGGAATTTATCGTTTAGTTCAGGAATGCGGCCTGGTACTCCCCCGAATTCCGACCGGCGCAGGCCGCGGCCAAGGCTCCGCATCACCTCCTCACCTTCCGCCGCAGTTTCGCCTCGCCGGCCCGCACGATTTGCACGATGCGCTGGTTCGAGACGCCGTGCAGGGCTGCCAGCTTTCTGCATGTGGTCTGCGGGCACCCGATTCCGTAATACGCCTCTATCATCTCGCGCTGGCGGTTAGGAAGCGTTTCAAGGGCCTCCCGGACGCGCCGGTGCTCATCGGACCTGGCGGACGCTTCGGCAACGTCCTGGGTCAAATCCGGCATGAGGTCGCCTATTGTGGCGTCGGGGCACTCCTCCGGGGCGTAGTCGAGCCTGACCATGTGATCCGGGTTCAGCAGTTGATGAACGTGCGTCGCCATCGCTTCGGTGCAGCCAAGGGCCAGCCTGATCTCCTCCGGCGTAAAGTCTCTGCCCTCCTGCTGCTGCATCCTGTGGATTTTGGATGCGTGGTGGTGCAGGTCTTCGGGATACCGGACGGTCCGCGTTTTGTTGCGGAGCCATGCGAGGATAGCGCCCCTAACCCACACCTTGGCATAGGCGGTAAACGGCGCGCCAAGCGACGGGTCGAATGAGTCAATGGCTTTGAGCAGGCCAATCGCCCCCTCCTGCGCCAGGTCCTTCACGTCGTCAAGGTACCCGTATTGACGAGCGATCTTAAAGACCAGACCCAGGCAGGACTCCACCAGGGCGTCGGCCGCGGCCCGGTTTCCGCGCTTCGCCTTCTTGACGAGCTTCAACTCTTCCTCGTGCAAAGAGAGGGTGGCAAGGGCAGGAAATCCGTTCATGATTTCCAGATACAGGCGGCCTCTCCCACGGACCGCGTTCCGCCGCTATCGTATCTCATTCCGTGAACCAGAAAGAGACGATCTTCTACAGCGAATGGCTGCAGGTGCTGCAGGCGAACGAGGCAAATATCAAAAGCATGATCCTTTCACTGCGGAAGGAGTCGGCCGCGGCCTTGGGATGCCTGCTGCTCAAGGACGAGGGGGTGTTGCACCTCCAGAACACGTTGAAGGTCGCCTGGCCGTTCCTCCAAACCTTGCGCCCCGACGATTCCGCCGCTCCCCATCCTCTGCTGGTCGCCACGGTGAAGGCGGCCCTGAACGTCGGCCAGTATGGCGGCTGGGAGCAGCGGGGCTACCAGACGACTTCAATGCAGTTGATTACCGCCGCCCTGCTTCTGGAAAAGCTGTTGCTCTCGCTCTTCGAGATCCAAAGCTGGAACTCGATCCCCGAACTGGCGTCCAACTGGTGGCTGCAACAGATGCTCGGCGCAAAACCGTAGCGCGGCCGCTTTATAGCAGGTCGGCGATGGCGTCGTAGGAGCCTTTTGTGTCGAAGGTCCCGTATTTAGTATAAAGCTTTTCGACGACATAGGATTGCGGCGGCACCTTGGAGGCGAGAACGGGTGCGGTGAAGAAGATCGGGTCCAAGACCCAAAGCTGCCCGTCCTTCTTCCAGAACAGCCAGGCGTGGTTTTCCGGATCCGCAGCCGAAAGCTTGCCGACCGCGAAAATGAGGTTGCTGTCGTTCAGGCGGGTGGCGAGCCACCAGGCCCGGTCCTTGCAATCGCCGGAGCGGGTCGCCCCGGTGACGGCGGGATCGGCGGGCAGTCGGGGGCCGTCCTCGCTCTTCCCCTCGGGAAAGGCGAAGGCCGCGGCCTGTTTCATCAGCGTGCGAGCCGTCTCCATCGAGGCCGTCGGCCCGTCCAAACGCGCAAGGGTGTGCTCGATGCGGAAGGCCGAATACGCCGCGAACATGAAAACCATCAGGTACTTGGTGATGGCGAGGGTGACCAACACCGACAATACTACATCCATTGCGCGAGACAGATAGAACTTGATAGTTTTCATGGATTAGTAGGTCCTTGGATTGATGGTGTGAAGAACGTTGGCCAGCGGGCGGCCTTTCAGATTGTAATTCAACTCGTCAGCCAGCGACATGGCACCGCCTGTCAAAAGGAAAAGGGCTGCGATGAGTACGGCGGAGTAGGAGATGGCGTGAGCCGCTTTCGAGAGATTCATCGAAGTAAGGCGGGACCCGTGCGCGGCATTGCGATTGAGAACCAGGAGGCGGCGCAGAAGGTAAAGGGCCAGGGCAAGAGAACCCAGAATGAGGGCGGCGCTTTTGAGAATGCTTGGTAAATTGGTCATACTTTGGCTGATGGGTCGTTAGTTGGAAAAAGTCAATACACGGACCGCATTGAGTTGCGAAATATTCCATAACCTCTGCCTTGTCCGTCGGGAAAATCATGCTTTCACTTTTCGAGGCGAAGTTCCGGAATTCCACCACCGAGTTGGCGTCAAACTGGTGGCTGCAAAAGATGCTCGGCGCAAAACCGTAGCGCGTCCCTGCTACAACAGATCAGTGACGGCATGGTACGAGCCGTCCGCGCCAAAGGTTCCGTATTTGGTATAGAGCGTTTCGACGATGTAATGTGCCGGCCGCAACTTGGAGGCGCGAACCGGTGCGGTGAAATAGATCGGGTCCAAAATCCAAAGCTGCCCGTCCTTCTTCCAGAATAGCCAAGCGTGGCCTTCCGTATCTGTGGCGGAATACTTCCCCGCCGCGAAAATGAGGTCGCTGTCATTCAGGCGGCTGGCGAGCCACCAGGCCCGGTCCTTGCAGTCTCCGGAACGGGTCGCCTCGGTGACGGCGGGATCGGCGGGCAGCCGGGCGCCCGCTTCGTTCTTCCCCCTGGGATAGGCGAAGTGGAATGCCTGCCTCATCAGCGCGCGGGTCGTCTCCATCGAGGGCTCCGGCCCGTCCAAACGCGCAAGGGTGTGCTCGATGTGCAAAGTCGTATACGCCGTGAGGATGAGAAGCATCAGGCACTTGATCATGATGACGGCGGCTAATGCTGGTACCGCCACATCCGCAGCGCGAGACAGATAGAACTTGGTCGTTTTCATAGGTTAATAGGCCTTTGGGTTAATTGCGTGAAGAACGCCGGAAAGCGGGCGGCCTTTGAGGTTGTAATTTAGCCCTCCAACCAGGGTCATGGCGCCGCCCGTCAAAACGAAAAGGGCGACGATCAGGGTGGCGGAGTAGAAGATGGCGTGTGCCGCTTTCGAGGGATCCACGAAAGAAAGCCGGGGCCCCTCCGCGGCCTGGCGATAGAGGGCCAAGAGGCGGCGCAGAAAGAAGAAGGCCAGGACAAGGGAGCCAAGAATGAGGGCGGCGCTTTTGAGAATGCTCGGTAAGGTAATCATACTGGGCTGATGGGTCGTTAGTGGGAGTAAGTCAATATATGGACGGCATTGAGATTCAAAAAATTGCATCCGCAACTAATCCGGCGAAGCCGCGAACGTCCCATACCGGGTGAAGAAGAACTCGGGGATGTATTCGCCCTTGCGGATGCGATCCGCGCGCAGAGGAGAAGGGCAATTGGTGGGATCGAGGATCCAAACGGATCCCCCCGATGCCCAGGCAAGCCACGCGTGGTTGATTCGAGAGTTGGCACGTGCGCGCCCGATCACAAACACCACGTCGGCCGGATCGTTCATTTTCGCCGCCAACCAGAGCGCCTTGTCCTTGCAGTCGCCGGCGCGTGTCGCCTCGGTGACGGCGGGCGGGGTTGGCGTGACCGGATCCCGCATGATGTACCGGAAGTGGTAGCTCTCCCCCAGCCATTGCTTCACCTCGCGGATGTCAGGTTTTGAGGATGCCGCCTGCCCCAGGGCTTCCTCGACGGGCCTCTTCATGTACCCGTCATAGGCAGTGGCCGCGGCCTGGAAGTCGGGGTGGGTCAGGTGGAGGGCGGCGATGATGATGGCGGAGATCAGCGGGGGAGTCATATCCCTCAGATACTGAGTCGCTTAAAAATGGACGGCGGATGCCCCGGGCCGCGGCCTATGGATGCTTACCTTCTCAATCGCCTCAAAAGCACCGTTGACAAAAACGGAGACACCTCCTAGGCTTGTATCATGTCCCGCTGCAGCACCCCTTCAAAGCCCCGCGAGTGGAGCCACGTCTCGATGAATGACGTGAAGTTCGAACTCTACAAGAGGGGGATTGTGATCTCCCGCAACGTATGGAGCGATGCCGAGGCGGCCACACTTTTATTCCCGGCTTTCGATCCCCGCTGCGACGTTCACCGGATCGTGGATGGCTTTGAGCGCCAGTTCCGGCGCCGCTTCGGTCGTTCTCCTCGGGCAACCCCTCGTTGGAACTGATGTATGAAAACCCGCGAATTTCAATCCTCCGGCCAAAAGGCCCGCCCGGTCGAACTGAAAAGCGGCCGCATTTTTTCGGGAATTTACCCGGGCGGGGTTGTGTTTGCCAACTGGACGGTGGAGCAGGCCGGCGACTACAAGCGGCTCGCCTTCCTACCCTACCGGTCGCTGGAGTTGGAGATCGAGAGGGATTGCCCGCCTGATCTGGCCGAGGAGATTCGCCTGGCCGCGGCCCCGATCCAGGAGAGGCGGGGAGGGGAGTTCCAGATTTCGGCGTGCGGGCAGACCGTCGTACTGGGGCGCTAACGGCTCGAACGCGCTCCTGGCGCGTCATTCCAGCGGTCTCGTGTCCCGGCAGGTCGGAAAATTCGGGCAGCCCCAGAATTGGGATCCGGCGTTTCCGCCTCGCTTCGCAGTCTTGGGTTTTTCGCCGCGATCGCCCCAAAGAGGATGTCTATGATGACGAAGGCGGCAATCGCCGCCGGAATGCAAGACCAACTGGGCAGGTGCAGAAAAATCTCGTGCAGGTCGTCCAGGAGCGAATTCTTCCGGCGAGGTGACATGGATGCCGTTTTTCGCTCTTCGGGGATTTTTGCTCAAGGACAGAAGCGCCTTGGCCTGTGGCCGCGGCCGGATTGGAAAGAGGCTTTGGAATAAGCAGCCCCACCAGAATCCATGCCACGGTATCAGAACATACCCATAACGGCCCGCGCAGCGTCGTCCAACTCCGGATAATCCTCCTTCGAATAGCGCTCTATCGGACCGTTGCTTCCCAGAGGGGGAAGGGTATCCATCCCGAGCGCTTGGCAAACGATGGCCTTCAGCACCCGGCGGGAAGGAAGATTTGGGATTACTTTCCAGAAGCCCTTCGAGATTTTGCGATATACGGTTTGGAGATTCAACCGGTAGTGCGCTGCGATTTCCTCGGGTTCCAAACAGAGAACTGGGCCGCGTTTGCGAAGCTCTTGAGTCAGGTTGAACTGCTTTGGCGCCATAGCGCCGGCGGCGAGGAAGCTTTCCAGCGAAGCGTGGGTAACCCGGAGGACTTGAAGCTTAGGGGCCGCGGCCAGGTGCCCCCTGTCAATCAGCCGGCGGGCTGTGGTGGCGGAGACGGAGATCATGACTGCCGCTTCGGGCAGAGTGTAGGCGGCCGCGGGCTTGATGTGGGCGGGGTACTGCATTGAAATACCCCAGCCGTGTAGCATCTTCCGGACAATTCCGAGGAAAAACCCCAAAAACCTTTAGCTGGTAAAAGTCAAGCGCTTCGCGAAATCTTGGCCGCTCGCCTTTCTCGTGTTCCAATACCTTTTTAATACGGTCACGCCGTGGTCCTTATGTCCTATCCAGTCGGCGACCATTGGCACGGGGATGTTGCATTCGAGAGCAGAAGTTGCGAATAGGTCTCGCAAGTTATGGTGAGTTAATCTCGTGATACCAACAGCCGCGCAAGCGCGGTCCATCGTTCTTTGGCATTCATAAACCTTAGCCACTCTCTCGTCTTTGTTAGGTGCTCCGCCGCGGTCTGCACGCATCTTTTCGAGCAGGGTGCGGAGTGGAAGGTTCATGGGGATGGTTCTCGGCTCGTAATTCTTATTCCCCTGAATCGGGTCTCCCCAGATCTGCAGTTCATTCGAGGAAAACTTCACGTCTTGCCAGGGAATGCGCCCGCCTTCGGTGAGACGGCATCCGCTATAAGCCAACAGTTCTGCGAAGTCCGCGGCATCTTCCGTCATCCGTCCGCCACCGGTACGCATGGCCGCAACGAATGCCTTAAACTGGGAAGGGGAGGGGAGATCAAGCTTTGGGATGGTGATCCTTTTCTTGGTCAATTTCTCACACGGATTGGCGCCGATGTAACCCGCGTCGACGGCAACCTGCATGATTGCCCAGATCGTATCCACAGAGTTGTTGTATCTCTGCTTCGAATATTTGTCAGCGTATCCGGGCGTTTTCACCTTCATAATCGGATCGACTTTCCCGGAAGCCCATTCCAATACCGCTTCCTCGGTGATCTTTCTTACGTCCATGTCCTCCAGGCCCGGCCAGCTTTTCAAGATGGCGTCGACGATTTGGTGCCGGTAGTGGCGGGTGCTTGGCTTAATGTCCTGTTTTGAGTCGAATTCGAACAGGTACTTTATCCGAGCCTGCCCGAACGTAATAGTTCGTTTAGAGCCTGGTTCTTTTTTCTTCCCGCGGTGCTGCCGCTGGAGATCGAGGAGCATGTCCTTCGCTTTACTCAGCGAGACGGCGCCAAGCTTTGCTTTAACCGGTTGACCATGTGCAGAAAAATAGACGTGATACTCCCCCGTTGAGATGTATTCTCGTAGCCCCGGCATATTCGGGACTTTTTTCCAAACTGGTGAAGATTCTTTATCGCTTTTACTCATGGTTTCGGCATAGCCAAAGGGAAGGGTTTTTGGCAGGCATAAGCAAAACCATAGCTAAAAGCCATAGCTGCTGGCAAGGCGAATTTTTTTCAAATCATTGTAAGTCCATTATTTTCAGCATATTGGGCCTGTAGCTCAGCGGTTAGAGCAGGGGACTCATAATCCCTTGGTCGTGGGTTCGAATCCCACCGGGCCCACTTCGCGACATGGCACCGTTACCAGCCGGCGGTTTTTACCACTGGCCTGTTGCGGAGATTTGACGCGAGGTGGTAAAAGCGCGTGTGAAATCGAGACTGCCCGCTTTTTTATCCCGGTTACTGCTTCTGATTCCGGTGATGGGGATGCTCGCGGGATGCGACCGGCTCTTCGAGCAAAAAGGAGAGGAAGCCCTGGCAATGGCGCGCGAAAAGGAGAAGGAAGGGGCCTACACAGCGGCCATCCAATGGTACGAGGCCTCGCTGGATGGGACGGGCAAAACCGCAGAGGCGCACTACAGCATGGCTCTCATCTTTGATGACAAGCTTGACAACCCGGTCGCGGCCCTCGATCACTTCCGACGATACATCGAGCTGTCACCCCACGGTCCCCACGTGAAAGACGCGAAGAGTTTTGCCGACCAGGATGAGTTCAAGCTGGCCAACACCCTCTCGAAGGGCAATTTCATGCCCCAGCAGGATGCCGCGCGCCTCAAGAACCAGAACTTTGACCTCCAGAAGCAGCTCACCGATGCCAGACAGGAAATTGCCGAAATGCGCGCCATGGCCAAGGACTCCCCGGGCAAGGGTGGCCGCATGCCGGACCCCGTACAGAAGCCGATCCCGCCCGATGCCCGGACCTATAGCGTGGAGCCCGGCGACACCCTTCGCTCCATCTCGCGAAAGTTCTTCAAGAACCCCAGCCGCTGGCAGGACATTCAGGACGCAAATTTCAACACCCTGAGCGGAACGGTAAAGCTCAAGGTCGGGATGACGCTCAACATCCCGCGAAAATAGCTCACTCGCTCAAGTCGTTCACCGCATCGATGAGCTGCCGTATGCGCCCGTAGCAGCGTTGGTCAGGCACCAGGATGAGGCGCGGCTTGGAGGCCAGCTCCGGTTCATTTTTCTCCTCGGGCAGCGCCGCGCTTTGTTCGATGCGGCCTTGCAGCAGGATGTCCGCAAAATCTTCGTTCATCCGTTCGATCGCCTCGGCGGAAAGCTGGCGGTTCATCCGAACGACCATCCGCTTTCCCACCCACCGGTAGGAGATGAAGTTCTTGTAGAAACGCGCGATCTCCGCGATGGCTTCGTCCACGCTGTCGGTCATTTTGAAAAAGGTGAAATCCGTCTTCCCGACGAGCCCCAGCTTGAGCAGGTATTCATTGAGGAACGCGAACCATGTTTTCCAATAGTTGCCGCCAGGGGAATCGATGAGGACGAGCGGAAAAATGCGCCCCTTGCCCGTCTGCATGAGGGTCAGGACCTCGAATCCCTCATCCATCGTGCCGAACCCGCCGGGGAAGAGCGCCACTGCGTGCGTCTCCTTCACGAAGTTGAGTTTTCGGGTGAAGAAGTAGTTGAAGTTGATCAGCTTCTCGTCACCATGAATGACCTCGTTCGCCTTCTGCTCGAAGGGCAGCCGGATATTGAGCCCGAACGACTTCTCCCGGCCCGCTCCCCGCTGCGCCGCGCCCATGATGCCATCGCCCCCGCCGGTAATGATCATGTAATCGAGCGCCACCATCTTCCGGGCGAATTCCTCTGCCGCCACGAAAGCCGGATCAGTCGGCGGCGTTCGGGCGGAGCCAAAAACGACCACCTTCTTAAACGCGGCATAAGGGGCAAATATGCGGGCCGCGTACCGCAGCTCGCGCAAAGCGCGGTTGAAAAGCTTCAGATCCGCGACCGTGATATTATCCCGCCCCATCTTCAAGGCAGTCACGATCATCTCTTGGACCAGATCGCCCGAGCGGTTGCAGCCCCAGTCTTCCACGAGCGCGCGAATGCGTTCATCGAAGGCGGGGTCGCCGATGGTCCTTGGCTTGCTGGGCAGGGCATAAATGCCGCCTGCGGTAAAATCTGCCATGGAAGGAGCATTCATGGCCGGCAACCGCGAAGCCAGAGAAAATTAAGCCTTCTCAGGCGGCGATTCTGAAAACTGGACAGTCCCTTCCCGAATCGGAAGACTCGAAGCCCTCATGATCGTCGTCCTCCGTCCCAATACCCCGCGCCAGAAAATAGACGAAGTCATCGCCGAGGTGCAGAAGCTCGGCTACGACGCCCGCCCGATTTTTGGCACGGAGCAGACGGTCGTCGCTGCGATCGGCGACGAGCGGACTCACCACACCCTGGAATCGCTTCTGGTCCTGCCCCAGGTGGAAAACGTCCTCCGCGTCCAGAAGCGCTACAAGCTCGCCAGCCGCGAATTTCACCCGCAGGACACCATCGTCAATGTCGACGGCGTTCTCATTGGCGGTCCGCATTTTTGCATGATGGCCGGCCCCTGCTCGGTGGAATCCGAGGAGCAACTCCTCGCCACCGCCCGCGCCGTCAAAGCCGCCGGCGCCACGATCTTGCGCGGCGGCGCATACAAACCCCGCACTTCTCCCTACGAATTCCGGGGCCTCGGAAAGCCCGGCCTGGAATTGCTCGCTCTGGCCCGCAAGGAAACCGGCCTCAAGATCGTCACCGAAGTGTTGAGCGAGCAGGACGTCGAGCACGTCGCCGCCACCGCCGATATCCTCCAAATCGGCACCCGCAACACCCAGAACTTCCAGCTTCTCATCGAGTGCGCCCGCACGATGAAACCCATCCTCCTAAAGCGCGGCATGTGCGAGCGCATCGAGGAATGGCTGCTCGGCGCCGAGTACATCCTCGCGGAGGGAAACCCGAATGTCCTTCTCTGCGAGCGCGGAATCCGCACCTTCGAGACCTACACCCGCAACACACTGGACCTCGCCGCCGTCGCCATCGCAAAAAAAGAATCCCACCTCCCGGTCATCGTGGACCCCAGCCAGGGCGCCGGTCGGGCCGACCTGGTGCGGATGCTCTGTCGCGGCGCCGTGGCCATGGGCGCCGACGGACTGCTCGTCGAAGTGCACCCCAACCCCGCCGAGGCCATGAGCGACGGTCAGCAGCAGGTAGACTTTAACTTGTTCGACACCATCATGGGAGATCTGCCGCCTTTCCTCAAAATCACGGGCCGCAATCCCGATCAAAGCCGAATTATCCAAAAATGAAACGTCTCCCGGAGCTCTTTGAACGCAATCGGCGCTGGGCCGAGAAAATCAACAAGGACAATCCCGGCTTCTTCGCGACCCTGTCCCATCAACAAGCGCCCAAGTACATGTGGATCGGTTGCGCGGACAGCCGCGTGCCAGCCAATCAGATCGTAGACCTCCTTCCCGGAGAAATCTTCGTGCATCGCAACGTAGGCAACATCGTGGTGCACTCCGATTTCAACTGTCTCTCCGCGCTTCAGTTTGCCGTGGACGTGCTTTGGGTCGAGCATGTGATCGTCGTCGGCCATTACGGCTGCGGGGGTGTCCGGGCAGTCATGGAAAAACAGGAGCTTGGCCTCGTGGATAACTGGGTTGGCCACGTTCGGGATGTCCAGCAGCGCCACTGGGACATCCTGGCCGCAATCAAGGATCACACGGCGCGGTTCAATCGCCTATGCGAACTCAACGTCGTCGAACAGGCGCTCAACGTCTGCCGCTCGACCGTCGTGCGAGCCGCATGGAAGCGCGGTCAGGACGTCACGGTTCACGGCTGGATCTATGGCCTCAAGGACGGCTTGATCCGCGACCTGGGCTTTTGCGTAAGCAGGGAATCGGAAATGCCATAATCAATCGAAGTGCACTAAGTAGTCAGCGCGGCCTCGTGTTCCAGCGCCCCGTCGTCAGTGCGTGTCCCGGTGGACCGCAGCATATCCGGTACTATCGCATAATTCGGGTCCGTCTGTTGTTTCCGATGTATCTCCAGCAATTCCTTCCAGGTCTCCCAAACCCCATGGTGCGCTGGAGGCATATCATGCTCGATCTCCTTTCGCAGCTTCGGCAAGTTGAAGAACGGAACCGCGGGAAACATATGGTGTTCAATGTGATACTGCATATTCCAATAGAGGAACCCCGTCAGCCGCGAGCAGGTAAATGTTCGGCAGCAGAGCCGGTGATCCGGCACATCTGGCGACATCCCGTAATGCTGCGGAAAACCGGTGAGAAAACCCAGCCAGCCGCAGTATTGCGAGCCCAGATCGACCAGGATAATCAGGAACCAATGCCCCGTCGCAATAAACAGCGCCGCCAGCACCGCATGACCAATCAGTGTTAACCGAGCCCAGTTCCGATGCTCCCGGCGTAGCTTCTCATTGCTTTCCGGCAGCACGAACTCAAACCACTCATTGTCCATCCGGCCCGTGGCGCGCCAATAGTAAAAGCGAAAAGTCTTCCAACTGGCCACCGGGTTCCACCCAAACAGCCCCAGCCAGAACTGCCAGTCCTTGAGCGAAAACTTTTGCGGCAATACCACCTCCCCGTCGTAATCATGATGCACAGTCACCTGGTGATGCCGGATGTGGCTCGGCCGAAACCAAACCTGATCCCACCATCCCAGGAACGCGAACACCTTGAGAAAAACCTCATTGATCGCCTTGGTCTTGAACGGCGTCTTGTGGCTCAATTCATGGCACGCCGCCCCTCCCAGGAATGACCCCACGGTTCCGTGCGCAAACAACGCCGCCAGCAACAGCGGCATCGTCCACATCCAGTTTGCCACGGTAACATGCCGATAAGCCGTGTACGCCAGCACCCCCGTCACGCACCAGAGTCCCAGATGTCCCACCGCCTGCCGTAGCCCCTGCAAGTCGCTGCACCGCATCAACTCGCTCATAACCTTCGGATCCACCTGGCAGCGATACCATTGGATCCTGGCGTCCTTCCGGAACTTTATTTCGTTTTCCATGGCCTTGTTTACTCGCTGACTTAGTAGTCTCCGTATTTACCCACCAGTTTGATGATCTCCTGGTAGGTTTGCCAACTGACTTGCGGCGGGATGGAGTGGTCGGAGTGATAGATGTAACCCCGCGTCGCCTTGCCCGCCGTCAGTTTCTCGCGAATCTCCTTCTCGATCACTCCCCAATCGTTGGTGATCATTGCCATCACATCCACATTACCGAAGAACGCAAGCCGATCCCCGTACCGGGGACAAAGTTCGCGAATATCCATCGATGCTTTCACCTCCAGCGGTTGGAGGCAATCGAAGCCGGCCTCGATATAAAGGTCGATCACCCCGTTCACATCCCCATCCGTGTGGAAGATTAGCTTCATATCGTGCGCATGCGCCCAATCCGCCAGCCGTTTGTGATCCGGCCAGAACAGTTCCTTGTACATTTCGGGCGAACACATCGTCGAGCTCTTGAACGCCATGTCGCCATAGATCCACAACCCGTCCGGTCGGATGCCCGTCGCCACGATGGCGTCCAGATTCCTCACCATTTGCCCGGTAAACGTCCGCGACACATCCTGCACCCATTCCGGGTCATCCACCATCGCCATCAGGGTTATCTCGTCGCCCATTAATGAACGCGTTTGCTCAAAGCTCTCCACGCCCGTAAGATGACACCAACGGTCGCCCTCCCGGCCGCATCTGTAATTGCGTTTGATCATTTCCAGATCAATCTGCAATCCAGCCTCCACCAACGACGGCTTGTACACCTCGGTCCATTTTTCGCGCGTATCGCAGTCAAACCCCAAATGCTCCGGCGTCCCGCTCTTATTGCGCCAGTAACGCACCAGCTTCCCATTGCCATCCCGCACGACCCGCGTCTCCTCATCAGACTCCACAACACTCTCTTTTCCTGGAAAACATTGCGGCCATACCCAGCATAGTTCGTGAAAATCCCCGCCCAGCAGATCGAGCACGGTCTGCTTGTCCCCGTTCAATCCCTCCCCCTGCCAGCGCGTGATCGTCTCGTCCCAAAACGTTTCATGCCGCGGCACCCGGTCATGGTCCCGCCGCTCAAACATGCGCTGTACCCGTTCCCGGCCAGTTAATGAAGTACTCATGACCTTGTGCTCTGTTGACGCTTTGGAAAATTCATAATTTTGATCATGTGCGAAATTGATACTGCTTTGGTATCGGCCGGAATTACGATTTTGGAGACATTCCTCTTTGAGGCTCGTGAACACTACTCTCAACGGCCAATATTGACAATCCACAGAATTCGCAGATACATACGTCATATTGATGCAATCCCCGTGGCCGGCACTACCAAACCTCTGTGTCCACAGCGGCGGCATAGTCGCCTATCCCCCCGCCGCCACCTTCGGTCCGCTCCTTTTCTCGGAATACGAATTCGTCTGGATCATCGAAGGCGGCGCCAAGGCTCATTTTGACGGCCAAACCCTCGACGCCCCTCCCGGCGCCATCCTCTTGAGCCGGCCGGGCATGACCGCCCATTACGAGTGGGCGGAGCACGCCCGCACCGTTCACGCTTTCTTCCACTTTTGGTGCGACCCGCCCCGCCCTCCCTGGCCCCCGCCTTCGACCTGGCCGCTGTCCCATGCGATGCCATCCCACGACGTTCTCCGCCCCCTGTTCCGCTACCTCCTTGCCGCTCTCTCCCAGCCCGAGCCGCTGCGTTCCACCCTGGTGATCCCATGCGTCGAATTGATGGTTCGCAGCTTCGTCGCCGGCTCGCTCGGTCTCCTTGCCGAGCCTCGCGCCGAGCTCCCGCTGCCCGTCGAGAAAGCCCTCAATTTCATCCGCGAAATCGCCCGCCGCGACCCCGCCCAAATCGTCACCCTTCCCGACCTGGCGCGCTCAGCCCATGTGAGCGCCGAGCACTTATGCCGCCTCTTCCGCCGCAGCCTCAACGCCGGCCCGCTCGAGTGCCTCCGCCTCGCGCGTCTCGATCGCGCCGCTGCCCTTGTAGGCCGCAGCAACCTCACTTTCAAGGAAATCGCCGAAACCACCGGCTTCGCAAATCCCTTCCACTTTTCAACCGCATTCAAGGCGACCTACGGCATCCCCCCTCGCGAATATCGGCTCGCCATCACTCAAGGCCGCCCCGTACGCCTGAATCCGCTCCTGCGCAACCTTCAGCCCTTCACCACCTGATTACACCTTCGCCCGATGCGCTTCCACGTAATCAGCGATGGTATCCACCGTCGCCAGCGCGTTCTTGGCTACATCCGAGTTCGGCACCGTAACCCCGTAATGTTTCTCCAGCGATACGACCAACTCCAGCGCATCGATGGAATCCAGCCCCAGCCCCTCGGGCCCGAACAGTGGGAGATCGTTGGCGATTTCCTCCCTGGGCGTCCGGAGCATGAGGTTTTCGACCATCATATCCTTAATCGACTCTTTTAACTCTTGGCTCGCCATTGCAGGGACGTGGTTAATCAATTGAAACCGCTCGCCGCGCAAGCCATTATTTTTCCCCTACTACCGCTCAAGACGCCTTCGTACCCCTGATTTTGAAAGCACCAAAGCAACGTCTGGACATTTTGCTCGTCACCCGCGGCTCCTTCGACAGCCGTGAAAAAGCCCAGCGGGCCATCATGGCCGGCGAGGTCATCGTGGGCGACCATCGTGTGGACAAGCCCGGCACCCGCGTTCCAGACGACGCGAATATCACGGTAAAAAGCGGCCTGCGTTACGTCAGCCGCGGCGGCCTCAAGCTGGAGGCGGCCCTCGCCGCCTTCGCCATCGATCCCAGCGGGACCGTCTGCCTCGACATCGGCGCCTCCACCGGCGGCTTTACCGACTGCCTGCTCCAGCATGGTGCGGCCAGAGTCCATGCCATCGACGTCGGCCACAGCCAGCTCGACTGGAAAATCCGCAGCGACCCGCGCGTCGTGGTCCGCGAAAAACTAAATGCGCGCCATCTCACCCGGTTCGATATCCCGGACGCCCCCGCCATTTGCACCATCGATGTCTCGTTCATCTCGCTGACTTTGATCTTGCCACCTGCCTTCGAGGTGCTAACTCCAACGGGCGTGATCCTTGCGCTGATCAAACCGCAGTTTGAACTTGGAAAAAACGAGGTCGGAAAAGGCGGCATCGTTCGCGATCCCGCGGCTCACGAGGCCTCCATCGGCAGGATTCGCGACTTTGTCAGCCGTACCCTGGGCCGGAAATGGGTGGGCGTTATCGACTCGCCCATTCTCGGTGGGGCAGGGAACAAGGAATTCCTCGCATGTCTGCGCCCTTGATCGGTCTCGTCGCACACACGGGAAAGTCCGGCGCGCTGGCCATGGCAGCCCGCCTGCGGGATGAATTCGAGCGGCAGGGCGCATTGGTCCGCATCGAGGCCCGCACGGCGGAAATGATGGGCGCGGGCAAGGGCGAGACCGTCATGGAACTCGCCCAGGCGTGCGAAATCCTCGTGGTCCTCGGCGGCGACGGCACCATTCTCCAGGTCGTCCATGAGATGGGCGAGGATTTGAAGCCCATCTTCGGTATCAACCTCGGCTCGCTCGGATTCCTCACCTGCGTCAGTTCTTCCGCCGTCGGCCAGGCGGTCGAGTGCATCGTTTCGCGCCGTTATGTGAAGACTCAGCGCATCCTGCTCGAACTCGAGGTCTTGCGCGCGGACTCAACCATCGCCCGGCGGATCGGTCTGAATGACGCCGTCATTAGCCGCGGAGCGCTTTCCCGCCTCATCCGCCTTGAGACATGGATCGATGGAGCCTCCCTTACGGAGTACAACGCCGATGGCCTCGTGATTTCCACCCCCACCGGTTCCACCGCCTATTCCCTCGCCGCCGGAGGCCCCATCTTGACCCCGGACTGCGGCGTCTTTGCCGTAACCCCCATCTGCCCCCATGTTTTGACCAATCGCTCCCTCATTTTTAGCGATAGCTCCACCCTTGTCGTCAGCCCCCGCGAGGACCAGGGAGATATCTACGTCACGGTCGATGGACAAGTCGCCATGGCCATCTCCGGTGGAGATATGGTTCATATCCGAAAAGCAAAACAATGCCTCCCTCTGGTCGTCCTTCCCGGGGTTTCCTTTTTCGAGCTCTTGCGCCAGAAGCTCAAGTGGAGCGGCACCGCCTTATGATCACTCCCACATGATCACCATCGCCGATATCCTTCATCTGGAACAGATCGACCTGGATTTGAAAATGACCAACCAGGAAGAGGCGATCAACCACGTCGCCTCGCGGTTGCGGGAGGACGACCGGGTTACGGACTGGAACGCCTTTTACCAGGGGCTTTCAAGCAAGCAACCTTGCCTCGCCGCCGCGGGCGGCACGGAGATTTGCATCCCTCACACCCGTACCGACAGCGTTACCGGCATGGTCATGAGCGCCGGCCGCTCGAACGCCGGCATCATCGTCCCGGGAGCAGTATTTCCCATCCACTTCATTTTCGTGATAGGCGTCCCCGTCGCGCTCGCCGCGGATTATCTGCGCATCATCGGCGCGATGACGCGCATCTTCAGGGACCCCGTTGCCAAGGATCGCCTCCGCAAGACCCAAACAGCCGAGGACTTCCTCAAGTTGCTCGCTTCGGCGGAGATGAAGCTTTAACCCCTTTTTATCCGAACCGGATCGGGCCTATATTTCGATATCCTATTTGATATGAAACGCCTGTGCATTCTCTCCCTGCTTCTCATTCCCATTTTTTTTGTCGGCTGTCAGACCGTCAACCAGCAGGACCGGGCCGTTCTCCGCGCTCATAACGTCTCCCAGGACGTTTATGACAAAATGCTCTACGGCGATCCTCTTACCCTGGACGATATCGTCGAACTCTCCCACCGTGCCGTCCCCCCCGGGCTCATCATCCATTACGTCGACGAGACCGATACGGTCTACCGTTTGCGCAAGGTGGACGTGAAACACCTGCGCGCTGCTGGAGTCGATGAGCAGGTCATCTCCTGCATGCTCTTCAGTGCCCGCCCATACGGTCAATACGCTGGCCCGGGCCCCTATCCGTATACCGGCCCATATGCCTATCCGTACCCATACGATCCCTATTTCTACGGCGCCTTCGGACCGGAGATATTCATCGGCGGCTATGGCGGCTATGGCGGCCACGGCCGCTGGGGACACGGAGGCTGGGGCCACCATCACCATTGACAGCGCCCCTCGCCGTCAATTTTCCTCCCCGCAGCCGCCACTCCCATGGGTCCTATCGGCCCCATTGGTCCCATCCCTCCGCCTCAAAAACGCGGCCGATACATTATCAAAAAAATGATATAAACCCCGATCCCGCCAACGTACCCATACAGCAGTTGCCGCAACCGCTGGCAGACCCCTATCAAGCGTTCGTCACCGGTTCGCTTGAACTCGCCGCGAAACAGGTAGAGAAAAAGTCCGGTGATGCCTTCAGGGATCACTTGATGGGAGCGGGTGGATTTGAGCCACTCCTTCAGGACCTCCGACAGACGGCGCAACGTGCGGAGCCAAAAGACGGTAAGGAAGAGCAGCAGGAGGAACCAGCCTCCGGCGATCAGCAGGTATTGGTAAAGGCTCATTGAGATTCTACGAGGCCGAAGCCGGGGAGATGGTGATCTCGGTTTTAACCGAGTTGGCAATGTAGCATTGCTCGTGGGAGAGGTGATGAAGCTTGGCTTCCTCCTCCGCTGAGGGTCGTTTGTCACCCGCATAGCTAATCACCGGATGCAGCGTAACCGCCGCCACCCAGGGCACGCCCCGCTCGTTCTTCCCCATGAGGCCCGTCGCCTCGTCATGGTAAGATGCCACCTCAAACCCCTGCCGCGAGGCCAGGTAAAGGTAACTCAGCATGTGGCAACTCGAGAGCGACGCGACAAAAGCCTCCTCCGGATCAACGAGCGCCGGGTTCGACCAGGGCACCGGGACAACGGAAGGAGCCGACGACGCCGGAATAACGGCGCCCCCATCAAAGGTCCAGCTATGCTCCCGCGAGTATTTGCCCTTGAAGAAATCGGTGGCTGGTTGTTCCCAGTGGATAACGGCGCGATGGAGATGAGGATTCATGAAGCCGAAAAGTCAAAACCCAATCCCAGCAAAGGGGAAGCTAAAGTTCCTCTAACCCCGCCCTTACTCCCCCAGCCACGGCTGCGCCCTGATCGCTTCTTCCAGGTCGCTCGTCGTCAGCGCTGGAAGCCAGTCCCCCAGCAGCGTCCGATGCCACCACGCCTTTTCCCCGAGCGGCGCAAACTCATATCGATAAAGCCGGGCGCGGACGTAATGCGGCGGCGAGACGGGAAAAGGATTGTTCGCGAGGAGCGAAAGCGTCCCCGCGTCGTTGTGAAGCAGCTTCCAGACAAAGTGGTAAGTCCACGGATACTCCTCGGGCCTGGACATCGCCGCGAACCAGATCTGCCAGTCCAGCCGCCCATAGTACGGGGTGATAATCGGCGGCCGCCGCATCGGGTCGCCCGGTTTGTAAGGGAACTCGTATTCCTTCCACTCGGTATGCGCAGTGATCAGATCATCCTGCGTCCCCTCAAACACGATCTCGCGCCGCTCCCGGCCCACGCTGCCGAATGCCCCATACGTATTGACCAGATCAAGCGGATCGAAAGAGCGATTCATGCTCTGCGAGTCGGAGAGCAGATTGATAACCGGCGATACGCTCAGGCAGCAGACAACCACCCCCAGGCACGCGGAGGCGATAGTATACCCGATGGCCGGTCGCGGCTCCGCCGATGCCCCAAGCGCTCGCCGCACAAGGAATCCAGGCATGACCCACCGCAGCAATCCGTCATCAAAACAGGCGATGAACGGCACGATGGTAAGCCAGTTGAGATATGCCAGATTTCCCGAGGAGATAAGGATGAACTGGAAGCTGATCATCAGGATGCCCGCGACATGCCGGCAGACCCGCGGCCCAAAACAGAACCACGGCACAACCAACTCAATGAAATGATTCCAGAGCACGCTGAACTTTTGGAACCAATGCGGGCCGAATTGCAGATACCGGCTCAGCGGATTCGGCAGCGGTTGAGTCTGATAGTGGTAATACAGGCACGTTAGGTCCCGCCAGCAGGAGTCGCCGCGCAATTTGATCAACCCGGCCCCGAGTAGGATGCGGAACCCAAGCCAGCGATAAAGCCACAGGATCAGAATCGGCGGCGGACGCCGCGAAAACGACCGGGGATCAAGCAGCGGGCAGAGAAAGATGGCAAGAAAGCCAGTTTCCAGGATCTGGATTTCCCACCCATACCCGTACCAGATCTGTCCGATGTGGACATAGGACATATAGGTCGCCCAGAGAAGCGCCATGATGATCGCATTGGCGTACCCGGCCACGACGACCAACGAGAGCGCAAATCCAGCCCAGGCAACGCCCACCAAAAGTCGATCCGAGATCCCAAGCCAGAAAAGCGACGGCAGGTTGAACGCCGCCGCGGATCGGGAACCGAAGTGGTCCTGCACAAGCGCCAGGTAAGCGCCCGCCGGCGTAAGCCCATGCTCCCCAATCAGGGGAACGATTTGCCGCGCCGCAATCAGGAACGCAACCGCGTAAACGAAACCAAGCCAGCGCAAAAGGAGAAAACGCGTCAGATACCAGGTCGGTGCCTGGCTTCCTTCCGCCTCGGCCTCATCTGGTTCCGCTGCGTTCACATGGTGAGAACGATTTTGCCCCGCGCGCTGGAGGTCATGATCTGCTCGTGCGCAAGTGCCGCGTCACCGAGCGGAATTCGATGGCCAATGACCGGATTGAGTTCGCCGGATTCGAGGCCGGAGGCAATCCGGCGGAAGATTTCGACCCCGTCGCCCGAAACGGCGATGAAAAGGCTAATACCGCGAATGTCCGCCTCGCGGACCATGAGGCCGCGTGGATCGATCTCCACCGGACCACGGCTGCCAATGACCACGACACGGCCCCTCTGGGCGAGCAGATCGATGTCGTTGCCGAGGTTTTGATTGGCAAGCATCTCGAGGATGATATCGACCCCGCGGCCACCGGTGGCAGCTTTGATCTGGCCGAGGTATTGCGGGTCGCGGTGATTGAACACCGCTTCGGCGCCTTGATCCTTGACGATGTCCAGCCCTTCTGGTGTCCCGGCGGTGCCGAAGATTCGCAGGCCGGCCGCTTTGGCAAGCTGGAGCGCCGCGATTCCGACCCCGCCGCTCGCGCCGTGAACGAGAAGAGTCTCGCCCGAGCGCGCCATGCCGCGATTGAACAGAGCCCACGCAGCGGTGCCATACGGGATGCCCATGGCCGCGCCCTGCTCGAAGGAGATATTGGAGGGGAGGGGGAATACGCCGTCGGGAACGCAAAGGGTTTGCTCCGCGTAGGTCCCGGTCAGGGAGGCCGTCACGTAAACGCGGGTGCCGCGAGGCAGGGAAGGGACTTGGGAGTGCTCGATCACCCCAGCCCCATCGGAACCGGGGGTATAGGGGAGGTCCGGCAGCCGGACGTATTCACCCGAGCGGATGTAGGTTTCCACCGGATTGACCCCCGCCGCGTGAAGGCGCACGAGGATCTGGCCGGGAGCCGGAGATAGTGCGGGAACATCCTGCAACTCCAGCACCGAGGGCTCGCCAAAACGGGAAACGCGGATCGCTTTCATAGGAGTGAAACTTTCCCAACGGGTTCAAGTCGCCGATTCGACAAACTCCAGCTTCACCGGCGCCGGGATAATCCCCGCATGGTGCGCACGCGTCAGAAACTCATGAATGGCCCGGCGCCCCACATCGCCATAATCCAGCGTATAATCATTCACATACATCCCGATGAACTGATCCGCCATCGGGATATTCATCCCCCGGGCAAGCGGCATCGAGTGCTCCACGGCCAGCTCGCGGTGATCCAGCCCGTAGCGGATGCTTTCGTTCAGGATCGCGGAGATCACCGATCGCTCCGCCGGCGGAATATCCTTTCGGATGACATTGCCGCCCAGCGGCAGCGGAAGGCCCGTGCTCCGGCGCCACCAATCGCCCAGATCGAGGATCTTAACAAACCCCTCCGCCGCATAGGTAAGCTGCCCCTCGTGGATGATTAGCCCCGCCTTCGATTGCCCGCTGCTCACGTGGTCGAATATCTTGTCAAACGGCACCTGCGTCGCGTCAAATTCTCCCAGGAAGAGCCGCAGCGCCAGGAACGCGCTCGTCATCGCCCCGGGCACCGCGATCCGCCGCGCCACCAGCCACGCCCGAATCTCGTCATCCGACGGATTCTCCGACAGCCCCTCCCGCGACCGCGCAACGATCAGCGGCCCGTACCCATCCCCCATGCTGGCCCCGCAGGGCAGCAGCGCGTAATGCTCCAGCACGTAGGCATACGCATGGATGGAGATGGCGGAAATGTGCAACTCCCCCCGGGTGCAGCGCTCGTTGAGCGTTTGGATATCCTGCAGGATATGCTGGAAGTCATACCCCCGGGTATCGATCTTTCTCTGCGCAAGCGCATAGAACATGAATGCATCGTCCGGATCAGGGGAGTGGCCGAGGGTCAACTTTTTGGTCGCAGGCATATTCGGCAACAGGTAGGTTTCCCTTTCCGCTGGTGCCAGCAAAAACGAACCGATGGACAAATTCGAATTTTCCCGGAGGCCCGCGTGATCGAGGCCGCCGCCCCCGCCAAAATCAATCTGTCACTGCGTGTCCTGGGGAAAAGAGAAGACGGTTTTCACGAAATTGAGACGCTGATCGTGCCTATAGGCCTGGAGGACCGCCTGACAGTCGAAGAAGCCCGCGAGTGGAGTTTTTCCTGCGATGATCCGACCGTCCCCGGCGATGAACGCAATCTCGTCGTGCGTGCCGCAAGGCTCTTCTTTGCCGAGACAGGGGTAAATGGAAACGCGCGGGTCCGGCTCACGAAAGCAGTCCCGCACGGCGCCGGTCTGGGCGGTGGGAGCAGCGATGCCGCCGCCACGCTCCGCCTCCTGAATGAATTTTACGGCGCCGCCCTGGCCGCGGAATCTCTCATGCGGATGGCCGCGGAGTTGGGTTCCGACGTGCCTGTCTTCATCGATGGCCGTCCCGCCTGGTGCCGTGGCCGTGGGGAAATCGTCGAGCCGGCGGACTTTGCGGAACAACTCCCAATCCTCCTGTTAAAGCCCCCATTCGGCGTCCCAACCCCATGGGCGTACAAACAATGGACCCATTCGCACGAACTGGAAGGCGTCCGCTACGCGCCCCAGGAATTCCCCTGGGGCCGCCTGGAGAATGACCTGGAGCGTCCGGTCTTTGAAAAATACCTCCTCCTACCTGCAATGAAAGAATGGCTGCGCGAGCAGCCCGAAACCGCCGGCGCACTGATGTCCGGCTCCGGCTCCACAATGATCGCCCTTCTGCGAGCCCCCGGCGCCGGAGTTGCCTTGGCGGCGAGAGCCAAGCAGCTCTACGGCCAGGATCTCTGGACATGGGAAGGGCAGGGGGGCCAAATCCCTCTTGTCCGAGCGTAGCCAAAGCTAAGCTCGAAATCCGCGATTAATCCTCCTTTCAATTTCGAATTTCGAATTTTTCGGCGTATCCTTTCCCTCAATGAGTGAACCGAATTTCCCAACCCCCGAGGAGTTGCAGAAAAAATTGTCGGATTTCATGAAGACTCAGTTCGGAAATCACGTCTCGGTTTCCACACAAGTGAGTACCGCCCCGGACGACTCCGGCGAGCATGGCGACGCCGCCCCCAGGTCCGACGAGACCTTCGAGTTCCGCCATCTCCCTCGGGACATCAAGGCCCACCTGGACCGCTACGTAATCCGCCAGGACGACGCCAAGCGCGTATTGGCCATCGCCGTCTGCGACCATTACAACAACGTAAATTACATGCGCAGATTGGAGGCCGAGGATGAAAAGAAGGCGCGCGAGACGGAGTACACGAAGCAGAATGTCATCCTGCTCGGCCCCACCGGCGTTGGAAAAACCTATCTGGTCAAACATATCGCCGAGCTCGTTGGCGTCCCCTTCGTGAAGGCGGACGCGACCAAATTTAGCGAAACCGGCTACGTCGGCGGCGACGTGGAAGACCTGGTCCGCGAATTGGTTCACCGCGCGAATGGCGATGTGGACCTCGCCCAATACGGCATCATTTACGTCGACGAGGTGGACAAGATCGCCTCGACCGCCAGCGCCATGGGCCGCGACGTCAGCGGCCGCGGCGTCCAGACCGCCATGCTCAAACTCATGGAGGAGACGGAGGTCCCCCTCCGCGCCCCGAATGACATCCAGGGCCAATTGCAGGCCGCCCTCGAGTTTCAGCGCACCGGCGGAAAGCCCAAGCGCCAGACGATCAACACCCGCCATATCCTCTTCATCGTCTCGGGTGCCTTCGAGCGGATCGTCGGTGTCATCGAGCGCAGGGTCCGCCAGCACACCATCGGGTTCGCCGCCCCCGCCGATGCGGAAAAAGACGATGAGATGCTGCAGCGCGTCACGACGGGCGACTTTGTGGAATACGGCCTGGAGCCGGAGTTCATTGGCCGCCTCCCGGTTCGGGTTGTCTGCCGCCAGTTGGCCGTTGATGATTTGTTCGAAATCCTGCAACGCTCGGAGGGCAGCATCGTGCGCCAGTACGAGCGGGCCTTCCGCGCCTATGGCATCGAGGTTTTCTTCGAGGAAGCCAGCCTCCGCAAGATCGCGGAATTGGCTGCCGAGGAGAAGACCGGCGCACGCGGATTGCTGACCGTCTGCGAGCGCCTCCTGCGCTCTTTCAAATATGAGCTGCCCGGCTCGGGCGTCAACCGCTTCACGGTCGATACCGGCCTCATCGAGAATCCCGACAAGCGCCTCGCCGAATTGCTCGACCAGGGTCAGCGCGCCATCGCCCAGGAGCTCGCCGCCGTCGCACGCGAGTTCGCCCAACGCCTCGCCAGCCGCCACAATCTGAAGGTGGAAATGACCGATGGCGCCATCGCAAAACTCGTCGAGCGCGCCGTGGCAGAGAACATCCACATGCGTGACCTCTGCGCCGAGGTCTTCAAGGATTACGAGTTCGGCCTTAAGCTTGCCGAGGGCACGGTGGAACCCCTCACGCTCACCGAGGAAGCCGTGGCCAACCCCGACCGTTACCTCAGCGAGTGGCTGGTCAAGCGCTATCGGGCAGACCGCCGCACATCGGAAACCGTGGCGATTGGCGAGCAAATCAGTTGATTTGTGCGGGGATTCCCCCGCAAGGTAAGGGAAACGCCGGGCGCCAAACACCCGCGCCCGTAATCGCCCCCCCCAACCACAGAACATTTTTCCAAAATATCGTGCGTTACCTGAAAGTATCCCTCCTCATCGCGGTCGCGGCGGCTGTGGTCGCGCTGGGTCTTTATGAGGCCGGGGCATTCCGGGCGATGGACCAATGGCTCGCTGTCTTCCTGGGGCAGGGGGTGCCGGTCTTGGAGCGCCACTCGCTGGCCCAATACGCCGCCATCCTGCTCCTCTCGCTCGGGATCGCATGGACCACCCTCGACCTAAACCGTACGGAGATGAAGGTCCTGATCGCCGCGGTCGCACTGGCCGAGGTCATCGCCCTGACAGTGGTCCTTAACCTCTATGACCTCTATTTCTCGCCTTTCCCGTCGACTGTGGCCCTGGTGGCTGCATTCATCGGAGGCATGGTCTACGCCCGCGCTCCCGTCGGACGCCGCAAGCGGATCCTGGAGGAGGTCTTCGGCGACCGCATCTCTCGCGAAACCTTTAACCGCCTCCTCGACTCCGATGTCCCCCTCCGTTTCGCCGGCGAGATGCGCACCGCCTCGGTGGTCGTCTGCGAGATTTTCAATCACGACGAGCTCATGGAGTCGCTCTCAACGGAACACTTCGTCGCCGCGACGAATCTCCTCCTCCACCGCGGCGCCGATTTCCTGGTGGAAAAGGGCGGCTACCTTGACGAATGCGCCGGCGAGTCGCTCCGGGTAATCTTTGGCGCCCCCCTGCCGGATGAAAATCACGCCGAGCAAGCCTGCGACGCCGCGCTCAAGCTGGCCGACGAACTCGATCTCGTAAACCGGGAGTGCATGGAGAAATGGAACCAGGCCCTCGATTTCCGCATCGGCGTCAACTCCGGCGAAATGGTGTGCGCCGCCTACGGTTCCAACCGCCTCGGCACATTCAGCGTCGCAGGCGAACCGGTCGATTTCGCGCGCCGTCTGTGCGCCGCGAACACGGTTTACGGCTCTCGCATCCTCGCCGGCTCCCACACGCTGGAGCTCAGCGCCCAGGCCGTGGAAGTCCGCCCCATGGACCTTATCCGCACGCGCGATGAGCGCAGCCGCGAGGAGGTTTACGAGCTGCTCGGCCTCCGCAATTCGCTCCCCGACGACACCTTGAACCGCCGCGACCTGTTCTGGAAGGGGATCATTTACTACCGCGAGCAATTGTGGGACGACGCCCTGGATCACTTCCGGGCCGCCCTGCCCGCGCAGGGCATCGACGCACCCCTCGCATTTTACATCCGGCGCACCGAGCAATTGCGCGCCGGTCTCCCCGCGCTGGAGTGGTCGCAAACAAGGATTTAGCCGATGAAACGGGTCGAGTATCCCGGGCCCATCGGCGAGCTGGTCGCCCAATTGCGCCGCATGCCCGGCATCGGCCCGCGTAGCGCCGAGCGCATCGCCCTCTGGATGAACCAATCCCGCGACGCCCGCCCCGGGGAGATCGCGCGCGCCATCCTGGCCGCCGCCGAGGGCGTCCAGCCATGCGTGCAATGCGGCTTTTTTAGCACCGCCCCCCTCTGCGAGATCTGCGCCGATCCATCCCGAAACCTCGAGTTGCTCTGCGTGGTCGAGCAGGCAACAGACATCCTCCCCCTGGAGCGCACCGGCGTCTTTCGCGGCCGCTACCACGCCCTTGGTGGCCGGATAGCCCCCCTCGATCACGTAGGCCCCGAGCAATTACGCATCGAGGAACTCCTGCGGCGGATCGACCACGAATACCCGCGAGAGATCATCCTGGCCCTCGGCGCCGACGTCGAAGGCGAAGCCACCGCCAATTACCTCGCCGACCTATTGCGCGACAAACCCGTCTCCCTCACCCGCATCGCCCAGGGCCTCCCTGCCGGCGGCGGCCTCGAATCCGCCGACGAGCTAACCCTAACACGTGCCCTTTCCGGACGTCGCAAAATGGGTTCCGACTAAAACGATGCATTTTCCTTCCCATTCCCCCGTCCCTTCCTTACGCATGCGCATGATCTTGCGCCTCCTTCTGTGCGTGCTCCTTGCCTGCTCGATCTCCGCCTGCACCTCACCCTCGAAGAAAAAGGAAGCAGACAAAAACAAACCCAAGGAACCGTCCATGGAGGATATGTCCAGCGATGTGGCCTTCCAGGCCTTCATCGGCCGTCTCCGCAAAGCCGTCGACGCGCATGACACCCAGACGGTTGCCACCATGATGACCCAAAACTTCGGCTATCGGCTCGACCCGGTCGGGGAGGGGGAGGGGGTATTCCAATACTGGGATGACGAGCTCCTATGGCCCCAGCTCCAGGCCGTCCTCGGCAAGCACTTCGTGCCGAAAGGCAATTTCATGGTCGCCCCCCCCGAGTTTGCCACCGACCCAAATTTCCACGGCTTCCGCGCCGGCGTTACGCCCGTGGACGGAACCTGGAAGTTCGCCTATTTCGTCACCGATTGACGGATGCCCCCCCGTGACCCCATCGAGTGCGGCCTCCCACACCGCGCCCCATTTATTTTTATCGATGCCGTCATCGCGCTCGATCCCGGCCAATCCGCCGTTTGCACGAAGCGCTTCGCCGCCACCGAGCCATTCTTCAAGGGCCATTTTCCGGAAAATCCCCTGGTTCCCGGCGTCATCCTCACGGAGGCCGCTGCCCAGACAGCCGGCATCGCCGCTGGCGGCGCAGGCAAGACCTACCGCCTCTCCGCCATCCGCCAGATGAAATTCATTCGCCCAGTTTTGCCCGACAGTGTAGTAGAGTTTTTCGCCTCAAAAACCGGTGGCATCGGTGCCATGCTGCAATTCCAGGTAAGCGCCCGGGTGGACGGCGAATTGGTCGCCGAAGGAGTCATTATTCTGAACGAAGTAAATCTCCAGCAAAGCCAGTAATAATTATCTTAAGTTACTAATTTATAGTCGCTTGCTATAAATCGATAATGCTATGTTAAGGGCCAAAGGCCCGTCCCAAGCCAGCCCAGGGCAACGCCCTGGGCATACGGCCCTTTGCGGTCCAAGCCCCAACGGGGCGCGCCAACCCTCAACCCCCAGCCACCTCGTAAATCGCCCCCCAATCCCCAGCCGCCACCACCGGCATACTCTTCCACGGCTGCGTCGATCCACGGTACGCCTCTTCCTCCCGGTGCCCCCAATATAAATACCGGACATGCAGACGATCCGCGATGCCACGCCATTCCGGCGCCCCCATCATCATTATTTTCAGTTGCTCGTCCCGCCCCTCGTAATTGATCCCGTGGCTGAACAGATGCCCCGCGTACCCCTCCACCATCTTGCACCCGCAAATTAGCAGCGGATGATTATAAGTCGGATACCCGGCAAAAGTGGCATCCGCCGGCAGGTAATGCACCGCGAACGCAACCGGATCCAACTCCGACCGCTTCGCGATTTCATATCCCGAGTGGCTTCGGTCCACCCCGCCCGCAAGCGAGATAAATCCCGAAAAGAAAAGCCCCACGCAACAGACCACACGCCCCGCCGCGCCTCCCCATCCCGGGATAGCCCGCAGCATTTCATACAGAAACGGCAGGATGCTCAAGTATGCCCAGATCATGATTTTCATATTGTCCCATTCCCACGGCGCAAACATGACCACACAGGCGACTCCGAACACGAACAGGCTCGGAAACACAAACGCGAAGGCGTTCTGCGCCTCCTTGTCCGCCCGATATCGAATAACGGTCCACACCAGCAACGCCAGAGCCAGCACCGGCAAAATGCCGAAATTCGTAAACCAGAACGGAAAGAACCCCTGGTCCTCCTGCATCCATCCTGGCTTCAGATGCAGCACGCTCGCCATGCTCTGCCCCCTCTGGAATAGTCCCGTCACCAGCGACACGCACACGGAGGCCGGCAATACCGCCCACAGCGCCAGATCGACCACCTCGTACCGCAGCCGGGGGCCTTGATTGCCCAGCACGATCCACCACCCAAGCAGCGCCGAGAGGAAGATGAACGTGTGCAGATGGAAGAGCGGCATCGTCCCATAAAGCGCCACCTGCACCCACAGCGGCATGCGCACCGCCGGCTCCGTCTCCTCCGGCCTGCTAGGCATGTTAAACCATTGGCCCCGCCACACCGTCAGCAGCAGCAGCCCCGCCGGTATTGCATAAAGCAGCCCCCGCTGCGTGACGAACATCGAGAGCGGGATGCTTTTCCAGGCCGCGTCCGCCTGGTAATCCTCAAAGTGAAACGCCAGGCCATGGAAAAACTTCCACCCCAGCAACCCTCCATTGCAGAGGAAACCCATCACCGCAAACCATCGCCCCCACCGCAGCAGCGCATAGCACGTGAGCGCGGACCCCGCCAGCCCCACCCAGATCAGCGCGCGAAAATCGTCGCAACCCGCAAGATTCAGCAGCGCGTTAAAGATATCGATCCCCGCCGGGTAATGGAGAGCGATACCGCTGAAGATCGGATTTTCCGGCCAGAACTTTGCCCCTCGCGCAAGGTAACGGATGTACGTCAGATGCAGCGGCATGTCCCCCAGATTATTCGCCGAGAGAACCGAGATGCTGTTCCCATTGGTAAACACGACCCAGCAGAACGCCCGCAACGCAAAAAGCCCAAACACCAGGGAAGCCGCCCAATCCCCCCACGTCATCTTCAGACGCGTCCCCGCCGGCCCCGATTTGAGCCAATAAAAGAGCGCACCCCCCACCCCTGCCGCCAGCGAGAGCCACGCAACCTCCGGCGTAAGCCGCCCGCCCATTGCCGCCATCGGCAGCGTAGCGCACACCGTACTCAGGCAGACCGCCAGAAGCAGCCCCGTCGCAATCTTCATGGCGACTGATCCCCCGGAGCCGCCGTCGGGCTCGCCTTCTTTCCCGCAGGCGCCTTCGGAGCCTCCTTGGATGGCACAAAATCGGCCGTGCGATCCGGGTAAATCCCCCGGAATTTCTTCACGCTGAGATAAAGCCGCGACGTATCCTCCGCGTCCCGCAACGTCAACGGCTCGGTAAAATACTCCTCGCGCAACGCATTCTCGACATCATCGATTCGCGTGTCCTCCACCAGCAGAAAGTCCGCGTCCATCTTCGTCGGCGTGGTATCGTCGTCGTAATAGCCCACATTGGAGAAATCTCCCAGCAGCCACGGCAGCGGGTGATAACTCTCCATGATGATGCTGCCGCTCAGTTGGTAATTCGACCGATTCCGCCTCACCAGCTCATTGAGCGGGTCCATGAGCTTGTTCACATCCTCAAAGGTCTGCACGTACACATACGGCTGCTTCGCATCGGTGAAATGGTAGAAGTTCAACCTCACCGTGTCGCACAGGTTTGCCACCAGCAGCGTCGCCGCCAATACCCCCACAGGCGGCCCAAATTTCCGGCGCCCAAACTCCACCCCGGCGCCGAACAGCAGCAGAAAAGGCCACGTCAGCGACACGACACGCCACGGCGTCTTGTAATGGATAATGCTGTACGCAAGCAGCGTCCCGCACCCGTAGATCGCCAGCACCCGCAGGAACCGCGGCGCCCGCGGCAGCACACTCAACGCCGCCAGCGCCAGCCCCACGCACGACGGCCACTCATAGATTCCAAACAGCTTGAACCAGTAATACCACGACTTCTCATGCCCATTCCCCGTCTTCCCCGTCTGGAACCATGCCCCAAACGTCGTATACAGCCCCTTCAATCCCGCCATATCCATGAAAGTCCCCGAGTAGAAAAACAGCACGCACCCCACAAAGAACAGCCCCCCCCGCGCCCTATCCCTCCCCGTCCACTGCTGCCGCGCCGCATTCCCCTTCTCCGCCACCGGACTCAGCAGTCCCAGCCCCCACGCGCACCCGAACGCCAGCGCCGCGCATCCGAAGTGGATCACGTAAGTCTCCTTCGTCAACACCGCCCCGGTCACCCCCATCCACACCGCCCAAAGGTATTTCCGTTCCCCGTCCTTCCATAGCCCCGCCAGCCCCCAGGCGCACAGCATCAGCGAGAGCACCAGCCAATCCTCGTGGATCGCGTACCGCGCATAGAACACACTTCCCGGCGACACCGCCATCGCCGCCGCCGCCCACAGCGCCGCCCCGCGTCCGATGAATCGGTCAAACCGCATCGTCAGCCACACCGTTCCCAGGCTCACCAGCACCAGCGGCAGCCGCAGCGCCCAGATGTGCCGCCCCAGCAGCGTTTGCGCCAGAAACAGCACGTAGAAATGCAGCGGCCCGTGATAATTGGTCGGATCGTAGTGGTAAAACCCCGTATGCGTCATCTGGTCCACGAACCAGCCATTCACCCCCTCGTCAAAATGCGGCGGCTTGATCGATAGCAGCGTCAGCCGCGCTGCCGCCGCCACCAGCAGAATCGCGATTGCCGGCCACTCGTATTTTATCTTGGCCTTGATTTCCATTTTCTAAAGTATCTCGCGCAATGCCGGAGACCTCCGAGCCACAAGTTTCCATCATCGTCCCGGCTTACAACGAAGCTCAGCGGCTCCCTCATTCCTTGCAGGCGCTCCGCCATCATTTCGGCGCCGCCTCCTGGTCCTCCCGTTTGTTTGAAGTATTGGTGGTCGTCGAGCACAGCACGGATGGGACGTTGGAGTTAGCGAGGGAGGCCACCGCAGAACAAGCCAATTTTCACATCCTCGACAATCGGGTCCAGCGCGGCAAGGGCTACGCCGTCCGTTCCGGCATGCGGCAGGCGAGGGGAGCCATCGTCTTCTACATGGACGCCGACCTCAGCGTCCCCCTCGAGGAAATCGACCGCTTCCTCGCCCATTTTGAGGCTCATCCCGAGGACGACATCCTCCTTGGCAGCCGCCAGCACCCCGCCAGCCGCATCGAGCGCCGCCAGAACGTCTTTCGCCAGACCATGGGCCGCACCTTCAACCGCATCCTGCGCTCCCTCTCCCTCCTCCCGTTCCGTGATACCCAATGCGGCTTCAAAGCCTTCCGCCGCCCGGCTGCCCAGGAAATCTTCACCCTCCAGACCATCGACGGCTTCGCCTTCGACGTCGAAGTCCTCCTCCTCGCCAAGGCTCTCGGCTTCCGCATCGCCGAGCTCCCCGTCCGCTGGCTCAACTCCCCCGAGTCAAAAGTCCACATCATCCGCGACAGCCTCCGCATGCTCCTCGACGCCTTCACCGTCCAGCGCCGCGTAGCCCGCATCCTCCGCTTCCGCAATTCCCGCAAAGCCCACTGACGATTTCTCTCCCCGCATCCATCCATAGGTCCCATGAGCCCCATTGGCCCCATAAGCCCTATTCCCCCCTTTGCGCCGCAAACCCTGAAAGCTTCCGCGCCCTGCGTACACTTTTCAGCGATCCGCCGAAGGCGGCAAATATCATCATTCCGCATTCCGCATTCCGAAATCCGCATTTGAAATGTGCTGGCGTCCACGTTCCTCCCTGCTAAAACCCCGCGATGCGATTGCTCGTTACCGGCGGCTGCGGATTCATCGGCAGCAACTTTATCCGCTACATCCTCGAACACTATGAGCCCGAGTTCGTCACCAACGTCGACGCCCTCACCTACGCCGGCAACATCTCCAATGTCGCCGGCCTCGCCGCCCACTACGGCGACCGGTACGAATTCTTCCACGCCGACATCGCCAACGCCGACCTCATGGACGAACTCATGCGCAAGCACCAGTTCTTCGCCGTCATCAATTTCGCCGCCGAGTCCCACGTTGACCGCAGCATCAATTCCCCGCAGAACTTCATCCACACCAACGTAGTCGGCACCAGCGTCCTCCTCGACACCGCACGCCGTCACGGCGTCCGCCGTTTCATGCAGATCTCCACCGACGAAGTTTACGGCTCCCTCGGCCCCGAAGGCCGCTTCACCGAACAGTCCCCCATCGACCCCAGCTCCCCCTATTCCGCCAGCAAAGCCTCCGCCGATCTCCTCGCCCTCGCCTTCCACAAAACCTACGGCCAGGAAGTCGTCATCACCCGCTGCTCGAACAACTACGGCCCCTTCCAATTCCCGGAGAAACTCATCCCCCTCATGATCCTCAACGCCCTCCGCGACCGCCCCCTCCCGGTCTATGGCGATGGCCAGAACGTCCGCGACTGGATCCACGTGGAGGATCACTGCGCCGCCATCGTCGCCGTCCTCCTCAACGGACGCCCCGGCGAGGTTTACAATGTCGGCGCCGATTCCGAGATGAAGAACCTCGACCTCGTCCACACCATCCTCAACCACCTCGGCAAACCCAGGGAACTCATCCAGTTCGTCACCGACCGCCTCGGCCACGACCGCCGCTACGCCATCGACTCCTCAAAAATCCGCAACGAGCTAGGCTGGAAGCCCCTCCACCGCGTCGAGGAAGCCCTTCCCGCCACCATCGAATGGTACCTTGCCAATCGCGAATGGTGGGAAAACCTTGCCCCCTAGGGAAGCACTGGTTAATGCAATCGCATCTAAGGGCCAAACCTCATCCCCTAGGGAAGCACTGGTTAATGCAATCGCCTCTAAGGGCCAAAGGCCCGTCCCAAGCCAGCCTAGGGCAACGCCCTAGGTTACCGAGCCCGAACGGTCTAAGCCCTGAAAGGGCGCGACAACCATATTTTCATAAATCAGCGTTTCCCCAATAAACCATGAAAATCGCGATACTCGGCGCCGGCGGCCGCCTGGGAGCCGCCCTCACTCGCGAATGGTCCGCTTCCGACGAAGTCCTCCCATTCCCCCGGTCCGCCATCGATCTCGCCCAGCCCGGCGAAATCGACCGCATCCTCGCCCCCGCCACCTTCGACGTCCTTGTCAATTGCGCCGCCCTCACCAACGTGGACTATTGCGAGACCCACGAAGACGAAGCCATGCGCATCAACGCCGACGCCGTCCGCGAGATCGGCGCCCTATGCGCCCGCAAACACGCCCGCTGCCTCCACATCAGCACCGATTACGTCTTCGACGGCGACACCCGCCGCCCCTACACCGAAACCGACACCCCCCGCGCCATCAGCGTTTACGGCGAGTCAAAACTCCGCGGCGAGACCGCCCTTCTAGAAACAAATCCCGGCCATCTCGCAGTCCGCGTCTCCTGGGTCTTCGGCCCAGATCGCCCCAGCTTCATCGACGGCATCCTCAAGCGCGCCCTCGAGTCCGACACCGCCGAAGCCATCGGCGACAAATGGTCCACCCCCACCTTCACCCTCGACCTCGCCCGCATGCTCCACCCCATGCTCCGCGACATCCCGCAAGGCGGCATCCTGCACGCCAGCAACACCGGTGCATGCACATGGCAGGAGTACGGCGAATATGCCCTCCAATGCGCCGCCCGCGCCGGCATCCCCGTAAAAACCACCCAGGTAAAATCCCTTCCCATCGCCGGCATGAAAGCATTCATAGCCCGCCGCCCCATCTACACCGTCCTCTCAACCGAAAAGTTGGCCACCCTAACCGGCGCCCCCCCCCGCGACTGGCACCAAGCCGTCGAAGACTACATAACCCGGCATATAGCCCCCGCTTGAGTTTTAGCGCCTTTGGCGGAGTGCCCCGTGGTCCTCTCGACCTTTAGGTCCCTTACTCTGGCAAACCCTGAAAGTTCCCGTGCCCTGCGCACCTTTTCAGCAATCCGCCAAAGGCGGCAAATATCCTCATTCCGAAATCCGAAATCCGAAATCCGAAATTGACCGCCCCCACCAATCCCTCGACCCTCGATACATTGGTATGCAAGAGCCTCAATCACCCGGCCCGAAGGCCCAAATCGAAGAGCTTCCTTTCGAGCCAGGTTCCGGCGACGTCCTGGGCGGTAGCGAGCACCATTTCCAAAATTTCGGCATGGAAGACGACAGCACCATCGCCCAGCAACTAATCCGCGAAGGCCTCGACGAAGCCCTCACCGACGAAATGCTCGAAGCCCGCAAAAGCCACTTGTAACCCCGGCTTGAGTTTATCTGAGCAGGCCCTTCAAGGCGCTCCGCTCGTTCCTCGCTTCACCCTGGATGAGACGGCGAAGGCATCACCGTGGAGCTTTCTGAAAGGGGAATATCCCTTTTTTTTGCGCACGTGCGCCATATTTCTCATGAAAGGGCCATTTAAAAAAGGGGTTCCAAAGAGGCTCGAAAACATCGGCCTTTTTGTCACGATTTGCCGCCTGAACCCCAGTTTCCGGATAAACAAACTCCCAGAGCCGGAGCCTGGAATGCTTCTTGCTCTCGCCTTCGGCATGCGGTAGCCTGAATCCGTTGATGAAAGAAATCATCTTCACTGTTGAGCGCGATGAGGACGAATCCTGCCTCGTGGGATGATCCTTCGGGCAAAGGCGGCATTACCACCAAAGGCGGCGATTTGCGGGAGTTGCAGGACATGGTTCTTGACGCCGTGACCGGTTATTTTAATGCGGCAGGTGTGCCAGCACCCAGCCGGGTTCGACTGCATTTCGTTACGGACCCGGAGCTTGCGGTTGCGGAAAATAACCCTCGGATATTCACGGCACGGACGCCGTGAAAGGCGATGGACGGTGGGTCCCATAACCGGTACTTTCTGGCAATGCCTACGGTGCTGCGAATCGGCAATTTCCGGTTCCACTTTTACTCCGACGAACGGCAGGAACCGGCCCATGTCCACATTCGGACGCCGGATGGAGAGTGCAAGTTCTGGCTCGACCCGAGCATCAGACTCGCCTCAAATCGGGGCGTTCCGTCGCACGAGATTCGAACGATTGAAAATTTGGTCTTTGAGAACCAAATTGCACTGAGGAATGCCTTTTATGAACACCACAACCGCTGATTCAACGATTGCCGTAGAGCCGGCAGCCCTGCGGGTCTGGACGGAGAGACGGATTGTGTACGTCGAACTGCACGATGGGCGGATTGTCGGATTCCCCGCCGATCGATTTAGAATTTTGGCCGCCGCTTCGAACGAGCAATTGGCCAAAGTTCAGATCGAACTCAACGGCTATGCACTCCGCTGGGAGGAATTAGACGAGGACCTCACGGTCCCAGGCATCGTCGCCGGACAGTTCCAACTTCCGCTGCGGTAGCGATAAGTTTACCGCCTCACTTGGGCTGCAATCTTCAACAGCCCGGCTACGAAGGAGCGGCCCACCACAACCGGCCCTGCAAGAGCCGTCGGAGAAAGCCTGGGGTGAAGCCAAGCGTAACCCCAGGCCCCCGATCCAATCCACGCCAGCGCCCTGAAAGCGGCGCTACGGAACCCCGAGGCCAGCATTCTCCCCTGACCTCGCAATTCGACTATCTCCCCGGATGAACAAACTCTCAGCGCCGGAATGTGCGGCGTTCTGGTTTGGCGGCATTTGCGCGAGCAAGGTCCGAAACCCGGATGCCATGCCGAGCTTGCACCACACTCCTACAAAAGGCATAATTCCATCGAAATGGAGATCGAAAATGTCCCCGTAGGCGGTGCCTTTGCGGCTGCGGGGACCACTCTCGAAAGCGGCCAGAGGGAAACGACTCCGGATCACGGTCAGGTGGAAGGGGGTGCGGACGCGTGCCCGTCCTTGGATGCGGAAGACTCGGACGACGATGAAGCCGCGGACGAAAACACGGCGGTGGGCGAAAACGATGTGAATTCCAATTGGATTTGGGAGGAGTACAAGATCATCCAGAGCAAGATCGATAAAATCGGAGAATTCCAATTCAAGGTAAAAAGCTGGTCGATCACATTAATGGGAGCAGTTCTGTTTGGCGGAGTGGCACTCTCCCGGTTTCTGCCCGCCCTGGTGGGCGGCCTCTGGGTTGTAGGAATCTTTCATCTGTCGGAGCGGCGGCAACGACTTAATGGTCAACGACTTGGCCGGCGGGCAAGTGCAATTGAGAATGGATTGAGGGCGTTTCCACCGAGAGGATTTACTGCGAGCCAGTGGGAGCGAATGAAGAGACTGTCTCCAGAATTAAAAGTTACGCCGGGAATTGCTGATGCAATTGTTGGACGAAAGAATGAGCGGTGGGACTCTCAATGGTTATGGGAAGATAGGCCAGCAATCTTAAGATGGATGGTTCGGCACGCCGATGATCTATTTTACGTTGCCCAATATGTGTTATTGCTTTTCCTCTTTATCTGGTTCGCGCTTGCTCAAACGAGCAATTTTTGGTGGCCGTGGCTGAAGGAGCAATTCGAATGACGATAACGTCAAAAGCAATTGACGCCGTCGTAGACGCCGCGGAAGATTTATCTTGGGATCTTTCCGATCCGCAAGACGTGGATAGCAAAATGGATGTACTTGCTTCTGCCCTTTTGGACCTTGGAGCTATATCCTTTACAAGAGACGAAAAGAAACGATTCGATCTTTATGACATTTTGGTGAAGTACGCAAAAGAGGGACTAATAGACGATTCTGCTGCGGGCTATTGTAGCGAAATCAATAATGGCATCCGGCGATTCGACTACGACATGCATGATGGAGATAGTTTCAGAGAGCGCATTGCGGATGAAGTTGATGCGTTACAAGACGAGATTAAAACCGCAATGAAAAAATTGGAGAAGAATGTTAAAAAAGCTAACGAATAGAGTCGACGACGCTTTGAAGACGGCAGGTCTGACATGGATGGACCTTTCTGCAAGGGCCGAACAAATAATTCTCTTTGGTTCGACCGCGGTCGGGTGTGATAGACCTGATTCTGACGTTGATCTGCTCTGTGTCGGTGAAGGAAAGGATTTGGACACGGGACGCTTACACCTACTGTGGATAAAGAACCAATGCTTTAGGGACCCCCTATGGCTTGGCAGCGAAATCGGAACGCACGTTGCGCAGTACGGAGTTTGGCTGAAAGGAAAGCCTACGTTTGCGGCCTCGTCGGCGCCACATCCGCGAGCATTGGAGCGGAAACGCGAGCGAATTTTTCGCAGGGCTCACGCGTTGCTGCGGAACTGGGCAGCGCTTTCCCCTAGGTTTCGGGCCGCACAGCGGCGGAAGTTGCGTCTAGATGTTCAACGGCTCGAATTGCTTCAAAGAGGGCTCGCCGTTAAGCCAAATCCTTTGCTTGATCAGAATTGGAGAAACAAGCGCAATAGGGTGAAATGGTTAAAAGCGGTATTATCGGGCGAGGGCGACCTCTGGCGTGTGGTGGAGAGTGTCATGAAGATGCCTTTGGGCAACAGGCTGCCACGATTCGAGCACCTACAAGAACCGTCATGTGGCTAATCTCCCTCCGCTCGCCGCCCTTAGAAATATTCTACGAATCAAAGTCTGGCCGCCACTTGTGCCGCTATCGAGTTGCAGAACACGAAACCGGTGCGGGAAGGGAGCGGAAAGCGCGACGGGCGAAGCACTGCGCGGTTTTTCGTGCGGTGTCCGTGGCAGTATTTGGGAATGTTGCATCGTCGGAGCCTGCGGAGCGATTCAATCTTCGCGGAGGGTGCCCCGGGGCTTTGGCAAAGTCTCCGACCTTCGGAGTGGAGTCGTCGGCATGCCGGGACCGCGGCTCATCGTTTTCCTCGCCGCGCATCGCGGGATTGCATTAGCTCGAACTCCAACTGAGCGGCGCGTTCTCGAATGTCGTAAGCCTCGCCTTCAATAACAATCGGAGAACCGAAAGGAACGCCCTGCATTTTTCTATTAATTAGTCGTTGGAAGCGTTCATGGAGTTGTAGCAATTCCTTAATGCGCGGGTCGCGGCCAATGACCATGCGGATATTATCGATTCTCTTATTCTCGAAGACACGGTATGGGTCTGGTGCAAACAGAATTCGGTCTTCACCGTCTTTCTTTTTCGTAACATCAAGGAGCCGGCCCTCCGGAGTACGCCAAACGGCATGGAATTCGGCTTCCGAAAATACTCCGGGCCATTCCCAGATTGTCCAACCGTGCTGAATACTGCCGCCGTGGTCATCGACCTGCATTCGAACATCCATGAAACAATCGTTCAACCGAGAATCGACTGGATGTCCCACTTCGACAAAGACGGGCTCGCTGACCTGGCCAATGCGACGGCACAAGCGCCGGACATCGGCAGTAATTCGTGACGGGGTGGAAAGCATGCTGCTCCGGTAGGCTTGGACTAGATACTTTGTCGGTGCCCAAGCACATCGGCGGGTTCACGCTTGAAATCCAGGGCCTCACGGAGAATTTCTTTCAGTGATGAAAGCAATTTTTCCTTTGTTTCCGCCTGCGCGTTAACGCCGGGAACCTCCTCGATCCAGCCAATCCACCAGTCCCCATCCTTCTTCACGATTGCAGTAAACGCGGAATTCATCGCCATGAATTTATCCTGAAAGAGAGAATGCGACAAGTTCTGGCATGGTGCGCGATGCTGAGGAGGAAATTGGACGGGATGAGAGGATTGCTCCGCACCGGATGGCCGAGCCCGCCGCCTTGGGGCTCTTTCTTCCATCCTTTAAATCTTGTTCATCCTGTCAAAAAATGCTTCTCCGTTCCGCCATTTTTATGCCGCGTCGAGCTCGGGGTACGTGGCATGGGAATCTGTTCAATTCCAACTTTTTCTTCTCCTCTTTATCCGTGTCCATCCGGGTCCATCCGTGGTTCAACATTGCAGCAGTATTCTCTGCGTCTCTGCGCCTCCGCGCGAGTCCGTTTTCCTAAGAGTCACCCGCTGGAAATACCAAGGAGCCTTCGAATCTCACTCAAACCGGATCGCCGCCGACCGCCCGTGCGCATCCAGCCCTTCGATCTCGCTAAACGTCTGGATCGCCGGCAGCAGCGCCCCCAGCGATTTCCGGTCCAGCCGCACCACGCTCGTCCGACGCTGGAACTGATCCACTGTCAGCCCCGGGAACGATTTCCCCGCCCCCCCCGTCGGCAGCTCATGGCTCGGCCCGGCAACGAAATCCCCCGCCACCACCGGCGAATACCCACCCAGGAAAATAGCCCCCGCCGTCCGGATCTGCGCCGCCAGCTTCTCATCGTCCTTCGCCACGATGGTCAGATGCTCCGGCGCAAACCCATTCGCCAGCTTCACCGCCTCACACAGGTTTTTCACCAAAATCAAATTGGTCGTCTGTTCAGCCACCTCGCGCAAATGCTCCTGCCGCGTCAGCTTCGCAAGCTGCTCCGCGAACGCCGCCTCCACTTCCCTCAATTTCTTGGCGGAATCGGTGACAAAGAGCACCGCACTCCCATGCCCATGCTCAGCCTGCGCCAACAAGTCGGCCGCGATCCAAGCCGCGTTCGCCGTTGCGTCCGCGATCACCAGGATTTCACTGGGCCCCGGCAGCAGGTCAATAGCCACTCGCCCAAAGCATTGCCGCTTCGCCTCCACAACATAAGCGTTCCCCGGCCCGAAGATCTTCAACACGTGTGGGACACTCTCCGTCCCATAAGCCAGCGCCGCCACGGCCTGCGCCCCCCCAACCTTGTAAACTTCCGTCGCCCCGGAGACCCGCAGCGCATGCAGCAGCGCCGGATTCACCGCCCCGCTCTTGTCCGCCGGCGTCGTAACGACAATCTCCGGCACCCCCGCCGCCGCCGCCAGCGTGCACGTCATAATCGCCGTCGAAACCAGCGGCGCCGTACCTCCAGGCACATAAATCCCAACTCTCTGGAACGGATCAAATCGTTCCCCGACCTTCCCGCCCTGCCGGTTCTTCCCACTCCAACTCTTCCGCAGGCTTGTATCAGCAAAATCCCGCACATTCCTAATCGCGAGGGCTATTGCGGCCCTCGTAGTCTCCTCCACCTTCTTCTCCGCCCCCTTGAATTCCGCCCCGCTCACCCGCAGTTGCTTCGCCGTCAACCTCGGTCCCCCAAACTTCTCCGTAAACTCAATCAGCGCCTCATCCCCCCGCCTCCGAATATCCGCAACGATTTTCCCCACCGTCTCGCTCACTCGCGGACCAGGCTCCGCCGTGCGATTGAGTGCCGCAAGCGCCGCCTTGTAATTGGGCATGCCCGGTTTGAGAACAGTCATGGTTTTGCTTTCGCAGCGGTGCGTTTCTTTTTGAGGTCCGTCCGGTGCGCGATCTTCTCGACCGTACCCCGT
>Ga0182030_10001329_pt1 | contig 50669 bp, 44 predicted proteins | sample 812S3MmetaG_FD_121299 | JGI IMG/M metagenome (GOLD analysis project Ga0182030, IMG submission 121299) | Permafrost microbial communities from Stordalen Mire, Sweden - 812S3M metaG (Illumina Assembly) | ecosystem: Environmental > Terrestrial > Soil > Wetlands > Permafrost | place: Sweden... | reverse complement strand
AGGGGCGCAAGCATACAAGCCTTGTGGCCGCTGCTATACTTGCCCGCCCCAAATTCCTGAAATCACTGGCATGCAGCGACTGTTAGAGTTCATTGGTCATCATGCGTTTCTCGCCGGCGGAGCCGTGGTGGCCGCCTTGGCGGTGATCGCCGTCGAACTCAAGGAACGCATCCAGAAGTTCGCGGCGCTCTCGGCCCCGCAGGCAGTGCGTCTCATGAATCAGGGCGCATTGATCATCGATCTGCGCCCGCAGGCCGCATTCGAGGCCGGGCATATAAGCGACGCGCGCAACGTACCCGCCGCCGACCTCGAGTCGCAGGCGGACTCGCTGAAGAAGTGGCGCGACCGGACGGTGATCACGTACTGCGACTCAGGCGTGAACGGCGCGGGCGCCGTGCGCACGCTCACCAAGCTCGGATTCACCAAGGTGTTCAACCTGGACGGCGGCTTGAATGCCTGGGTCAAGGACAATCTGCCGGTGACCAAGGGCTCGGGCGGCGGGAAGGCCAAATCCAAGTGAGCCAGCCGGCGATCGTGGTGTACGCGACCGGGTGGTGTCCGTACTGTCAGAGGGTGCGTGGGCTGTTGGCCAAGAAGGCACTCGCATTTACGGAAGTCGATGTGGAGGAGAACGGCAAATTGCGCGAAGAGATGATCGCGCGCTCGGGCAGGCGCACCGTGCCGCAAATCTTCATCGGCGAGAAGCATGTCGGAGGCTGCGACGATCTTTTTGCGCTCGACGGCTCAGGCGAACTCGATCGACTAATCCAGGGGGCTTGATGAACGATGTGACTAACGAGGTGACCGGAACGCCGGTGGCAGGCGTGCAGGTGAGCCTGCAGACGGTCTATTTGAAAGACTGCTCTTACGAGTCGCCCAACGGACCGCGGGTACCGAACAACCAGAACTGGGAGCCGAAGTTCCAGCTCAACATGAACACGTCGGGCGGCGAGCTCGCACCGGACGTGCGCGAGGTGCTGCTCACCATCACACTCGAGGCCAAGCAGGGCGATGCCACGCTGTACCTCGTGGAAGTGAAACAAGCGGGAGTCTTCACCATCGCAGGCGCCTCGGAAGAGGACATGAAGCGATTGATCGGCAGCTTCTGCCCGAGCGTGCTGTTTCCCTACGCGCGCGAAGTGATCTCCGATTTGATCACCAAGGGCGGATTCCCGAACTTCCTGCTCCCGCTGGTGAACTTCGACGCGCTGTTCGCACAGGCGTCCGAGCAGCCCCAGCAGGGGTCGGCGCTGGTCAACTAAGCTCGCAGGCCTCCAGGGGGCTTCCCCGACCCATGCAGAGCCAGCACTCAGCCCCGATGACCGTGATCGGCGCCGGCTCGTGGGGCACGGCGCTTGCGATTCAGTGCGCTCGAGCGGGCCATCCCACGCGGCTGTGGGGCCGTGACGGCGCGTTGATCGACGCGATGAACCGCGCTCGGTGCAACGAGCGCTACCTGCCCGATGCGCAGTTTCCGCACAGCCTCCACGGTGTCCCGGAATTGTCCGAGGCGCTGCAGGGCGCTCGCGACGTGTTGGTGGCGGTGCCGTCGAGCGCTTTTCGCACCGTGCTCGAGGCAATCCGGCCGCACCTCGACGCCGCCACCCGGCTGTCGTGGGCGAGCAAGGGGTTCGAGCGGCAGACCGGACTTCTACCCCACCAGGTCGCGGCGGAAATTCTGGGCGATCGGCCGGGCGCCGTGTTGTCCGGTCCGACCTTCGCCAGAGAAGTGGGCGCAGGGCTTCCAACGGCAATGACGGTGGCTTCACGCGACCAGGAATTCGCGAGGGAGCTCGCGCTGCGCTTGTCGGGACCGAAGTTTCGCGCCTACATTCAATCGGACATCGTCGGCGTGGAAGTCGGCGGCGCCGTCAAAAACGTGATCGCCATCGGCGCCGGGATTGCCGACGGCATGGGATTCGGCGCCAACACGCGTGTGGCGCTGATCACGCGCGGACTTGCCGAAATGATGCGCCTCGGGCTCGCTCTCGGCGCGGAACGCAGCACGTTCATGGGGCTCGCCGCACTCGGCGATCTGGTGCTCACCTGCACCGACGATCAGTCACGCAATCGTCGCTTGGGGCTTGCCCTGGGTCAGGGTCGCTCGCTCGAGGACGCTCAGCGAGTCATCGGACAAGTGGTCGAAGGCGCGACCGCCGCTTCTGCGGTTCGACTGGTCGCCGAGCGGGAGGGCGTCGAGATGCCGATCTGTCTCGAGGTGTATCGCATCATGCACGAGGCGAGGCCCGTGCGTGACGCGCTGCAGGCACTCATGAGCCGTGAGGTGCGCTCGGAGATGGAGTGATCGCGGCGAGCTTCGGGATGGCCTTGCGGGCCATCTCGACGTAGTGCCGGTCGCGCTCGATGCCGACGCTCTCGCAGCCGACGGCATTCGCCGCAGCCAGCGTCGAGCCCGACCCCGCGAACGGATCGAGCACGAGTCCCTCGCCGAGGGGCAACACGGCCCGAACCACCTGGCGCAGGAACGCCTGCGGCTTCAGCGATGGATGCGGCGCGATGCCGCGTTCGTTGCGCGGCGTGGGGTGCGAGGCAATGACATCGCCGAAAGGACGGCCGGTGCCGGGACGGCGAAACCCGCCAGTACCCCAACGCCTCAAATTGTCCTGCACCCGGCCCTGAAGCGGATGGCGCAAGATCACCCAGGGCTCGAACATCGATCGCGGCATCACGCTCACGTCCGCAAATTCCTCATGCGCGTTTTTCGGCCGGTCGCCACCGCGCAGGGTCATCACGAGGCGCGAGAGATAGCCTCGGATCTCGAGACCGGCCGCGCTCATCGCATTCGCGACGACATGCACCAGCAACGGGTTGCTCGCCACGAGCACGTGCGCGCCCGGGACCGTGACGCGCAGCGCCGCTGTGCCGAAGGCGAGAAAAAAATCATGCAGCGCTACGCGGTCGGCAGCCGTCAACACCGTGAATCGAGGCAGCGGCGCGCGCCGGTGACCGTCAAAGGTGGGGGGTATCCGCCAGACACCGCCGCGTCCTCGGCGAAGCATCGCCTGTTCTTTGTCCGAATATTCCTTGAGTCCGTACGGCGGATCCGTGACGATGGCGTGCACGGAGCAGGGCTCGCGTTCCCGCAGCCAGTCCAAGGCGTCCGCATGGATCAAGGTCGCGCGTCCAAGCTTGAAGACCGCCGCTGAACTCACGGCGCCGCCCGCATCGCGAACTCAAGCTGCCGCCACGCCTCGTAAACCACCAGCGCCACTGCGTTCGAGAGGTTGAGGCTGCGGCTCCCCGCGCGCATCGGAATGTGGAGTGAGTGCTGCTCGCCGATCCGCTCGCGCACGTGCGCCGGAAGGCCGCGCGTCTCAGGACCGAACATCAGCGCATCGCCGGCGCGATAGGCGAAGTCCGCGTAGCAGCGGCGCGTGCCCGTTTCGACCGCCAGCAGGCGCGCACCGTCGAGCGCCTCGATGCACGAGGCGAGATCGGCGTGGACTTCGAGCTGCGCGAGGTCGTGATAGTCGAGCCCCGAACGCCTCAGGCTTTTGTCATCGAGTCGGAAACCGAGCGGCTCGATCAGGTGCAGCGTGGCACCGGTGTTCGCGCACAGCCGGATCACGTTGCCGGTATTCGGCGGGATCTCCGGCTCGAACAGCACGACGTGGATCATCCTGGGTCGACGACCACGCGCTGCGTCGGATAGGCGAACTCGACGCCCAAGCGGCGGAATTCGTCGATGATGCGGAAGTTGACGGCTTGCTGCAGATCCAGCAGCGGGTTGAGCTTCGGCTGCTGCACGAAGTATGACAGCTCGAATTGCAGGGCGGAATCGCCCAGCGCGATGAGGTGACAGCGCTCGAAGCGCACGTTCTGATGCTCGCGCACGATGCCTTCGAGCAGCTTCGGGATGGCCTGGAGCTTGTCCGCAGGCGTCGCATAATCGACGCGGATGGTGGCAAGCGCGCGTTGCTCCGGAACGCGGCCGAAATTACGCACGCGGCTTTTCAGGATGTCAGCGTTCGACAAGACGATCTGCTCGCCCGTGTCGCTGCGCAGACGTGTGCTCTTGATTCCGATGCGCTCCACGGTGCCCGCAAACGTCTCGATCACGAGCCGGTCGCCGACCACGAACGGCTTGTCGAGGGCGATGGACAAGGAGGCGAACAGGTCGCCGAGAACGCTCTGCAACGCGAGCGCCACGGCGACGCCGCCGACACCCAGGCCGGCGAGCAGTGCGGTGATGTTGATGCCGAGATTCTCGAGCGCCACCAGGGTCAGCAGCGACCAGATCAGAAGGTGCGCGACGAAGTTGATGATCTCAAGCGAGCCGGCGAAGCTTCTGTCCGGCCCGCGCTCCATCTCCTTTATTTCGAGATAGAACTTGAGCGAACGGGCCGCCCACAGCCCGATCTGCAGCAGCAGCAGCACCACCACGACGTTGTCGACGACGCGTTGGACTTTGGGCGGGAAGCTCAGGTCTTCCTGCCCGACATAGAGCGCGAGCGCAAGCACAAAAAACTGCTTGGTGTTGCCGAGCAGATAAAAAATCAGGCGGATCGGAGTCGGGTGCCCCGCCGTGGCGTATCTCTGGTAGCGCGAGAAGATCACGCGGCGGACGATCGACAAACCGATCCAGACGGCGGCCGCCAACGAGCCGGCGACGATCCAGTCCGCGAGCGAATTTCCGATGAAGATGTGCTCGGAGAGCCCCCTGGTGCTTTTGAGGAAGTCGGCCATGATGGGGCGCGATTATAGGCTGGGGTTAGCTAACATCCTCCATACCCAGCTCTTTCATCTTGCGCGACAGCGTATTGCGGCCCCAGCCAAGGAGCTTGGCCGCATTCTGCTTGAGGCCGTCCGCCTTGCGCATCGCTGCGCGGATCAATATGCGCTCCACCTCGGGCACTGCCTGGTCCAAGAGCCGCCGTGTGCCCGAATCGAGCTCACGCTCGGCCCAATACGAGAGCTTCGCAGTCCAATCGTGGTTGGCGGATCGGCCCGCCGGCACGCCGCCCAAGTCCGCGGGAATATCCTCGGTGCGTATCTCGCGGCCGGGGGCAGTCACCGTCAGCCGGCGGCACGCGTTCACGAGCTGGCGCACATTGCCGGGCCAGTCGAAGGTCACCAGGGCGGTCTCTGCAGGCGGCGTCAACACCTTGGGCTCTACGCCGAGCTCCTGGCCGGCGACGCTCAGGTAGTGGTGCAGGAGCTCAGGTATGTCCTCGCGCCGTTCCCGCAGCGGCGGGATCTCGATGCGGATCACGTTCAGCCGATGCAACAGGTCTTCGCGAAAATGCTCGGACTTCACCCGCTGCTCGAGGTCCTGGTGCGTCGCCGCGATCACGCGCACGTCGACTTTGACCGGCGTCTGGCCTCCGACGCGGTAGAACTCGCCTTCGGCCAGCACACGCAGGAGCCGTGTCTGCAGCGCCGGAGACATGTCGCCGATCTCGTCGAGAAACAGCGTGCCGCCGTCTGCCTGCTCGAAGCGGCCCCGGCGCAAGGCGTCGGCACCGGTGAACGCACCCTTCTCGTGGCCGAACAGCTCCGACTCCAACAGATCCGCGGTGAATGCGGCGGTGTTGAGCGCGACGAAAGCCTTGTTAGAGCGCGGGCTGTGACGATGCAGCGCTCGCGCGACGAGCTCCTTGCCGGTGCCTGACTCGCCGGTGATGAGCACCGTCATGCTCGAGCGGGACAGCCGCCCGACGGCGCGAAATACCTGTTGCATGGCGGCGGCCTGACCGAGAAGCTCCGGGATACTGCGCCGCGCGGCATCCACGTCGATCGAGACCGTGGCTTGTTGGGCGGCGCGGCGTACCAGATCCACCGCCTTGTCGATGTCGAACGGTTTGGGCAGATATTCGAATGCTCCCCCTTGATAGGAGGCGACCGCGGCATCCAGATCCGAGTGCGCGGTCATCACGATGACCGGCAGCCCCGGCCGCGACAACTGAATCTCCTTGAGCAGATCGAGCCCGCTCTTCCCCGGCATCCGGATGTCGGTCATCAGCACATCGGGCGATTCGGAGCGCAGCGCCGCGAGCGCATTGTCGGCCTGATCGAAACAGCGCGCGGTCATGCCGCTGCCTTTCAACGCCTTTTCGAGCACCCATCGGATGGAGGCATCGTCATCGACCAACCAGACCTGCAACGCCTTGGAATTCATACACCGTCCATCGGAAGATAAATCACGAATATCGTTCGGCCCGGCGCGCTGTCGAACTCGATCAGGCCGCCGTGCCGGCTGACCAGATCCTGCGCAATGCCGAGCCCGAGGCCGGTGCCGTCCGTGCGGCCGGATACCAGCGGATAAAAGATCGTGTCGCGGATTTCAGGTGCCACGCCGGGGCCGTTGTCCTCGAACTGAATGGAAGCTACCAGCCGATGGCCGCGCCCGCCGATGCCGACATTCCCGGCCACGCGGGTGCGCAACGTCAGCCGAGGGCTCGCCAGTCCGGGGCTTTGCTGCCCGCGGTTGTCTCCCCGCGCGCTCGACAGCGCCTGGATGGCATTGCGGCCGAGATTCAGCATCGCTTGAATGATGTGGTTTGGATCCACCGTGAGCGCGGGCAGGCTCGGGTCGTAATCTCGATCCACGATCACGCCCTCCGAAGCCTCGCTGCGCAACAGGTGATAGACGCGCTCCAAGAGCTCGTGAACGTTGATGAGTTGCTTTGCAGGCGGGCGCCCGGGACCCAACATGGAGTCGAGCAAGTGGGTGAGCCGGTCCGCTTCCGAGATGATGACCCGCGTGTACTCGCGCAGTGCTGGATCGAGGAGCTCGCGCTCGAGCAGCTGCGCCGCGCCACGCAAGCCCCCCAGCGGATTTTTGATCTCGTGCGCGAGCTGGCGGACCATGAGGCGGCTGCCGCCCAACTGCGCAAGCAGGGCGTTCTCGCGTGTGAGGCGCTTGTGTTGGGTGATGTCCTCGATTTCCAGCAACAGGCACCCGCCTTGCGCTCCGAGGGTAGCCTCGGTGACGGCACAGTCGAGAATTCGGTCGGTGCCGCCCGGGGCTGGCCATGAGAGTTCGCGTTGTACGACCCCTTCGCCGCCGTGCCTCGCCCGTTCGAACAGCGGCAGCAATGTTTCGGCACCGCGGCTCAAATCGGTGATCCGCCGTCCGAGCGCCTGATTGGGGGAAAGGCCGAGCAGTGTTTGCGCGGCAGCGTTCAGGTAGGTGACGTAAAACTCGTGATCGAGCACGAATATGCCGGTCACGAGGGAGTCCAACAGCTCGGTACCCTCGACCCTCAGCGGCTGCATCTTGAGTTCAGCGGCCAAACGCAGTCCGCGGCCGCCCGAAGGGGGACGAACCTATTTGTGCTGGGGGGACAACAAGCTCGGCTTCAGCAGGTTGAAGGTCACGGGGTCCGCGCTCTTCGATTCGCCGGTGGCCGGGTCCGTTACCGTCGCACCAAGCGTGTAGGCTCCGCGACCGGCGGTCAGAGCCGGTGGCAGCGTGAAGGACATCGCATCGGCTCCCTCGCCCACGGGAGCGCCATTCAGCGTCCAGGTGATCGAGAGGCGGTTCCCATCGGGCGGCGGCTCGATCGACAGACTGGCCGTGACGAGCTCCGCTCCGGAGAAAGTTTGTTCGTGCGCCGGCGAGACGATCGTGACCTGCATGGCTGCAAAGGCGGTGGTTTTCGGCTTGTTTTGAGCCGGAGCACTCGGGACCGGTCCGTTCAGGATGCCGCGAGTGGAACTCGGTGCGGTGGAGATCTTCTCGGCACCCTCTTGGGGCTGATCGGAGAAATGCACCACGCCATCGGCGTCGGTCCATTTGTAGACGGTCGCCGCCCGCAACAGCAGCGGCGCCGCAAGGACCGGGACCAAGCCGAAGGCAAGCCATGATCGGCAAAGGCGCATAACTCGAAAGCATAGTCCTATCGCCCTCCAGCCTCAAAACAAGGTGACGGCGTCGTGACCGCCGTCACCTTTGCGGTTGAAAACCGCATTACAAGCTGTAATACATCTCCATCTCGATGGGATGCGTCGTCATCCGCAACCGGGTGACCTCCTTCATCTTGAGTTCGATGTAGGCGTCGATCAGATCGTCCGTGAATACGCCGCCTGCCTTGAGAAACGCGCGGTCCCGATCCAGATAATCGAGTGCCATGTCGAGCGAATGGCAGACCGTGGGGATCTTCTTGTCCTCCTCCGGCTCGAGATCGTACAGGTCCTTGTCCGCCGGATCGCCGGGATGGATTTTGTTCTGGATGCCATCGAGGCCCGCGAGCAGCATGGCCGCGAACGCGAAATATGGATTCGCGGTGGCGTCGGGGAACCGTACCTCGATACGGCGCGCCTTGGGATTGGACACCCAGGGAATACGGATGGACGCCGAACGGTTGCGCGCCGAATAGGCGAGCTTCACCGGTGCTTCGAATCCGGGCACGAGCCGCTTGTAGCTGTTGGTGCTCGCGTTGGTGAACGCATTGATGGCGCGCGCATGCTTGATGATGCCGCCGATATAAAAGAGCGCAATCTCCGACAACCCGCCGTACTTGTCGCCGGAAAAGAGCGCCTTGCCATCCTTTTGCAAGGACTGGTGCACGTGCATGCCGCTGCCGTTGTCGCCCACGATGGGCTTCGGCATGAACGTCAGCGTCTTGCCATACCCATGAGCCACGTTTTGCAGCGCGTACTTGAGGATCTGCACTTCATCGGCTTTCTTGGTGAGGGTATTCGCGGCCACATTGATCTCGCCCTGACCGGCGGTGGCAACCTCGTGGTGATGGACCTCGAACTTCAATCCCATTTCCTCGCACGCCAACGACATGGCGGTGCGGATGTCCTGCTGCGAGTCGGTCGGGGGCACCGGGAAGTAGCCCCCCTTGATGCCGGGGCGATGCCCCTTGTTGCCATCCTCGTATTCCTTGCCCGAGTTCCACGCACCTTCGTAGGAGTCGACCTCGTAGGAGCAACCGTTCATGTTCGAGTGGTAGCGCACGCTGTCAAAGATGAAGAACTCGTTCTCCGGGCCGAACAGCGCGGAGTCGGCAATCCCGGAGGCCTTCAGGTGGGCCTCGGCACGCTTTGCAAGCGACCGCGGATCGCGCTCGTATCCCTGCATGGTCATCGGCTCAATGACATCGCAACGGAGATTGACCGTGGTTTCCTCGTAGAACGGATCGATCACGGCGGTTGCCGGATCGGGCATCAAGATCATGTCCGACTCGTTGATTCCCTTCCAGCCAGCGATCGACGATCCGTCGAACATCTTGCCGTCGGTGAAAAATCCCTGATCCACCAAGCGGGTGGGGATGGTGACGTGCTGTTCCTTGCCGAGAGTGTCGGTAAAGCGGAGATCGGCGAACTTGGCCTCTTTTTCAGTTATTAATTTCAGAACATCGGCGGGAGTCATGTGCGTCCTCGCGAATTGGTTGACTGCGAACCGGCCAGCGCCGGGCTCTCGAATGTTGCAGTTTGTGTGCCAAATAGGTGCGTATACGGATCAAGCACTTGCGTGGGACCCCGTGAGCTTGCCGCACCATGATAGAGCAATTCGAATCGGTGGCTGCTTTATTATGGTGCAAACTCACCAAAAAGAGGCCATGGGGACCCTGATTCACGTCGCTGCGCCGGCTCCCTTGAGCCAAACCAGTGCACACGGGGAGGCGCTTTTGCAATGCAGGACAGGTCTCGAGGCGCGTCGTTATACTGCCGCCAATGGCCAAATCTCCGCAGGCGCCCCCGCGCACGTTTCAAGACTTGATTTTCACGCTGCAACGCTACTGGGCGGAGCGCGGCTGCGTCATATTGCAACCCTACGACATGGAGATGGGAGCGGGCACCTTTCATACGGCCACGTTTTTGCGAGCCGTCGGGCCCGAGCCCTGGAGCGCCGCCTATGTGCAGCCTTCGCGCAGGCCCACCGATGGCCGCTACGGCGACAATCCATTCCGGCTGCAGCATTACTACCAGTTTCAGGTGGCCATCAAGCCCTCGCCCGACGATTTCCAGGAATTGTATTTGGGCTCCCTGCGCTCGCTCGGCTTCGATCCCTTGGTGCACGACATCCGTTTCGTGGAGGACAACTGGGAGTCGCCGACTTTGGGCGCTTGGGGTCTCGGCTGGGAAGTGTGGCTGAACGGCATGGAGGTTTCGCAATTCACCTACTTTCAACAGGTCGGAGGCCTCGATTGCCGGCCGGTGATGGGCGAGATCACCTACGGGCTCGAACGGCTGGCGATGTACATTCAAGGCAAAGAAAGCATCTTCGATATTCTGTGGACCGACGGGCCGTTCGGTACGGTTACCTACGGCGACGTCTTTCATCAGAATGAGGTCGAGCAGTCGGTCTACAACTTCGAAAAAGCGGACATCGGGGTCCTGTTGCGTCAATTCGAGACGCACGAGACCGCGTGCCGGAGCCTGCTCGCCGACCGGCTGGTGCTGCCCGCCTACGAGCAAATGGTGAAGGCATCGCACTCGTTCAATTTGCTGGATGCACGGCGGGCCGTCTCGGTCACGGAGCGCCAACGCTATATCTTGAGGGTGCGAACCCTGGCGCGCGGCGTTGCGGAAGCGTATTTGGGCAGCCGGGAGGCGCTCGGCTTCCCGCTGATCAAGCAGTCGCCCACGCGAGCGGCGTGATGGAAAAGCGCGATCTGTTGTTCGAGCTGCGCACCGAAGAGCTGCCGCCGCGAACCCTGCAGCCGCTGTCCACCGCCCTCACCGAAGGCATCCTCAAGGGGCTCGATGCGGCCGGCATCGCGCACGGCAAGTCGCGCGGATTCGCCACCCCGCGCCGTCTCGCGGTGCTGGTATCCGCCTGCGCCGATTCCGCGCCGGATCGGCAGGTCGAGCGGCGCGGACCGCCCATTGCAAGCTCCTTCGATGCCGAGGGAATCCCCACGCAAGCCGCCACTGCGTTCGCCCGTAATTGCGGCGGGTCGGTGGATGAGCTCGAGCGCCTGGTGACCGACAAGGGGGCCTGGCTGGTATTTCGCGGCACCGAGCGCGGCGCGGCGATCCGCACCCTGCTCCCGGGAATCATTCACGCCGCCATCGCCGCATTGCCCATCGCCCGGCGCATGCGCTGGGGAGCGCACCCCACGGAGTTCGTGCGCCCCGTGCACGGCGCCGTTCTTTTATATGGCGAGGAGGTGGTCGAGATCGAGGTCCTCGGCCTGACCGCCGGGCGGGTGACGCTGGGTCACCGCTTCCACGCGCCTCGCCCGATCACGCTAAAGTCGGCGAAATCTTACGAGTCGCGGCTGAAGACCGCGAAGGTCGTCGCCGAATTCGCGCAGCGGCGCGAGCGGATTCGCGCCGGTGTCGTGGCGGCGGCCCAGGCGGCCGGCGGCTCCGCCCTGATAGAGAGCGCTCTGCTCGACGAGGTCACCGCCTTGGTCGAATGGCCGGTCCCCATGACCGGCCGTTTCGAGCAGCGCTTCCTCGCCCTGCCTCGGGAGGTGGTCATCGCCACCGTTCAGGACCACCAACGCTATTTCCCCATCGAGGGAGCGGACGGCAAACTCACCGGCGGGTTCGTGACGGTGTGCAACATTCAGAGCCGCGATCCGGACAAGGTGCGCGAGGGCAACGAGCGCGTGGTTCGTCCACGGCTGCGGGATGCCGCGTTCTTCTGGGACCAAGACCGCAAAGTGCCGCTCGAGCAGCGCGCCGCGGAACTCAAGGGAGTGACGTTTCAAGCGAAGCTCGGCAGTTATGCGGACAAGACTGCACGCGTGAAATCCCTTGCGGTGAGCATCGGGCACGAGATCGGGGCAGGTGGCGAGATTGGCGTCGCGGCCGCGCTCGCGAAAGCCGATCTGTTGACCGCCATGGTGGGCGAGTTTCCCGAACTGCAGGGCATCATGGGGCGCTACTACGCGGAGGCCGAGGGATACCCGGCGGACGTGTCGCAGGCGATCGAGGACCATTACCGTCCGCGGTTTGCCGGCGATTCGCTGCCTCGCGCCAAGATCGGCCAGGCGCTCGCCCTCGCCGACAAGATCGACACGCTGGCCGGCATCTTCGCCATCGAGCAGCGGCCGACCGGAGCCAAGGATCCTTTCGGATTGCGCAGAGCCGCGCTCGGGGTGCTGCGCATTCTGCTCGAATGCCGTCTCGATCTTGATCTGTACGCACTGATCGAAGCTTCCGCGGCAGCGCAGCCGGTGCAGCGAGCCGCGACCTGCGGTGAGGTCTGCGACTTCATGGCAGAGCGACTGCGCGGATTGCTGGCCGAGCGCATTCCAGGCGTCACGGCAGAAATGGTCGACGCCGTGTTGGCCAATCGGCCGGCCTCCCCGGTCGATGCCGAATCCCGGCTGCACGCGCTCGAGGAGTTCCTGCGGTTGCCCGACTCCGCCGTGTTGACCGCGATCAACAAGCGCATCGGCAACATCTTGCGCAAGTCCTCACCGGATAACGTCGTTGCGGTGAATGCGGCGCTGTTCGCAGAAGCGCGCGGCGCCGAGGCGGCGCTGTACGACGCCATCGGATCTCTGTCGGAAAAAATCGCCAGTGCGCTCGCGGGGAAGCGCTATGCCGAAACCTTGAGGGCGCTGTTCGATCTCGCCGCACCGGTCGATGAATTCTTCGAGCGCATCATGGTGATGGACGAAAACCTCGAGCGCCGCGCCAACCGGCTTGCGCTGCTGCGCGAGGTACAGCGCCAGCTGGGACGCGTCGTGGATCTATCCCGCCTGCCCGGCTAGCACTCGTGCAGCTGTTGGCGTCGCTCCTGTTCACTGCGTATTTGATGGTGTCGGCCTGCCTGTGGGGCGGCTTCATGGCACTGTGCTTCTTGCTCCCGTACCGCTCGCAGTTCGCCATGGCCCGTGGGTGGGCGCGCTGCAGCCTCTGGCTGCTGGCGCACCTCTGCGGCCTCACCTTCTCCGTCGAAGGGCGGGAACGCATTCCGGCCGGCAATCACATCGTCATGTGCAAGCACACCTCGGCGTGGGAAACCATCGCACTATTCGTGATCTTTCCCCCGCAAGTATGGGTGTTGAAGCGCGAGCTGCTGTGGATTCCGCTCATGGGCTGGGGACTGAAATTATTGCGACCCATCGCGATCGATCGCGGAGCGGGCCATCGGGCCGTCAATCAGGTCATCGAGCAGGGCAAGGAGCGGCTGGGCGAAAGCCTGTGGGTCATCATTTTTCCGGAAGGCACCCGGGTAGCCCGCGGCGAGACGCGCAAGTACGGTTTGAGCGGCGCCTTGCTTGCCGCGGCGGCGGGACGACTGGTAGTCCCCGTATCCCACAATGCCGGCGACTTTTGGCCTCGGCGGGGCATTCTGAAGCGGCCCGGTACCGTCCGGCTCATCATCGGTGAGCCCATCGAGCCCGGTGGCAAAGATCCGAGGGTCCTGAATGCAGAGATTCGCCGCGCCATCGAGGGCGCGATGCCGCCGGCAGCCTTGATGTAATCCCTCAAGGAACCTCAATGGCGGCCGTTAAGGGCAGGTGAGCCCAAAACAGGATAGCGCCGTGCTCGAGCCGCTCAAGAATAAGTTATCTCGCGCCTCCAATTTTCCGACTCCACCCGCCATCGCCCTGCAAATCGTCAGTCTGGCTGGCGATCCCGACATCGACGTAGGCAAGGTCGCGGCGACCCTGGCCAAGGATCCCGGGCTCACCGCCAAGATCCTGCGGGTGGCCAATTCACCTTTGTATTGCAAACGGCGCAAAAGCGAGAATTTGCGCCAGGCGCTGGTGGCGCTCGGGCTTAACGCCGCGACCACCCTCGCACTCAGCTTTTCCCTGGTCTCGGCCTATCAAAGCGGGACAGGGGCGGGAATCAACTATGCCCGCTATTGGCGGCGCGCGATCCTCGCGGCATCGGCTGCGCGCAGCCTGGGCGCACTCATGCGCGTGCGATCGCCGGAAGATGTTTTTTTGGCGGCGCTGCTGCAGGACATCGCCGTGCTCGGCGTGGATCGCGTGCAACCGGACTTCTATCGCCCGCTGCCGGCGCAGAGCATGCACAACGAAATCGCTGCCCACGAAAGGTCGCTCCTCGGCACCGACCATGCGGCACTCGGCGGGTGGCTTCTGCGGCAATGGAAGCTTCCGGAGGCCCTCTGTGCGACCGTGGAAGCAAGTCACGACCCCGAAACCGCGCCCGAGTCCGTTCGCACCGCCGCCCGTTGCGTCGCCCTCGGCAGCGAATGCGTGGAGATGCTGCTCGACCACCCGCAGATCCTCGATCTGCAGCCGCTCGCCGCTCACGCCCAGACGTGGCTCGGCATCGATGGCGACCTGTTGACCCAGGCGATCAGCAACCTGGTCGCCGAGATTCCGGAGATCGAGCGGCTCTTCGACACGCCCATCTTGGAAGCCGATGTGGCGAATGCGATCCTCGATCAGGCGCGCGAGATCCTGACCATCCGCAACCTGCAGGCCATCGATCAATTGAGCTCGCTGCGGGAGACCGCGGAGAGGCTGGAGGCGCGCACCACGGCGCTCGAGGACAAACAGCGTCGCGATCCATTGACCGGCGTCTTCAACCGGGGTTTTCTCGATGAGACGCTCAACCGGGAATTCTGCAACGCCCTCGACGGAGGCTGGGCGTTGAGCATCGTGTTCGCGGATCTCGATCGCTTCAAGCTGGTGAACGATACCCACGGCCATCCTACCGGCGATTCGGTATTGATCGAGACGGCGCGCGTGTTCGTCAGCGCTGTGCGCGACACCGACTTCGTGGCGCGCTACGGCGGCGAGGAGTTCGTGATCGTGCTGCCGGGTCTCGGCGCGGACGATGCGGTGGTCGTCGCGGACCGAATCTTGACCAAGCTGCGCGGAGCGCGGCATCAGGTAGCCGGCGGCAGTATCCGCGTGACCGCCTCGCTCGGGCTCGCGACGCTGGATGGGACTTCGGGATTCAGGCGGGTCAGCGACTTGATCGAGGCCGCGGATCGGTGCGTCTACGCGGCCAAGCGCGCGGGGCGGGATCGGCTGGTGCGCTTCGATCCGCGGGGAACCAGTAACCTGGCCGTCGGGTGAAGTTCGGCGCCGCCAAGTTCGGCCTCGATCGGGCCTCGAACACTACGGTCGCAGGCGCCCGTGGCTGGCCAGCAGTGCGAGCAGCGCGTCGCGATCGACAGCCTTCAGTTGCAGCCCAGCCGGCTTGAAGGTCGGGATGGTCTGCGCAGCGAGCAACGCGTTCAAGATCGACTCCTCCACCGCATCGACCGCCTGCGGGTACACCTCATCGCAATGCGCGTCGTTCAGCGACTCGTAGTGGAACGAATGCGGCTGGGGTTCGCCGATTGCGGGCAGATAAACCGGATTGGCTACCGAAAACGCCAGCATGAGATCGCCGGAGTAGTGGCCGCCGCTGGTTCCGGTACGGCCGATGCCGAGTGCCCCGCGTTTGGCGAGCCGCCGGAGCTGAACGGCTGTCATCGGCAAGTCCGTCGCTATGATCACGATGATCGACCCCTGTTCGGGCAGGCGATTATCGGAAAAAATGGCATCCTGGGTGAGATGCCGTCCCACCGGCACACCGAGCACCGTGAGTTCGCTGCGCTTGCCGAAATTCGATTGCACGAGAACGCCGAGCGTGTAGGTCTTTCCATCGACCGAGAAGCGCCGCGAACTCGTGCCGGTCCCGCCCTTGAACTCGTAGGTCGCCATGCCCGTGCCGCCACCCACGTTGCCTTCCGCGACGGGACCTGGGCGCGCGCCGTGCAGCGCTTCGAGGGCGTGCTCTTCGCGGATATGCAGCCCGCAAATGTCGCTGCATACCCCGTCATAAGTCTCCGCAACCACCGGCATGGCCCAACTGTGAAACTCGCGAAAATGCGCGGCATATAGGTCGATCATGTAGCGCACGGCGGCATGGTGCACGATGCCGAGCGAGTGCGTGTTGGTCAGGCACACCGGCCCCACGAAGCCACCCGCATCGCGGATCCAGTGCGAGCCGGTCATCTCACCGTTGCCGTTCAGGTCGAACTGTCCAGCAAGCACCGGGATCGGTCGAGACTGCCTCCCTCGTGGCAGGATCGCCGTTACGCCGCTGAAGACTTGCGAGTCGCCGTGCTTTTGCGCCGGTCTCGCGATCGTCGTGAATCCGACTTCGACACCGGCGACATCCGTGATGGCGTTGTGCGGCCCGGGCGTTCCCGCCAACAACAGGCCGAGATCTCGGGCACGGGGACGGTAGGCGGGCATGGCGCAGATCCTAGTCGGCTGGCAAGAATACGAGAGTTCGACCCGCGCGGGTCGCCAGATGGAAGCAGAGGTAACTCAGCAACACGCTCACGACGACCAGATAGATCACGGGCCGAAAGTTGCCGGGCGCGATCAGCAACGCCGCGACGGCCGGACCCGCGGCGGCGCCGGCCGCATGAAATGCCGGCGCGGCGGCAACGCCGCGCCCGCTGAGGTCGACCGCGTTGACCGTGCTGTACTGAAACGCCAACGACAGATTCCAGACGAAGTTATAGGCGATGGCCGATCCGACAAAAGTCAGCACCCCAAAGTGGGCGAGCAGGGGCAACACGGCGCCCACCGTCAATGCGGCGCCCACGCCGATGGGCGGCAGACGCCCCCGGCGATCGCCCAACCAAGAGGCCATCAAAGCACCCACGATACCGAACGCGACTCCGATGGCCAAACCGTCGGCGATGACCTGGGTGCCGAGTCCGGCTCGGGTGCCGATCAGCTCGATATAAGTCCAGTAGCTGCCGACATTGAAAAAGAACAGAAAACAGCCCGCCAGAGCCAGCAGTGTGGGACCGGTCCAAAGCCGTGCGCGTCCAGTCCCCGATCCTCTCGACCCGCCGGCCGGCAACAGGGGCACCAAAGCAGCGGCCACTACGTTGAGCATCAAGAAGGCTGTCAGGAACGCGTTCATTCCCCCCGCCCGCAACAGTGCCGGCCCGATGAGCAGCCCCACCACCTGGAACGCCACCTGGGCGGCCACTGCAAAGCCGAAATGGCGGTCGGCATGCGGGCTGTCCGACAGCATCGTCAACGACAGCGAATAAAGCGAACCGCCAAAAAAGCCCGCAAGACACTGCAGCAGCATGAACGGCCACGGCGCGTGAAAGAGGAGCGACGTGAGGCTCGTGCCGATTACTCCGAACGCCGCGATGAGTGCCGCCCGCCTCCAGCACAATCGCCGCACCCAAAACGTGGCCGCGACGGCGCTTGCGGCGGACCCCAGCATGAGCAAGGAACTGAGAAACCCCACCTGCTGGTCGGAAAAACCGAGATCGGCCACCGCGGCCTCGATCAACTGCGGCAAAATCAGGAACGCGGCGGAGCCGATCACGCTGAGGGCCACCGCCGCGGCGACGGTCGGCGGGCGATGCGCGTGAGCCGCTTGGCTCCGCTCGCTAGTCGCGTTCGACAAGGGCGCCCCGACATGCCATCGGCATGCTCATGATGTCATTTTCGAATATCCCGATCGACGGGCGAATCTAGTCCCTGCCTCGAAGGATACTCGTGTGCCGTATCGAGCGCTTGGGCCCAGTTCGGCGGGAACGTGGGATGCAGCCGCCTGAGTGGCCGTCCGCGGCGCCTGCTCCAGTTTTGGGCATCTCGGCCGACACAAGCCACAAGCATTTGGAAATTTTTGATGCCACCCACGCCGTCCAGACCCAGCCGTCGCGCACGCGCCCAACGGTTCACCGCGCTGGCGGCGGTTCTGCTGGTGGCCGGCACATGGATCGCCCGGCCTGCCATGGCGCAACAGGCCATCTATGTGGGCTCCTCGCGACCGGCGTTCAGCTCCGCCGCCGTGAACACCATCACGCTCACCGCACCGACCGGCGTTGCCGCGGGCGAACTGATGATCGCGTATGTTGCTCAAAACTACAGCTACCTGTCCATCAACCAGGCTCCCTCGGGGTGGACCAACTACCAGGACAGCTTCGTAACCACGATCGGCATGGCGGTGTTCACCAAGGTGGCGACGGCTTCGGACGTAGCGGGCACCAGCACCTACACGTGGACCTTCAACGAGTCGGCCGTGACGGCCGGCGCGATTCTCGCCTTTGGCGGTCTGACCACCGGCTACCAAATCGCCGCTGCCAACATCCAGGGAAATGCTGCGAGCACCAGCCGCACAGCACCGTCCGTAACGCCCGGCACGCCGGATACGATGCTCGTCACCCTGTACGCGGTCGCGAACGGTACCGCCGACGCACAGTCGAGCCCGGCAGGGCTGACCCAGGCCTTCGATCAGGGCACCCAAGGTGGAACGAGCGGCATTTTATTGAGCGCCTTCTACGGGCTGATCACAGCCTCGACTGCGACCGGCACCCTGGTCTCGACTTCCGGTTCCTCCGTGAGCGCGCCGAACATCGGGGCGACCCTGGCCCTGATCCCGCTGGTCGCAACGGCAAAGGCGCAATGGCACTTCGACGAGAGCGCGTGGACCGGCACGAGCGGTCAAGTCCTCGACTCGAGCGGCAACGGCTATAACGCGACCGCGGAGCATGGCGGCTCGACGGTGCGCACCAGCCCGGCCATCGCGGGCACGACCGCGGGTACCTGCGGCTATGGCACGTTCAACGGGTCGACGCAGTACGTGCAAATGCCAAGCTCGATGCCGCACGTAGGCAACACCTTCACGGTCACCGCCTGGATCAGACCTACGTCCTTCACCAACGGACGCATCTGGATCGATGACGAGAATTACGACGGGTATGCGATGAGTTTCGGCGATTCGAGCCCGGGCGTGATGCGCTTCTTCAGCCGCAGCCCCTCGCTCACCATTCTTGATGCGTATGCGACGCTCAGCCTGAACCAGTGGTACTTCGTCGCCATCGTGATGGATGCCGTGACCAACCAGACGATGTCTCTGTACGTTTTCAATTCGAGCGGCTCGCTGGTCAATCTCAATTCGACCAGCAAGTCTTCGTTCTCCCCCGGCTCGGGCGCCAATGCGGCAGTGGGTGGCAATGCCGATGGCGCGGTCGAGGGCGGCGTGCTGCGCTTCCAGGGCAATATCGATGAGGTGACGGTTTATCCGATCGCGCTCAACTACAACCAAGTCGTCGCCGCGACGACCCTCACGCATTCCTGCGGTGGCGGCGCGTCGGTGCCCGACCACTACTCGGTCAGCACGCCCGGCACGGCGGTCAACTGCCAGGCGGCGGCCGTCACCGTCACCGCACTCAACAGCTCCCAAACGGCGATCCCGACCACCGACACCATCGCGCTCAGCACCAGCACCGGTCACGGCGATTGGACGCTGACCTCGGGCAGCGGAACGCTCGTTGCGGGAGGCTCCAACAGCGGGACCGCCAGCTACACGTACGCCACGGCGGACGCAGGGGCCGCGGTGTTCGCTCTGCGCGACACCTACGCCGAAACGGTCACGATCAACGTCGTCGACGGCTCGGCGAGCGCGACCTCGGGAACGGCGCTCGCCTCCGGCGACCTGCCGCTCACGTTTGTCGCTTCGGGCTTCATCGTCACGAACGGCAGCAACGTCGCCTCGAACATCGGCACACAGCGCTCCGGGTTGACCTCCACCCAAAGTCTCGCGCTGCAAGCGGTGCGAACCGACAGCAAGACGGGCGCCTGCACGAGCACCTTCGCGAGCGGCACCACGGTGAACATAGGACTCGCCTATCAATGCAACAACCCCACCTCGTGCGTGGCCGGCCAGTCGCTGACCGTTACCAATAACGGCACGTCGACGAACATCGCGTCCAATCCCAATTCCGCTATCTCGAGCTATACCACGGTGCCGCTGACCTTCAGCACCGCCAATGCGGAGGCGCCGATCACCCTGCAGTACTCCGATGCGGGCCAGGTCACGTTGCTGGAGAAATACGCCCTTCCGCTCGGCAGCGGCGCGAGCTCGGTCAATTCAATGACCGGCGCGAGCCAGTTCGTGGTCGAGCCCTACACGCTGACGCTTTCGAACATCAGTCGTACCAGGGACGGCTTTGCAAACCCGGGAGCTAACACCGCGGTCGGCAGCGTGTTCATCGGCGCCGGCCAGCCATTCACGGTGACGGTGACTGCCCGCAATTACCAGGGTGCAGCCACGCCCAACTTCGGCCAGGAGACCTCGCCGGCGAGCGTCACGCTGTCTTCGGCGCTCGTGTTGCCGATCGGGGGCGACAACCCCGCGCTCAGCGGCATTTTCGGCGGCTACACAGCCGGCGCCGCGACCGGCTCGAGCTTCAGCTGGCCCGAGGTCGGCAGCATCACGCTCAATCCGGTTGTGGCGAATTATCTGGGCGCTGGTGCGGTGACGGGCACCCCCAGCGGCGCGGTGGGGCGTTTCGTGCCCAACAATTTCGCGACGGCGCTGAACACGCCGATCTTCGCAACGGCATGCAGCGCCGGCAGCTTCACGTACGTGGGTCAGCCCTTCATCTTTTCCGTCGCGCCGGTGATCAGCGTGACTGCACAGGCGCTCGGTGGGACGACCACCCAGAATTACAGCGGCTCGCTGTTCCGCCTCACCAATGCCTCGCTGACCGGGCGCGCTTACACTCCGACACCGGCGAGTCCCGCGCTCACACTCACCGGTCTGCCGCCGAGCACGGCGGATCCCGTGATCGTCGGTCTCGGCAGCGGCCAGGGCACATTGACCTTCAATGCGGGCACCGGCATCGCGTTCGCCCGCAGCATCCCTAGCGCGCCGTTCAATGCCAATATCGCCCTGTCGATCAACGTGATCGATCTCGACGGGGTCGCTGCGACCGCCAACCCCGTCAGCTTCGGAGCGGGCACGGGAATCATGTTCACGGCGAGCGCAGCCCAATGGTACGGACGCCTGGCGCTGCGCAATGCCCTGGGTTCGGAGCTGCTCGATTTGCCCATCTCGTTGACGACACAATATTATTCGAGCACGGCTCAAGGCTTCACCACCAATACGAGCGATTCCTGCTCGACCGCACCAAGCATCGCGTTCAGCAACTACCTGCAGAATTTGCGTGCGGGAGAGATCTGCGTACGCGACTCGGGCAATCCGGGCATCTCGGGCGCCGGCTGCGCCGCGGCGGCGGCGAACGGCTACACCTCCCCGGCATCCGCCGGCGCGTTCAACCTCATTCTGAGCGCGCCCGGCAGCGGCAACAACGGTGCCGCCGAGGTGACGGCCACGGCGCCGGCATGGCTGCAATTTCCGTGGAACGCGAGCTCGGGCAACACGAGCCCCACGGGCATCGCGACATTCGGCGAGTTCCCCGCGCCCGCCTCCCGCACCTATCAACGCGAGGTCTATTGATCCGCTGCCCGCGATGAAGAGCAACGCATGTCCGTCCTGCAGGCGAGACCCACGTCCGGGTTCGGGCGGAATCAGATATCCAGGTTGGACACGTGCAGCGCGTTCTTCTCGATGAATTCACGGCGCGGTTCCACCGCATCGCCCATCAAGGTCGTGAATATGTCGTCCGCCGCGACCGCATCCTCGATCCGCACCTGCATCAGGCGGCGGGTCTCCGGGTTGATGGTCGTGTCCCATAGCTGCTCGGGATTCATTTCGCCCAATCCTTTGTAGCGTTGAATGCTCTGGCCTTTTTTGGCCTCGTCGAACAGCCAGCCTATCGCGGTCTTGAAGCTGCCCACTTCCTGGCGCGCTTCGCCGCGTTGGACGAACGCCCCCGCACCGATCAGGTCGCTCAAGGTGGCGGCGAGCTCGGCGATGCGTAAATATTCGGCCGAGTCGAAGAACTCGCGCGGAATGTGCTTCTCCGAGGAGAGCCCGTGCTCGAAGCGCGACAGATCGATGCGATGACCGCCGGTGGAAAGCGTGTGAACGGCCACCTTATAACGGCGCGAGACGTCATCGAGCGCGTTCAGCTTGCTCTCCAGAGCGCGGCACCAGTCTCTGAGCGTATCGAGGCGATCGAATGCCTCGGTGGTCAGCTTCGGCACGTACAAGAGTTGTTCGAGGAAGCGCTCATCGTAGCGGCGCGCCCAGCGCTTGATGATGGCTTGAACTTCAACGTATTTGCGCGAGAGCGACTCGAGGCCGGTTCCCGACAGTGGCGGGGCACCTGCATTGACGTGAAGTGCAGCCCCGTCGATCGCGGTGCCGAGCAGCAGCGCGTTCAATTCTAGATCGTCCTTGACGTAGTGCTCCTGCTTGCCTTTCTTGACCTTGTAGAGCGGCGGCTGCGCGATGTAGATGTGGCCGCGCTCGATTAGCATGGGCATCTGGCGGTAGAAGAAGGTCAGCAGCAAGGTACGTATGTGCGATCCATCGACGTCGGCATCCGTCATGATAATGATGCGGTGATAACGCAATTTGTCGATGTTGAAATCGTCGCGGCCGATACCGCACCCGAGTGCGGTGATCAGGGTGCCCACCTCGACCGAGGCCAGCATCTTGTCGAAGCGTGCCTTCTCGACGTTGAGGATCTTGCCCTTGAGAGGAAGAATCGCCTGTGTGCGTCGATCGCGTCCTTGTTTCGCGGAGCCGCCTGCGGAGTCGCCCTCGACCAGAAACATCTCGGAGAGCGCGGGATCCTTTTCCTGACAGTCAGCGAGTTTGCCCGGAAGGCCGGCAATGTCGAGCGCGCCCTTCCGCCGCGTCATCTCGCGCGCCTTGCGGGCGGCCTCGCGCGCGTACGCGGCCTCCAAAATTTTATTGACGATGGCGCGCGCTTCCTGCGGATGTTCCAGCAGGAATTCTTCCAGGCGTTGCGCAACCACCGATTCGACCACGCCCTTCACCTCCGAGGACACCAGCTTGTCCTTGGTCTGCGATGAAAACTTTGGATCGGGAAGTTTCACCGACAATATCGCCGTCAGTCCCTCGCGTGCGTCATCGCCGGTCGTTGCGATCTTCTCCTTTTTTGCCGCGAGCTCTTTCTCGATGTATTTGTTGAGCGTGCGCGTGAGCGCCGCGCGATAGCCGGCGAGATGAGTGCCGCCGTCTTTTTGCGGAATGTTGTTCGTGTAGCAGTACATGCTTTCCTGATACGAGTCGTTCCACTGCATCGCCACTTCGACCTGCGTGTTGCCCTCGCGCGTTTGGAACCACAGCACCGAGGGATGCACCGGCGTCTTGCTCCGGTTCAAGAAGCCAACGAAAGCGGAGAGCCCGCCCTCGTGCTGGAACACCTCGTTTTTTTCGTCGCGCTCGTCGATCAGCTCGATGCGCACGCCCGAGTTCAGGAACGAAAGCTCGCGCAGGCGCTTGGCGAGCGTGTCGTAATTGAAAGAGATGTTGGTGAAGATCTGCGCGCTCGGCTTGAAGCGCAGCATCGTGCCGCGCTCTGCGGTGTCGCCGATTGCGGCGAGCGGCGCCTGCGGTTCGCCCAGTCGATACTCCTGCCGATGAAGCTTGCCGTCGCGACGGATGTTGAGCTCGAGGAAGTCCGACAGCGCATTCACCACGGAGACCCCCACGCCGTGCAGGCCGCCGGAAACCTTGTAGGAGCTGTCATCGAACTTTCCGCCGGAATGCAGCACCGTCATGATGACCTCGGCGGCCGAGACGCCCTCCTCATGATGGATATCGACGGGAATTCCACGTCCATTGTCGGTGACCGTGACCGACTCATCCGCATGGATTATGACCACCACGCGGTCACAGTGGCCGGCCAATGCCTCGTCGATGGCATTGTCAACGACCTCGAACACCATGTGGTGCAAGCCGCTTCCGTCGTCGGTGTCGCCGATGTACATCCCGGGCCGCTTTCGGACCGCGTCAAGACCTTTTAAGACTTTGATTTTACTGGAATCGTAGACGTCGTTATCGGCCATAGTGAGTCCTGCTGATTGACCGCCCATTCTAACAGCAATGCAACCAAAACACACGTCTGCGGGTGCTAAAAAGCGCTTTGGATTCATGGAGTTATCTGGGCGACGTCATGTGCCGTGTCCGAGGCTTGCCGGAATGCCACGTGACTCGTGGATGGTCCGGCACGGGGTCCGCTGGCGCAGCCCCTGCGCATTGACGGATGGTCTGAGGTTCCGCCTGGGCGCGGGTTATGAGCCCAGAGGGGAGAGGCCGCTGCGGCCGCTCTCGACGAGGCCCTCCCAGGCGATTCTCGCTGCGCGGCCAGCGGCATCCTGAGCGCGTCGCCTTCTCGGGAGCGCCCCAGGCGGACGGCCCTGGCCCAACGGAAGATGGCCCTGGCACACGTTCTCCCTCGGCGGGCTGAATGAGGTTCGCACCGTCCCTCCTTCGAATAGCACGGGCCATCGAGTGAGGGGCTTGCCGCGCGCCGTGGGGGAGCCGTGATCTCCTGCCCGGTCGATACGCTCGTTTGCGGCCAGTTGATGTTCCACGTGGAACGTCACTCTGAGGTCGGAGGCCACGGTGCCGTGGCCTCGACGCCGTGCACGCTCGCATGGCGTCCTGACCCCTACTCCCTCCCGACGTTAGCCCAAGGCCGGACTAACCGGCATGGATTTCGCCCTGCTCCAGTCGGTAGCGTCGTCCGGGCTGGCCGATTCCGTCGAGTACCGACGGGTCCTGCTCCAATGTGGTCACGATCAATTGCAACGGTTGCGCGCCCAGTTCCCCCATGAAGGCTCGCAATCGGTCGGCATCCAACTCTGCTGCCGGGTCATCGAGTAACAGCACGGGACGAACGCCCATCTCCGGGGGGAGCAGCTTGAGCTGCGAGATAATCAACACCGCCGCCAGGAGTTTCTGCTGGCCTCGCGAGATGCGGTCCCGGGCCAAGAGGCCGTCGAGCTTCACGGCCACTTCTGCGCGCTGTGGGCCCACCTGCGTCGACCCCAACTCCTGATCCTGTCGCCAGCTCCTTTCCAATGCTTGGTCGAATGCCAAATCCCGCGACCAGCCGGTGCGAAAGCTCAACGTCAGCTCCAGACCCAAGAGCTTCGAAGCTACTTGCGCCGCAAGGGGGGCCAACATGTCCATGTAGCGCTGCCGCGCCTGAGTCATCAGCACGGCGAATTGGACCAACTCTGGATCCCACGCCGAGACGACTGAGGCACCCGCATGGGCACGCAGAGCGGCATTTCGCTGGCGCAAGACCTGCCCGTACTTCTGCCAATGGCCCATGAAGGTTGGTTCCACGTGGAACACACCCCAATCCAGAAACCGGCGCCGTCGACTCGGCCCCTCTTCGATGAGCCGATGTACCTCCGGGTCGATAATCTGCACGGGGAGAACCGCGGTGAGTTCCGTCAACGAGGTCACCCGCTCGCCCGCGATGCGACCACGGATACCCTCGGCCGTCCCCTCGACGCCCACGGTCACTCGACGGTCGGCCCTATGGATTTCGCCGACCACCCGGAAGCGGTCGCTACCAGCGCGAATGAGGTGCTCCAGTCGGCGCGTCCGGAAGGAGCGCCCGCGCCCCAGCACATAGACCGCCTCCAATACGCTCGTTTTGCCGGCCGCATTGGGTCCACTGAAGAGCGTAAAACCGGGATCGAATTCGATGTCCCCGTGATGCAAGCAGCGGAAATCCGTCACCTGCATCCGGCGAAGCGTCATCCGATCACAGCCTCATCGGCATCACGACGTAGCGCGTGCCCGCGGCGCCTGGAGAGCGGATCAGGCAGCTACTATTGCTGTCAGTTAGGCCCAATTCCACTTCCTGCCCGTCAATGGCTGCAAGCGCATCGAGCAGATAATTGACGTTGAAGCCCACCTCAAGATCAGCACCCTCGTAGTTGACCTCAATTTCTTCCTCCGCCTCCTCCTGCTCTGGATTGTGGGCTTGGACAGTGAGGGTATTCGTCTTGACCGTGATGCGTATTCCGCGATATTTCTCATTCGAGAGAATGGCCGTTCGTTGCAGCGCCTGCCTCAACGTGTCGCGATCCGCCCGAATCGCCGACGCGGGCGCGGCCGGAATGACGCGGGAATATTCGGGAAATCGGCCATCAATGAGCTTGGATGTAAATCGAATGTCGCCGATCTGGGCTCGAACATGATTGGTACCGATCGCCACCGCCGCGGAACCTTCGGGAGTAAGCACACGCTGCAGTTCCAACACGCCCTTGCGCGGAATGATGACCTGCTGGGCAGACTTTGCCTTGTGCTCCAAGGCCGTCTCGCAGAGCGCAAGCCGGTGACCGTCCGTCGCCACCGCCCGCAGAGTCTGTCCATCGATCTCGAGCAGCATGCCATTGAGGTAGTACCGCACATCCTGTTGCGCCATCGAGAAATGGGTTTTCTCAAGCAGGCGGCTGAGCTCTTTGCGTGGAATTTCCACGGTCTGCTGCGCGCTGATGTCGTCGATCACCGGGAATTCGGCGGCGGGAAGGGTCGATAAACTAAAACGGCTGCGCGCCGCCTTGATCACCACCTTCTCCCCCTCCACACTCAGGGATACCACTGATTTCTCGGGCAACGCACGCAGAATATCCAGGAATTTTCTGCCGGGTACGGTGATGTCGCCGGCTTGCTGAACACTCACGTCGGTGGCGGCTACCAGTTCGACCTCCAAATCCGTTGCGGTAATCGACAGCCGCCCGTCGGACACCGCCAGCAGCACGTTGGCCAAGACCGGCATGGTCTGGCGTCGCTCCACCACTCCAATGACCGCCTGCAGAGGCGCCAACAATCTCTCCCGTTCGACCGTCAATTTCATGCGCTCACCCATCTCTAATTCTTAAAGATCTTTCTTAAAGACATTATTACTATGATTATGAAGGACGCTCATTTCTGTGGATAACTCAATATAAGCCTTTATAATCAGGCAGTTGATTGAAGGGTTATAGTCTGTAGGAATCCTCTGACAGCCCGGTGGAACCTGTAGTCCACCTGTGGATATCTTTGGCCCCGTTTTCATCCACAGGTTTGTCACCCTATCCAGCCAGAGTTCTCAACAGGTTCATATAGTCCTCGCCAATGCGTCGTTCGCTCTCGCGAAGCTCCTTCACACGACGGCACGCGTGCAGCACGGTGGTGTGGTCGCGCCCGCCGAACGCATCGCCGATCTCCGGCAGACTGTAGTTGGTCAATTCCTTCGCCAGCGCCATCGCGACCTGGCGCGGTCGCGCAATGGAACGGCTGCGCCTTTTCGACAACAGATCCGCGATCCTGATTTTGTAATATTCGGCGACGGTCTTCTGAATATTTTCCACGGTGACCAACTTCTCTTGAAGCGCCAGCAGATCGCGCAAAGCCTCTTTGGCGAACTCCACCGTGATCGGACGGCCGGTGAATTCGCAGGTCGCCATGATCCGGCGCAACGCGCCTTCCAATTCGCGCACGTTCGAGCGAATGCGCTTGGCCACGAAAAAAGCCACTTCCTCCGGCAGATCCACCTTGGACATCGCCGCCTTGCTCATCAGGATGGCGACGCACGTCTCGAGCTCCGGCGGCTCGATGGCGACGGTCAACCCCCAGCCGAAGCGCGACTTGAGCCGCTCCTCAAGGCCGTCCACTTCCTTCGGATAGCGGTCGCAGGTGAGGATGACCTGTTGCTGGCTTTCCAACAGCGCGTTGAACGTATGGAAAAACTCCTCCTGGGAGCGATCTTTTCCGGCAAAAAACTGAATATCGTCGATCATCAGCGCATCGAGCGATCGATACGCCGTTTTGAAATCGTTGATCGTGTTGTGCTGCAGCGCCTTCACCATTTCACTCACGAAGCCCTCGCTGTGCACGTACGCCACGCGCGCATCGGAGTTGCGCTCCTTGAGCTTGTTCGCCACGGCGTGCATCAGGTGCGTCTTGCCGAGTCCGACGCCGCCATAGATGAACAGCGGGTTGTACGCCTTGCCGGGGTGCCCCGCGACCTGAATTGCGGCGGCCTTCGCGAGCTGATTGCTTTTGCCCTCGACGAAGCTGTTGAACGTGAAATTCTCGTTGATGGGACTGCCGAGCACGGTGGGTCCACTGCGTCGCGACCTGCCCGCAGCGGGCGCTCGTGGATCCCCGGGGCCGTTGAAAACTCCCGCCGGGTTGACGGGCGCCGGACCACTCGCCAACGACGATGTCTTCGGGGGACCATCCAACGGCCGGGTACCGACATCCAGAACCACATCGAGAGAGGCGCCGTCGGCGAACTGACGGACCAACTCCTTGATGCGCGGCAAGGAGTGATCCCCGACCCACTTGATGACATAAGGATTCGGCGCAAGGAGCCGCACCTGGCCGTCGCGCTCGATGGCCTGCAGTGGACGCAGCCAGGTGTTGAACTGCTCTATGGGCAGCTCGCTCTCGAGCACGCGCAGACAGCGATTCCATAGCGTCTCTGGCAAGAGCGCTCTCCTACGGGCGGTGGTTGGGGCAACTAAACGAAAGGGGGAGCGAGTCTAGCTCCAACCGAGCGAGGCGTCTATTGACACTTCCAGCTTCGCTCAGTACCCTTGCCGCCTCTCGCAACTCGCGCAATTTCGCGGCTAAGTTGCTTGGATTACCCTAGTTTTTTTCTGAAAGTGCCTTATGAAACGTACCTTCAATCCGAGTAACTTGCATCGTGCCCGCACCCACGGGTTCCGGGCGCGAATGGCGACCAAGAGCGGTCGGCAACTGCTTGCTCGGCGCCGTGCGAAGGGCCGCAAGCGCCTCTGCCCCTGATTTTTAAATTACAACCCGTCCGACCAAACTAACGTTCGAGCCGCGCAAGCGATTGCACCAGCCGGCCGAGTTTCGCGTGGTGCGGCAGCGAGGCCGGCGTTTCTCCGATGCTTACTTTACCGTGTCCGTACTCGCCAACCACGAAACTCATCCGCGTCTAGGGCTTAGCATAGCGACTAAGAGCTGCGGCAGCGCGGTTGTGCGCAACCTGATCAAACGTGTGGCACGCGAATCGTTCCGTTTAAACCAGTACGAGCTGCCCGCGGTCGATGTCACGATCGCGGCTCGCGATGCCGCGCGGCTGGCTAGCCCAAGCGCTCTGCGCGAGAGCCTGGCCAAGCACTGGAAATCCATCGCGCGACAGGAATAACCATGCGCCGGATCCTGATGGGCATCATTCGCGTGTACCAGTGGACCTTGAGTCCGCTGCTCGGTCCGCGCTGCCGTTTTTACCCGAGCTGCTCGTGCTACACCCATACGGCGATCGAACGCCATGGCGCGCTTCGAGGCTTGTGGCTCGGCGCGAGACGCCTGCTTCGCTGCCACCCGTTTGTCGAGGGCGGCTACGACCCCGTGCCCTAAGACGAGAGCGATCAATGGCCAATACTCGAATCATGCTTTGGTTTGCGTTCGTCGCGATGCTCTATCTCAACTACGATGCGTGGGTGCGCGACTACCAAGCGCCTGCCGTCACTGCGGCAGTGCCTTCGCCCGCCGCCGGCGCGAGCGCACCGAAGTCCCTCGCCGACACGCTGCCGACGGCGCCGAACAAGACGGCGGCGGCCGCTGCGAGCGCCGCCCCGGGGCCCACACCCGTGCCCACACCGCCGCCGCTCGCGGGCGAAGCGGGCGCCGCTGCGGCACTCGGACCATCCGTCCATGTCGTCACGGACGTACTCGATCTCGACATCAATCTTCGCGGCGGAGAAATCGATCGCGCCGACCTGATCCAGTACCCGGTGCACAAGGACACGCCCAACGTACCGGTGCGCCTGGAGAACCGCGACAGCGACAGCCTTTATCTGCTGCAAACAGGCCTGATCGGCGGGCCCGGCGAGTCAGCTCCGACTCACCTGGCGATGTGGACCTGCGCCCAGAACACGTACGTGCTGCCGGCCGGCGCGGACGAGCTCGACGTGCCGATGACCTGGACCGACGGGAAGGGCCTCACGGTCACTAAGACCTTCGTGTTCAAGCGCGGTTGGTACGCCATCGACCTCGATTACAAGGTTCGCAATGATGGCTCTACCGCCCTCTCGCTCGCCTCCTACGGACAAATCCTGAGGCACTGGGAGCACGCGTCGCGCTCGTATTTCGATGTCGAGACCTATTCATTCAAGGGCCCGGATATCTTCGATTCGACCAAGCCCCGCGACCTCGGGGTGGAGAACGAGGCCGACAGCAAATTCAGCGAAAGCATCACCAATGGCTGGCTGGCTTCGCTTCAGCACCATTTCGTATCGGCCATCGTGCCTCCGGCGGGCCAGCCCTATGATTACCAGCTGAAGGTGCTCGGCCACGAATATCTTCTGAGCGCGACCGGTCCCTTCAAGCCGATCCCCGCAGGCGCCGACGCCGAGTTTCGCGAGAAGCTGTTCATCGGGCCGAAACTCCAATCGCAGCTCGCCGTGACCGGTCCGCGCCTGGAGCGCACGGCTGATTACGGACGGTTGACGCTGATCGCTCAGCCGCTGTTTGCGGCACTGAAGTGGGTGCACTCGGTGGTCGGCAACTGGGGATGGGCCATCATCATCGTGACGGCACTCATCAAGCTGATTTTCTTCCCCTTGAGCCAGGCGAGCGGACGCTCGATGGCCAAGATGCGCGCGGTGGCGCCGCGCATGAAGCAGATCCAGGAAACCTACAAGGACGATCGGGAAAAGCTCGGGCGCGCCATGATGGAGCTCTACAAGCGGGAGAAGATCAATCCGCTGGCGGGCTGCCTGCCGATGGTCGTGCAGATTCCGGTGTTCATTTCGTTCTATTGGGTACTGCTCGAAAGCGTGGAGATGCGCCAGGCGCCCTTCATGCTGTGGATCAACGATCTGTCCTCGCGCGATCCCTACTTCGTGCTGCCGCTGTTGATGGGGGGCGCCATGTTCGGGCAGTTCAAGCTGAATCCGCCGCCCCCCGATCCCATGCAGGCGAAGCTCATGCAGTTCATGCCCCTGGTCATGACCGGCATGATGGCGTGGTTTCCGTCGGGCTTGGTGCTTTACTGGCTGACCAACACCGTGCTGTCGATTGCGCAGCAATGGCGAATCAACCAGGTGGTCCAGATCGAAGCGGCCAAAGTGCGTTCCTAGCCCGATTCGGGTTCTCGTACACTGAGGCCGTGATTTTCCACGACACCATCGCGGCCATCGCGAGTGCGCCGGGACGCGCAGCCGTCGGTATCGTGCGCTTGTCCGGGATCCAGGTGCCGCGTATTGCCGCCTCGCTGCTCGGCCGGCTTCCCGACGCCAGGCACGCCAGCCTGATGCGCTTTCTCGATGCACACGGGGGCACGCTCGATCGTGGAATCGCCGTGTATTACCCGGCGCCCGATTCGTTCACCGGCGAGCCCGTGCTGGAGCTCTTCGCGCACGGCGGGGTGCTCGTGCTCGATTTGCTGATGCGCCGGGCGCTCGAGCTCGGCTGCCGCGCGGCGCGCCCGGGTGAGTTCAGCGAGCGCGCCTTCTTGAATGGCAAGATGGACATCGCGCAGGCGGAAGCGGTCGCCGACTTGATCGATGCGGGCACCGAAGCGGCGGCGCGCGCGGCGGTGCGTTCCATGCAGGGGGAGTTCTCGGCGCGCATCCGCGAGCTGCAGGCGCGGCTTACCGATCTGCGTGTGCACGTCGAGGCGGCGATCGACTTCCCGGACGAGGAAATCGACTTCCTGTCGGCCCCCGCGATCACCGATCGTCTGGCCCGAGTGCTCGAGTGTTTCGGCGCCATCGAATCCGCGGCGCGACAAGGCGCGCTGCTGCGCGAGGGAATGACAGTCGTGATCGCCGGCAAACCGAATGCCGGCAAGTCGAGCCTGTTGAACCAACTTGTCGGCGATGAAGTCGCCATCGTCACCGACGCGCCAGGCACGACCCGGGATGTGTTGCGCCAGCACCTGCATCTAGATGGCCTGCCGCTCAATTTGATCGACACCGCGGGCTTGCGCGGCGCGGTCGATGCGGCGGAGGCGGAGGGCGTGCGCCGTGCGCATCGCGAGATGCGGCGCGCCGACCGCATCCTGTACGTGATCGACGCGAGCGAGCCGGGGAGCGCCGCGCCCGAGACGCGGGCCTCGTTCGAGCTCGAATCGCTGCCAGAGGACGTGCCGGTGACCCTGGTCCTGAACAAGATCGATCTCACCGACTTGGCAGCGGGAATCATCGACGGGGCGCCGCCAAAGATCTACGTGAGCGCGCGCACCGGCGCGGGCGTGGATTCGTTGCGCTGTCATCTCAAGGCGAGCGCAGGCTACCGCGATGGCGATTCGGGTGCGCTGGCCGCCCGGCGCCGGCATCTCGATGCGTTGGCCCGATCGCGCAGCCTGGTCGAGTGCGCGTGGCAGGCTTTGAGGGATTCGCAGGCGATTGAGCTTTTCGCAGAGGATCTGCGCCTGGCTCAGCGCGCGCTGGGCGAAATCACCGGCGAGGTCACCAGCGAGGATCTGCTCGGGGAGATCTTCGGCAGCTTCTGTATCGGCAAGTGATGGCGCGTCGCGCCCGTGGCGACGAGGTCGACGCAGCGATCGGTTCCAAAGTGGGGAGACGTTGTCACGGGGCTCATCTAGCAGCTCGCTAGGCCCATCGAAAAACCGCATCGCGCGCGTTGCGCGCTTAGATGCTCCGGTTGCCGTGCTCCAGCTTGGACACCGCTTCGGTCTCGATCGACCCCGCCAGGCGGGCGGAAATACCGAGCGCGGCGAGCACCGCGATCGTGGCGATCAGGGTTTTGACCGGGTGATGCCAGAACAGCCAAACCATCGTGAGCGCGGACAGCGCCAAAACCGCTAAAAAAGCGACGATGTTCCTGCGCGCATGCGGCGAACTAGTCATGCCAGCCTTCCCCTTGGAGTGCACCAATTCTTGGCCCCACGTTCTTTATACATGCTCGGTCGGCAAACGCCTATACGAGAACGCCTTAATCGGGCGCCATGGGCCGCCGCCGCGCGAGCTAGCCCAGCATCGACTCCCGGCGCCAATGGCGTGCGGTGAGCACGATGAGCACGAGGGCGAGCAGCAACGCACAACTCGACGAGACGATCACGTCCGCGGGCGCAATCGCCTCGTCCTTCAGAACGCTGGTCATGAGCAGGTGCTGGCTCAACGACGGAATGACCATCAGCGAGCTCTTGGTTTTGAGCGAATAAATGCTCGCGAAGGCGATCGGCAAGGTGGGCACCAACAGCACGCTGGTGAGATAGGTCTGCGCCTCCCGATAGCTTCTCGTGAACGAAGCCACCAGCGTCATGAGGGCCGCCCCGAGGGGCACGAACGGCAGGCAGATCGCGAAGAACTCGAGCGCCGTTCCGACACCCAGATTGGCGCTCATTCCCAACCGCTCGAGCGGCACGAATCGAAACACGAACACGAATGCGGTGAGATTGATCGCAAGCGACAGGCACATGTAAGCGCAGGTTGCGAGGATCTTGCCGCCGACGAGCGCTCCGCGCGCGACCGGGAGGCTCAGGAGCGCTTCGAGCGATCCGCGCTCGCGCTCCCCGGCGGTGCTGTCGATTGCGAGATACAAGCCCCCCATCAACACCGAAAACAGCACGAAATAGGTCATGAATCCGAGCACCACCACCGCACGGCCTGACGGCGTGGTCACGTCGATTTCATTGACCGCAATCGGCACCGCAAGCAGCGGATCGAGGCCGCGAATCTGCACCCGCAGCTGTGCGATGCCGCTGGCATAGCCTGCGAGCAGGGCATGCAGGCGGTCGGCGCTCTTGCGGGTCTGAGAATCCGAGCTGTCCGCCACCACGAAAACAGGGGCGGGCCGCGCCTGCTCGAATCGGGTCGCGAAGTCCGCAGGCACCAGCAGCACGAGCGCCCCGTCCTTGCGCACGCGTTCACGTGCACTGCTCTCGGCCAACACCTCGGCGTGCAGGCGTACGCCTTGGGATTCGAGGTAGCGCACGAGATTCGGCGCCCGCTCGCCGCCGCTGATCGTGATCGAGAGCGGCTCGTCCGACTCGATCACGCTCTGATTGAGCATTCGAGACACCATTGCCCCGAACAGTATCGGTCCGAACAACGGTCCGAACAGCAGCGCCGACACCAGCGTGCGGCGGTCCCGCAGGTTCTCGAGAAATTCTTTCGCGAACACCGTGAATAGAGCGCGCATCAGGCGAGCCCCTCCGTCTCTCCCAAAATCTCGAGGAAGGCCTCTTCGAGCGTCGCCGGGACGCCAGGAGCGCCGCTGCGCGCGCTGCTGCGCTCGCGAATTTCCAGCAGCGTGCCCTGCGCAAGCACGCTCCCGCGGCCGATGATCACCACGTGATCGCACAGCGCAGCAACTTCCTGCATGACGTGCGATGAGAACACGACGCAGCGCCCCTGTGCCCTCAAATTTCTCAGAATTTCGCGCAGATTGCGGATCGCCATCACGTCCAGCCCATTGGTGGGCTCGTCGAGAATCACGTTGGCCGGGTCATGCACCAGGGCGCGAGCGAGCGCTACCTTGATGCGTTGCCCTTGGGAGAATCCCTTCGCACGCCGGTCGATGAAGCTCTGCATGTCGAGCGCGCCGGAAAGCTCGGCGATGCGCTCGGCGAGCCGTCGCCGCGCGATGCCGTGAAGTGCCCCGAAATAGGCGATGTTTTCCCGGCCCGTCAAGTTGCCGTACAGCCCCGCCGCATGCGGCAGCACGCCCAAATGAGCGCGTGCGGCCGAGGTCTCCCCACGGATGTCGAGTCCATCGATGCGGGCACTGCCGCCGTCGGGCGTGAGCACACCGTAGAGCATGCGCAAGGTCGTGGATTTGCCCGCGCCATTCGGCCCCAAGAGGCCGGTAATCGAGCCGTTGCTCGCGCAAAACGACACCTCGCGCACCGCCTCGACGGGCCCGAAACGTTTGCGCAGCGCCGCCGCCTCGATCATGGCGCAGGTCCGGTAAGGCCGACGAAAAATGCCGCGGGATGATGTCGATCCAGACAGGAGGCATCGAGCTTGTCCGGCTCCGGTACGTCCAGGAAATCGGCCATCAGCTTCGGCACACAACCCGTGACCACCTGACCGTGTCCCTCGCCCTGGACAACCAGGTGACGATAGCGGGCTAGCCCCCGCGCCAGACGTTGCGCATCGGCGGGCGGCGTCACCGGGTCCGCTTCCCCTGATAAAAGAAGAGTCGGAACCGCGCTATGCAAGGGCGCGTGCAGATCGGCATCGACCGGACCCCGGGGCCAGATGCTGCAAATCTCGGCCAGCGCATCGAGCTGATCCGTGCCTTGATAGGTTTGTCCGATTCGTTGCCTCTGCGCGTCGCTCAAATGGAAAAACGGTACATCCTCGCTGCAAACGACGCTGTTCTGCATGCCGCTCGCCAGTTGATCGCGAATCTGACGAGCCATCATCAAAGTCTCGGCGGCGAGCGGCGCCGCGCGCCCGATGGATGCTTGATGAATCAGCGTGGGCAGAAGCGATGCCTCCGTGGCGCTATACGAAAGGAAGCGCAGCGATGCGGAAAACACGCTGCGATTGAATGTCAGCGGCAAGGGCTCTCCGCTCGTCGGATCGGCGATCACGAGGGCCAGCTTCTCCCGGCCGAAGCGGCGGCGCAGGCCGTCGAGCTCGCTCCCGAGGCCTGGGTAAGCGGCCGAGCACTCGGGCGCCGAACGGCAGCGGCCCACGATCAGATCGAGCGCGCGTTCGCCATCGAGCGGGGTGTCGGGTCCGATCGCCTGCTCCGGATAGGTGACCCCGTCCAGCACGACGGCATGCGTTTCGAGCGGATGCCGGCGCATGTAGAGCTCGGCAACGCGAGTGCCATAGGAAGAACCGTACAGATCGATCGCGGAGTAGCCGAGCGCCGCGCGTACCCGATCCAGGTCCCGCACCGCAACGCTCGTGGTGTAAAAGCGCACCCGATCGCCCAATTTCGCGAGGCACGCGGCGGTGGCGCGGCGCAGTTCCGGCATCGATTCTTCCGTGTCGCCCCAGTCGTCCGGATAAGTGCAGACCAGCGGCTCAGATCTTCCGGTGCCGCGCTGGTCCACGAGCACGATGTCGTGATTGCGGTTGGCACGCGCGAAAGCGCCCGCATAACTCACATACAGATCCGCGGCGGCCTGCCCCGGTCCTCCCGCGAGCAGAAACAACGGTGCTGCCGATGCCCGACGATTGAGCGCAGGAATGACCGCGACGAACAAGTCGATCGTGCGCCCCGCCGCGTTCCCAGGATCCTCCGGAACCGCGAGAATGCCGCACCGCGCCGCTACCGAGCTCAATTTGAGCGGATGCTCGAGCCGGCACTCGTGCAGGGGGAGCGTCGCCGCCTCGGCGGCGAGGCCCTTGCAAAAGATCAAGACGCAGGCCGAGAGGGCCGTCCACGCGAGCCGCAACGTCGTACTCCGATTCATCGCTTCGGCCAAGTGTAGCGACTCGCTATCCACGCCCGGCCTCGACTTGATAGATTTGCGGCCCAGTTCGTCAATTGGACCGATAACCCAAGCTGGCCGATACCAAGGAAGCCAATGACCGTCATTCGCGAAGATGATCTCATCGACAGCGTCGCCGACGCCCTGCAATACATATCCTATTACCATGCGCCGGATTTCATCCGGGCGATGGGCCGAGCGTATGCCCGTGAGCAAAGCCCGGCCGCGCGCGACGCCATTGCGCAGATCCTGACCAACTCGCGCCTGTGCGCCGAGGGCCATCGTCCCATCTGCCAGGACACCGGGATCGTGGTGGTGTTCGTCAAGGTCGGAATGGGCGTGCGCTTCGAGTCAACGCGCGATCTGGACGCCATGATCAACGAAGGCGTGCGCCGCGCGTATCTCAACCCCGACAACAAGCTCCGGGCCTCGATCGTGGCGGATCCCGCGGGCAAGCGTATCGGCACCAAGGACAACACCCCGGCGGTGATCCACACCGAGTTCGGTCCCGGGGACAAGCTCGACATCACGGTGGCCGCCAAGGGCGGCGGTTCCGAGAACAAATCCATGTTCGAAATGCTGAACCCATCGGATTCGGTGGCGGACTGGGTGGTCGCGCGGGTGCCGGAAATGGGGGCTGGCTGGTGCCCGCCCGGAATGCTGGGCGTGGGCATCGGCGGCAGCGCCGAAAAAGCCATGCTATTGGCGAAGAAATCGCTCATGGAGCCGATCGACATCGGCGATCTGATCGCCCGCGGACCTGCCAACAAGCTCGAACAGCTGCGGCTGGAAATCTTCAGCCGCGTCAATGAGTTGGGTATCGGGGCCCAAGGCCTGGGCGGCCTTACCACCGTGCTCGACGTGAAAGTGGCGGATTATCCGACTCACGCGGCTTCGCTGCCGGTGGCCGTGATTCCAAACTGCGCGGCCACCCGCCATCTGCATTTCACGCTCGATGGCTCAGGGCCCGCGGTGCTGGAAGCGCCGGATTTGACGCAATGGCCCGACGTGCGCTGGAGCGCCGATCCTAGCGCACGCCGCGTCTCGCTCGATGGCCTCACGCGCGAGCAGATGGCCACCTGGAAGGCGGGGGAACGACTGTTGCTGTCGGGAAAACTATTGACCGGGCGCGATGCCGCGCACAAGCGCATCTGCGCGTTGCTCGAGGCGGGCGAACCGCTGCCGGACGGCGTCGACTTTCGCAACCGCGTCATCTATTACGTCGGGCCGGTGGATCCGGTCGGAAGCGAAGTGGTGGGTCCTGCCGGTCCGACCACCGCGAACCGCATGGATCGCTTCACCGAAACCATGCTCGGCAAGGCGGGTCTGCTCGCCATGGTGGGCAAGGCGGAGCGCGGAGCGGAGGCGATCGAGGTCATTCGCGCGCACCGCTCGGCGTATTTGATCGCCGTGGGCGGTGCGGCGTTCCTGGTATCTCAGGCCATTCGCTCGAGCCGCGTCGTCGGCTTCGCCGAGCTCGGCATGGAGGCAGTCTACGAATTCGAGGTTCGGGACATGCCGGTGACTGTGGCGGTGAGCTGCGACGGGGAGTCGGTGCACGACTTGGGTCCCAAGGCCTGGCAGGGGAAATTCGCGGGCATTCCCGTGGCCGTGGAGTGAGCTGATGCCACGTTGCATCGGTAGACGGTGACGATAAGCTCCGGTTCGTCCTGGATCCGGCTCGTTGGAGGATCCCGTCGACCGGTTTAGACTGATAGGCTGCGCCGCGAGGTGCTGTTGCTGGAGCCGGCTCAAGACTATGCGTTTCGCGACGGAGTATGACGTGATCGTGATCGGCGGCGGCCATGCCGGGACCGAGGCTGCGCTTGCGGCTGCCCGAATGGGTCGGCGAACCCTGCTCATCACGCACAACATCGAGACGCTCGGACAAATGAGCTGCAATCCTGCCATTGGCGGCATCGGCAAGGGGCATCTGGTCAAGGAGATCGACGCGCTCGGCGGTGCAATGGCGCTCGCGGCCGACCAGGCCGGCATTCAGTTTCGGACGTTGAACGCGAGCAAGGGGCCGGCCGTCCGCGCCACCCGGGCGCAGGCGGATCGTCAGCTCTACAAGCGCGCCATCCGGCGGCTGCTCGAGACCCAGCCGTGTTTGGAGATTTTTCAGCAGGAAGTCGCCGACCTGAGGATGCACGGCGAGCACGCGGCGGGCTGCGTCACCACGAGCGGCGTCGAGTTTCGGGCACGCTGCGTCGTACTGACGGTCGGAACCTTCCTGGGCGGCCGAATTCACATCGGACTCGACAGCCACGCGGGCGGGAGGGCCGGCGATCCGCCCTCCAATTCACTGGCCGTCCGGCTGCGCGAGCTCCCCTTGCGGGTCGGCCGACTGAAGACCGGCACCCCGCCGCGCATCGACGGGCGCAGCATCGATTTTTCGGGATTGCGCGAACAGCACAGCGACGAACCGCGCCCGGTGTTCTCCTACCTCGGGACCCGCGCCGCGCATCCGCGGCAAATTCCCTGCCACATCACCGCGACCAACGAGCGCACCCACGACATCATTCGCGGCGCGAGCGCCCGCTCACCAATGTTCACCGGCCTGATCGAGGGCACGGGACCGCGCTATTGTCCGTCGGTCGAGGACAAGGTAATGCGCTTCGCGGATCGGACCTCGCACCAGATCTTCATCGAGCCTGAGGGGCTGGATACGCACGAGATCTATCCCAATGGCATTTCCACCAGCCTCCCGTTCGATGTGCAGTATGAGTTCGTTCGCTCCATCCGTGGCTTCGAGCGGGCGCACATCACCCGACCGGGCTATGCGATCGAATACGATTTCTTCGATCCGCGTGGCCTGAAGTCGAGTCTGGAGAGCAAGCTCATCGGCGGATTGTTCCTCGCCGGCCAGATCAACGGCACCACCGGATACGAGGAAGCCGCCGCCCAAGGGCTGCTGGCGGGCGCCAATGCGGCGCTGGCCGCGGCGGAGCGCGATCCCTGGTGCCCGAAGCGCAGCGAGGCCTATCTCGGCGTGCTGGTGGACGATCTCATCACCCGCGGCGCTCCGGAACCCTATCGCATGTTCACCAGCCGCGCCGAGTACCGGCTCTCGCTGCGCGAGGACAACGCGGATCTGCGGCTCACCGCGCGCGGCCGCGAACTCGGCCTGGTCGACGACACGCGCTGGAATTTTTTCATTCGCAAGCGCGACGCGGTCGAGGCGGAGATCGGCCGCCTGTCAGCCGTGCTGGTGCGGCCGGACAAAGTCGACCCCGCGCTGGCCGCGAAGCTCAAACAGCCCCTGCAGCGCGAAGTCCGAGCCTTCGAGCTGTTGCGCCGCCCGGAGCTTGGCTATGACGATCTGCCCGACGATATCGCGCAGGGGGAAGACGCCAGCACCCGCGACTGCGGCCGCGACTGCGACTGCGTCCGCGACGATTGGCGCAGCGATGAGCGAATGGCCCAGCAGGTCAAGAGCCAAGTCGACGTGCAGGCGAAGTACTTCGGGTACCTCAAGCGCCAGGACCAGGAAATCGACCGGCAACAACGGCACGAGGACATGCGGCTGCCCACTGACATCGATTATTCGAGCGTGGGCGGCTTGTCGACCGAGGCGCGCCAGTCGCTCGATTCGGTACGCCCGCAAACCCTCGGGCAGGCGGCGCGCATTCCCGGCTTGACACCCGCTGCGCTATCGCTCCTGTTGGTTTATCTCAAGAAGCACGAGCGCGCGGCCTAGCCAGCTAGCGCACGCTCGTCAGGAACTCGGCGAAGGTGCGGTAGTAGGCATCGAGATTCTCCCGCCGGGCGAATCCGCGTCCTTCATCGCCCGCCTTCAGGAACCACACCGTTCCCCCGCGGGTGCGCAGCCGGTTCGCGAGCTCGTCGGACTGGGAGATCGGCACGCGCGCGTCGTTCTTGCCGTGCACCACGAGCACCGGGCGCACGATGCGGTCCGCGCCGGTGAGCGGCGAGATGCGCCTCAAGTACGCCCGAGTGTCCACGTCGCGCTCGTCGCCGAAATCTGCGCGTTGCTGGCTTTGCAGGTAGGGCGCAGCCGTGCTCACGAGGCCGACATAATCCGAGATGCCGGCGAAGTCGACCGCGCCGCGCAGCCGCTCGCCGTAGTTTACGAGCGTCGCGAGCGCCAGGTAGCCTCCCGACACCACGATGTGTTTGGCATCGAATTTCGGGTCGAGGCCGAGCCACACGAGGAGCGCGCCCACGTCCTTGACCGCATCCTCGCGCAGCATCCCCTTGTCCAAGGCGAAGTAGCTTTTGCCATAACCGGAGGAGCCGCGAACGTTGGGGGCGACCACCGCGTAACCCAACTCGTTCACCACGTACTGAATCCAAGGATCGAACCCCGGGCGAAACTGCGAATCCGGCTCATCGTGCAGCACGAGCAGCACCGGATGCGGACCCGGGCTCGCCGGCTCGTAGAGGTAGAGCGGTACCTCGCGCGGCTTGCCGTCGATGCGGTCGAAGGTCGGGAATTGCGCAAGGTGCGGCACGACGAACTTACTCTTTTCCAAGGGCCCCGCTTCGCTCGCGGTCCATGCCTCGAGGCGGTTCGCCTCTAGGTCGAGAACATAGGCATCGCGCGGCTGATTGGCTGCCGACAGGCCGAACACCAGGCGCTTGCCGTCACGGTCGAAACTGAGCGAGTCGAGGACGCCGGCGAATGGAAGCTTCGGAGGCGTCAGGTCCTGGTGCGTTCGGAGGTCGACCAAATCGAGCTTGCCGAGCCCTCCCTCGTTGGTCACATACGCCAAATAATGGCCGTCATTGGAGAGCGCAAAGCGCTCGACATCCCACGGGCTGCGCGCGGAGATGTCGCTCTTTTCGCCCGTGAACATGTTGATGTAGCGGATCTTGGCAGCGTCGCCGTCGCGATCCGACAGGATGTAAACGCCCGTCCCGTCGCGCGAGAATCGGGCCCCCGAGATGGCCACCTTGGACGGCGAGGGGTCCACTTCGCGTTTCTGGCCGCTTCCCAAGTCGACGATGTACAGGTAGTCCTCCTGCGCGGAGACGTGTTTGTCGACCAGAAGCTTGCGGTCGTCTCCCGACCAATCGAGCGGGTACCACGCGGCGCCGTCGCCGGTCACCGCGAGATGCGGCAGCGCGCCGGAGTCAGGATCGACGATGTCGATGTCGAACGAGACGCCAGCGCGTGCCGTGGTGAAAAACGCGATTTCCCGCCCGGCATTGGACCAGATCGCTCCTCCGTTCACCGACTTCCCGTCGGTGAGACGGCGCGCCACGGCATCGCCTGCGCGCTGATAATAGATTTGCGTATTACTTTCGCCTGCGGTGCCGCGTTGGTAGCAAAAAGCGTTGCGATTCGGATCGGGCGAGAATGCAGCCTGCGTGATAGGCTCGCGCAAGAAGGTGATCTGGCGTCGCTCTCCCAACGGCCGATCGAGGAGATGCAGCTGGTCGGTCTCGCCGAAGCGGGTGCTGATCAGGAGCTGCCCCTTCGGCGTGAACCCCAGGGGGGTCGCCTGCCGCGCGCTCAGGTAGGCATCCAGCGTGTCGGAGGCGTCCGGGCCTCCCGGCGGATGATCCGGAATACCGTCGTAAATCAGATTGCCCCGGATCGTGGGGGGCGCCGCCTCCGCGGCGCCCGTAATCAGGATCAATGCCGCGACCAGCGGCGCAAGAAAGATGCGGCTCATTATTCCTATGTTCCCAAAGCCCGAGGATAATGGCCCGCGAGGATAATGGATACGATGAGCAGCTTCGAGCACCTATTACAATCTTGCGACGTGGGCGACATGCTCGACGAGATCGCGAGCGCGGATCCGCCGTCGTACCTGCGCCGCTGTTTCGCGGAAGGATGTTCGTCCCCGAGCCTCTCCTGGTCCCGCGTTCAAGAGCTCGCGCTTTGCGCCATGGTGCTCGACTCGATTCTGAACAACCGCGAGTACGACGGCTTGGAACCCGAGCTGGTTGCCGATTGGCGCGTGCATTTTGCGGGCTCCTGCGCGCAGATGCGCCCCATCGCCTTGGAGGCCCTGCGCCGCGCGGGCGAATTGCCGGCGGTTCCCGCCGACGCCGCACCGGAGTTGGCCGAGATCGAGCATCGCCTCGCTGCGGCTTGAGGCGCGCATGGTTCGCGCCCCTTGCGATTTCGCGCCGCCATTCGCGGCCGCGGCCTGCGCGGCGGCGATGCTGACCGGTTGCGCCTCTTCGAATCCAGGCCAAAAAGCTGCCCCGCGAGGCACGATCGCTGCGGCGGCGGCGCCCGCCGATGATTGGCACGCACTGCTGATGCTGCCCTTCGGCACGCTGCTGCGGGATGTGCCGTTTCCGCTCGACGAGGTCGTGGTGTTCCATGACTCGGCGAGCCCGGCCGGCGGACGAGAAGATCACGAATGCTACACACCGCGAGGAACCGAACCGCCCCGATTGTTCGGGAGGCCGGTCGAGGGGTACTCCCTGTGCTTCTCCGCCGATCGGCTGAACCGCATCGAGGCCTCGGTGAGCCTGCCGGCGGAGTCGGCGTCCGCGCAATTCGCGGCGGCCTGCGCCCGGTGGCAGCATGCCGGCATCCCCGGCATCGCGACCGCCGATCGGTGCGATGCGCAAGACGGCACCACACGTCTCGACGGCCGGCTGACGGTCTCGGAGCCCTCTGCCCGGCCCGAGGTCGCGATCATTCTCATCGCTCAAACCATGGCCGACCAAGGCGGCCGTGAGTAGAAGCGAAGAACTTGCGAAGCTGCGCGAAGGCGCGCGCAGCTTCGATCTGAACCTCGACAGCGCACACGCCGATGCCTTGATCGAGCTCATCGACGAACTGGAGCGTGCCAATGCCGAATTCAACCTCACCGGGATTCGAGACCGGCCCGGCATGCTCACCAAGCATGTGCTCGACAGCCTTAGCGTGCAGCCTTATCTGCGCGGTGCGCGCATCGCGGACGTGGGCACGGGTGCCGGATTTCCCGGACTGCCGCTCGCCCTCGTGAATCCCGCACGGCGCTTCACGTTGATCGAGGCGACCGGCAAAAAGGCACGCTACGTGGAGCAAACGGCGCAGCGTCTGAAGCTCGCCAACGTAGAGGTCGCGAACACTCGCGCGGAACATTATCGGCCGGCCGCGCCGTTCGATGTCGTGATCGCTCGTGCACTGTCGTCGCTGGCCGACTTCGTCGCTCACGCAGGACATTTATGCGCGGCGGACGGATGCCTTCTGGCGATGAAAGGCAGGCGTCCGGACCAGGAAATTGCCGCACTGCCGAAGGCTTTTCAGGTGACTGCCGTGCATCGGATCGCGTTGCCGGGGCTGGACGACGAGCGTCATCTTGTGGAACTCTCCGCTGCCGGTCGATCGCCGGCCAAGCCGAAACCGAACAGCACATGAAACGGGTCATCGCAGTCGCAAACCAGAAGGGCGGCGTCGGCAAGACGACCACCGCGGTGAACCTTGCGGCGTCGCTCACCGCAACCAAGCGGCGCGTGCTGTTGATCGATTTGGATCCGCAAGGCAACGCCACCATGGGCTGCGGCATCGACAAAAACTCCCAGTCCTGGACCAGCTGCGACGTGCTGCTCGGCGACTGCACCGCCGCTCAAGCGCTGGTGCTGGTCGAATACGGGGGCTTCAAGCTCATGCCGGCGAATCAGGAGCTGACCGCGGCGGAAGTGCGGCTGCTCACCATGATCGCCGGCCGGGAGTTCAAGTTGCGCAATGCGTTGAAGCCGCTGCGCGATGAATTCGACGTGATTCTGATCGATTGCCCCCCGGCGCTCAACATGCTGACGGTGAACGCGCTCGTGGCTGCCGATTCGGTGATGGTGCCCATGCAATGCGAGTACTACGCGCTCGAGGGCTTGAGCGCGCTGGTGCAAACCATCGAGCAGATCAAGGCCAGCATCAATTCCAATCTCGAGATCGAAGGATTGCTGCGCACCATGTTCGATCCGCGCAACAATCTGGCGAATGCAGTGTCCGCGCAACTGATCGAGCACTTCGGCACCAAGGTGTTCCGCACGCTGATCCCGCGCAACATCCGACTCGCTGAGGCTCCGAGTTTCGGCAAGCCGGCGCTGTTTCATGACAAGGAGTCGCGAGGTGCACTCGCCTACCTCGCGCTCGCCGGCGAGATGATCCGGCGCGCCGAGTCGCCGGACGCGCTCGATGCACCGGACGCAATCGAGGCCGCCGACGCGCCGGCGACATCCGCGCCGCCCGAGGCATCCGCGCCGCCCGAGGCATCCGCGCCGCCCGAGGTGCCCGCGCCGCCCGAGGTGCCCGCGCCGCCCGAGGTGCCCGCGCCGCCCGAGGTGCCCGCGCCCTCGGAGGGGTCCGCCAGGCCCGAGGGTGCCTCCACGCCGGAGCCGAAGGCCGCCACACCCGAGTCGTCGGGGCAGGCACCGAGCGGGGCGCAGCCCGCCCCTCCCGCCGAAGAACGATCCGCCACCGATTCGCCCGAGACGCCTGAAGCGCCCGTGGCACCCGTATAATCCTGGCCGGGTTGCCGCGGGATCGAATGACGGGCTCGAGGATTTCAGTATGACGGTCAAAAAACCGGCCTTGGGACGAGGACTCGCGGAGCTTTCTCCGTTGTTCGCACGCCGCAACGCATCGCCCGAAGCGGCCGAGGCTGCCGGGGCGCCGCCCGCGGGCGACCGCATCGCAAACCTGCCGCTCGATCTGCTGCAGAGGGGCAAATACCAGCCGCGCACCGACATGCGGCCGGAATCGCTGCAAGAGCTCGCCGATTCGATCAAGGCACAGGGGTTGGTGCAGCCCATCCTGGTGCGTCCGCTGCCGGGGCGCAATCCCGGCGAGTCGCAGCGCTACGAGATCATTGCGGGCGAACGCCGCTGGCGCGCGGCCCAGATGGCAGGGCTCGCCGAGATCTCGGTGGTCATCCGCGACGTCCCGGACGAGGCCACGCTCGCCATGGCGCTCATCGAGAACATCCAGCGCGAGGATTTGAATCCGCTGGAAGAGGCCCGCGCGCTGTCGCGGCTCATCGAGGAATTTGGGCTGACGCATCAGGCCGCGGCCGAAGCGGTGGGCCGCTCTCGTGCCGCGGTGAGCAATTTGCTGCGGCTGATGGAGCTCGCGGACGAGGTGAAGGAGCTCTTGGAACAGCGCCGCATCGAAATGGGACATGCGCGGGCGCTGCTATCCTTGACGGCCCGCCGGCAGCAGATCGAGGTCGCCGGCCTGGTCGCCAGGAAGTCGCTGTCGGTCCGGGACACCGAATCGCTGGTGCGCCGGTTGCTTTCGCCGCAAAGAGCGGGCAAGGAGCCCGATACCTCGCCGGATCCGGACATCCGCCGCCTGGAGCTCGAGCTCGCCGACAAACTGGGGGCCAAAGTGGCCTTCCAGCACACCGCCTCGGGAAAAGGCAAATTGGTCGTCGCGTACAACAGCTTGGACGAGCTCGAGGGAATCCTCGGTCATATTCACTGACGTCCGGCCCAAAATATAGCTTTGGAACGCCTTGATGCAGGGGTCTCCCCTCCTTATAATGCGCCGGCTATTTTGACTGGCGACGGCTCATTAATGCGCAATCAAAGGTGGCGTCGGCCCGGTCCCCTTCGCGATGAGTAACGTTCCGGTTCGCGGGAAGCGGCTGGTCGCTCGGGTGGTGCTGTTGCAGACAGGCTCCGCCGTGCTCGTCGCGTCTCTGTTTCTTTTTTTCAAGGGCCAACCCGCCGGGCTCGCGGCGCTCGTGGGCGGCATGATTGTTGCGATCGGGAGCGCGGTTTTCGGTTGGCGTGTGTTCAAGCCTGGAATCTCCGGCGGCGCGAGCTTGAGCACGGCGATGTACGTCGGAGTGGCGCTGAAATGGCTGTGGTTCGGCGCGGCGCTTTATGCGGCATTTGGGCTGTTGAAACTGCAGCCGGCGCCGCTATTGATTGGATTGATGGCGGCGCAATTCGGATATTGGATCGGATTGATACGATCTAACTGACTGCCGGACGACAGGGGATCTATGGGTTTTGGAATGAGGGTCGAGGAAGAGGTCTCGGGCGGGGTGACGGGCTACATCAAGCACCACCTCACGCATCTTACCGTGGACACGGGACACGGTGCCTTTTGGACGGTGCACCTGGACAGCGTGTTTTTTTCCCTCTTTATTTCCTTGATATTCATCGTGGTGCTCTCGATCGCGGCGCGCCGCGCGACCAGCGGTGTGCCGGGCAAATTGCAGGCGGCCGTCGAATTGCTGGTCGAGTTCGTAGACGGAATGGTGAAAGACACGTATCACGGCTCCAATCAATTCATCGCGCCGCTCGCCATTACCATCTTTTGCATCGTGTTCATGGAGAATTTCATGGACATCCTGCCGGTGGATGCGCTGCCCGCCGCCGCCAAACTTTTCGGCGTGGAGCACTTGCGCACGGTCGCCACGGCGGACTTGAACACCACGGTGGGAATGGCGCTGGGGGTGTTTTTGCTGATCCAGTGGGTGGGTGTCACGCACAAGGGATTCGGCACATTCGCGGGCGAGTGGTTCACGGCTCCTTTTCACGCCCATGGTACGGTGCTCAAAATACTGCTGGCGCCGATCAACTTTGCTTTCAGGGTGATCGAGGAAGTCGTCCGGCCCCTGTCCCTGTCGATGCGATTGTTCGGCAACATGTACGCCGGAGAGCTCATCTTCCTGCTGATCGCCTGCTTCACGCTCGGCGCCGCACTCAATCACTTATCGACTTATTTCCTCGGCATTGCGCAGTTCGGTGCCGGCGTGGTGTGGACGGTGTTTCACTACCTCATCATCACGCTGCAGGCGTTTATTTTCATGGTGCTGACCATCGTGTACGTCGGCATCTCGGCCGAGAAGCACTAGATTCGATTCACTCAAGACATTAAAGACCGGAGACAATAATGGACAATGTGACCCAAATCGCTCAACTCATGAGCTCCACCGTGATTGCGGCAGGCTTGGTGATCGGGCTGGGTGGTGCGGGCGCCGCCATCGGTTTCGGCCTTCTCGGCGGTAAGTTCCTCGAGAGCTCTGCGCGCCAACCGGAACTGACGAACATGCTGCAGACCAAAATGTTCATCGTCGCAGGCCTGTTGGACGCCGTGCCGATCATCGGCGTGGCCGTCGGCTTCTTGCTGCTCTACGCGAATCCGTTCCTGGGCGCCCTCGGCCTCAAGTAACAGGCGCTGCGTCGGCGTCCGCAAGGCGCTGGCCTAGGAGTAAGCAATGAACTTAGCACTTACGCTGGTCATCCAAGGGGTGGTGTTTTTCCTGGTCGCCTGGGCGGTCATGAAATTCTTCTGGCCCTGGCTGATGGGTGCGATCGCAGAGCGGCAGAAGAAGATCGCCGAAGGTCTGGCCGCGGCCAGCAAAGGCGAGAAGGAATTGGGCGAAGCCGAGGCGCGCTCCAAGGAAATCATCCGGGAAGCGCGCGAGCGCGCGGCGCAAATCGTCGATCAGGCCGGCAAACGCTCGAACGAGCTGGTGGATGAGGCCAAGGGCACGGCCACCGCCGAAGCGGCACGTCTGGTGGCGCAGGCGCACGACGATGCCGCGCTCGAAGTGACTCGCGCCCGCGAAAGCTTGCGCCGCGAGGTCGGCCGCTTGGCGGTCGAGGGTGCCTCGCGCCTCATCGGCCGCGAGATCGACCCCAAGACGCACGCCGAGCTGCTCGACAAGCTGGCCGCCGAGGTCGCGCGTGGCTGAGCGCGCCACCATCGCCCGGCCCTATGCGAAAGCTGCGTTCGAATACGCCCGCGACACGCAGGCATTCGCAGGATGGTCGCAGGGCCTCGCGCTGGCCGCCCAGGTGGTTGCGGACCCGCGGATCGCAGAGCTGATCAACAATCCCGAGTTGACGACGGCGGACCACGCCTCCCTGGTGACCGACGTGGCCGGCGACCGCCTCGAGCCGGGGCTCAAGAATTTCGTACGCGTGCTCGCGGAAAACCACCGCCTGCTGCTGCTGCCGGAAATTGCCGCGCACTTCGAGGTGCTGCGCTCGCAGGTCGAGAACACCGTCGATGTCGAGGTCGTCTCGGCGGTGCCGCTCGACGCCGCCCAAGCCGAGAAGCTGCGACAGGCCCTCGACAAGCGCCTGAAGGCGCGGGTGCGCATGAGGAACTCGGTCGACGCGGGCCTTCTGGGCGGCGCGGTGATACGCGCGGGCGATCTGGTGATCGACGGCTCTCTGAAGGGACGCCTCGAGCGTCTCAGAACTGAATTGACTGATTAGCACTGAAGTTTAGGCGCGTGGCCCGGTAGGCCCGCAGCAAGAGGATCGGATATGTCCATCAAGGCATCGGAAATCAGCGACCTGATCAAGGCGCGCATCGAGAAATTCCAGTCCGCCACCGAAGCGCGCAACGTCGGCACGGTGACCAGTGTCACCGACGGCATCGTCCGCATCCATGGCCTCGCGGACGCGCGCTACGGCGAAATGCTCGAGTTCGCGGGCAACACGTTCGGGCTGGCGCTCAACCTGGAACGCGACTCGGTCGGCGCCGTGGTGCTCGGCGACTACAAGCACATCTCGGAAGGCCAACAGGTCAAGACCACCGGCCGCATCCTCGAAGTGCCGGTGGGAACCGAATTGCTCGGCCGTGTGGTCGATGCGCTCGGCACGCCGATCGACGGCAAGGGCCCCATCGATGCGAAACAAAAATCCCCTCTCGAGCGTGTCGCGCCGGGCGTGATTTTCCGCAAGAGCGTCTCCCAGCCGGTGCAGACTGGACTCAAGGCCATCGACTCCATGGTGCCAATCGGCCGCGGCCAGCGCGAGCTCATCATCGGCGACCGCCAGACCGGCAAGACCGCGGTCGCGATCGACACCATCATCAATCAGAAGGGCACGGGCGTTAAGTGCGTGTACGTCGCCATCGGCCAGAAACAGAGCTCGATCGCCAACGTGGTCAGGAAGCTCGAGGAGCACGGCGCGATGGCCCACACCATCATCGTGGCCGCCTCCGCATCCACACCCGCCGCCATGCAATACCTCGCGCCCTACGGCGGCTGCGCCATGGGCGAGTACTTCATGGACAACGGCGAGGACGCGCTGATCGTCTATGACGATTTGTCCAAACAGGCCGTCGCCTACCGGCAGATCTCGCTGCTGCTGCGCCGACCGCCGGGCCGCGAAGCGTATCCCGGCGACGTGTTCTACCTGCATTCGCGCCTGCTCGAGCGCTCCGCGCGAGTCAACGAGGAATACGTGGAGAAGATCACCAACGGGCGGGTCAAAGGGAAGACGGGATCGCTCACGGGATTGCCGATCATCGAGACTCAGGCGGGCGACGTGACGGCGTTCGTGCCCACCAACGTGATCTCGATCACCGACGGGCAGATCTTCCTGGAAACGGACCTGTTCAATGCAGGCATGCGACCGGCGATCAACGCCGGCATCTCCGTGTCGCGCGTCGGGGGCGCCGCGCAGACCAACATCATCAAGAAATTGGGTGGCGGGGTGCGTCTGGCGCTCGCGCAGTATCGCGAGCTCGCTGCATTCTCGCAATTCGCCTCCGATCTCGACGAGGCCACCCGCAAGCAGCTCGACCGCGGTGCGCGCGTGACCGAGCTCATGAAACAGAAGCAATACGCCCCCATGTCGGTGGCGGAAATGGCGCTGTCGTTGTACGCGGCAAACAACGGCTACTTCGACAAGGTGGACCGGCGCAAGGTGGTCGAGGCCGAGGCGGGGTTGCAGTCCTTCGCGCGCGGCAGCCACGCGGACCTTTTGAAGGGCATCAATGCGAAACCCGATCTGACCAAGGAAGTCGAGGCATCGCTCAAAAAGTGCTGCGACGAGTTCTTCTCGACGCTGTGATGCAAATGCCCCACGTGCAGAACCCGGTGAGCAGAGGCTATGGCAGGCGCTAAGGAAATTCGCGGCAAGATCGCGAGCATCAAGAACACGCAAAAGATCACCAAGGCCATGGAGATGGTCGCGGCGAGCAAGATGCGCAAGGCCCAGGAACGCATGCGGGCGGCGCGGCCGTACGCCGAAAAGATCAAGAAAATCGTCGGACACCTCCGCCAGGTGAATCTGGACTTCAAACATCCGTTCACCCTCGAACGGCCGGTGCGCGCCGTTGGCGTCATCGTGGTGAGCACCGACCGTGGATTGGCCGGGGCTCTCAACCTCAACTTGTTCAAGTCGGCCCTGGTGCCCATCCGCGAAGCGCAGGGCAAGAACGCGAAGATCTATGTCTGCGCGGTCGGTTTGAAGGCGCTGCAATTCTTCCGCCGGCTTTCCGGCGTGGAGCTCTCGGCGTCCACGACGCACCTGGGGGATCGTCCTCACGCCAAGGATCTGATCGGACCGATCAAAGTCATGCTGGATCTGTACCGCGAGGAGAAGATCGATCAGCTGCTGCTGGTCCACAACGTGTTCGTGAACACCATGACGCAGAAGGGCACCGTATCGCAGCTTTTGCCGCTGCAGACCCTCGACAAGCATGACCTGCAGGAGCGCTGGGATTACATCTACGAGCCGGACGCCGTCGAGATCCTGGACGGATTGTTGATGCGATACATCGAGTCGCAGGTGTTTCAAGGTGCGGTCGAGAATGTGGCCTCCGAGATGGCGGCACGCATGGTGGCGATGAAGAGCGCCTCCGACAACGCGGGTGCGCTCATCGACGAGCTGCAGCTCATTTACAACAAGGCCCGCCAGGCCGCGATCACGAAGGAGCTTTCGGAGATCGTCGGTGGCGCGGCAGCGGTATAAGGCCAAGAGGAATTCAAATCATGTCCAGCGGCAAAATCGTGCAAATCATCGGTGCGGTCATCGACGTGGAGTT
>Ga0182030_10001328_pt1 | contig 50679 bp, 41 predicted proteins | sample 812S3MmetaG_FD_121299 | JGI IMG/M metagenome (GOLD analysis project Ga0182030, IMG submission 121299) | Permafrost microbial communities from Stordalen Mire, Sweden - 812S3M metaG (Illumina Assembly) | ecosystem: Environmental > Terrestrial > Soil > Wetlands > Permafrost | place: Sweden... | reverse complement strand
GTGGCATTGAGGTGCGCGGACCGCGCGGACCTCGACGAAGCACCTGCGCTCCCAGCCAGCCCGAAGGTGGCCCCCACCCCGATCACACCGACCGTGGCCACGACTGGCAGCCATTTCATGATTATTCGCAACATTCCCGATCTCCTGCAGCTACGAGCGGACCTACCCCGCCTTGGCAGTGTAGAACGAAAAGGCCCGGGTTCCACGGCGGTTGCCGACAAGAGCAGATGCGGGGCGACCGGCCCGATCCGTTGCCGCCTGTCAGACCACGGGGTCTTGGATATCGGGCCGGGCGAGGGTGAGGTACGACACGAGAACGACGACGGCCGCGGTAAATACCAGCGCGGTCTGACCATCTCCGAAACCAATGCCACTGAGGTCGCGCGCTTTGCTGATGTAATCGGCAAAGGACGCACCGAGGGGACGGGTCACCACGTAGGCAAACCAGAACGCGGCAACCCCATTGAGGCCCAGCCGCCACCGCGCCAGAGCTGGGATCAGAATGATGACGCCGAAGAGAATGCCCGACGCCAAGTAGCCCAGGCCGAGCGCGGTCGCAGTGAAGTCACCCAGCGCTGTCCCGAGGGCAAAGGTGGCGAACACCGTCGCCCAGTAGAAGACCTCGCGTCGCCGTGTGGTGATGCTGTGGATGGACAGGGTTCCTTCACTGTGGTTCCACACCCAGAAGATCGCGATCAGCACTACCGCCCACAGAATGGTCGTTCCCGCGTAGGGTATTCCCACATCGAGATGCAAGAAGTCGGCTACACCAGTACCGAAAATAGCGATGGCGTACGCCAAGAACCAGTAAGAGAACGCACGATAGCGTCGGGTTGCGAACTGCAACGCGAGCCCGATGAGAAAGAGCGCGACCTCCGCTCCCCCGCCACGGATGTTTCCCAATGTCTTGAAATAGTCGGAGGTCGCCTCGCCCCCCGCCGTGGTCAGGATCTTGATCACCCAGAACAAGGAGATGATCTCGGGCACCTTCGCGGCAACAGGCTCTCTGACGATGCGATCGAGTGCTCCGGAGAGTTCGGACCCCGATGCGGGCGCGGCACGCGGTGCGGGATCCCGGCGCCGGAACGTGTCATCCTTCATGAGTTTTTTTCCTAGTCAGGCGTCAGGGCCAAGAGCATAGAACTCGGCGGTCGTGTCGGACTTCCGCCCAGAGGATAATCGGCGGCGGTTCGCGTCATCCTCCAGGTGGATGGCGGACCCGACGGACCCAGGGCACTCGAGTCGACCCACCATGTCGGCCACGCGATTCCTCAAGGTTTACCTCGACTTCCATGTCGTTGTCGTCCTCGAAATGTGCTGACGAGCAGGAACAATACGGTTACTGCCGGCAGAACGACGATGGCGATGTCGTGGTGATGGCGGAGCAATAACGCCAGAGCGACAATCAAGACGACGGCGATGAGGAGTTCTGGTGTGTCGCCGACGAGGAAGTCCCACCAGAACAGACCGAAGGCCCGGACACCGCGGGAAATCGATCTCACTCTTCAACCCTTTCGGACGCGACGGCATCGGTCGGCTGACGATGAAGCGTCGGATGCAACGTACGAAGCCAGGCGGTCGATCCGATGGTGACGGCGGAGAATAGGCCAATCAACACGATGATGGCGGCGTCACTCCCCGGCCAGTGCGCTCCCGCCCCTTCGCCGACCCAAAAGAGCCCGAAGCTCGTCAGCATGATGCCCACGACGATCTTGATGGTGTTCTCCGGCACCCGTGAGAGTTGCTTGGCCACCAGGGCGCCGACAGCGGCAACGACGAGGGCCGCGGCCACCGCCGACGCGGCGGCAATCCCCAACCGGTGCTGGCTCGCACCAAGGCTGACGACGATGAGCACGACTTCCATCCCTTCGAGGAAAACGCCTTTGAAGGCGACAGTGAAACTGATCGCATCACGCCGTTTGGGGGCCGAGGAACCCGATGCGGGCGTCGCCAGCTCCGCCGCCGTGGCGGCAAAGATGGCGTCCTCGTCGTGTAGAGCCTTGTGCCCACTGGCTCGGAGAATGGACTTGCGGAGCCACGAAAGCCCGAGCACCAGCAAGAGGGCGCCGACAACCACCCGTAGGACGTTGATCGGCACGTAATGGATCAGAGGGACGCCGATGGCCAGGACGATGACGGCGAGCACCGCCGCGGCCGCGGCAGCCCCCTCGAGTGAGGAACGCCAGCTGCGGGTCACGCCGGCAGCCACCACAATGGTGAGGGCCTCGACCATTTCGACCGTGCTGGCCCCGAAGACGGCCAGAACGAGTACAACCGTCGACGATGTGCTCATGCAGGCATTACCTCGACGACGTCATCCATGTCCACCGATGGCAATCAAACCACCTCCACTGCCGGAAGACCCACCGGGTACCTCGGTCGACTCTAGGTTCTGCGTGAAGACCGTCCGGACGTCCACCGCCGTGCAGGTCGGTCGCCGACTCGAAGGCTCGTCCACGAAAGGCCAGCTCAGAGGCCGTTCTCGCCTCGGCGCTCGACGGCGCATCACGATGGCGTCGGTGGACGGCCCCGGTCGATGAGCTTCAACCCCCGGACGCGCTCGTGCTTGACGTCGTCGTGGTCGACGGGGCCGTGGTCGTCGGTCCCGAAGTGCTCGAGATTGGTTCGGTCGTCGGTGTGGTGGAGAGCGGCTGCCTATTGGATCGTGGACCTGCGGAGGCGCGTGCGTCGACGCCAGACATGCACGACGAGGTAGATCACGAGCGCCACACTCGACAGCAAGTGCCACCGGTCGAAGGGCCGAGGGAGGGGTAGTTGGATCGGTTCCCCGCGACTCCAGTCCAACACTCCCGACACCAGGACATTGAGCGTGAGGAACGCGAGGATCAAGTCCGAAGCGGCAAGTCGAATTCTCCGCTCGGCGAACGATTTCGCGCGTGCAAGCTGTGACATCAGGCGAGCCACAGTTCGTCGGCGCTGCGCGAGATGCACTACGACCAGTCCGACGAACGCGAGGCCGATGTCGGCGTGGATCGCGTTCCGGATGTACAGGATGGTCAACGTGGCCAGCGCGCCGGCCGCGGTCAGGAGAAGTCCGAGGTGCACCAACCCCCGCCCCCAGGCAGGTCGAGGGGAGTGCAAGTCGCCGGATCGCTCCGCAGGCGCTCCCGCGATCTCACCGGGTTCGGCAGTCGCGTCCGGGCCGGTCACGCCGCGCGGTCCCGTGCGAAAGCGGCGTCGACAAGGAGCCGCGCGACGACCATCTTCCGCTGTTTCATTCGATCGCCTGGTGCGCCATCGCCGCGGGCTCGCGGCCCGCGAACAGCCATCCAACGATCGCCGCGAACGCAGGCATGCCGAGGAGGAGCAGGAGGAGATCGGCGACGGGAACATTCGCGAGCGCGGCGATCCCCCCGTTGAGCGAGTTGCTCCGCAGCCAACCGATCATGCCGATGTATCCGCCCACCACCCCGAGCAGTGCACCGAGAAAGCCGAGCGCGCCGGCGGTCACAGCGGTCAGCGTGCGCCGCGTGTACGTCGACGCTCCCGTCGCTGCGAGCGTGCGGAGGTCGCTCGCCGACTCGCTCCGGACGAGCCCGACCGACATCCCGAGTACGCCCAGGGCGATGACGACCCCGAAGATCGTCGCCCAATTGACGACTTCCGACGAGGTCGGCTGGTCGTTCTTGGACTCGACCGAGAGCTGCGACGTCGACGCGGTGAGCTCGGCGCTGCTGATCTGCGAGGCCGTGATCGCCGGGTTGCCCTGAACCAACCAGTCGTTCGTTGTCCCTTGGATGTGGAACTCGCGCATCGCGTGCTCGGTGATCACCGTGTTCGGTGCCGAGGTACCGCTCGGCAGGGCACCCACCTCCTGGATGACCGGGTTGGCGAGGCAGTCTGCCGCCGCAGTGCAGCTCGCCGCCGACGACGGACCTGAACCGGGCGGACCAGAAAAGTTGCCGGCGTTCGGCCCGTAGGTAAATGTAATCCCGGAGATCCCGGAGAGACCCGGGCGCGAGCTGAGGACGTCGGCGTTCGGATCGATCTCGGACGCCTTGATCCCGAACGCCCGCAGCAGCTGCGGGGTCGCCACGTAGATCGCTCCATCCCAGTTCCGGCCGCCCTGGGTCGCGTTGAGATTCGCACGAGGGGTCTCGAGTGGGATCAGCTGTGCGCCGAGCCCCTTCGCAATCGTTTCGGCGCTGCCTGCCAGCTGCTGCGGGGTTGCGGCCGTCACGGACGAAGCTTTTTGGACGTGGGTCTTGCCGTCCGGCGTACGTATGATCGTTCCTACCGGGGGCGGCGTGTTGGCGTGAAGGGCGATCTCGTTCGAGGAAAGGTTCGGTCCCGCGTAGTCGAGCACGTTGCCGTAGCGGGAGGCGGCGGCCAACATCACGATCACTGCGACCAAGACGGCGAGGCTGATCGCCGCCAGTGCCGATCCCGACCTGGCCCGGTACCGGGCCAGGTCGCGCAGCGCGATCCGGGGCGCGATCGGCGCACGGCGACCAATACGCGCGGTCAGCGAAAGGAAGAACGGAGCGAGCAGGATCAACCCTGGGACGAGCAGGACGATCCCGAAGAGGAGTTCGGGCGCACCACCGCTCCCGTTGCCGTGGTTCGTGCCACCGGAGTAACCGAGCAACAAGAAAGCGCCGACGAAAAAGACGATGCCGGGGAGCGCGGACCGGTGGATCTGGCGGGGTGGCGCCGGTCGGCCCGACAGCGCCTGGACGATCGGCACCCTGGTGATCGACCGCGCCGGGCGGGATGCCGCGAAGTACGCCGCGACGACCGCGAGCACCATTGCGGCGGCCACCACGGGCCAGGAGAGCGCGAGCACCCCGATCACGTGGTGCGAGCTCTGCTCGAGGTCCGGACGGTAGGCGAGCCAGACGACCAGCCCGAGGATGAAGCCGAGGATGGCACCGACGACACCGACCACAGTGCCGTTCGCGCTGACGACAAGACGCACGTGACGGTCCGTCGCTCCGGTCGATTCGAGCATCCCGATCGAACGCATGCGACGCTGCGCCAGCACCGTGAAGCCGCCGATCGAGACGAGCGCGATGAGCAGCATCCCGAGAACCAGTACGACCAGCGAAATCGTCTCGGGGTTGAGCGGGTTGGACTGCGCGACCGAGGCGGGGGTCTCCACCTGCACGCCCTTGCCGAACGAGCTCAGCGAAGCGCCCGGGGCGTCGAAGAGCGCGGTGACACTGGTCGGGTTGTTCACCTGTCCGGGTACGACGAGCGCGAACTCGTCGAGCAGGCTCTGAGGATTCTCCACAACGCCGACGACCTTGCGCTCGACACCACCGACGCGCCAGCTGCTGCCGACCGTGAGGTGGAAGTCCGAAGCGAGGCCGCTCGTCACCGCGACCTGGCCGGCTCCGGACGGGTAGTGCCCGGAGACGAGTGAGAGCATCGGACCGCCGAAGGGACCCTGCGAGTCCTGCGCGCGGAGTTGATACGTGTTGATCGACCCCGGGATCGACAGCGTCTCGTTCTCGATCACCTCGACGCGACCGAAACGGTGCTTCAGGCTGGCGATGACGCTCGCCGCGTGCGCGTCATAGCTCGGAAAGGACACGGAGTCCTGTGCCGTGCCGAAGCCCGAATTCTTCGGCGGCGGGTTGTTCGTGGCGACGGCCGAGCCCACGATCGTCGCCGCCACCGCGACGGTGATGAGGGCGAGGATCAGGAATTGCTGACGCCATTCCCGTCGAAAGAGGCGCCAGGCCCAGCGGACGACGGCCCGGCGGGCCGGCGCCCCACCGTCGGCGGGTCGGTCGGGGGCCGGGGCGGGTGGTGCGAGAACGGAGGTGCTCATCGAAGCTCCTTCGGGTTCGAGCGTTCGATCGCGTTACGCGCGGGGCGCAACGAGGGACGAATCGGCAACGTCGGAAGCGACGTGGTCGACCATGTGGCCGTCGCGAAGGAAAATGATCCGGTCGGCCCACGCGGCAAGGTGGGGGTCGTGGGTGACCACTACCGCGGCTCCGCCACGTTTGCACGCGTCGCGGATCATCGCCATCACGGCCTCGCCGTTCGTCGAGTCGAGCGCGCCCGATGGCTCGTCGGCGAGAAGGAGACGGCGCTCGCCGACCACGGACCGGGCGATGGCGACCCGTTGGCGCTCGCCGCCAGAGAGCTCATCGGGGTAGTGCCCGGCGCGCCCGGCCATCCCGAGCTGCTCGAGCGCGGCGAGGCCCGCCTGGTGCGCCTTGCGTCCGGGGACACCGTCGAGCTCGAGGGGCAGCGCGACGTTCTCCGCGGCGGTGAGTCCGGGAAGGAGGTTGAAGTCCTGGAAGACATACCCGATCGTCCGGCGTCGGAGACGGGCCTTGTCGTTGCGCGACATCGCCTGGAGTGACGCGCCGTCGATGCACACCTCGCCGCTGGTCGGCTCCTCGAGGCTCCCCGCGATGGTGAGCAGGGTCGACTTTCCCGAGCCACTCGGCCCCATGACGGCGACCAGGTGGCCCGTGTCGACCGAGAGGTCTATCGACTCGAGGGCATGCACGGCGGTCTCGCCCTCGCCGTAGGACTTCGAGATCTGATGCAGTTCGAGCAGGCTCATCGGGGACAGACCATCCTTCGCCGTCGGCGCGGCACCTGATTTAGTAGGACACTTGAGACCATACGCAGTATCCTACAGTCTTGGGGTGGACTGTCAAGGGGGGACTTCCCAAAGGATCGGGGAGCTTCTAGCGCCGGGGCCCGGGCCCGCTGCTCTCCTCGAGCAGGGCCTCGAGGCTGGGCGGCGGCACCGTCTGGTCGACGACGCGGCCGTCGCGCAAAAAGACCACCCGGTCGGCCCACGAGGCCAGCTGGGCGTCGTGGGTGACCACAACGGCGGCCACCCCGCGCTTGCAGGCGGTGAGGATCATGCGCATCACCGCTTCGCCGTTGGTCGAGTCGAGGGCCCCCGAGGGCTCGTCGGCCAAGAGCAGGTGGCGCTCCCCCACCACGGCCCGGGCGATGGCCACGCGCTGGCGCTCACCGCCGGAGAGCTCGTCGGGGAAGTGCCGGGCCCGATCCGCCAGGCCGAGCCCCTCGAGCGCAGCCAGGGCGGCTCGCTGGGCCACCTTGGCGGGCTGCCCGTCGAGCTCGAGGGGCAGGGCGACGTTTTCGAGGGCGGTGAGCCCGGCCAAGAGGTTGAACTCTTGAAAGACGTAGCCGATGCTGCGCCGGCGCAGGCGGGCCTTGTCGTTGCGCGACATGGCCTGGAGCGACACCCCGTCGATGCACACCTCGCCGCTGCTCGGCTCCTCGAGGCTGCCGGCGATGGTGAGGAGCGTGGACTTGCCCGAGCCGCTCGGCCCCATGACCGCCACCAGCGAGCCGCGCTCGACGAAGAGGTTGACGTCCTTTATGGCGTGGACCTGCGCCGCGCCCAGTCCGTAGGACTTCGAAACGAGGCGCAGCTCGAGGAAGCTCACCGGCGCACGACCAGGCGCCGGGCCAGGCGTGGTGGGGCCGCGGGCGATGGCGGCTCGGCGGCGGCGCGCTTTAAGCGGCCGTCGGCCGTGTCGAGCCAGCGCACGACCGAGTCGAGGCGGAACAGCTCGGCGTCGACGACCAGGGCGAAGGTGAGGTCGAAGTCGGCCTCGTCCTCTTTGAGGCGGGTCCACTGCTGCATGAGCTCGACCAGGTAGCGGCGGTGGACCTGGATCACGTCGTGGACCGAGACGCCGGGTACCCGCAGGGCCGACAACACCTTGATCACCAGCTCGTCACGCGGGGGCGCGGTCATGTCCGGTGGCGTGTTGAGCCACGAGGAGAGCTCGACCGATCCGGCCTCGGTGATGTGGAAGCCCTTTTGGGGACCGTCGTTCTCGGGCTCGTCGGAGGCGACCAGCCCGTCGCGCTCGAGGCGCCCCAGCGTCGTGTACACCTGCCCGATATTGAGCGGCCACACCTCGCCGGTGCTCGCCTCGAACTCTTTTTGGAGCTGGAGGCCGTATTTGGGGCCCTCGCTCAACAGGGCGAGGATCGCGTGGCGCACGCTCACTGCGCTACCTTGTCATCCATCATACTCAGTATGGTACACGAGGCCGGGGCGGCGTCAAGCGCCGGCGGGCTGGGGATTCGCGCGGAGCACCATCAACGAGAAGTCAGGGATCAGGACGCGATCCCCGGCACCGATCGCCGTGTCTCCCGGATGACGCGTGCCTGCGGGGTGCCCGGTGTCGATTTCGGTCACCCAGGAAAGGTGCCCGCCCACTGTGGGGAGCACGAACTCGACCGGCTCCTTCCAGCTGTTGACCAAGAGCAGGAAGTCATCGTCGATGAGAGGACGGCCATCGACGCCGGTGTCGGGATCGTCGTCCCCGTCGAGAAAGATGGTCAGACATTGAGTCGATTCGTTGGCCCAGTCCTCTTGGTTCATCGGCGACCCTTGCGTACTGAACCATTCAAGTTCACTTGCTTCAACGCCTCGAAGAAACTTCCGGCGACGAAAGACCGGGTGGGCCGAGCGGAATGCCAACAGGGCCTGGGTGAAGGCAAGAAGCCCGGTGTCCATGGTCGACCAGTCGAACCAGGTGACGTCGTTGTCTTGACAGTAGGCGTTGTTGTTGCCGCCCTGGGTTCTTCCGCATTCGTCGCCACCCAGGAGCAGAGGGATCCCGAACGAAAGCAATAGGGTGGCCAGGAGGGACCTGGACCGCCTGGCGCGGAGTGCCCCTATGGCGGGATCGTTGCTTGGCCCCTCGACCCCGCTGTTCCACGACCGGTTGTCGTCGGTGCCATCGCGATTGTTCTCGCCATTGTTCTCGTTGTGCTTGGTGTCGTACGAGACGAGATCGGTCAGGGTGAAGCCGTCGTGCACGGTGATCAGGTTGACCGACGAGGTGGGCCGGCGTCCGTGACCACCGTAGAGGTCCGACGAACCGGCGAAGCGGGTGGCGAAGTCGGGGGCCACTCCTGCCGTCCCGCGCCAGAAATCGCGCATGGTGTCGCGATACTTGCCATTCCACTCGCGCCATAACGGAGGGAAACGACCGACGTCGTAGCTGTCCGTTTGCCCGACGTCCCAGGGTTCGGCGATCAGCTTCACGCGCGAGACGACCGGGTCCTGGGAGACCAGATCGAAGAAGGCCGAGGCCTGATCGAATCCCCCCTCCTGTCGGGCCAGGGTGGGGGCCAGATCGAAGCGGAAACCGTCCACCCCCATTTCGGTCACCCAGTAGCGGAGGGAATCCATGATCAAGGTGAGGGTCACCGGGCTTCCGGCGTTGAGTGAGTTGCCACATCCCGTGGTGTCGACATACCCAGCACCGTCGGGCGTCAGGCGGTAGTAGGCGCGATTGTCCAGACCGCGAAAGGACAGGGTAGGACCGTTCTGATCTCCCTCGGCGGTGTGGTTGAAGACGACGTCGAGCAGGACTTCGAGTCCCGCTCCGTGGAAGGCGTCTACCATGGCCTGGAACTCGGCCACCTGGCCGATACCTCGACCCGCCCGCGCCTCCGAGGAGTACGGCTCATGTGGCGCGAAGTAGCCGATGGAGTTGTAGCCCCAATAGTTGGTGAGCCCACGTTCGACGAGAAACTGCTCGGGCACGGAGGCGTGGATGGGGAGGAGCTCGATTGCGGTCACGCCCAGATCGACCAGGTACGAAAGCGCGGCCTCGTGAGCCATGCCGGCAAAGGTCCCGCGTAGCTCCTCTGGTACTCCGGTATGGCGCATGGTGAACCCCTTGACATGCACCTCGTAGATGACCGTGTCGGCGTAGCGATGTTGCGGCCGGGGGTGACGCCACCGGTGGGTGGAATCGACGACCAAACTTCGTGGCACGTACGGCGCCGAATCGAGGACGCTGGGTTGGTCGATTCCGTCGTCGGCATACCCGTGCAGCGCCGGGGTGAAGTGGACGATCCCGTGAACGGCCCGCGCGTAGGGGTCGAGCAGGAGTTTGTGTGGATTGAACCGAAGCCCCGCGGCGGGTTGATACGGCCCGGTCACCCGGAAGCCGTAGGCCTGGCCCGGGCCGACGTCCGGAACGAAGCCATGCCAGACTCCACCGTCATATTCGGGGAGTGGAAGCGTTGTCTCTTGCCCCTCGGAATCGAAGAGACAGAGGTCCACACGTTCGGCGCCCTCGGCGCTCACGGCGAAGTTGGTCCCAGCATCCGTCGGTGTCGCCCCCAGTGGGAACCACTCGCCGGGTAGCACCGACGACCCGATCTGTCCGATGTTCATGGATCCATCATGGGGTGACTCACTTCAAACAGGGAGAGGAGATCTGGATTGTGGATGCGGCGGATCTGGTCAGCCACCAGACCGGTCCATCCCGTTTGGTGCGTGGCACCCAGACCCTCACCGGTGTCGCCATTGAAGTACTCGTTGAAGAAGAGGTTGTTCGTCCATCTGTGATCGGTCTGCATCTTCTCGCGCGTGCCGAATATGGGCCGACGGCCGTTTTCGCCCTTGAGGAAAAGGCTGATGTTGCGCCGGCGCAACTCCTGAGCGATCTCCGACAAGGACTTCTCATCGTCCGACTCTGAGGGGAAGGCGACACGTACTTCTTCGCCGAGAAACTTGCCGTAGCGTTCCAAGGCACTGCAGACGAGGTAGTTCACGGGGTACCAGATAGGCCCGCGCCAATTGGAGTTTCCGCCGAACATGGGAGTTGTCGACTCGGCCGGCTCGTAGTCGATGGACCCATTGACCCCCTCGGTGCTCAGGACGTAGGGACTTTCCCGGTGGTAAGCGGACAGGGCGCGTAAGCCGTAGGGGGAGAGAAACTCGCGTTCTTCGAACATTCGGGTGACCAGTCGGAGGAACTGGTCGATGCCGACCATGCCGAGCAACAGTTGCTCGTTGCCCTGCTCGCCCCGCAACGCGCCCGATTTGCGTAGGTCCTCGCGATCGAAATCCCGGTAGTAGGAGGCAAAACCCTTGCCGAGTTGTTCGGCCTGATCAAGGACCGCCTGATCCAGGACAACCGATGCCAGCAGGGGAATGATGCCCCCGATGGAGTGCACCTTCAGCATCACCTCGGTCCCGTCCCCCAAATGGAGGCGATCGAAGTACATGCCTTCCTCTTCGTCGTACAGCCCCAGGTCGTCCATGGCCTGGGAGATCAACGTGAAGTGCTCGATGAACTTCACGACCAGGTCCCCGGTCGGCCGGTTTTGCGATCGATTGAGAATGGCGGCGATGCCGGCGAGCGTCAAGGCGTAGAAACCCATCCAACCGGTGGCATCGGCCTGTTGCAAAAGATCACCAGCGGGCAGGTGTGAACGATCGATCGGGCCGATGTTGTCGAGTCCGAGGAATCCCCCCTCGAACAGATTGGAGCCGTCCGCATCCTCCCGGTTGACCCACCAGGTGAAGTTGATCATCAATTTGTCGAGAATCCTGCTCAAGAAATCCAGGTCCCTGCCCCCGTCGATGGCGAAGACCTCGAGGGCAGCCCAGGCCTGTACCGGGGGGTTCACATCCCCGAAGTCCCATTCGTAGGCGGGAAGTGCTCCGTTCGGGTGTTGGAACCATTCCCGGCACAGCAGGATCAGCTGGTATTTGGCGAATCCCGGATCCAGATGGGCGAGCGAGATGCAGTGAAACGCGAGGTCCCACGCGGCGAACCATGGGTACTCCCACTTGTCGGGCATCGACATGATGTCGAAGGCCTTCATGTGCCGCCAACGCGCATTGCGACCCTCGGAGCGACCTTCCGGCGGTGGTGGCTGCAGAGGATCCCCGTCCAACCAGCGACTCACGTCGTAGAAGTAGAACTGCTTGCTCCACAGAAGTCCGGCGAAGGCTTGGCGCATCACCATCGCCTCGTCATCGCCGCAGGTGACACCGGCGAGCTCGTGGTAAAACTCGTCCGCTTCGGCCTTTCGGCCGGACATGACCGCGTCAAAATCCGTTCCGAGCACATCGGTCGCCGAAGTCTCCGCGGTGGTGGGGTGGAGGCGAAGCTTCAGCTTCACGGTCTCACCGGCCGCGACGGTGACGCGGTACCAAAAGGACGCCTTGGTACCCGTCTGCTCCGGATTGACCGAGCTGGCGCCATGGACCACGTGGTCGTTGATGCCGTCCTTGGGGTACTTGGCTTGAGGTGTTGCCCCGTACAGCCGCTCGACGTTCGTCTCGTTTTCGCAGAAGAGCAGTTGCGGAGGCGAACCATCGGGACCCGGGCCCGCCTTCATTTCAAGCGATCCAAGCCAGGGATGGTCGATGGAGAGATCGCTTCCATCTGCGGACATGGTCGGCTTGTCCGCGCCGGCTTGCCACGACCAGGTGTTGCGGAACCACGCCGTCGGCAGGACGTGCAGCGTCTCGGTCTTTGGTCCTGCGTTCGTGATATCGATCTCCATCAGCAGGTCCGTAGGACTGGACTTGGCGTAGAGCACATCGACCACCCAGTAGCGGTCGTCATCGAATATTCCGGTGTCGAGAAGCTCGTACTCGGGCTCGGTACGGCCGCGGGCCCCGTTTACAGCGAGTAAATCCTCATAGGGATAGGGAGCCTGTGGGTAGTGGTAGCGCCAATGGTTCCAGGCGTGACTGGGAACTGCGTCGAGATACCACCAGTACTCCTTGGCGTCCTCGCCGTGGTTTCCCTGGGAGCCATTGAGGCCGAACAGCCGCTCCTTCAAAATAGGGTCCCGACCGTTCCAAAGAGCTACCCCGAGGCAGAGGCGTTGCTCAATGTCACAGAAACCGGCCAATCCGTCCTCGCCCCAGCGGTAGGCCCGTGATCTCGCATGGTCGTGCGGAAGGTAGTTCCAGGCGTCACCATCAGCGCTGTAGTCCTCGCGGACCGTGGCCCATTGCCGTTCACTGACGTAGGGACCCCACCAGTACCAGTCACTCGCCGTACGCAAGCCGTCCTCGAGGGGTCCGAATGTTGCGATGCGTTCTCGCTCTGTGCTCATGGCAGGTCTACGGTGGGACAGTCGCTGGCTCGACCAATTCAGCCGCCAGTATACGTGCCAGGTTGCGGGTCCCAACAGGGGGGCAATCCGGTCGCCGAGCGCACGGTGCCGCCACCGAGATGCCGGTTGAATCGGGGATCCAATGTGAGTGAAACTGTGCCGTGGTCACGCCCTCCGGTCATACCCCAGAAGGTGGAGTCCTCGTTGGCACCGCCAAGGCGAGTCGCAGCATGGTCCTCTTCGAAGATCCCCAATGTCCCTACTGTCGACAGTTCGAGGAGCTGAACGGACCCGTCGTCACCGCGGCATTGGGGGCCGGGGAGCTCGCCGTCGAATATCGGATGCGGTGCTTCCTGGGGCCAGAGTCGGTGAGAGCCGACAATGCTCTCGCCCTCGCTGCCGAGGCCGGTCGCTTTGACGAACTCCGCCAGGCACTCTTTGCGGCCCAGCCCCCGGAGAGAACCGGAGGCTTCACGACCGAGGACCTCTTGGGTCTCGGCGCTCGGGTCGGAGTCACAGAATCGAACTTCGTCTCGGGTGTGCAGACGGCCCGCTACGAGAAGTGGGTGCTGAGCCGGGAGGAGGCGTACCAGGCGCAGGATCCGCAGGGAACTCCTGCGGCGTGGCTCAACGGCCGTCCGCTCAGTCCCGACGTGCTCTTCGACGCAGGAGCGTTCGAGAAAGTCTTGCGCGGCTGAGGCGAACGAACTCATCGACTCGACGAGGTGCGGACGGTCCCTCGTTCAGCGCCGGCGTCGGGCCTCAATGGCGGGAACGCCAAAGGGAAGGAACGCTACGATGGAGGCGGCCAGCGCCAAAAAGGCGCCCCACGACCAGCTCAAGCCTGCTGGCTTGAGCAAGAAGCCCAGCACCACCAGAGCCAGATTGACGCCTGTGATGAGCGCCAAGAGCTGATCTTTGGACAGACGGCCCTGTTCGGCCAGGTCGCCGACCCCGAAGGCGATGATCACGACGTAGAGCACGAGCACGATCGAGTCCAGCGCCGCGATGAACAGCCAGCCGTGGGCACTGAGCCCATCAGCGGAGAGGGGGCCGATGCTGAACCAGGGCAGCCACAACGAGACCAACAGGACCAAGGTGGCGGGGCCGACGACCCTCTCCTTGGCGCTGAGGGCGTTCAGCCGTTGGCGGGACTTGCCGACCCGCCGAGGCGTCGGGCGCGCCACCATAGGCGGCCTGATGGCGGCGCCACACTTGGGGCAGAGGGGGGTCCCCGGCGACACCTCGACCAAGCAGCGCGAGCAAGCAGGCAAATCGGCCACCTTCCTTCCCAGGGTCACGGACGCGTCGGCCCAGGCTATAGGCCCAACCGGGCCCCACCTGACCTGGTGGTCGGTAGTTCGGCCGGTGAGCCCAACCGGTCGCGGCGATCAGCTACCATGAGGCGACTTGATCTCAAACCGGTTACGATCCGGTAACAAAGGGGGGCTTTGACGATGTTCTGCAAGGGATTGCTCAGGGTACGCAAGTCCGCGCTGCCGCTGGCCATGGCGACCATGATGATCGCCGGGACGTATGTGGCAGCGTCGTCGACGACCGCGGCGGCGTCGACGGCGGCATCGAGCTCGAGCGGGGTGTGGCCCGGGGTCGGCAAAATATGCGAACCGGGACCGGGCGGTGCCTCCTCGGTCCGCGGCGTTGGCTCCAAGACCATCAACATCGCCGAGTTCAACGACGCCTCCAACACCATCATTCCCGGGCTCGAGGTCGAGTTCGTCCAGCAGGCCACCGCCTTCGCGGACTGGTGCAACGCGGCGGGGGGCATCGACGGGCGCAAGATCGTGATCGACAACCGGGACGCGGCCCTGTTCAACGCGGCGCAGCAAGCGACCGCGGCCTGCCAGAGCGACTTCATGGCAGTCGGTGGCGGCATGGCCCTCGACCAGCCGTCCGTGCCCATCCGTGAGAAGTGCGGGCTGGGTCAGATCAGCGGCTACGTCGTCTCGAACGCATCCGTTGAGGCCACCGACCAAGTCGACCCGACGGGCATCAACGTGAACTCGGTGACCTCGGGGTGGTTCGGGGCCTTGGCGAAGGCATACCCCAAGGCGGTCAAGGCCGCCGGCATGGGTGCGGAGGACACCCCCTCCATCCTCCAGTCCGAAACGAAGTACGAGTTCGCCGCCGAGGCGCAGGGCTGGAAAGTCGTGGACTTCCCTGAGCCCCCGACCACCGTGGAGAACTGGGCGCCCTACGTCGAGCAGTACCAGCAGAAGGGGGCCCAGGCCCTTTGGCCCGCCGACAGCGGCAACTTCACCCCCTTCGCCCAGGCCATGACGACGGCGGGCTACCACCCCGCCTTCATTCTGCTCGGAGTCCAGTTCGCCAACACCCAGACGCAGCAAGCCGTGGCCGCCAACCCCAGCCTGCCCCCGATCTACGTCGAGACGCAGTGGTGGCCCCTCCCGCAAGCCTCGCAGAACCCTTCGACCGAAGAGCTCGTCACCACCATGCACAAGTACGCCAAGGGTGACACCATCGACTTCGACGACGAGGAGGGGGCCGAGTCGTGGCTCCTGTGGGCGAAGTCGGCCTCGGCCTGCGGCGCCAACCTCACGGTTTCCTGCGTGCTCAACCACGCCGTCGCCAACAAGAACTGGGACGCCGGAGGCATTCAGGCCCCCGTTGCAAACTTGACGCTCTCCAACAACAACCCTCAGCCCACGCCCTGTTTCGCCATCCTCCAGTTGACGACCAAGGCGATCGTCTACGACAAGAAGCTCACGTCTCCCACGCAGTCCATCTGGAACTGCAACCCCAAGAACGTCGTCCAGCTGACTCCCGCGCAGCAGGCGGCAATAAACGCGCTGTGAGGGTGAGCGGAGTCCGTCACCTATGGGTGGCGGACTCCGCTTAGCTCTCGAGAGCCCGCGTGACGACGGTCACGTCCTCGCCGCCGAGCCCCTGATCGACGAGCTGCTCCCACTCTCGGGCGAGCGATGCCAGAACCGCAAAACGCTCCGGATCGGCCTCTTCGAGAGCCAGATGGACGTCTTTCAGCGCCAACGCCAAAGGGAATTCGGGCGAATAGTCGTTGCCGGCAATGCGCGCCATCTTTCCGGCCGTCCATGGAGAGATGAGCGGCCCACCCTCAAACGCCTCGACGACACTGCGAACGTCGAGCCCCAGTTGAAGTGCCAGGGCAAGCGAGTTGGCCACACCTTCCGCGCTGAATGCGAGCAGCGTGTTGTTGACAAGTTTCATACGCGAACCCGCCCCGATCGGACCGAGCCAGACCGTGCGTTGCCCGACAGCGTCGAAGACGGGTTGGACGATGGGCCGGGCCTGCTCGGGCCCGGAGGCGAAAATGACGAGCTTGCCTTGCTCGGCGGGGACCTTGCTGCCCGACACCGGCGCGTCGAGGAAGAGGACATCTGCGCGCTTCTTCTCCACGATCGAGCTGACGGTCGCGGTCCCTTCGACGCCGATCGTGCTCATCTGCGCCCAGACGGCACCAGGGGGTAGGGCCTCCAGCACGCCGAGATCCACGGCGATCGAGGTGACCGCCTCGGTGTCGGTGACCATGGTGATGACCACGTCGACCTCCCTCACCGCGTCGGCTGCCGACGGGGCAACCTCGGCTCCTCGATCAGCCATCGGCGTGGCCACTGCGGGCTCACGATTCCACACGACGGTGGGGATGCCATTGCGCAATGCGGAGCTCGCCATGGCCCGACCCATTGTGCCGAGTCCGAGCACGGCTAGCTTCGGGCTGGTGTCCACAATGCTGACCTCCTAGACGGGCTCTGACAACGAACGGGAGTGGGCCGACCCACGCCCCCATTTGATAGTCGGACGATATCCAGCTGAGGGCATTGCCGCTAGCGGCAACCTGCCAGGGCGGGGCACCAGCGCTTTCGCTCAGCGTCCCTCGAGCGGATTGTCCCGCAGGTGCTGGCTCAGGTCCCCGAGGAGATCCCCGATGATGTAACGATCGCGGAACCGCCAGGCGCCGTCCACCTTCTCCAACACGTCGTGGTAGCGCCCGGCGATGACGCACTGGAGGGGGAGCTGTGGCGTCGCCTGGTACACCGTGAAATAGGAGCGTGTGCGCGCCGACCTGCCGTCGGGATCGAGCTCGATGATCGTGTTGGTCATGACGTGCTTGGTCCGAAGCGTGTCGTCGTCGTAGACCTTGTCGTGGGCGGTCTTGAGGGCATGCACCTCGTCGTACCCGAAGTGTTCCTCGCCGTTGTGCACCCGGTAGCCGGAGTGACGAAAGAGTTCGGCGACGCCGGCGAAGTCGGCGGCATCCTGGAGCTCGCAATAGGAGTACAAGAGGTTGAGGATCTGGTGTTCGTCCGAAAGCACCCGGGACACCCCCTGTCTGATCGCGAGACCCGCACTACCGGCCCAACCGTAGACCCTGGCGCCCCCCACAAGCGGCTGCTACGTTAGCCAACGGCCGGCCTCGGGGGGGCATTCGGGTCCGTCGTTGCGACGTTCCTCGCCAACTCGCCTCTGACCTCTGAACACGGATGCACCCGATAGAAGGACACGGGGATGGCAGGCATCACGCTGGACGACATGGAACACCGCGCCGGCTTCATGCGGAGCAAGAAGCCGGACAAGGTCACGTTGTTACCGGACCCGCCGCGGGCAGAACGACACCTGGTGCTGATCTCGACCGACGATCATCTCGTCGAGCCACCACATATGTTCGAAGGGCGGTTGCCGCGCAAGTTCGAGGGCGTTGCCCCGCGGGTGGTCGACAATGCCGGGGGCGGGCAGGCGTGGCTTTACGACGGCAAGCTCAACCCGCAGATCGGTTTGGCCGCAGTGGCGGGACGGCCCATCGAGGAGTGCTCGTACGAGCCGGTGCGGTTCGAGGAGATGCGCCGCGGCGCGTGGGATGTCGACGCCCGGGTGCGCGACATGGACCTCGACGGGGTCTATGCCTCGGTCAATTTCCCCTCCGCGCTGGCTGGATTCTGCGGCCACCGGCTGCAACTGGGCGTGAGCGACCCTGAGTTGGCGCTCGCCGTGACCCGCGCCTTCAACGACTGGTACCTCGAGTCGTGGGTCGGGGCACATCCGACACGGTTCGTCCCCTGCCAGATCCCGTGGCTGCTCGACCCCGAGGTGGCGGCCGCCGAGGTACGGCGCAACGCCGCCCGCGGCTTCAGGGCGATCTCGTTCAGCGAGAACCCCGAGCCCCTCGGCCTTCCCTCCATTCACACCGGGTACTGGGACCCGCTTCTGGCGGCGTGTGAGGAGACCGAGACCGTCGTCTGCCTCCACGTCGGTTCGTCCGGATCGACACCCACCACCTCGAGCGACGCCCCGGGCGACTGCATCGGCGTGCTGTTCTTCGGGTTTGCGATGTTCGCCGCCGTGGACTGGTTGTATTCGAAAATCCCGGTTCGCTTCCCCAATATCAAGATCTGCCTGTCGGAGGGCGGTGTGGGTTGGGTCGCAGGCCTGCTCGACCGGCTCGACCACGTCGGTCGTTACCAGGCCATCTACGGGACATGGGAGGGGATCGATCTGACGCCCCGGGAGGTCATGCAGCGCAACTTCTGGTTCTGCTCGCTCGAGGAGGTCGCCGCCTTCGACGTCCTCGACTCCATCGGCGCCGACAACATCACGATCGAGACCGACTATCCGCATCTGGACAGCACATGGCCGAACTCCCAGGAGATCCTCTGGCGCCAGGTGGGCGGCCTCGACCCCAAAGACGCGCAGAAGATCGCCTGGCGCAACGCGGCAGAGCTGTTCCGCCACGAGGTGCCGGCGTCGGTCGTCGCCGACCCGGAGAGTTGGTGACAAATGGACGCTGAGCTCGTCATCAAGGGCGGCACCGTCGTCGATGGCACCGGGTCTGCCGCGCGGCGCGCCGATGTGGCCGTCCGCGCCGGTCGGGTGGTCGCCGTCGGCGAGGGACTCACGGGCACCGAGGTCATCGATGCGACGGGAAAGATGGTGACGCCCGGGTTCTTCGACATCCATACGCACTACGACGCGCAGGTCTTCTGGGACCCTGCCCTTACGTCCTCGTGCTGGCACGGCGTGACGTCCGTCGTGGCCGGTAACTGCGGGTTCTCCCTCGCTCCGACGCGTGAACCGCAGCGCGGGTCGATCGTGCGGACGCTCCAGGCCGTCGAGGACATGTCCGAGCGGATGCTCAACGCCGGGATCGAGTGGAGCTTCGAGACCTTCGGCGAGTACCTGTCGGCGGTCGAGCGCCGTGGCACCATCCTCAACTTCGGCTGCTACGTCGGCCACAGCCCCGTCCGGCTCTTCGTCATGGGTGATGAAGGGTACGAGCGGGAGGCGACGCCCGATGAGATCTCCGCCATGCGCAAGGTCGTCGCTGAGGCCATGCGGTCGGGTGCCATCGGCTTCGCGTCGAGTTTCTCGGCCAACCATCGCGGAGACGGCGGGCGACCGGTGCCGTCGCGCAACGGCACCAAGGACGAGTTCGTACAGTTGGCATCGGTGCTCGGCGAGCTCGGGTGCGGCGCGGTCACCTACGCCCCAGGCCAACCGGTGACGTGGCGGGACAGCTACGACATCCAGCCGGCGATCGGCCGCCCGCTGATGTGGACGCCGATGCTCACCACCTACCCGGAGGCCGACCATATCGGCGTCATGAAGGCCCACGCCGAGGGTCGTGCTGCGGGCGCAGACGTACGCCCGCAGGTGACGTGCCTGCCTCTGAAGGTCCAGCTACGGATGGACAACCCCTACTACTTCCGCACCGTTCCGATCTTCTTGGAGCTGCTCGGCCGGGACCCCTCGGAGTTTCCGGCCTTCTACGGGGACCCGGCGTGGCGGGCCGAGGCGACGCGGCAGGTGCCCGCGGTCAAGCCGCCGGTCGTCTGGCACAAGTTCTTCGTGGCAGAGACGACCGCGCACCCTGAGCTCTTGGGGCGCGACGTCGCATCCATCGCGCACGAGAGGCGCTGCACCGAGATCGACGTGTTGTGCGATCTCTCTCTCGACGACAACCTCGGGACCCGATTCCTCGTGATCCTCAGCAACGACGAGGACGGACCGGTGACCGATCTGATGACCCAGCCGGGCGTCGTGTTCGGCCAGTCCGACGCCGGCGCGCACGTCGCACAGCTCTGCGACGCCAACATGCCGACCGAGCTGCTGGCTCACTGGGTCCGCGATCGGGGAGCGTTCACACTCGAGCACGCCGTGTACAAGCTGACGGCCGAGCTCGCCGATCTGTACGGGTTGGCCGATCGCGGCCGGTTGGTCCCGGGGGCGGCCGCCGACGTGGTCGTCTTCGACCTGGCCCAGGTCGACCCGGGCCCGCTGCGCCGGGTGCGGGACCTGCCCGGCGACGAGGAACGGCTGGTCGCCGACGCCCCCCGCGGTATCGACCACGTGCTCGTCAATGGCACGGCCATCACCGCCAAGGGGGAGTCGCTGGTCGGCTCCATGCGGGAGCGGCCCGGGCAGATCCTCCGGGCGCCGGGCGCCCGTCAGTGAGGGCGGTGGTCTGCCACGGCCCGGGCGACGTGCGCGTCGAGGACATCGACGATCCCGCGCCACAGTCCGGTGAGGTGAAGGTCGAGGTGCACGCCGTGGGGGTGTGCCACACCGACCTGAACTTCACGACCGGAGCGGTCCCGGTGCCGTATCCGATCGTGCTGGGCCACGAAGCCGCCGGCGTGGTAGTCGAGACCGGTCCGGACGTGACCGGCGTCTTGGTTGGGGACCACGTGGTGTGCTCCATCATCGGCCCCTGCGAGCGATGCTTCCAGTGCCTCCGCGACGACCACGCCCTGTGCGAGAACGCCCCGTTCTTCACCGGCACCATGCTCGACGGCACGACCCGGCTCTCGCAGGCCGGGCGACCGATACACACCCTGCACTACCAGGGCTCGTACGCACAGTTCGCCATCGTCCCAGACCGGTTCGTCGTCCCGATCCGTCGCGACGCCCCGCTCGAGCTCGTCTGCGGGCTGGCCTGCGGGATCAGCACCGGCCTCGGCGCCGCTATGGTGCGCGCCGACGTCGCCGCCGGGTCGAGCGTGGTCGTCATCGGCGCCGGCGGCGTGGGATTGTCGACGATGATGGGCGCACGGGTGCGCGGGGCGACGACGGTCATCGCGGTCGACGTGCTGGCGCGCAAGCTCGACAAGGCGCTCGAGCTCGGTCTCGCCACCCACGGGGTCGATGCCTCGGCGTCGGATCCGGTGGCGGCGGTGCTCGCACTCACCGACGATCGTGGCGCGGACTACGGCTTCGACGCCGTGGGGGCCAACGGCACCCTCGAGCAGGTGGTTGCCGCCACCCGGCCGGGCGGCACCTGTGTCGTGATCGGTCGCGCCCAGGGTGTCGTCGAGGCGACCCTCAACACGACGGTGCTGCTCCGGCAACGGGTGCTCACCGGCACCTACGGCGGTTCGATCCACCCGCGGCGGCATGTCCCCGAGTTCGTCGAGTTGCAGATGGAGGGGCGCCTCGACCTCGGCGGGATCCTCGACACCCGCTACTCGATCGAGGAAGCCCCGCAGGCACTCGACGACCTGCATCACGGGCGCATCACCCGCGGGGTGATCGTGATGAAGGCCTGACATGTCCGGGTCCATAAGTTTCGACGACATCGAGGCCAGACCGGGGTTCCTGGCCACGGGGGCCAAGCCCGAGACGATCGATTGGCTGCCGGAACCGGCCCGGCAGCCCCGGCATGTGACATTGATCTCGGTCGACGACCACCTGGTCGAACCACCAACCATGTTCGAGGGACGAGTGCCGAAGCGTTTCGCCGACCGGGCGCCGCGGGTGGTGGTCGACGAGGGGGGACGGTCGGAGTACTGGCTCTACGACGGGCAGAAGCACTACAAGGTCGGGCTCAACGCCGTGGTGGGCAAGCCGCTGCACCAGCGCACCTTCGATCCGGCCCGCTTCGACGAGATGCGCCGCGGTGCCTACGACATCCACGCCCGGGTGCACGACATGGACCTCAACGGCGTCTACGCCTCCATCTGCTTCCCGTCGTCATTGGCCGGCTTTGCCGGTCAGCGCTACCAACTAGGGGTGAGCGACCGGGAGTTGGCCCGGGCTGTGGTACGGGCGGCCAACGAATGGCACCGCGACGAGTGGGCCGCCGCCTACCCCGGCCGGATCATCCCGCTCCAGCTCCCCTGGCTGCTAAGTCCGGTCGAGGGTGCCGCCGAAATACGGGCCAACGCCGAGCGGGGATTCACCGCGGTGTCCTTCCCGGAGCTTCCCGAGCGGCTCGGGCTCCCGTCACTGCACACCGGTCACTGGGACCCGTTCATGGCCGCGTGCGAGGAGACCGGCACCGTGCTGTGCCTGCACGCGGGCTCGTCGTCGTCGGCGCCGGCGACCTCGACCGGTGCACCCTCGGACACCATCGGCGTGCTGTTCTTCGGGTGGGCCATGTTCGCGGCGATCGACTGGCTGTACTCGAAGATCCCCGTGCGGTTCCCCGACATCAAGATCTGCCTGTCCGAGGGCGGGATCGGATGGGTCGCCGGGCTGCTCGACCGTCTCGACCACGTCAGCCGGTACCAAGGGATCTTCGGCACCTGGGACGGCGTTCCCCTGTCGCCCCGGGAAGTCATGCAACGCAACTTCTGGTTCTGCACGATCGACGACCACGCCGGGCTCGAGCAGCGCCACCACATCGGCACCGACCACATCATGGTGGAGTCCGACTACCCGCATCAGGACGGTACCTGGCCCGACACCCAGGCCATCGTGTGGTCCCAGATCGGCGGGTTCCCGCCTGAGGAGATCGAGCGCATCGCCTGGCGCAACGCCGCAGAACTGTTCCGCCATCCCGTGCCACCGGCCCTGCAATCCGATCCGGACGCGGTCTGAAGGGCCGGCGTGAGCGGGGGGTCGATGTACGAACGGGAGAGTCTCTACATCGGGGGGCGGTGGGTCGCTCCGGTCGAAGGCGGCGTGATCGACGTGATCTCCCCCTCCACCGAGCAGGTGATCGGGCGCGCGCCTGCGGCGTCGGTCGCCGACATCGATAGTGCGGTCGCCGCGGCGCGGGAGGCCTTCGACGCGGGACCGTGGCCCCGGACCTCCCCCGAGGCCCGTGCCGACGCGCTGGCATCCATGGCGGCCTACCTGACCGAACGGGCGCGGCCCCTCGCGGAGTTGAACGTCGACGAGGCAGGCGTTCCGATTACCTTCGCGCACGCCCGAGAGCTCGGTCCGGTGGCCGTGTTCAACTACTTCGTCGACCTCACCCGTCGTTTCCCGTTTCGGGAGATCCGCCACGGCGCCATGGCACCCGCCCTCGTCGTCCGGGAACCGGCGGGGGTGGTGGCCGCGGTAGTCCCGTTCAACGGTCCGATCATGTCGGCGGCGGCCAAGATCGCCCCCGCCCTGGCCGCCGGCTGCCCGATCGTGTTCAAGCCGGCACCCGAGACCCCGCTGGACGCGTTCGTGCTGGCCGAAGCGGCCGAGGCCGCCGGCGTGCCACCAGGAGTGGTGAACGTGCTGCCCGGAGATGCGACCGTCGGGGCGGCGCTCGTCACCCACCCGGGCGTCGACCGGGTGGTGTTCACCGGCAGCACCTTGGCCGGGCGGGCGATCTCGGAGGCCTGCGCCGGGAGCTTCAAGCGGCTCACGCTCGAACTGGGGGGCAAGGCGGCGGCCGTGCTGCTGGACGACGCACCACTCGAGGCGTCGATCGCGTCGATCCTGCCGATGAGCTACTTCAACAGCGGACAGGCCTGCATCGCGCTCACTCGCATCCTGGCGCCCCGAGCTCGCTACGACGAGGTCGTCGACGCCGCCGTCGAGGCAACGCGGGCGATGGCCGTCGGGGACCCGCGGGATCCGGGGACGGTGCTCGGCCCGGTCATCTCGGCGCGCCACCGGGCGCGGATCGAAGGCATGATCGGGCAGGCCCAGCGTGACGGCAGCCGGATCGCGTTCGGGGGCGGGCGGCCGCCCCGTCTCGAGCGAGGGTGGTACGTGGAGCCCACGGTGTTCCGTGATGTCGGCAACGACAGCTACATCGCGCAGAACGAGGTGTTCGGGCCGGTGTTGGCCATCATCGCGCACGACGGTGACGATGACGCCGTCGCTCTCTCCAACGCCACGCCGTACGGCCTCTCGGGCGCCGTGTTCACGCCCGATCTCGACCGGGCGGTAGCGTTCGCGGAGCGGGTCAAGGTGGGCACCTTCGGCGTCAACGGGTACATGCTCGACTTCTCCTTACCGTTCGGCGGGCGCAAGCAGTCAGGCATCGGGCGGGAGTTCGGCATCGAGGGTCTGGCCGAGCACACCGAAATCAAGGCGATCGCCCTGCCCCCCGGCACCGAGAGGGCGGGCTGACGCGATGCTCGGCCACTCCGCCCCCATGACCTTCGTCGTGTGGTCGACGCCGCATGCCGACGTGACCGACGATTTCGAGCGCTGGTACAACGAGGTGCACCTGCCTGACGCGATTGAGAACGGCTCGTTCGTGGCGATGCACCGCTACGAAGCGGTGGGACCCGGCTATCGGGCGGCACCGTACCTGTCCATCGCGGAGGCGGACTACGGCAGCGAGGCCGAGGCGTGGGCCGCCGTCCGTCCCCGCGCCCAGGCGCTTCGTGACGCCGGCCGGATCGACGACCTCTACCGGGTCGACTTCGCCACCATGCTTTTGAGGGTCGCCGCCGACGTGTCGGACCATCCGGTGGCGACGCTCACCACCGTCCAGAACGACTGGCGCCATCCCCATGGCGATGCGAGGGCGTGGCTGGGGTCGGTGCCCGTGCCGGCCGCCGCGCCCCGCTCGGTGCAGCTCCTGACCACGGACCCTGATGGTGAGCGAGGACCGGGCCGGCACCTCGCCCTGTTCGAGAGCGCCACCGACATCGACGCCACGGTGGCGGCATGGTCGGGTGCAGGCACACCCGGTTCGTCACCGCTGCCGCCCTACACGACGATTTTCGGCGTCGAGGGCTCGACTCAACCGGTCGAGGTTCCAGCGGCGGACGCCTGGGTGGCACACTGGCGGCACCTCCTTACCGTCGGTCGCTGATCCGGCGAAGAGGCACACCAAATGGGGCGGTCAGGTGTGACGCTTACTCGCTGCCTGCGGGGTGTTCGGGAGCGATGAGGATCGGGCGTCGGGTTTGCGACGCCAGGGAGTGCGAGACGCTGCCGAGCAACGTGCTCCGTAGAGCGCCGCGACCCCGTTGGCCGCAGACGATCAACCGTGCCGAGAGGTCGTCCGCGGCTTCCAAAATGGCCCTGGGAATCCCCTCGAAGGACTCTTTGACCAACGGGGAGGCTGTATACCCATGCTCGCTCGCCCGGCGGGCTCCCTCTTCGGCCACTGACCTGGCATACGACTCTTCCTCGGTGTCCAAGTCTGCACCGCCCGCGGTAATGCCCGCCGCGAAGGCGCCGGCGATAGCCAAGCGCGTTGCGACGGTTTCCCAAACCGTCAGCACAACCGCGTCCACCGGTCGGGTGATCAGCTCCCCGGCGGCTTTCAAGGCTTCTCGGGCTCCGTCAGACCCGTCGAAGCAGAACAGTACGGGACCATTTTGGCTTCCTCCCGTCATGACGCTTTCCCCTTTCTCGTTGGGCGGTGGTGTTCAATGTGCCCTCTGAGTTCGCCTACTCGCCGATTCCATAAAGAAAATCGTCCAGCGTTTTCCAGCCGTCCTCGGTAATCCGCCCCCCGCCCGGGTGCCAGGCCAGCGCCACGGCCACCGCGTCCGGGTCACGGCCTACCACTGCCTTCCACTCCTCGTGATCACGCCGGCTGACGAGGAGTTTCCGAGAGTCCAACTCATTTGCGATCCGCTCCAGTTCATCGGCTGAATCGACTTCCAGTACCAAGGCTCGAATACCGACGTGGCGAGCCCCTGCTGTCAGACCACTCCCGAACGCTCGCAACACAATGACCTGAGGCTCGTCGCTTCCCGGAGCGCTCACCGCAGCCAATTGCTCCTTTTGCGACAGCAGCGTGAAATCAAGTACCTCGCGATAGAAGTCAATCGATCGTTCGAGGTCAACCACGTTCACCACGACACCCTGAAATTTCACCCTCTGCTCCAAATCTCCAGGAAAGCGGAGGCACCGTGCGAAGCCCCCGTACGTCCACGTGCACCATCAATCCAGAGTTGCCCGGATCTGCCGGTGCACGATTCAACCGTATCGAAGGGACGTACGTCAACGCCGTTGGTTCCCGAGCCACGGCCCGGTCCCGCCGCCGCCTCATTCTTCGTCGATCTTCACCTTGGAATAGTCGAAAAATGATTTCTGCTTTATGAGATCCGCCACCGCGCCGGGGACCATCGACTCCCAGGTCTCATCACCGCTTGCAATCCGTTTGAGCACGTCCCGGCTGAAGATACTCAGGTACTCAGCGCGGTAGTTGTCCAAGGGAACGAAACTGCCGCGCATGGCCAAATAGTCGTACAGCGGCCGCAAAGATGGTTCCACTTCGAGATTGTCCACGGTCTTGAGTTCGGCTTCTCCGCTCCGCTGCAACGGGTACACGTAGATGCGCAGATCGTTCTTGAACAGCCGGCCGAAGCTTTCGAGGATTCCACCCGGAAGTTGTGTATAGAACTTCTCGTCGAACAGCTCCATGAGGCTCGGGACCCCCATCACAATCCCAATTCGCTCCGTCGTGCGGGACGCTATATAGGCGGCCAGGCGGTAGTACTCGAAATAATCAGAGATCAGCACCGTCATACCACAGGCAGCCAGAAGATCGGCCCGGGCCAGGAAGTCGCGACGGTCCACGTCGGACCCTCCAGCCAGAAGATTGCGCATGGTGAGTTCGGCCAGGGGAAGGATGGACTGTCCCGCCACCGCCGGATCGGCTTCGAACTTGGCCAGTGCGGTCTCGAGCATGTCGATGTTGACCAGCGTCGTCGGTCGGAAGCTGCCCCGTTCGACCAGGACGGCCTTCTTGCGCAGCGCCTCACTCGGCTGCAGGACGGCGCGATCCGCACCGAACATGGCAACGCCACTCAGCCCGAGCTGCACCAACTTCAGCGCCATGAGCCGGTTGTCGACGCGGCGAAATTCGATGCCGCGAAATTCGATCATGTCAATTTCGATCCGGCCGGTGGTGAGGCGGTCCAGCAGGCTCTCGACCAGGGCTTCGGGTTCATGATGAAGGAAGAAGGCGCCATGAAGCAAGTTGATGCCGACAATGCCGATCGCCTCTTGTTGCAGCGAGGCCTCGACGTCGAGCATCCGAACATGCAGGATGATCTGACTGGGCTCGTCCCTGGGGTGGGCCTGGAACTTGAGGCCCATCCACCCGTGGCACTCGTTGTTCCCCTTGAAACTGCGAGCGACGACCGTATTGGCAAAAGCGAAGAAGGAAGTCGTGTCGCCGCGCTTGTCGCTCAGCCGTTCCAGGTTCAATTGGTGTTCGTGGTCGAGCATCGCCTGCAGGCGACCCGCCGAGACGTATCGATCGACTTCACCGTAAATGGCGTCACTGACCGCCATGTCGTAGGCGGATATGGACTTGGCTATCGTTCCCGCGGCGCCGCCGACGCGAAAGAACCACCGGGCCACCTCCTGTCCCGCCCCGATCTCGGCAACCGTGCCGTACCACCTCGGATCCAGATTGATCCGGAGCGCCTTTTGATGGGTATCCTCGCTTACGTGTAGCGACGAGTCGAGCATGTCATTGCGCAGCGCCAGTTGCGACCATACGAACCAGGCTACAGAGGCGAAGATTTCCGGAACGTTTACATCGGATGAACGGCAGATTTCCCCGCGCTGCTCGAACGGTTCGGGCTGCATAGAGCCCGAGCGGCGGCGAGGTCACAGATCCAGCACTATGTCGTCACGGGGCTGTGAGCAGCAGATGAGGACGCTTCCGACAGCAGGAGGCTCGACCGGGTCGGGGCTGTAATCGACATCCCCGGCGATGAGCGTTGTCTCGCAGGTATGGCAGACGCCGGTGCGGCATGACCAGCGGACGGGTACATCGCAGGACTCGGCGAGTTCGAGCAGGCTGGCGTACTCGCTGCTCCATGGGATCGTGAGGTCGCTGCGAGCGAACGCAATCGCCGGCCCGTTTCCGGGCGGGCCCGCGGGCGGATGGGGCGCCCGCGCCGGCGTCGCGGCGATCCCCGGCGTCACGCCCGCTGCCGCCCCGAAGACCTCGGTGTGGACGCGGGAGGCGTCGAACCCCAAGGCGGCCAGACCCGCGCTGATGTCGTCCATGAAGGCGGTGGGTCCACACATGTACACCTCGGCCGCGGAGGGTGGGTTCAGTTCGGCGAGCAGTGATGCAGTCAAACGTCCCGCACTGTCGAAGTCGCGGCCGACGACGTCAGCCGGGTCGGGGCGGCTGTAGCACACGTGGGCCCGTGCGTTCGGAAGCGTGGCGACGAGAGCGCGGGCCTCGGCGGCGAACGGGTGCTCACCACCGTTGCGCGCCCCGTAGAGACACCAGACTTCGCGAGCGGAGTGCTCCTGCTCCAGCGCCGCCAGCATGGCGAGAACCGGGGTGGCACCGATCCCGGCGCTGATCAGCAGCACGGGCGCCTGCGTCTGATCAAGGATGAACGTGCCCCGCGGTGCTGCAATGTCGAGTTGGTCGCCGACGGCGACACGAGTGTGCAGAAAGCCGCTCACGGCGCCGCCGGGTTCGCGCTTGACGGTGATCCGGTAGTAGCCCGCCCCGGGTGGCCCGGAGAGCGAGTAGTTGCGCAACAGCGCCCGCTGCGCCTTGTCGGGCTGGACTCGTACAGTCAGGTACTGACCCGGGCGGGCCGCCGGGAGCGGAGTGCCCGTGGGATCCTCGAGGCGTAGGGAGATCGCCGAGTCGCTTTCGTGCGTGATGGCGGTGACGGTCGATTGACGAAAGCCGGACCAGGCGGGAGGCGGGCTCGTCACCGCGAGACCTGCGTTGCCACTGCCGGGCTCCTCGTTCAGCAGCGCGCGAAACGACCCCTGCCAGCCGGGGCTGAGGGCGGGAATCCGGAGCGCCCGGAGCAACTCTTGACGCGTATGCCCGGGCAGGTAGAGCAGCCCGTCGACGTCGGCGACGGTCATCTGCTCGGGTCCCGACGAGAGCTTGACGATGTTGTCTCCCGCCGCTACGTCGCCCTCCTCGATCACCCGCAGGTAGAAGCCGGGGCGGTGGCGGGAGACGAGCAACGCCGGAATCTGCGGATCGTTCATGCGGATCCCGACGCGATAGCAGGTGACGCGAGGTTGCGTCACCTCGAAGGTGGCGCTGCCGATCCGGTAGCGATCGCCAATGCACACCTCATCGTCCGCCAGCCCCTCCACCGTGAAGTTCTCGCCGAACTGTCCGTAGACGAAGTCGTGTCGTCCAAGCTCGCGCTCCCAGTACCGGTACGAGTCCATCTGGTAGACGAACACGGCACGCTGCTCGCCGCCGTGACCGGTCAGATCGCCTTGACCATCGCCGTCGACGTTGAGCCGGCGGACGCGGCGCGGACCGGTCACGGGGTCCTTGAACACCCCGGTGAAGACGGTCCTCCCCTGCCAGGACACATTCTTCGGCCTACCCACGTTGACCGACAACAACGTCCCCGCAGGCTGCTCGGTGGGCTGCGTTGACGCAACACCGCTGGGCTGAGGCTGGGGTGCGGTCATTTGGGCCCTGGCTTCAGTGGTCATCGTTCCTCGGTCAGTGGCCAGCGATCTGGCCCCCGTCGATGTGCAGGATCTCGCCGGTGATGAACGGCGACGACTCCAAGAAGAGGATTCCTTCGACGATGTCGCTGACCTGGCCCACGTGTCCAACTGGCGGGAGCTGCGCGCCGAGCCCGGCGTAACTCTCTGCCGGATGCACTGGCGTCTGGATGATGCCCGGCGAGACCGCGTTCACCCGGATGCCGCGGGAGGCGTACTCAATGGCCAGTGACTTGGTGGCGGAGGCCAGGCCGCCTTTGGTGAGCGAAGTCAAGACAGAGGGCGTGCTCGAGTTGGCGTAGTCGGCCAGGGTGGTGCTGATGTTGACGATGTGGCCGCTTCCCCGCTTGAGCATTTCGACAATGGCGCGCTGGGTCAGCGTGAAGAATCCGGTGAGGTTGACACCGACCACAGTTGCGTAGTCATCAGCGGTGTAGTCGGTGAACGGCTTGGAGATGTAGACCCCGGCATTGTTGACAAGGGTGTCGATGCGGCCGAAGCGCCCGAGTGCCCCACTGATGACCCGGTCGGTGGTGGCGGTTTCGGTGATGTCCCCGTCAACGGTGAGCACAGCCGGGTCCTCACTGGGCTCGATCGTCCGGGACGTGGCCACGACCGCCCAGTTCCGCCGCCGGTACTCAGCCACGAGGCCGGCGCCGATGCCCTGAGAACCTCCCGTGATGATGACGACGTTGCGATCTTCTTTGCTCATGACCTCTCCCTCCTCAGCCGCTGGTCAGCGCCGGGTCACTGGGGTGCGGGGTGAGCGGCGTGGTCTCCACGCTCATCTGGGGGGACAGCGGCAGCGACTCGAGGATCGCGTGCATCCCGGCCGAGTCGGGAGCCCGCCACAGGCCCAGCGTGCGGCCCTCCCCGGGCAGCGTCCAGAGCCGTTCCAGGTAGCCCTGCCCGGCGGGCTCCCCCGCCCGACCCGCTTCGCCCCGAGTAAGGGCGTCGACGCTCTCGGGGGTGGCGTCCGCCGGAACGGCCAGGGTGAACGTGGTCAGAAACTCTGCGCTCCCGGGTTGGGGCGGAGGCGTCGGGGGCTTTTCGGTACGTCGGGCCGGATCATTCGGGTGAGGCGAGAGCGGCGTGACATCATCGGTGCGCCACACCCGCAGCGGCATCGAGCCGAGAACCTCCTCGAGTTCGGTGCCGTCGGCGGCCGCGAAAAGGCCGAGGGAACGCCATTCGCCCGGTTGCAGCGGTGGGCGCCACAAGCGCAGGAGGTGACCCTGCGTGGCCAGCTGGCTCGAGCGAGCCGCCTCGCGGGTGCGGACATCCTGGACGGCTCCTTCTAATGTTCCATCCGGCACGTGGGTGGACATTGTCACGAGAAACTCCATCGCGAGCGCCTCCTAGGCCGAAGTCGGGGAAGTGACCGGTGGCAGCCAGGGGAATCCCTCCATCATGCTCCAGGGACGAGTTGCTCACCACCGTCGACGTCGGTTTGGCGGGCAGGTCGGGATGAGGTTCGTTCGGCGGTATCCCTGTTACCGTCACCACTCCCCTCGATTGTGGGCGCCTGATTGCCTCATGGCGATTTCCCCCCGGCGGGCTGGCGCGCCGCCTTGACCTGCGTGTGGAGCGCCTTGAGGGCGGCCACAAAAATCTCCGAGAAGGTGGGGAAGGGCTGGATGGTGTCCCGCAGCACCTCGAGTGGCACCTTGGCCCGAATGGCCAGCGTGGCTTGTTGCAGCCACTCGCCGGCCTCGGGTCCCAGGGCGTAGGCGCCTGTCAACCGGTCGCCGTCGCTGAGAAGGGTGAGAAAACCCTTTGATTGCGCGTAGGCGTGGGTGTACGTCGCGGTCTTGGCCACCTCGGAGAGGGGTGTGGTGGCGCTGAAGGTGGCTTCTGTGGCGCCCACCGACGCCGCTTGGGGGTCCGTGTACACGACGGAGGGAATGGCCTCGTAGTTGACCTCACGGGGTTCACCGAGAATGTTGGCGGCGACGACCTCGCCCTGGTACTTCCCCACGTGGGTCAACAGCCGCACACCGGTGACGTCGCCGATGGCCCACAGGCCTTCGCCGACGCGCAGATGGGTGTCGGTCGGGATGCCGTGCCTGTCCGCGTGGACACCGACCGTGTCGAGGCCGATCCCGTCCACGCGGGGGCGGCGGCCCGTGGCGACGAGCAGGTGGTCGCCGCGCACCTCGCGGCCGTCATTCAGTGCGAGCACGTAGTCCTCGCCGTCACGTCGGGCCGCCGTCGCCTGGACGCCCAGCATCAGCTCGACTCCGTCGCCGCGCAGCACCTCGCCCAGCGCCTCGCCCAGCGGCGCCGGCTCATGGTCGAGGAGCCGTTCCGCCGCTTCGACCACGACCACCTCGCCACCCAGACGGCGCACGGCCTGGGCCATTTCGGCCCCGACCGGCCCACCACCGAGGATCACCAGGCGCCGGGGCACGGCCGTCATGCCGGTCACCTCACGGTTGGTCCAGACTCCCTCCAACGCGGCCAGGCCCGAGACCGGCGGGATTACCGGGTCAGAGCCGGTCGCCACGACGATGTGTCGCGCCGTGTGGGGCACACCGTCCACTTCGACCACGCCCTCCCCGGCCAGCCGACCGGTGCCGCGCAACAGGTCGATACTCCGGTCCGCCAGCCAGCGCTCCTGGCCGGCATCGGAGTAGTTCGAGACCATGAAATCGCGATATGCCAGGGCCGCCTGGACATCGACTTGGGCGCTGGCCGCCGCTTCGCGTGCCTCTTGAACCGCCTCCCCGGGGCGCAGCAGCGTCTTGGAGGGGATGCACGCGTAGTAGGAGCACTCTCCGCCGATCAGCTGGCGTTCGACGACGGCGACGCGCAGCCCACCGTCGGCCAACTCGCCCGCGCAGTGCTCGCCCGGCGAGCCGGCACCCATGATGATGACGTCATAGTTGCTCATGCGCGTGCCCCGTACCAATCCTCGGCCCGGCGCGCGGCGGCGAGATCGGTGGCTGAAGCGTAGCTGGCTGGCATCAAGGAACCTCCTGCTCGTGAAGCGTGGCTGACCCGGCGAGTGTCAGCTCTCCGTTTGGTCAGCGCCCCGGAAGGCGCGTCGTCACCTCTTGAAGAAACCAGCCATTACCGTCGGGATCGCTGAACGAAACAAACGATCCATAGCTCTTGTGGTCTGGGGCCGCGCCCGGAGTCCGTGCCTCGCTACCAGCGTGGTGGAACACCCCGCCGGCGTCATGGAACACCTCGCTCACCTCGACCCCCCGGTCGACCAGTTCCGCCCGGGCCGCCTCGATGTCGGTGACGGTGAGTTGCAGACCCTGAGCCGAGCCCGGCGGGGCCGAGGTGATCTCGCTGCCGAAGATGATCGAGCACGCCGAGCCCGGCGGCGTGAACTGCACGACCCGGAAGCCACCTTCACCGGGGAAATCGGCGTCCAGGCGCCACTCCAGTGACGCATAGAAGGCCTTGGCCCGGTCCACATCGGAGACCGGCACCACCACCACTTCGAGCTTCATGTCCACGACCACAACTCCTCTCCGTCGGGACCAGAGCCACTGCTCCGACCACGGAGCCGACTCCGCAACAGATTCGCGCCGCTTGTCGTCGAAGTCCAGGCCCCAGTATCTGAGCAGGCGGCGGCTCAGGGCCCCTCAGGCCGAGGAACTGTCCGCCGGATCCGCCGGGCCCGACGCGGCGTTCCCGTTCGCCGCAGGTGGATCCTGTGGCTGTTCGGTCTGAGAGATGGCCCAGGCCGCGTTGACGAGCCCGATATGGCTGAAGGCTTGGGGAAAGTTGCCCAAGAGCTCCCCGCTGACAGCACCGGCCTCCTCGGCGAGCAGGCCGACGTCGTTGACGAAGGCCACGGCCCGTTCGAAGACGGCGCGGGCCCGAGCCGTCTGTCCAGCCTGGGCCAGGGCTTGGGCCAGCCAGAAGGTGCACATGAGGAACGTGCCTTCTTCGCCCTCGAGCCCGTCGTGGGACCGGTAGCGGTACACAAGTCCCCGCGCATCGGTGAGGCGCTCTTCGGTCGCGTCGATCGTGGCCAGCACCTTGGGCTCGTCGGCGGGCAGGAACCCGACGAGGGACAGCATCAAGTTGGAAGCGTCAAGGTCGTCCGAGCCGAAGGACTGGGTGAAGGCGTTGGCCCGGTCGCTCCAGCCCTTGGTCAGGATCGCCTCACGGATTTGGGCCTGGGTCTGCTTCCATCCCTCGACCTGGTCGGAGGCGTGCAGAGGGTCCGCTAAGGCCACCGCCCGGTCGAGGGCGACCCAGCAAATCAGTTTGGAGTACAAGAAGTCGCGGGGCTCCCCCCGGACTTCCCAGAGCCCTTGGTCCTTTTCCTGCCAGCGCCGACCGGCGGTCTCGGCCAGTTGGACGAAGAACCGTTTCGTGACCGGTGCCAGATCGGGAGGCGCACCCCATTTGTCGGGGGAAGCCGTTGGCCCGACTCGGGAGGTGTTGTCGAAGACGTGGTCCGAGAGGCGGTTCACGGCGCTGAGCAATTCGCCGTAGACATCAAGCTGGCGCTGGTTCCAGGCTCCGTTGCCGACCCGGACGGGGGTAGAGTGCCGCCAGCCCTCCAGGTGCGGCAGCTCCCGCTCGCTCAAGTCCCGTTCGCCGCCGATGCCGAACATGATCTGGAGGTCGCCTCCCCCGTCGAGCGAGCCCGCCGCGGAAGTGGTCACATAGTCGAAGAACTCATTGGCTTCGTCGGGGCAGGCCGCCACCCACAAGGCCTCGATCGTGAAGGAAGCGTCCCGGACCCAGGCGTAGCGGTAGTCCCAGTTTCGGGTGCCCCCCTCCACCTCAGGCAGCGACGTGGTGGCCGCCGCGCAGATCGCTCCGGTGGGGGCAAAGGAGAGTGACTGGAGCACCCGCCCGCTGTGGTGCACCAAGTCTCGCCAGGGACCGACGTAGGCCTGGTGGAGCTCTGACCACGACTCCCACGCCGACACGGTGTCGCTCAACCGGGCGCCTATCTCGGATTGGCTCCAGACCTTGGCCGTACCCGTCTCGGCCCGTTGCCTGTGATGCAGGGCGAAGCCAGCGGTCTCGCCGCGACGGAGCTGGAGCTTGCCCGAGACCCCCGACCGGTCGACGGTCAGCGCGATGGGAGACGAGAGGACGAGCACGTCGGCGCCTCCGAAGGCGGTCACTCCCCCGTCGACGGCATCGAACAGGGGATGGACCAGCCCGTACTCGGGACGCGGGACGTACTCCAGCGACACCTCGACCTCTCCGTCAAGACACGTCGCACTCCTCAAGAGAAGATGCGGCGCACCTTGGCCGAGAGCATGCCCCCGGTTGCCGTCCCCCATGGCCAGGGCATCGGTGATCGCCACCGTACCCGTCGGCGTGGCGAAGGTGGTCTCCAACACCATGGTGCGGTCCAGGTAGCGTCGAGTCACTTGGGTGGCGCTCGTGGCCCGGATCGACCAGTGGCCGGCTTCGTCATCGAGAAGGCGACCGAAGATCGACGGACTGTCGAAGCGTGGGAAGCACAACCAGTCGATCGACCCGTCCCGGCCGACCAGCGCAGAGCTGTGCCGATCCGAAAGGAGCGCATAGTCGGCTATCGGTGTCGTGCTCACTGGAAGCTCCTTCGCCCCGTCGGTCGCGGGATCGTATCCCGCAGCTCCGGAGAAGCGTCGGGTCCCCGCATTGTGGTCGGAGATCCGAGCTCTCAGCCGGGGGCGTACGTCATCAGGGTCATGGTGCCCTCGGGCATCAAGCTGATGGCGCACCGGCATCCCGAGGACCGCGTGTACACGGTGATCTCCGGTGTCTTCTACATTCGGTCTTGCGACTCGACCCGATCGACGACCCGCGGAACAGCTGAGGATGTCATCGGGCATTGACGCGATGCGGGGAATGAAGGGGGTGACGTGGCGGTCGTGAAAGATTAAATTGTGAAGAGGTGCTCGGCGGTCGCCCGGGCCGGACAGGGCTCGCCTCCACGCCGAAGGGTGCGCGCGTCAGACGACGAAAGGGGCGGTGATCCATGCGATCCGACATCAGACCCGGTGGCACCTTCCCCGATTACGCCTTGCCGGATCACACCAACACGGTGCGAAAGCTGAGCGAGCTCCAGGGCGACGACGCGCTGGTCCTCACATTGGCCAGGGGCCATTACTGTCCGAAGGAGCACCAGCAGCACCTGGAGCTCGCGGCGAACTATCCAAAGGTCGCCGTCGCCTATACCCAGATCGTCACGATCTCGACCGACGACCACCATTTGACACAAGAGTTCCGCGCCTCGGTCGGCGCCCAATGGACCTTCCTCTCCGATCCCGGTCGGACGATTCAAAAGGACCTCGACATCCAGGAGTACACCGACCCCGAGCACGACCCGATGATCCCCCACACGCTGGTGCTCAAGCCGGGACTGGTCGTTCATCGTATCTACAACGGGTACTGGTTCTGGGGACGCCCCTCGTTCTACGACCTGTGGGGGGACTTGCGCGCCGCGTCGAGCGAGATCCACCCCGACTGGGACCTGAGCACGCCCGGGCTGCGCGAGGCCTGGAATGCAGGCGATTTCTCGAGCTTTCACGGATGGAGCAAGCAGGCTCCCCAGTCGACGTCGACCTCGACCTCGACGTAGCTGAATGGGGATCTGCCTGCGCGAGCCAGACGGGTCGAGGTCGAGACAGGGAGATGTCATGAGCCCGAAAAGCGAGAAGCGGGTCGCAATCGAGGAACACTGGGACGCATCTGAACGCGGCGACTCTGAAGTCGAGCACACGATCTACAGTGCGGACGCGATCCTCGACTATCCGCAGTCGGGCGAACGATACCGGGGTCGCGACAAAATTGCGGCGCAACGCGGCGCACAAGGGACCACCCGACACTTCACCGTTCTGCGGATCACCGGCCGCGGGGATCTGTGGGTGAGCGAGTGCGTCATCACGTACGACGGGGTGCCCAGCTACTCCGTGAGCATCATGGAATTCGCCAACGGGCACGTGGTGCACGAGACCCAGTACTTCGCCGACCCCTTCGGCGCCCCTGAATGGCGGACGAAACTGGCCGAGCCCATGCCGGGCCGGAGCATCGCCAGGGCCTGAGGCGGACCGGGAGAATCCCGGACTGTCGGCGCGGGGCGACTATCGCTCGTTTTCCCAGTTCACGGCCAGAATTTTTGGAGGGCAAGACGGGATGCGACCCGGAGACCTTCACCGCACCAAGGTGCGAGTCGGCGCGCCTTCGCTCTTGGTCCGGATTGACTCCCCCGACGATTGTCCTGATAATGAGGGTGTGCCGGGGGCCCAGAGTGTTCTACCGACAGAGATCGAGCGTCAAGGTGGCTTGGCGGTCTGGGCGCCGTCCATCGTTCCGCCGATCGGCACCGAGTTGAGCGACGAGCAGAAACTGGCCTGCACATTCCGCATCCTCGCTCACGAGGGATTCTCCGAGCACATCGCTGGGCACATCACCTGGCAACGTGACGGCCAGGACACTCTGCTGGTCAATCCGTGGGGTCTGTGGTGGAACGAGATCGCGGCCTCCGACCTGTGCACCGTGGACATGGACGCCAACGTGGTGGCGGGGAAGTGGGACGTGACGCCCGCCATTCACATCCATACCGAGTTGCACCGCCGGCGCCGTGACGCCCGGGTGGTGATCCACAACCATCCCTACTCGGTCTGCGTCATGGCGTCCCTCGGACGCCTCCCGGAGCTCTTGCATCAGACCGGCACCATGTACGACGAGGACATGGTGCTCATCAGCGAATACGGAGGCGAGATCGACTCCGGGGCACTGGGCGCCGAGTTGGCGGACCGGATCGGTCCGGCCAACGTGATCATCCTCGGGAATCACGGCGCCATCGTGACCGGATCGACCATTGAAGAGGCCGCCTTTCGGGCCGCCGCCTTGGATCGCGCCTGCCGCCTGGCTTACGACGTGCTCCTGACGGGACTGACACCCTTGTCGATCCCCCGCCACGTGATCCCCGGCATCAAGGCCTCCCTGATCGAACGCGGCTCGGCCGTGTACTTCGCCGGGGCCGTTCGCCAGCTGCTGCGCCGCGAGCCCGAGGTGCTGCTGTGATCTCACTCGACGATCTGACGTCGAATCGCAACTTCACCAAAGGGGGTCGCGAGGGTGAACGTACGGTCACCTTCCTGCCCGACCCCCCGGCAGCGGAACGGAAATACACAGTCATCTCTGCCGATGACCACATTGTCGAGCCCCCGCATGTCTTCGAGAAGCGGGTGCCCAAGAGGTTTGCCGATCGCGCCCCGCGGGTCGTCGAGAAGGAGGACGGCAGCCAGACGTGGCTCTACGACGGTACCGAGCTCCCCAACGTCGGGTTCAACGCGGTGGTCGGTCGCCCGGTCGAGGAGTGGCGGATGGAGCCGGCGCGCTTCGACGAAATGCGGCGGGGCGCCTGGGATATCGACGAGCGGATCCATGACATGGATCTCAACGGGATCTATGCCTCGGTGAACTTCCCTTCGTTTCTCCCGGGATTCGCCGGGCAGCGCCTCCAGCAAGTGACCAAGGATCCGGAACTGGCCATGGCTTCGGTGCAGGCATGGAACCAGTGGCACCTCGAAGAGTGGGCCGGCACCCACCCCGGACGCATCATCCCCTGCCAGATCCCGTGGTTATTGGACCCCGAGGTGGGTGCGGCAATGATCCGCTCGAACGCGGAACTCGGGTTCCGGGCCGTCTCGTTCAGCGAGGACCCCAGCCGACTCGGCTTGCCGTCCATCCACTCCGGACATTGGGAACCGTTCATCCGTGCCTGCGCCGAGACGGACACGGTGATCAACCTCCACATCGGCTCTTCAGGCTCCTCACCTGGGACTTCGGCGGACGCCCCGCCCGACGTGGCTGGAGTCCTGTTTTTTGCCTACGCCATATTCGCTGCCGTCGACTGGCTGTTCTCGTTGGCCGCCGTGCGCTACCCCGATCTCAAGATCTGTCTGTCCGAAGGCGGGATCGGCTGGGTCCCGGGGCTGCTCGACCGGCTCGACCACATGGACTCCTACAACGACATGTACGGAACATGGCGGGGGGAGGCGACGCCGTCGGAGGTACTGCAGCGGAACTTCTGGTTCTGCGCCGTGGAGGACCAGTCGACGTTCCCGCTCCGCCACCGCATTGGCGTCGACCACATTCTCCTCGAGTCCGACTATCCCCACTGCGATTCCACGTGGCCCCGCACGCAGGCCGTCATCGAGGAGGAGTTGGGCGACCTACCGGCCGACGACATTCGGAAGATGACCTGGGAGAACGCCTCCCTGCTCTACCGGCACCCCGTCCCCGAGGCCGTGCAAAAAGACCCCAACGCATTCTGAAGCATCCGTCGGGACGACCCAGGTCCGCCATTTGCCCGGCACCAGGACCTACGGTCTTTGCCATGACCGCTCGCAAGAAACTGGACGCCCTCATCGACGAAACCGCCACCCGATATTTCGAGGGCATGACCGGGTTCGAACGGGAGATGACCGCCATCGATACGACGCTCACCGGACTGATGGCCGTCGCGAAGGTGGTCGACCGCATCGACCGTCGCTTCGACGAGCTGGCCGAACGGTTCGACAGCATCGACGAGCGGCTGACCGAACTGGAGGCGTCCAACAACGGCGAGGCGGCGCTCGATGTGCTGGCGGGTGGGCTGGGCCTCTTGCGCAAGAGAATCAGGCAGCTCGGCAAAAAGGATCGGAAGAGGCGAAAGAGGTAGCGAACGGTGGTTATCCGCCGGGTAGTGAGGGGTCAGGCTGTAAGAGTGCCGCGCTCGCACGATCGCTCGATCGTGTAGCGGGGTGCGCTCCCTGCGCCTGAGCTTCATGTTCGAGCTGAGCATTGAGCTCCCCACCAACCAGGACGGCTAAACCGGTGAGGTAGAGCCAGAAGATAAGGATGGCAACGCCGGCGAAGGTTCCGTACGTCTTGCCATAGGAACCAAACCGGGTGATGTAGAACGAAAAGCCCATCGACGCGGCGAGGAAGAGGCCGGTGGCGAAGGCTCCGCCCACGCTCACCCACTGCCAGCGCGGTGATTCCCGGTTCGGCCCCAAGAAGTAGAAGATAGAAAAGAGTCCAGTGATCGCAATGAGGGTCACCGACCATCTCACGATGGTCCAAATCACCGAGAACGCAACCCCGTGCAACGCCACGTGACCCTCGATCCCGGCCCCGATGGGCGCTCCCAAAATGACGAGAGCAGCGCCGATACCGCCCAGAACAAGGGTTGCAGCCATCAGCGGGATTGAGTAGATGCGTCGAGCCAAGAACTTGCGGTCCACCGGCACTTCGTACGCGACATCGAGGGCCTGTTGCAGCGCCGACATTCCACCTGATGCGCTCCAGATCGCCACGCTGACCCCGATAACGACAGCCACCGCGGAGCCTGATTCTCGAGTCGTCGCTGCCTTGACGGCTCCGGTGAACACCGAGCCGACGCCAAGTGGAAGTCCCTTTTCGATCGCGTGGGTGATCTGGTTCACGAGGTGAGTACTGGCCCGGACAAGAGAAAGGCCGCCCAGGACGGCAATGACAGCCGGAAAGAGAGCCAAGAACCAGTGGTAGGCGAGACTCCCCGCTGACATCGAGACACGATCGCGAACGACCTTCTGGCTCGTTCGTTTCAGGGTGGCTTTCCATTCCGCCACCCTGCTCTCGGTTGGGTTCGTCGGGTCGTCAGTGCCGTAGTGCGTCTCTGTGTGCCTCATTCCCCGGTGAAGTTCGGTTCGCGCTTTTCGAGGAAGGCGCGGGGGCCTTCGGCGGCATCCTTCGAACTGAAGACCGCGTTCCCCAGCTTCTGCTCAATAGTGAACGCCTGTTCCTCGGGAAGGCATTCGGTCTGGCGCAGGGTCGCCAGGATGGCCTTGACGGCCAGGGGGCCGTTGCGGGCGATCCGGCTGGCAATCTCATGGGCCCGGACCAATGCCTGCCCATCGGGGACTACGTGGTTGATCAGCCCGAGCTCGTAGGCTCGACGGGCGGGGATGTCCTCGCCGGTGAGAAGCATCTCAGCGGCCACCGCATAGGAGATCTGGCGGCGCAGGCGCACTGCGGAGCCGGCCATGGGGAAGAGGCCCCGCTGCACCTCGGTCACGCCGAATACGGCGCTCTCGCCGGCGATGCGAATATCCGTGCCCTGGAGGATCTCGGTTCCGCCGGCCCGGGCAAAACCCTCGGCGGCGAGGATTATGGGCTTGGTCGGACGGTAGTGCTTCAAATAGGCCCGCAGGGAGATGCCCGGGTCGTCCTGCAGCCGGATGATCCACTCGTTGTCGCGGATCCCCTCACGCAGACGAAGAATCTCGGCCAGGTCCATGCCGGCACAGAAGGTGCTGCCCTTGCCGGTGAGGATGGCGACCCGCAGCGAGTCGTCCTCGTCCAGACGCACCCAGGCGTCGTACAGGCGGCAGAGCACCTCGGCATTGGTGGCATTCCGCTTCTCGGGCCGGTTGATGGTGACGGTGAGTACCGGCCCGTCGGCGTCGACGAGCACCAGTGGCTCGGGGGTGATGTCTGGCATCTGTGTCCTCCTCAAGACTTCGATCAGCGGCTGTCGCTTCCGTCTTAGCTATCACCTCGCTGGCCCGGCCGCATGCGAGTGCGCGGACCGTGCACCGTCTTGATTTGCACTACGGCATCGGCGGTGGTAATGCTCGCGGGTGCGTCCGTGGCGGGCGAAGATGTCGAGCGGTGACCGCCCTGTCGGCTGGGTTGGGGTGACTGAACCATGACAACGAAAATTACGGGGTGGCACTCCGATCCGTTCGGGCGCCATCAATGGCGCTACTTTTCTCTGGACGGAAAGCCTACGCGCCTCGTCAGTACCGCCGGTAAGAGGTCGCACGACGCCATTGCAGGCTCGGCTCCCTGGTCTGTCGCTCCTACGAAGGTGAACCCAGGGCCGGTGGCGCCCCATCCGGCTGACGCATCCCCAAGGGGCACCATACTGCCTGGTGACCCTTTGCTCCCTTCGACGGCCTCGCCGGAACACGCATTGCGGCGCGGGTGGCACCCCGATCCGTACGGACGCCACGAAGCGCGCTACTTCTCCCTGGACGGAAGACCGACGCGCCTCGTCAGTGACGCCGGCAAGACGTCTCACGACGCCGTTGCTCCGGGGCTAAGCCCCCTTCTTGTTTCGACCGCCGCAACGTCATCCCCCGCCAGGCACGGTGGCCACGAAGAGCGCCATTCGGCCAGACCGGAGGTAGATCGACCCGCCACGCACGGTGACTTCGCGCCTCACGACCAGGGTCCACACGACCTTGGAGTGATCGAGAACGACGAACGGGCGCAACAGGACGATCTTTCGTCCTCGGATTCTCCGGTGGTCGGGAATCCGTCCGGGTCAGACATGGACGCGTCGGTACCGACGCCCGCGAGTGAGAGAACGCCCTCGTTGACCGCTCCCCCAGCTCGGACTCATGACCCACGTGATTCAGCAACTCCGGTGCCGAAGGCCCGCGAGTCGAGCGCCAACCCAGATTCGGAAAAACGCAAGAGAATCGTACTCGTTGGTGCAACTGTTGCCGCCGTAACGCTTGTGGCCGCTTTGGTTGCGACGCTCGGACCCGGCGGCAACGGTCCCCCACATCGATCGACGAGCGCCGAGAGCCCCACCATAGCGACGAGGGCGAGCCTCCCCCTCTCCTCTCGGAGCGCGACGACCACCACCGCCTCCACTGCGGCCCCTTCGTCTACAACTCCTTCAACATCGGCCACCACCACAACAATTCTGCAGACGACTGCGACAACTCAGACGCCGACGACCCGTGCCGCGGCGACGATCCCCGCCGCAACGACGATCCATGCAACAACGACAACCCGTGCCACAACGACGACCCGTGCCACAACAACGACTTCGCCGAGTACCAAACCTGGTAGCAGTGTGCCGGTGACGACCTCTCCTGCGCAAACAAGAGTGTCGACGCCGACCTCCACAACACAGCCAGAGTCCGCTGGTCCGGTCACCTCCTTCGGAAATGGCACCTATGTGGTGGGGTCGCAGATACTGGCGCAGACCTACCACGCTGCGGGAGGCACGGATTGCCATTGGGCACGGTTGAGCAGTCTCGGCGGAACCGCCAGTGACATCATTGCCGACAACCACGCGTTGGGCCCGGCCATCGTAACCATCGCGCCATCCGACGCCGCGTTCGAGTCCGATGGCTGTGGAACCTGGTCACCCATCTCGACATCCGGTCCAGAGGCGACGGCCATGGGCGACGGTACTTGGGCCGTGGGTACCGACATCGTCGCTGGCACATACCAAGCCACCAGCACAGGTTCATGTTCTTGGGCGCGTCTCAGTTCGTTCAGTGGAGTCGGCGCCGCCGTCATCGCCAGCGGCGATGCCGCCCCGGGTCCATTCACGGTCACGATAAGTCCAAGCGACGTAGGCTTTCTTAGCAACGGTTGTGGTGAGTGGACGCTCGTTAGCTGATCTCAGACTGAGAGCTCTTGCATCGTTCGCACGTGGCTCATCAACTCTTGTTGGATGTTGTCTAGGAGGAGCCGGGCGTCCTCATCGTCTTGCTCTCCTCGAGCGGTTATGAGGTGGGCCGAAAGTTGATCGAGATGATCGAGGATGGTCCGGCGGACCTCTTCGTCAGTGGGGCTCCCCGGCCAAAGGTTTGCGGGTATCCGGCCGGCAACGCTGACCATGCTCCCGAGAGCGGAGGCACCAAGTTTTTCATCTTCTTCCATCAGCAGGGTCGCCCAGCCCCTGAGGTCCTCAAACAGCCTGTCGAGTTCCCCGTGCATCTCATGGGTGTAGGGAACTTTTCGGTATGCCTGCTTGACATCCTGTACGACGTCAATCACCTCACTCAAGACTCCGTTGAGAGCGTCGATCGCATCGTCTGGTGGCATGTCGGTGACGTACTGGCCTCTATCGCAAAGTACCGAGAGTGATGGTGTTCGGAACCTCCGCAGGCTATCGGTCGCAGGCACCGGTTGCTACCAGGGAAACGGATCGCGGCTCTGCCCCAGGAATCACGCAGGACGGCGGTCGCCGTGCTTCGAAAGTACCGCTTGCATAGGCCCTGTTCAGGCCCTGAATCTCGGCAGCGGACGACGTGATTCCAACCCGCCACCGCGATCGGACCGGGACGGCCACGGTCGCCGGCTTCAACCCCCGGAAAGGGACTGTGCGCTCTGGGGGACGACGGTCGTCGCCACTGCCTCCTCGCCTGCCCGCACACCGGGGAAGAAAAGGAACCCAAGCGTGATGGAGGCGCCCGCGGTTCCGGCAACCACCAGCGTGGTACGCACGCCGAGAAAGTGGGCCACCGGAACAGTCAACGCATAGCTCAAAGGCAACAGCGCACTCGAAAGACACCAGTCAATACTCGACACTCGGCCAAGCATTGAGTTGGGCACACGCCGCTGCTTGAGTGTGGACCAGACTACTGCCCCGAGTGCCTCGGCCCCGTTGATCACGAAGGCCGAGACCACCAGACCCCACTCATTGGTAGCGAGCCCAAAGCCCGCAACGGCCAGTGTCGCGATCGTCCACCAAAAGTAGATCCACGTGACCGGTCGGCGCGGATTGCGCCCGCGACCCATGAGTAGGCCACCCAGAAGCGCACCCACCCCGCCGACCGCCAGCACGGTGCCATAAGTGGACGCTCCCGCGTGAAGTGAGTTCCGCACGATGTAGGGAAGCAAGACCTGCGTGGGCCCGATGAACAACAAGTACGCGAGGGTCGCCGAAAGGAAGGTTCCCCAGAGCCACACTTGACCTCGTACATATCGCAACCCCTCGCGGACTTCGTGACGCAGGCTGCCGATCTGTGCGACATCGACCGGCAGCTGCTGGGGGGTCATGCGAAGAATGCTCGCCGCCGAGAGCAGGAATGTCACGGCATCGAAGGCGAAGGCACCGGCGGGCCGCACCACAGCAACCGCCAATCCGCCCAAGGCGGGGCCTGCGAGCTGCACCGCCAACGGACGAACGACCTGGTCGAGCGCGTTGGCCTGGGTGAACTCGTCCGGTGGAAGGAGTTGCGGTACCAGCGCATCGAGCGACGGTGAAGCGAACGCGGTCGCTGTCCCGATGATCCCGGAGATCGCGATCAGATCCCAGAGCCGCGGCGTGGCCACTGCGGTCACCAGGGCGAGTATGCCCACCGCAGCAGCACGGACGATGTCAGCCATCGCGAGTACCCGTCGCCGATCCGACCTGTCGGAGACTGCGCCGCCGACGAGCAGCAGCGCTATCTGCGGAAGGGCGTTGGCCAGACCGACATAGGCAAGAGAGGACGGCTGATTCGAGACTGCGTAGGCCTGCCAGGCAATGGCAACGATAAATATCCCATCACCGATCAATGAGACGGACATGCCCATCCACAGCAAACGGAAATCCCGCCGGTACAGCGGTGATATGAGCGCCACGCGCCGACGCTCGGTTTATGCCTGCGGCGCGATCCGCTGCATGGCAAAACGCTCTGCCAGTTCGCCGAGGACGTCATTGAGCTGAGCGACCTCATCGTCGGTGTTGACCGCGGACAGCTGGATCCGAAAGCCCACCTGTGCCCTCGGCACCAGAGGATAAGCCGCGAGCGTCACATAGATCCCTCGATCGAAGAGGAACCGGCCCACCTTGTCGATGTCGTCGCCCGGACCGAGCGGGAGTTCGATGATGGGCAGCCCCGAAGTGTTGAGGGTGAATAGACCAAGTTGCGCGATGCGGAGGAGAACCGAGCGCGTCTTGTGGTACAAATCGCGCCGGAGCGCTTCACCTTCGGCTTGATTGACCTTGAATCCGGCGAGCACGGTGGCAAGCGACGCGGTGGGAGAAGGTCCCGAATAGAGATAGGGGGCCGCCTCGACTTTCAGGCGATTCTTCATTGAAGTGGGTAGGGCCATAAAGGCGAGCAGGGAGGAGTACGCTTTCGAAAACCCACCGACCAGCACGATGTTGTCGTAGGACTCGTCAAAGTAGCGAACGATGCTGTTTCCCCGGCGTCCGTAGGGCATCTCCGGCGTCGGTGACTCTCCAATGACCCCGAACCCGTGGGCGTCGTCGACGTACAACAGGGCATCGTATTCCCGGCAGATTCGAGCGTATTCGGGAAGGTCGGGAGCATTGCCCGACATGCTGTTCACTCCGTCGATGCAGAACATGCGGGTCATTTGCGCAGGCAGCGATCGAAGGATCTCCTCGAGGTGCTCCGGGTCGTTGGGACGGACACGACGCAAGGTCGCGCCGTTGCCACGCGCAATTGCCGCCCCGTCATAGATCGTCTTGTGGGCCTGAGAGTCGACGAGCACGGCGCCTTGTCCGGCCAACACGGGGATCACCGAGGTGTGGATGAGTGTTATGGTCGGGAGCACGAGTGTATCGGGGGACCCCAAAAGGTCAGCCAATTCGTCCTCGATGTCAACGTACAGGCGCGGGCTACCAAGCAAACGGGACCAACTCGGGTGCGTTCCCCAGCGTTCCAGCTCAGGCGCTACCGAGTCGATGATCGTCGGGTGGAGGTCGAAGCCCAAATAGTTGCAGGACGCAAAGTCGCTGAGCCACTGGCTGCCGACACGGATCCGGCGACCGCATACCTCGTCGATCACTGCGTCCATCATCGGGTGCGAGATGCGCAACCTCTCCAGATCCTCCCATCGCGCGTCTCGCCGCACGATTTGTGAACTCGGCGGCTGGCTCTGGCTCGGGCCGCTCAGCGAACGTATGGCCGACGTCGTGGGCGCTGTCATCGAACGACCTCCTCTTTGACCCATGGGTTCTCGCGACGGGGATGCTCGGTGTCGCCGTCGAAGGTGTTGAACAGAATTTTGTCAACTTCGCGCGAAGTGAGCGGCTGGGCGAGGTAGAAACCCTGCCCGAACTGGCACCCGAAAGCTCGAAGGGCGTCGAGCTGACCTGTCGCTTCGATCCCCTCCGCCACCGTCTGGAGATTCAGGTTCCGGCCGAGCATCACGATGGTCTCAGCGAGGGCGCCCGTCTGGGTGGGATCACCGACGTCATCGACGAAGGACTTGTCCACCTTCAAAATGTCGATCGGGAAGTCCTTCAGATAGCTGAGCGAGGAGTAGCCGGTACCGAAATCATCGATCGCAAAGGCGACGCCAAGCTCTTTGAGCTCCCACATCCGAGTAATGATGATCTCAATGTTCTGGATGAGCATGCTCTCAGTGAGCTCGAGTACGAGGCAGTGGGGATCAAGTCCCGTCTCCTGCAGGATCGTCGACACGTCGTGCACCAGGTCGACGTGGTGAAACTGCCTCGCAGACATGTTGACGCTCATCCGCATGCCTCCCACCTCGGGGTGCTCGAGCTGCCACAACCGTGCCTGTCGACACGCCTCCCGCAGCGCCCAGCGCCCAAGGGCGATGATGAGGCCGGTATCCTCGGCCAACGGAATGAAGTCGCCCGGCAGCAGCAGCCCCTTCCTGGGGTGGTTCCACCGGATGAGCGCCTCATGCCCGACCAGCTTGCTGTCCTCGAGGCTGATGATCGGCTGGTAGTACAACTCGAATTCGTGACCGGCCATGGCCCGCTGCAGGTCGGCCGTCCGCTCGAGACGATCCAAAATGGCCGACTGGAGGGCGGGCTCGTACACTGCGTAGCGCCCTTTGCCACCGGCCTTTGCGGCATACATGGCCACGTCCGCCGCCTGCATGAGGTCGGCGGGATCCTCGGCCCCCGACGAGCTGAGGACGACACCGATGCTCGCACGAGGCACAATGTCGTGGTCCCCGATGGAAACCGGCACATTTAGCGCTGAAATTATGTTGTTTGCGACCTCATAGGCTTCCTCGGGGCTGACTGTCTGCTCTAACAAGACGGCGAACTCGTCGCCGCCGAAACGGGCGGCCGTATCACCCGCCCGCAGGGCACCTCCGATTCTTTCGGCCACCTTGACCAGTAGCTCGTCGCCAGCGCCGTGGCCCAAGCTGTCGTTCACCAGCTTGAAATCGTCAAGGTCGATGAACAGAACGGCCAGCGACGAACCGGAACGGGCTGCTCGTAGGAGTGCGTGCTCGAGACGATCGCGGAACAGGGCGCGGTTGGCGAGTCCGCTCAGGGCATCATGGAATGCCTGGTGCTTGAGCTCCTCCTCAAGACCCATGCGCTCCGTGACGTCCCGCATGGTCAGGACCATCCCTTCCACGGTGAGATCGCCAAGAAGGTTCGTAGTGATCACTTCGATGTGACGCCACGAATCGTCGAAGTGCTTCACCCGCCACAGAGCGGTGACAGACGTTCCGGATCCGAGAGCAACTGCGGTATAGCCGGCGAGAGCCTGCTCGACATCGTCCGGATGGATCAGGCTGGTGAACTCCCTGCCTTCGAGTGTGCTGGCGGCATAACCAAGGATCTTCTGCGCAGACGGCGACTGGTAGACGATTGTCGTGTCGGGTCGGACGATGAGAATTACATCTGATGCGTTCTGTACCAGTGTCTGAAACCGTGCTTCGCTACGACGAACATGAATGACCTCCGTCATGGCTTCTCTGTCGAGCGCGAGCTCCACCTGCGCTGCGAGTATCTCGATCGAGTTCTTGAACTCGATCGAGATTTTGGTGTCACTGACGACAGTGATGACACCGTGGAGCTTGCCTTGCAAGGCCAGACCACATACGAGGTGCTCTCCCGAGACCTCGCTTGTCGCTGATCCGTTGAGCGTGGACCGGGGGACGACGGCGCAACTTTGAAACCTTCCCCGCTCCAATCCGTCCTGCAGCAGGGTCCAATTTGACAATGAATCGCGAGACTCGTCGGTCGACGTCCCCGACTGTCCGACGACCGATGGTTCGCCTGCCTGATTGACCGCCACCAGGGTCACCCTTGTGATGCCGCAATGTCCGGCCATCAATGCGTCGAATCCGGCGAACGCTGCCGTGTGGACCCCTTCGCGGCCGGCGGCCGCTACGAGTTCTGCGGCGGAGTTCCGCAACACCATTTCCCGGGTCACGGACTGCTCGTGCGCACGCACCAAACCGCCCATTCGTGCGAGCACAAGCAGGAACATCAGACCGGCGACAACGGCGATGACCGGAGCGTCGACGGGCTTACCGAGTTCGGATTCGACCAGCAGCACCACAGGGGCGATGAGTGACACGGCGGCCAGTAGCATCAGGCGGGACCGGCTGGTACGGGGTATCGCCTGCGCCCTCGGCTCCGAGAGTGCCTTCATGCTGGGGTGGAGCGCCGCAGCGCCCCAGCAGGAATAGAAGACGATCCAGCCCAGGTCGATCACGTTGCCGTCACTCCAGTTCGCGTTGGAGTGCAAGTTGGCCAACCCGTAGAGCGAATCAGAGACGAGCGTACCGACGGCCCCGATGGCCAGCAGGCGCCCAGCGGCGTGCCGAAAGCCGCCATTGCTCCATAGGTGGGCCAACATCGCCAGGACAAGGACGTCGCCCAACGGGTATGCAGCTGCAGTCAGGCGCACGAGGACCGTTCCCGGTCCACGTACGTTGGGGCCGATCAGGAAGATCCACGACAGCAGCCCCACCCCGAGGGTCACGGTGAGCGCGTCGATCAGGCTGGCCTGATCACTTCCCGGAACCCGCTTGCGGGCGAGAAGGAGAAGGCCGATCGCCAGGACGGGGTACATGGTGATGTAGATGGCGTCGATGAAGGACGGAAAGGGGATGTTCTGCTGTCCAATAATTTGGTGCCAGAACTTGTACGTCGTATCACCCGTGATGAAGAGCAGCACACCACCGCCGATGAACCACCAGGCGATCGGGGAGTTCGGACGGTTACGCCGAACGCCATACACGATTGCCGCCACAGCAGAGAGCCCCAACAGGGCCCAGGCGGGGACTTGGCCCGGCCATTCCATCCAAGGAAGCACACCGAAGATCAAGGGTTTGCCGGGAGTAACCCCGAACGGGAAGTAGACCATGGCAAGGATGGCCTCGAATCCGAGAAACCAGCGCCATGCGTTGGGCGACGTCGTCCGCGCCTCCGGCTTGGTCGCCTCAGAAATCGTCATGTCCACAGCACTCCCCCTCATGTAGAGGCACTAGACCTCCTTACCTACTTCTAAGCGAGGAAGTGTTTGATCAGTTGTTTTCTGAAAGCGGTATCCCTATTGCGGCTATGGACTGATAGTCAACTGGGGGTTGACTCCGACTGAGGAGAGTAAATATCTCGAGTGGTTTTCGGGTGTCAATAGGGTTTCGAAGTGGTGGCACGTAGGGATTGCACATCTCCCCATGCGATGCGGCCACTCCCGTGTATCCAGGAGAAGGACTCAAATCAGCCCGGATACCCCTTTGGGGCAGGTGGCTAATCCCAATGGCCGAAGGTCGGCTGCCTTATTAGACAAATCGTGACGTCAATGGACATCTATCTGCGGTAATAGGTGGCTTTACATATGGGCCACTCAGGAGACCCTCAGGGCTGGGTGCCTGTCACCGCCCATCACGAAATTTGATGGTGGAGGCCGGTCCTGCCGAAGGATTTCGAAGATCGGTCGGTCGCTCTTGTTCGACTACGCGACTGAACAATGAAATCTCCGCGATCGTAACGCGACGCACCACTCGGGAACATGTCGCAATCGGGCATGCTGAGGTGGACGAGCTCGTCGCAAGAAGGGTACGAATCGAATGTCCAAGACCAAGAAGCGGCTGGCCGGCGCAGTCGGGCTGCTCGTTACCGTAGGGGCGGCGCTGGGCGGCATCACCATCTCGAGTGGCGCCGCCCCCACGGAAGGTTCCGTAGTGCCTGGCGCCGCGGCGCCGGTGTCACCGTTCACCGCTGGGACCCCCTTCTCGAGCGGGCAGCAGATCAATGTCGTCGTACCGGCCAACAGCCTGTTCGTTGCCACCTCATCGGTGAACGTCGTCGAGTGCGCCGCCCCCAACGGCGTCCCGCCCACCCTGCCGCTTGATTGCGATGGCAACACCATCCAGGGCCCGACCATCCTCCCCAACGCCGACGGTTCGATCAACTTCCAGACACAGAAGTATGGGCTCTATACCCTCTACGCCCTGCCGGACTCGATCTCGCTGGGCGAGACCTCGAGCAATCAGGTGACGTGTGGTGACACCGCCGCGACCGAGTGCGTGCTCTACATCGGAGATAATCAGGGTGACTTCACCCAGCCCCACGTCTTCTCCCAGCCCTTCTACGTCGCGCCCAATGCCACCGACAGTGGAACCCCGGGCGGCGACGGCTCCGCGCCGGCAACGACGACGGCGCAGCCCACGACGGTGTCGACCTCTTTGTCGGGCGGCGGGCAGAGCGGGGCGAGCATCAGCGTGCCGACCGGGACGGCGGTGACCGACACGGCCACGCTGAGTGGCACCAACGCG
>Ga0182030_10001326_pt1 | contig 50684 bp, 49 predicted proteins | sample 812S3MmetaG_FD_121299 | JGI IMG/M metagenome (GOLD analysis project Ga0182030, IMG submission 121299) | Permafrost microbial communities from Stordalen Mire, Sweden - 812S3M metaG (Illumina Assembly) | ecosystem: Environmental > Terrestrial > Soil > Wetlands > Permafrost | place: Sweden... | reverse complement strand
TATACCCGTGATCTTGCTGGTCGGGAACGGCGACAAAGACGTCCGGCGCGCGGCCTACGAGTATGGCGTCTACAACGTGATCGAGAAGCCGATCGATCCGGCATCCTACCTGTGCATCGCCCGTAACGCGCTTTCCTTACAAGTTATGCGGCGTAACGAAGCTAACAACACGACCCAGATCGTCGAACAGATGAAGGTGCTCGCGGCCCAGCTCGAAGAGCGCGAGATTCAAATGATCTATGGGCTGCTGCACACGACGAACCTCGTCGATCCCGCCCTCTCGCGGCGGATGGTCAAGGTCGCCGGCATCGCGTCGAAGATCGCTCACCGCGCGAATGCGATCAATAAGGACGATGCGCGGCGTTTCGGAATCGCGGCGCGGGTGTACGACATCGGCATGCTCGCGCTCCCGAGCGCCCTGCGCGATCGCCGAACCGATCTCGTCGGCGCCGATGCGGCGCGTCTTTTGGGTCCGCACACCGAGCGCGTGAGCGAAGTGTTCCCCAAGGAGCGCACGGGGATCGTCGAATTGGCGGCGATCATCGCGCGCCAGCATCACGAACGTTTTGACGGCCGGGGGTACCCCGAGGGTCTCGAACGGCACGACATTTCCATCTACGCGCAGCTCGTCCTCATTTCGGAAACGTTCTACGACTTGACCACCGCCGGTCCGCCGGGAACCCACGGCCACGCGACGCCGCTGACGGAAGTTGCAGCGCTGGCGTACATCGACCGGCAGTCGGGCACGGCCTTCGATCCCGAAGTCGTCGAAGGCATGCGTCTCGTGATCGAATCTCCGATAGGCGAACCACCGGTACCGGCTAGAGCGTGACCGTCGTCATCGCCGTCATCGCGCTCGTCGCGTTGCTGCTGATGATCGGCATCGAAATCGCGATAATCCAGAATCGCAAACGCCCCGCGAAGCGATTGACTCACCGGCACGCGCGCCGCCAGCCGTTGTTGGAAGACCGCATGCGCGACGCGCTCGAGCAGCCGCATACGCAATACGGTGAGATCTTCACCAGCTACATGATCTGGAAGCGCGATCAAGAGACGCGCATGGAACTCTTCTCAGGCGCCCCTTGGACGAACCTCAACGAGTTCACCCGCGCGATCGTCGTGCGCCATATTTGGCGCGCGCTCGAAAAACTTGCGAAAGGCTCCGTCGTCGTCGTCGATCTACCGCCGCAAGAGTGGTCTTCGCAGATCGACAAGGGCTTCGACGATCGCGGCATCGACCCGTGGGCTGAAAACGTTCAGGCCGCCGGCTCGCAGTTCATCAAAGACAAAAACTAAAGCGCGAGCGTGTTGGGTGCGAAGAGTTCGTCGAGCCCGACGAGCCGCTTTGCGAGTCCCTGTTCGAAGTCGTAACGCGCGATCGTTTCCAGCTCGCGCCGCGCGGCGACGACGCCGTACGGCATCGGGTCGGTCGCGAGCGCGGCGACGGCCGCGTCGTCGAGGAGTCCGGCGGCCAGCTGCGCTTCCAAGTTTGCGTCGCGCTCTTTCTTGACTTCGGCCTTGGCGCGGACGAACGCGTCGTAGATGCTCAGTGCGATCCAGGGATGCCGTTCGAGCTGCGAGCGGCGAACGACGACGGTGTGATTGATCGGGAACATCCCCGTTTTGGTATAGTAACGTTTCGCTTCGGCAACCGGGTCGGGGAAGAGCGTGCGCATATCGCTGCGCGCCTCGAGGTCGATGCGGCTGCGATCGATCAGGTTGTTTCCCGGCAGATACAGCAGCGTTGCGTCGAGTTCGCCGCTAACCATCATGTCGCCAAGGTTTGTGGTGAGCGGAACGTAGTGCAGTTCGACGCCGGGCGGCGCCGTGAAGCCGGTCGCGCCGCCGTGGCTTTTCGCGGGCGAGCGTTCCATGTACCAAATCATGTCGCGCGGTTGGACGCCGAACTCGTCGGCGAGAATGCCGCGGCTCCAAACGGCCCACGTTTGCTGGTACTCGGGAACGCCGATCCGCTTGCCGCGCAAATCGCTTGGCTTGTCGATCCCCGCACCGGCTCGCACGAGCACCGAGGTGTGGAAGAAGTGACGCATCGAGAATACCGGGAGCGCGACCCACTCGGTTTGGCCCATCGAGGTGGCGATGACCAGCGACGACACCGACATTTCCGAAACGTCGAACTCGGCAAACTTCAGCTGGCGCCAGAACATCTCCGATGCATGGCACGGGGTTGCCAGCAGGCGTATGCCTTCCGGCCGCACGCGCCCGTCCAAGAGGCGGGCGGTGCGGTCGTTCGGCATGAACGCCGCGCTGAGTTCGAGGGTCGCCGTTTCGGTAGCACTCACGCCCACGGGGTTATCCGGGTCAGGTCCACGGTCCCGCGCGGCCTTCGCGGCGCAGGTCGCGCACCGATTCGATGCGCAGCGAGCTGATCGCCAGCGCCACGATCGCCAGCCCAACCGAGACCCACAGCACGACCCGCACTTCGCCGATCCCCGCGGTGCCGCCGGCGCTGAAGATCAAGGCCACGAGCGCTACGCCGGTCGTCATGCCGCTCATGCGGGACGTGGTCGTTAAGCCGGTGATCGCACCGCTGCGATGCCGTGGTGCGGCACCGACCATGGCACGCAGGTTCGGCGAGACAAACAGCCCGAATCCGGCGCCGGCGAGCGCCGTGCGCCAGACGACGTCGAACGTCGACGGATGCGCCGGCAAGAGTGCCAGCAGCGCCATCGACCCGGCAAAGATCGCCAGCCCGATCGCGCCCAGGATGCCGGCATGATAGCGGTCCGAAAGTCGCCCGGCAACGATCGCGATCACCGCCGACCCGACCGGAAACGGCGTCATCAAGAACCCGGTTTCCGCGGCGGCGTAGCCCAGCGCGTGGAAATAAAACGGCAATGCGATCAGCGTCGCGTTTTGCGCGACGAAGCCGGCGAAGGACGTCATGAGTGAGAGGCTGATCACGCGGATCCTTAGGAGATCGATCGCGATGAACGGCACCTCGAGATTGCGTTGGCGCCGCACGACGATCCAGCCGAGAACGAGCGAGCTGACGATCTCAATGGCAAAGAACAGCGTGTTCGCCGGCGCTCGCAGCTGATCGAGGCCGGTGATGAAGAGCGCCAGCGTCGCACCGACGAGCACGGCGCTCGGCCAATCGAACCGATGGGTCGCGCGCGGCATCGCGGGAAGCAGCCCGCTCATTGCGAGCGCGATCAATCCGAGCGGAACGTTGATCCAAAACAGCCACGGCCACGAACCGATTCCGAGGATGAGACCGCCGATCGACGGTCCGAAGGCGCTGGCCGTCGAGACGATGAGGCTTTGCATCCCGATTGCGGCGCCCAGCATCGTCGCTGGATACGCAAAGCGTGAAATCGGCTGCGATGTTGCAACGATGGCTGCCGCACCCAATCCTTGTACGGTCCGCGCGGCAACGAGCGTCGGTAGATTATGCGCGAGCGCGCAGAACACCGATGCAATGACGAATACGGCGACGCCGACGCGGTAGATTCGCGCGAAGCCGATGATGTCGCCGTAGGTGGTCAGCGGCACGATGAACATCGTGGTTGCAAGCTGGAATGCGTTGACGACCCACACGACCGACGCGGAAGTTACGTGCAGATCTTGCGCGATGGTCGGCAGGGCGACGTTCGAGATCGTGCCGTCGAGCACGCTGAGCACGGTCGTAATGGCGACCGTCGACACGACGAGGCGTCGCCGGCCAATCGCTAGCCCCTCGCCGTACTGGGTATCCAGAGTCTAACCGCTCGCCCAGGCGTACGCTTCGCGGCCGCTGACGTAGCTGCCGGGACCGATCTCGGTATTGCGATTGACGAGCGTGCGGCCAAACAATGGATGACGCGTGCTGCGCATTTCGTGTTCGAGCGTAAAGTGCAAGCGTCCGTCGTCGAGCCCGATAATGTTGGTGAAACGGTATTCGTGCGCGTTGTTCTCGGCGGTGATCAAGCCGCGTTCGAGCAGCTTACGATGTGGCGTCGAAAAATCGGCGAGATAGACTTGGATGTGGTGGCCTTCGTTGGGTTGGAGCGGCCCATCGGTTTCACGAAACACGAGTTCTTGCCAGCCGGCGCGCACGTGCGCGGTACCGTCGGACACGGTTGCGGGCGCGCCGACGATCTCGCGATAGAACGCGGCGATCGGCTCGGCTGCTCCGGGCGGCACGTCGTGCTCGACGTACGCCAGCGCTAACGTGACCGGCCCGAAGCGCGGATCGGGTTCGTGCAAGCGGAAACGATTGCCCCACGGCGAGACGGCCTCGACGCCGCCTTCTATCTCGGTCATCGGGAGGCGAGCCTTGGCGAGCCGCCCGCGCAGCGCGTCAAGATCGGGAACGACGAGCCCGACAATGCCATGCAGACGTTGCCCGCGGGGACCCGTCGGCAGGTGGAATTGGTGGCGCCCGATGTTGACCCACATATTCGTCGTGCCGGTCATCAGGTAGGGATCGCGCGTGAGCCCGAGCCCGGTCACGTAGAAATCCGTCGCCGTTGGCTGATCGACGATGTTGACGTTCACGTGCCCGATCTCGACGAGATTACCCACGTCGTCCGCAGCGCGGTCGTATCGTTGTTCGCCCATGTGATCCTCCGTTTGCACCCCGGGTCCGGCCGACCCGCTTGCATCCCAAGGAAGGGTCCATTGGGGTGCGATAAAGCCGGAGTGTGTCCCAATACGTCTATACCATGCACCGGGTCAGTAAAATCGTACCCCCGAAGCGGCAGATTCTCAAAGATATTTCCCTGAGCTTTTTCCCCGGTGCGAAGATCGGCATCTTGGGCCTCAACGGGTCCGGTAAATCGACCGTCCTGCGCATCATGGCCGGGGTCGACACGGAGATCGACGGCGACGCGATCCCAATGCCGAATTTGACGATTGGTTATCTCGAACAAGAGCCGAAACTCGATCCCGAGAAAACGGTTCGCGAGATCGTCGAGGAGGCGCACAGCGAATTGCTGACCGTGCGCAAGCGTCTCGACGAGGTGTACGCGGCGTACGGCGAGGCCGATGCCGACTTCGACGCCCTGGCGGTGGAACAAGCGAAGCTCGAAGCGATCGTCTTCGCGCAAGACGGCGAAGATCTCGACCGGCAGTTGGAGATCGCGGCCGACGCCCTGCGCTTGCCGCCGTGGGATGCCAAGATCGGTCCGCTCTCGGGCGGCGAGAAGCGGCGTGTGGCGTTGTGCCGCTTGCTGCTCTCCAAGCCCGACATGCTGCTGCTCGATGAACCGACCAACCATCTCGATGCCGAGAGCGTGGAGTGGCTGGAACAATTCTTGTCGCGTTTCCCCGGCACCGTCGTTGCGGTGACGCACGACCGTTACTTCCTCGACAACGCGGCCGAGTGGATTCTCGAACTCGACCGCGGGCGCGGAATTCCGTGGAAGGGCAACTACAGTTCCTGGCTCGATCAGAAACAGGAACGGTTGGCGCAAGAAGATGCGACCGAAACGGCGCGGCAGAAAGCGCTCAAAAAGGAACTCGAGTGGGTGCGCGCCGGCACGAAGGGCCGCAACACCAAGAGCAAGAGCCGTCTGGCGCGTTTCGAGGAGCTCTCGAGCTACGAATATCAGCGCCGCAATGAAACGCAAGAGATCTTCATTCCCGTCGCCGATCGGCTTGGCGATCAGGTCATCGAGTTCAACGGCGTGCGCAAAGCCTACGGCGATCGGCTCTTGATGGATGACGTGACGTTTCGCATTCCGGCCGGCGCGATCGTCGGCATCATCGGTCCGAACGGGGCGGGTAAGTCGACGCTGTTCCGGATGATCGCCGGAACCGAACAGCCCGATGCCGGCACGATCAAGATCGGTCCGACGGTGAAACTGGCGGTGGTCGATCAGAGCCGCGAATCGCTGGCGAACGACAAGACCGTGTTCGACGACATCAGCGGTGGCCTCGACTTGCTGAAGGTCGGCCGCTTCGAAATGCCGGCGCGAGCGTATCTGGGTCGCTTCAACTTCAAGGGCGCCGACCAGCAGAAGCTCGTCGGAACGCTCTCGGGCGGCGAACGCGGCCGGTTGCATCTGGCGAAGACGCTGCTCGTCGGCGCGAACGTGCTGCTGCTCGACGAGCCCTCGAACGATCTGGACGTCGAGACCCTGCGTTCTCTCGAGGATGGGCTGGACGAGTTTGCGGGAACGATCATGGTGATCAGCCACGACCGTTGGTTCCTCGATCGCATCGCAACGCACATCATCGCGTTCGAAGGCGATTCGAGCGTCTATTTCTTCGAGGGCAACTACCACGAATACGAAGAGAACAAGAAGCAGCGCCTCGGCGAAGAAGCTGCTCGCCCCCACCGCCTGCGGTACCGTCCGCTGACGCTGCCGTAGTGCTGGGTTCGTTATTCGGCCGGGCCATCGTCGCTGCCGTGCGCAGCGTGGGCGCCGTCGCGGTCAACGCCGCGATGACCGAATTACGCAAACCCGAAACGCAGGCGAAGATCGGTGCGGGCATGGCGACCGTCCACCACCACCTAAACGATCCCGAAAAGCGCGCGGAACTCGAACGCGCCGCCGGCACCGCAAGCAAAAGCGCCGTCCGCGCCCTCGGCCGCGCAGCCGGCAACCTGCGCAACAAAATCAGCGGCGACTAACGCCCCCGCCGGCCCCCCACAGGTGGCTAGGCGCGTCGCTGCTCGAGTAACCTGGTTAGGGCACGTTGGATGCGTTCGAAGCCGGCGCGTTTGTAGGGATACAGCTCGGGCGGATCGGTGCCGTGCACGAGCATCGCTGCGTCGGCCTCGAATAGCAGAAGGCGGCCGTCGCGCGAGATCGCGCAATCGATGCCGAAGTACTCCAACGGCACGGCAGCAGCGATCTCCGCTAGCGCATCGGCGAGTGGGCCGGAAAAAACGGAGTCGAGGTTCGCGATGAAGCGTGCTTCCTCGTCGCGCATCCACTGGTGTTCCGCCATTGCGGCGTTGTAGTAGTGGATCATCCACCGCGGTGAGATCGCAAGGTGACACGCGTACGGTTGGCCTGCGACGAACATCACGCGGTATTTTCGAAAGAAGCCGTCGTCGTTGCGATAGTCGATGAACGGCATCACGAAGTATTCGGGATCGGTGCGCTCGGCAAGATAGGCGCGCAGCGCCGCGGTGTCGTCGATGCGCGCCAAACCGATGCCGGCTTGCGAACCCACCGGGCGGACGATCAGCGATTCGGCGATGGTACGTTCGAGCAGCATCGCCGGCGTCACACGCTCGATCGGCGGCGCGACGATCGATGGCGAGGCGGCGAAACGTGCGGCGACTTGCGTTCGCCCAATAGCCGCGACGGCTTCGGGTGCGTTGATGGGTTCGCGACGGGCGCGCTCGGCGAAGGTGCGCGCGAGCCGCAACGCGTTCGCGGCGCTGTCGGATTCGGCGATCGAGTTGAAGAGCACGTCGTATGGCGGCAGCGCTTCATCGGCGAGCGCGGTATCGGTATCGTCGATATAGTAGCGGTGCAGCGTCACGCGATCCGTGTCGACGATCAGTTCCAGCGGCGTGTTCGCTTCCCACTGCGCGACGCGCGTGAGTGCGAGCACCGTCAACTCAGCCGGTTCGCGTTTTGCGGTCAGCGTGACGATGCGCGACGTGCGCAACGCCATGCGCAGGTGCGCGATCGCCGCTTGCGGCTGACCGAGTATCTGTTCGACTTCGTAGAGGCGCAGGTGCGCATCGCGTGCGGCCGGATCGCGGCGCAACACGGCGTAGGCCAGCGAGCGCAGCGATTCGATCTCGCCCGTCGTCTGGGGGCGGGTCACGTCAGACCCTATTGTCAGACGCTTTTGTCGAGAACCTTCCCAGAGTCTTTGTCATACATCTGGGCCAGCGCAATCAGCTCTTGGCTCGGAAATTGAATGATTTCTTTCCCGGTGGCTTTATCGGTGAAGACCGTCACGACTTCGTCGGGATTCGTCGACACTTGAAACGAGACCGAGACGTTCGCCGCCGCGGTATTAAACAGTTTAGCGACCACCGGCGAGAGCGTGTTGTCACTCGCCTGGTTAGAGGCCGGCGCGGATTGCGCTCCGCCGGCCGTCAATGCATGGGTAGCGGTCGTGGCGACACTCGAACCACTCGACCCTCCGGCCAAAACCGGAACGGGATCAGGCGTGGGCGCCGGCGCCGGCTGGGGAGCGGGAATCGGGGCAGGCGTGGGCACGCCGTTGGCAACCGGTACATCCATGTACTGAGTCCTCCTGGCCCCACTATCGGTCGATCAATCGGAAAACTTTAGCGAAATTCCGTGTCGGGAATCACCTCTCGAGCAGGGTAACCAAGCGCGGGTAGACGAGCGCGCCCGCAGCGGGATATGTCGAGGGGTCGATCACGTCGTGCACCCGGCCGAGGTCATCCCACACGGCAAGATCGTACGGTGCGCCATGCCCACGCCAGCGCGCGACCAAATCGCGAGCGGGGCCGTTGTTGACGGCCGGATCGTGGGCGTTGATGACCAGCGTGCAGTGCGGGGCCGCCGGCGCCTCGTGACCGGCAGCCGCCGAGATCACCGACCCGGCCAAGGTGCATTGGGCCAGGCAATGCGTCCAGAAGCCGGGATACGCGTACTCCGGCAGCATCTGCTCCTTGCGCCGCGGATCCCACCAGAGAAACCGGTTGGGCAAGGTTTGGAGGACGCTCATGAAGAGCAGGCCGGGCAGGCGCGGGACGAACGGGATCATGAGAAACGGCGCGACGCCGACCGCGTTGGCGACGCCGCCCGTTTGCGCAAGCCAGAGTGCCATCGTCGCGCCCAGCGAAATTCCAAGCGCATTCACGCCTGCGCCGAGGCCCTGGCCGAACCGCGCCGCTTCGTTTGCCGCTTGCTCGATGTCGACCGTGGTGATATCGCCGATCGCGCGAGTCATCCGGTTCCGGTAGCCATGGTAGGGCAGCCGTGGAACGTAGACGTTCTCGCCGCGTTGGTGCAGCAGCCGCGCAAACTGGTCGAACTGCTGCGGGCAATTCGTCAGACCGTGAAAGAGCACGGTGCTGCGCTCGACGCCGGCGCCGTGGTCATAGAGGCGCGGATAGGCGCGTGGATCGATCCCCGGATCCGCGGCGTCTTGAGCAATCAGCTCGCGAATCGCGGCACGAGTTGCCTCGAACGTTATAGTAGGTCTTCGCGGCGGATGCGAGTGTAATGCGGCCGCACGGCCTCGAGTTTGACCAGCGCCGCGATTGCTGCGTCGAAGTGGCGCTCGCGCGTGCGATGGGTGAGGATGACGATGTCGGTCTCGTTGTCGTCGTCGCCCGCGCCCTTCTGCAGCATCGCGTCGATCGAGATGCCGGAGTCGGCCAGCGTGCGCGCGATGTCGGCCAGGACGCCGACCTGATCTTTGACGCGCACGCGCAAGTAGTACGATGTTTCGACATCGGCCATCGGCAACACACCGACGTCGCTCATCGCATCGGGCTGGAAGGCGAGATAGGGCACGCGTTCTTCGGGTTCGGCGCGCATCAAACGCGTGACCTCGATGACGTCGGCCAAGACAGCTGAAGCCGTCGGTTCCGATCCGGCACCGGCACCGTAGTACATCGTGACGCCGGCGGCATCGCCCTTGATGAGGATCGCGTTCATGGCGCCGTCGACGCTCGCGATGATGCGGCCGGCCGGGATCAACGTTGGATGCACGCGCAGCTCGATGCCCTCGGGCGTGCGGCGCGTCATGCCGAGCAGCTTGATGCGGTAGCCGAGCTCCTCGGCGTAGGTGATATCGATGGCTTCGAGTTTGGTGATGCCTTCAACGTAGGCGCGCTCGAACTGCACGGGGATACCGAACGCGATCGCGGAGAGCAGTGTGACCTTGTGTCCGGCGTCGATGCCTTCGATGTCGAAGGTTGGATCCGATTCCGCATAGCCGAGGCGTTGCGCTTCAGCCAGTACGACATCGAAGGCCAAGCCCTTGTTGCGCATCTCCGAGAGAATGAAGTTGCACGTACCGTTGATGATGCCGGCGATCCACTCGATGCGATTCGCCGCGAGTCCCTCGCGCAGCGCCTTGATCGTCGGGATGCAGCCCGCGACGGCGGCTTCGAACGCGACGATCACGTTGTGTTCGCGAGCGGCGGCGAAGATTTCGTTCCCGTGCAGCGCGAGCAGCGCTTTGTTGGCGGTGACGACGTGTTTGCCGCGCACGATTGCCGCCAGGATGGCTTCTTTGGCGACCGTCGTTCCGCCGATCACTTCGACCACGATGTCGATCTCGCTGTTCGTGACCACCGCGCGGACGTCGTCGACGACGGGAACGCCGGGGCCGACGATCGCGCGCGCTTTCTCGACGTTGCGAGCGGCGACCATCGCGATCTCGATTCGACGCCCGGCGCGGCGGGTGATCTCCTCGCGGTTGCGTTCGAGAACGTGAAAGGTTCCGCTCCCGACTGTTCCGATGCCGAGCAGACCGACCTTGACGGGTTTCATCTTAAGCGCTCGCTTCAGCGCGTCCGATGCAGGCGCCCTGCGTCGAGCGCGAAGCGGCGCACCACAAGTGACGGCACATCGTCTTCATGATGTGCGATCAGGAGCAGCGTCGTTCCGCTCCCGGCAAGCTGCGCGACCTGTGCCTCGAGCAGCGTGCGGAAGCTCGCATCGAGCCCATTCCAGACCTCATCGAGAATGAACAGTGCCGGCGGCCGGACGAGGCTGCGCGCGATCAAGACCTTCCGCCGCTCGCCGAACGAGAGCTGCATGAACGGCCGTTCGCGCAGCGGCCCGAGGGCCAACTCGTCGATCACGGCCGCGGCGCGTTCGCGCTGCGCCGCATCGGGTTCGTGGAAGAGGCCGACGCTCGAGGCAAAGCCGGAGAGGACGACTTCTTCGACGGTGTGGTTGACGTCAAAGGCGACCTGCCATTCCTCGGAGACGTGCGCGATCGTTTCCTTAATCTGCCAGACGTCGAAGGGTCCGCTCTTGCCGAAGCGGAGAATCTCGCCGCCGTATACCGGCGCAAGCGTCCCTGCCACGACCGACGCGAGCGTGCTTTTGCCGGACCCGTTCGCGCCGGTGATCGCCGTGTGTTCGCCGGCCCGGATCGACCAGTCGATGTTGTGCAGCACGTGGGTCGCTCCGCGAAAAACATCGGCGTGCCGGATCTCGACGATCGCCGGTGCCGTCGTGGCGTGCGCGCGTTCGCCGCGCGGTGCTCGTGGCGCGCGTGCCGGTGGTTTGGGGCGGCCGGCGTCACGCTCGACGATGCGGCCGCCGCGCAACGTCGCGTGGTGCGTAACCGCCGGAATGAAATCGTCGAAGCGGTGTGATGCGAGGATCAGCTGGACCGACGGCGCGAGCGTATCGAGCAGCGCTAAGATGTCGCGGCGCGCGGCGCCATCGAGACCGTTGGTGAACTCGTCGAGCACGAGAATGCGCGGCCGGCGCACGAGTGCGCGCGCGATCAGCAGCCGGCGCAATTGCCCGAATGAGAGCGAGCGCACGCGCCGCCGGGCGAACGCGCCGAGATCGAGTTGCTCGATGATGGCTTCCACCGCCGCACTGCGTCCCTCGGAGAGCGCGCCGTGCGCGTAGAGCGTATCGTCGAAGCCGCTCGCGATCACGCTACGTCCGTCGATGGGAAGTTCGAGGCGCGCGTAGCGCTCTTGCTGCTCGGGCGCGACGAAACCGATGTGCGCGGCGGCGGAAATCGGACCGCGCGGAACGCCGTCGAAGCCGTACGTACGCTCGCCCCCGTCCGGGTCGATCCACTGCTGGCCGCGGATCACGCGCAGCAGGGTGCTCTTGCCCGAGCCGTTGGCGCCCACGAAGGCCCAATGCTCGCCGGGGTTGAGGCTCCACGAGACGTCCTTGAGCGCGTGATGGCCGTCGAGGGTGACGTTGACGTTGCGCAGGTCGACCAGTGGAATCGGGGGCATCGATGCCTAGGGTTCGCCCGGGCCGGCCGCATCCCATGGCCCCAACGATGCACGGAAAGCGACCAACCGATGCGGGCCTCCGGCGGGATTTCGGTTGGACCTGACGCTACATTCGGAAGATGATTGACCCCTTCGTCCAACGCTTGGCGCGGCTCGATTGCTGTGCCGTTTCGGACGCCCTCGACAAACTCGGCCTGACCGGCGCCGTGACCACCCTCCCGCAGCGCTCGTCGACCCGCCGCATCGCCGGCCGCGCGATCACGGTAAAGCTGGTCGCGAAAGACCAGGCGCCGCCGGTGACCGGGCCGCCGCGCCATTTGGGCACGACCGCGATTGAAGCCGGCGGCCCCGGCAGCATCATCGTCGTCGAGCAGCGCAGCGGCATCGACGCCGGATCGTGGGGCGGCATTCTCTCGCTCGCCGCCAAGTTGCGCGGCGTCGAGGGCATCATCGCCGACGGTCCGGTGCGCGACATCGATGAAGCGCGGTCCTACGATCTGCCGATCTATTCGCGCGGTCTGACGGCGCGTACCGCGCGCGGACGCGTTGCGGAAGCGGCGACCAACGTCGATGTGCAGATCGACGAGGTGACCGTATCGCCCGGCGATTACGTGCTCGCCGACAACAGCGGCGTGATCTTCATTCGTGCGGCCGGCATCGAAGCGGTCGTCGCGGCGGCCGAAGAGATCGCGGCGCGCGAAGCCGCGATGGCGAAGGCGTTGCTCGACGGCCAATCCGTCAGCACGGTCATGGGCGCCAACTATGAGAACATGCTTGCGGTGCACGCATGAGCGACACGAACGTCGCGCGCGCCGCGAAACTCGACACGGCAACGATCAGCGATGCGCTCGATAAGTTCGGCCTCAACGGCGCATGTTATAAGATCGCGCCGCGCGACGGGTCGTTCCGCATGGCCGGCCGCGCCTACACCCTCCTCTATATGGTGTGCGGGAACCCGCCCGGCACGGTCGGCGACTACATCGACGATATCGAGCCGGGCAGCGTTCTCGTACTGGACAATGCCGGCCGTGAGAGCGGGACCGTGTGGGGCGACATCCTTACCGAAGTCGCCCACCGCCGCGGCGTTGCGGGCACCGTGATCGACGGGCTTTGCCGCGATGTCGCGCTGTGCCGCAAGCTCGGCTACCCGGTGTTCAGCAAAGACCATTGGATGCGCACCGGCAAAGACCGCGTGCAGTTGGACGCGGTCCAGGTGCCCGTGAGCATCGGCGGCGTCCGCGTAGCGCCCGGCGACATCGTGCGGGGCGACGCCGACGGCGTGGTCGTGATTCAGAAAGAGTTCGAAGAGCGCGTACTCGAGTGGGCGGAAGAAGTCACGACCGTCGAGGATCGTATCCGCGAAGCCGCCCGTGGCGGAATGCGCTTGGTCGAAGCGCGCAAACAATTTGGCTACCACTCGCTTCAGACGCGTGAGAAACAATGACAACGACGAAATCGTACAAGTTTTTCGATCTGCCGACCGTCGCGCTCGACTTCGAGCGCCCGGATCCCGCGCTCGTGAAGCGCGCAGGCGCGTTCGGCACGGCGACGCTGCACGAAGCGGGCGGGAAGATCGGCGCGCTATCGTCCGCGATCAAGCCGATGCATCCGTCGTTCTCGATTGCCGGGCCGGCGTTCACGGTGCATTCGCCGCCGGGCGATAACCTGTGGCTGCATCGCGCGATTGCGATCGCGAAGCCGGGCGATATCCTCGTCGTGTTCACCGACGGCGTGTACGAGCACGGCTATTGGGGCGAGATCATGTCGACGGCCGGCAACGCAGCGAAGCTCGGCGGCCTGGTCATCGACGGCTGCGTGCGGGATGGCGCGTTGCTCGGCAAGGTCGGATTTCCGGTGTTCGCGCGGGGATTGTGCATCCGCGGCACGGGTAAGGATTTTGCCGCGCGCGGCTGGATCAACCACCCGCTGCTGTTAGGCGACGTAACGGTCGAAGCCGGCGATCTGATCGTCGGCGACACCGACGGCGTCGTTGCGATTCCCCGCGCGAAGATCGAAACCGTCGTGCAGAAGTCGCGCGAACGCGAAGATAAGGAAGCAGAAACGATGCGCCAGCTGACCGCCGGACAGAAATCGATCGACCTCTACGGGTGGGATAAATGATCGCGCCCGAACGAGCCGGCGCCAAACGGCACCTCGCGGTTCAAACGACGGCCGAAGCGCTGCTCGCGAACCTCAAGCGCAACGGCACCGAATATATCTTCGTCAATGCCGGGACCGACTTCGCGTCGGTCGTCGAAGCGTACGCGCGACTCGATGAGTCCGGCCTCGATTTTCCGACCCCGATCATCGCGACGCACGAAAACCTTGCGGTCGGCATGGCCCACGGGTATTACCTGATCACGCACGTGCCGCAAGCGGTGATGTGCCACGTCAGCGTCGGTTCGGCGAACGCCGTCTGCGCGATCATGAACGCATCGCGCGATCAGATTCCGATCATCTTTATGTCGGGCCGCACGCCGCTGTTCGAATCTGGCCGCTTCGGGAGCCGCAACGGCGACATTCACTGGGCGCAAGAGATGTTCGACCAGGCCGGCATCATGCGCGAGGTCGTCAAGTGGGATTACGAGTTGCGCGACGGACTCAACGTCGAGCAAGTCGTCGACCGGGCCTACGGGATCGCGCAAGCCGCGCCGTGCGGGCCGATCTACCTGACGTTGCCGCGCGAAGTGCTCGCCGGTAAGCTCGATGGCGCCGACGTCCGCGCCGAGGTGCCGGCCGTGCCGGCGCCGCCGTTCCCCAGTCCCGAACACGTCACCACGATTGCGCGGCGTTTGGCGGCGGCTGAGTTTCCGGTGATCGTCACGTCGGCCAGCGGCGCCGATCCGTCGACGGTCGCACCGCTCGCGGCTTTGTGCGAACGTTTCGGCATCGCGCACGTCGACCGCAAGGCGCGTTTCATCAACGTGCCGACCGGCCATCCGATGCACCTCCTGCAACAGCTCGAAGAACTCTTCAACGAGACCGACGCGCTGCTGTTCCTTGAAACCGACGTTCCGTGGCTGCCGAGCCGCGGCAACCCGCGTCCGGAGACGTTCATCGCCGACGCCGGAACGGATCCGCTGTTCGCGCGTATTCCGATCCGCAGTTTTCCGGCCGACGTTTCGCTGACGACAACCGTCGCGGCGCTGTTGCCGGAACTCGAACGCGCCCTCGAATCGGCGGGGGCCGAACAAAGCGCCGCCGGCCGTCGCGCGCGCATTGCCGCAACCCGCGAGCGTGGCCGCACGGCGGTCGACGCGCTCGTGGCTGCCGACGCGAAGAAGGGCGGAGCGATCACGAAGCTCTTCCTATCGAAGACGCTCGCCGCGGCGCGCTCATCGACCGACATCGTCGTTAACGAGTACTCGGCGCAACCCGACTACATGCAGTTCGACGAACCGTCGACTTGGTTTCTCAACCCGCCGGCGGCGGGTCTCGGCTGGGGTTTACCGGCAGCCATCGGTGTGAAGCTGGCGTCGCCCGATCGCAACGTGATCGCGGTGCTCGGCGACGGCGCGTATATTTTCGCCAACCCGGCCGCGTGCCATCACGCCATGGCGATGCACGAGCTGCCGCTCTTGACGATCATCTACAACAACGCTCGCTGGGAAGCGGTCCAGGGTTCGGCGCGCAGCATGTACGGTGCCGATACCGCGACCGGCAAACGGAAACTCGCGCCGCTGTCGTCGCTCGATCCGATCCCGGACTTTGAAAAGTACGTCGAGGCATCGGGCGGCGTCGGTATCCGCGTCACGCAGCGCGAAGAGTTGGAGTCCACGATCCGGCGCGCGCTGAAGATCGTGCAAACCGAACGCAAGCAAGTCTTGATCAACGTGATCGGTTCGTAAGGAACAGCGAATGCGGCGTCTTTCTGCCTTCGCGGCGGCCCTCGTGGCCGCCGTTCTCGTCCTCCCGGCTCCGGCATTTGCGGCCCAGGCCGCGGCGATTACCTATGAGTTCACGGCGCGCCCCGCGGTGGTCCCGGCGACGTTCGTCGCGGCCCCGAATGCACGGGTGCGCTTTCTGACGCTCACGGCACTCGATGGTTATCACGTCGAGTCGGCCTTGTGGGAACCGGCTGGAAAGTCACCCGCGACGACCACGATGGTGATTGCCGTACACGGTAGCGGTGCTGATTACATCGACGATCCGATGACGTTCCTCGGCCGCGGACTCTCGGCGAAGGGCTACGCGATGCTCGCCATCGATACGCGTCAGCACAACGAACACGTCAACACCGACAACTTCTACGACATCCGCAACGACATCCAAGCCGCCGTGTTCACCGCGCGTGCGCTCGGCTACAAGACGATCGTCCTGCTCGGCCATAGCCTCGGCACGATTCAGGTGCAGTATTACGCCGCGCAGGACTGGAGCACCGACATCAAAGGCGTCGTGCTACTCTCGCCGTTCGCTGATTTGCCTTGGAAGTCGCGCAATTTGCTCATCGCCGACGAAAAGCAGTACAGCGATCTTACCGCCGCAGCCCTCGATGCGTTGCACAACGGCACGCAGTCGGCGGTGCTGCCGGTGAAGATGGGCTATCTGCAAGGGGCGAGCTCGCCCGTGACCGGGCAGCATTTCCTCACCTATCGCGACCAGACGACCGGTATTACCGACGGAACGTTTTGGATCAAGCGCGTCCCGCACCCGGTGCTGCTCGTGCGCGACCAATCCGACGGCATCGTGCTGGCGTTCGAACCGCACATGCTCTTGGCTGCGGCCGGGACACCTGGCTCGCTCGTGACGAACATCAAGTTCGTCCTCGTCCCCGACGATCGCCCGTTGAGCCTCCAAGGCCACAAATTCACGAACAACCAACAGCAGCTGATCGATACCGTGACGAGCTGGTTAGCGGACCAGCACCTGTAAGGCAAACAATGGGGCGGTCCCTCGACTAGGCTCGGGATGACAAGGGGGGCGCAGGGACGCCTTGCTACCGGCTCCAAGGGTCGGTGCGATGATCCACCGCACGCGCGCGGCCGCCATCCGTGAACGGAAAGGGCGGCCGTTCGCGACGATTACGGCCTACGACGCCGCCTTCGGCCGAGCTGCCGAAGCCGCCGGAATCGACGTGATTCTGGTCGGCGACTCGCTGGGGAACGTCGTCCTCGGTTACGAGTCCACGGTGTCGGTCACGCTCGAGGACATGGAGCGTCACGGCGCGGCGGTCTTGCGCGGCACCGAGCGGGCTCACGTTTCGATCGATATGCCGTTCATGTCGTACGAGGCCTCGAACGTGGAGGCGATTCATAATGCCGGGCGCCTGATCCGCATCGGGGCATCATCGGTGAAGCTCGAGGGCGGCGTCGAACGTGCCGAGCGCATCGAAGCGATCGTGAACGCCGGAATTCCGGTGATCGCGCACATCGGCGTCGGTCCGCAAACGGCGGCGCTGGATCGCGGCTTCCGGCGCCGTACCGATCGCGAGCGGTTGATCGCCGACGCCGATGCGATCGCGGCGGCCGGCGCGTTTGCCGTTGTCCTCGAGATGGTCGATCCAACGATCGCGGGCGAGATCACCGCGCGGATTCCGATCCCGACGATCGGTATCGGCAGCGGCGCCGCCTGCGACGCGCAGATTCTCGTGCTATACGATCTGCTCGGGCTCTCGGATTTCATCCCGCCGGTCGTCAAGCCGTATGCCAACCTCGCGGAAATTGTAACTGCAACGATGCGGCATTACGCCGAAGATGTCGCCGCCGGACGCGATCCGCGCGACGGACCGTCGGAACGCAAGCGCTAGCCGCCGTGATTCTTGCTGCTGCGGTCGCAGTCAATGCGTTCTTGAGTGCTTTCGGCGGCACGTGGGCGTGCATGCCGCACGTACCCGGTGTCGTAAGCGCGCCGGTATCGACGTGGACGATCGCGGCCGCACCGCGCAGTTCGTGGGTCGTCGTGCACTGGTCGACGCGTGCCGGCAACGGAGGTACCGCGTTCGTCGGCTACCTCGCACCCAACGGGCAGTGGATCTACGACGACTTTCATGGTGATGGGAGCTTCTCGGCCAACACGTCGAGCGGCCCGCAAAACGGAACGTGGACCTGGGACGGAACGTTTACGACGCCGCAGCGCGAAACGCACGGCGCGGTTCAATGGCGCCGCGACCGCGCGGGATTCCGTCAGGGCTTCGGCCGGATGCTCGGCACGTCGTTCCGCGAAACCGCCTACTCGACGTGCCGGCCAGTGAAGCCCTAGGCCGGACTTCCCGAGACGAGGCGGGCGAGCGCGAAGGCGACTGCTGCCGCAACGCCGCCGATTGCGGCGGTCTCTACTGCCGAGCGCAGGATCGGCGTGCCGGTGAACTTGCCTTTAAGTCCGCCGAAGGTAACGAGCGCGATAAAGGTGACGACGATCGAACCCCACAGCGCTTGATGCGATTGCGGAACGAGCATGTAGGGCACGAGCGGCAGCAATCCGCCGATCACGTACGACCCGCCGATCCGTGCGGCGCTCAGCGGCGCGCGTCGCGGGTCCGGCTTCTCTAAGCCCAGCTCGAAGCGCATCATGAAATCGACCCAGTGCTTCTTGTCCGACGTCACCGTGTCGACGAGTTGCTTGAGCGGCTCGCCGTGGATGCCGTAGCCGGCGAAGATCGCTTCGATCTCGCGCCGTTCTTCGTCCGGGACGTCGTTGGTTTCATCGTGCTCGCGCCGGCGTTCGCTCTCGTAATGGTCGACGTCCGAGCGCGCGGCGAGGTAACCTCCGAGCCCCATCGAGATCCCGCCGGCGGCGAGCTCCGCGATCCCCGCGGTGACGACGATGTGCGACGCCGCGATCGCGCCGCTGATCCCCGCTGCCAAGGCAAACGGCACCGTAAGGCCGTCGGACATCCCGATGATGACGTCGCGAACGGCGTCGCTGGCATCAAAGTGATGTTCGTTATGGGTTCGGCGCGGCGGCCGGCGGATACCGGTGCGCGTTGGTGCGTGCGGATTGTCGGCCACCGGGGTTGCTTGCCCGGGCACGGTCGCGTCTCCCGTGTGTCGAATGCGGTTAGGTATGCCTCAATTGATCGAAGCGGGGATCCCAGCCGCCCCCGATATGGATGACGTCGCACAGCGCTACCGCGCGTTCGAGAACTCGCTGCAGTCCGGTTCGCCGGCGACCTGGCTGCCGACGTTTCGCGCCTGGGATGACATGCGCCGCGAACTCGACACGTGGTCGTCGTTGACGCACCTGCGGTTCACCCAGGACACGCGGAACGAACGGGCACGCGCTGCGGTCGATCGGCGCGACGAGTTGGAGCCCACGCTGACCGGCTTCGAAATCGAGTTGAAGCGCCGCTACGTTGCGAGCAGCGAACGCCGGCAACTCGAGTCGGATCTCGGACCGCACGCGTTCCGTTTGTGGGAAACCGATCTTTCGACGTTCGCACCCGTGGTCGAACCCGATCTGATCGTGGAATCGAAACTCGCATCCCAGTACACGCAACTGTTGGCCGGGATCGAGATCGACTTTGACGGTGAGAAGCTCAATTTATCAGCACTCGGGCGGTATGCTACCGATCCCGATCGCAGCCGTCGTCACGGCGCGGCATCCGCACGCTGGAACGCACTCGGCGAACGCGGTGCGGAACTCGATCGCATCTTCGATGAGCTCGTGCACGTGCGCGACGGCATCGCGCGCAAGCTCGGGTTTGCGAGTTTTATCGAACTCGGATACGCGCGCATGCAACGCATCGACTACGATCGCGCCGCGGTCGAGCGCTATCGCGATATGGTGGCGACCGAGGTCGTTCCGCTCGCGAACGCCATCGCGCAGCGCGCCGCCCGCCGGCATGGGATCGCGCAGCTCGCGGTGTGGGACGAGCAATTGCTGGCCAAGGCACCGGCGCCGCGTCCGCTCGGTGATGCGCGCTGGATCATGGAGCGCACGATCGAGACGTTCGCCGATCTCGATCCGCGGCTCGGCGACTTCGCGCGGATGATGGACGGCAACGAACTGACCGACCTCGTCACGCGTGCCGGGAAAGCGGGCGGGGGCTATTGCACGAAGCTCGCGACCTACGGCGTGCCGTTCATCTTCACGAACTTCAACGGCACCAAGGGCGACATTACCGTGCTGATGCACGAACTCGGCCACGCCTTCCAAGGCTACAGCAGCCGCGACAAGGCCGTCATCGACTACCTCTCGCCGACGATGGAAGCCGCCGAAGTCCACTCGATGAGCCTAGAGTATTTGACGTGGCCGTTCATGGAACGCTTCTTCGGTGACGGCGCGCAAGCGTATCGCGACAGCCATCTTTCCGAAGCACTGCTGTTCTTGCCCTACGGCGTTGCGGTCGACCACTTCCAGCACCTCGTCTACGAACGGCCGAACGCAACCCCGGCCGAGCGCCACGCGATGTGGCAATCGATGGAAAGGCGCTACCTGCCGTGGCGCACGTACGGCGATCTCGAGCGCCCGTCGCACGGCGCGTTCTGGCAGTCGCAACTACACATCTACCGTGCGCCGTTCTATTATATCGACTACACGCTCGCGCTGTGCTGCGCTCTGCAGATGTGGGCGTCGTCGTATGACGACACCGCCGGCACGCTCGAACGCTATGTCGCGCTCTGCGCGCGCGGCGGCGAAGCAGCCTTCGGCAATCTCGTCACCAGCGCGGGCCTAACGAGCCCCTTCGACCCCGGCGCCCTCTCCCGCGTCGTCGCGCGAGCGAAAGACATCCTCGACTGCTAGCGCGTGCCCCCGTCATCCCGAGCGTAGTCGAGGGACAGCGCAAATCGTCGCCATCGCGGCGGTCCCTCGACTACGCTCGGGATGACAGATGAGGCGGGGCGGCGGTTATTGGAAACGGTCGTCGGCGCGTGCGGTATCGGCGCCTTCTCGTCGGTCACGCTGAGCGTTTGTCGCGGCAAGCCGGCCAGTGTCGTCGGGTTGAGCACGATGTGGAACGGCGCCGGCGGACCAGGCCGCATTTTCATGCGACGCTTAGAGCGAGCGCGAGCAGCGGGACCTTCGGCATTATCACGGCGAGATGAAGCCGCGAGCCTTGAGGAATGCCTGACCTTCGGGCGAGACGATGTAATCAACGAACGCTTGTGCGCCTTTGGAGTTCGACGCGTTCTTGAGCGCGGCGATCGGATACTCGATGTCGGGCGCGACCGCTGACGGGAACGGCAGCACGTCGAGTTTCGGCGCGACGGTTGCCGTGACGTCGGTACTGTACACGACGCCGGCGTCGCCTTCGCCGAGCGAGATCTTGGTGACGACCGCCTTCACGTCGAGTTCGTTCGAAACGACGTTCTTCTCAACTGTAGCCGGGAAGTCGGCCGGATAGCCGCTCGTGCCGCTGAGCTTTCCGAAGGTCGCGCGCGCGTAGCCGCCGACCGGAACGCTCGCTGCCGCCAAGATGACCTTAGCGCCCGGTTTCGCAAGATCGGCCGGGCTTGCGAACTTCATCGCCGCGCCCTTTGGCGCGATCAGAACGAGCCGGTTTTTGGCGAACGTCTTAGGCGTGCCCGCGACGAGCCCGGCGTCGTTGACGACCTTCATCTGAGCGAGGTTCGCAGAGGCGAACACGTCGGCCGGTGCGCCCTGTTTGATCTGTGTCGCGAGCGTGTCGGATCCACCGAAGCTGAAGGTTACGGCGATGCCGGTTTTCTTGGTGAATGCGGGCGCGGCGGCGTTGAACGCTTCGGTTAGCGATGCCGCCGCGTACACGGTGATTTTCTCGGGGCTTTGTGCCTGCGCGTTAGCGGAGAGACCGGCGCTCGACAGCAGAACCGCGAGCGTGAGGCAGAAGAACCGTCGTATCATGGTCGGCCTCCTTTCCCGGAGGCCACTCGTCTCCTCCGTTATATCTGACAAAACCGAACGGTTTGGGGAGACATTACGCTCCCGGGCCGTGGGGGCGGGCTAGCGCAAACCGCTGGGCGTATGTAGACCGGGCTATGGCACGCGTTTCCTTACGGCTGGGGTTCGCCGACGAACAGGCGATCGGGCCCGGCAAAATCCGGTTGCTCGAACTGATCGGGGAGACCGGTTCGATTTCGGCTGCCGGGCGTGCGATGAAGATGTCGTACCGGCGGGCATGGATGCTCGTCGACGAACTCAATCGGATGTTCCGCGACCCGTTAGTGGAAGCGCGTCCCGGCGGCGCGCACGGCGGCGGAGCGAGCTTGACCAAGGCCGGCAGCGATGTCGTTGTCCGTTACCGGGAGATCGAATCGAACGTCCAAAGCGACTCGGGCGCGCACATCGCGGCGCTCGAGAAGATGATCGCCGGAACAAAAACGCGTCCGAGGCAGAAATCATGAAACGCGCGCTGGCGGCGCTCGTCGTCGCCCTCATTCTTTCCGGACAACCGGCCGGCGCCGCAACATCGATGATCCTCGCGACCACGACGAGCACCCAGGACACCGGTCTGCTCGACGTCCTCGTCCCGGCGTTCGAAAAATCGTCCGGCTACAGCGTCAAGACGATCGCCGTCGGGACCGGCGCGGCGCTCGCGATGGGCGAGCACGGCGACGCGGACGTGCTGCTCGTCCACGCGCCGAGTGCTGAGGAGGCGTATATGGCGAGGGGACGCGGTCTCTCGCGCGCGCTGGTCATGCACAACGCGTTCATCGTCGTCGGACCGGCTGCGGATCCGGCTCACGTCAAGGGCTCGGCGACCGCACAGGACGGGTTTGCCGCGATTGCGCGGGCCGGATCGACGTTTATCTCACGGGCCGACGACTCGGGCACGAACACCAAGGAACTTGCGTTGTGGAAGGCCGCCGCCGTCACGCCGGTGGGCGGGTGGTACGTGAAGAGCGGAAGCGGCATGGGCGATACGCTTCACATTGCATCGCAGAAGGCCGCGTACACGCTCACCGACGATGGAACGTATCTATCGCAGCGCGCGACGCTCGCGCTCGTTCCGCTGGTTGAAGACGCGAAGGACCTGCTCAACGTGTATCACGTCATCGTCGTGAAACCGATCGACGGTCACGTTTCGAATCAAGCCGGCGGCGAAGCCTTCGCACGTTACGTCACCTCGCCCGAGGGGCAACGCCTCATCGCTTCGTACGGTCGCGAAAAGTTCGGGCGCGCGCTGTTTTCCCCCGACGCCGGCAAAGGCAACTGATCTGATCGAGATCGCGGCGCTTTCCGTCGCGGTCTCCGCTATCGCAACGGTCGTTGCGGGGCTCATCGCGATTCCGGGTGCGTTGTGGATCGTTCACGGGCGGTCGCGTTTGCGCGGCGCATTGCTGGCCGTGTTTACGGCGGGTCTCGGTTTGCCGCCGGTAGCCGTCGGCTTGGCCGTGGCGTTCGCGTTTTGGCGCAGCGGCCCGCTCGGCTTCTTCGATTGGCTGTACACGCCGGCCGCGATGGGCTTGGCACAAACGATCATCGTGTTTCCGCTCATCGGCACGTTGGCGGTACTGGCGCTTCGCGGCGGTGATCCGACGTTGCCGCTGCAGTTGTCCGGATTGGGCGTCCCACGCAATCATCGCCTGGCACTCCTTGCCCGCGAAGTCGCGCCGGGGATTGCGGCGGCGCTATTGGCCGGTTTCGGCCGCGCGATCGCAGAGGTCGGAGCAGCTCAAATGACCGGTGGCAACATTGAGGGGCAGACGCGCGTGCTGACGACGGCGACCATGCTCGCCGTCGGGAAAGGTGCGTATTCGGACGCATTTGCCTACGTTGCGGTTCTGTTGGGGGTGGTTGCCGTCGCGGCCGGAGCGGCTCTCGCGCTGCAGCGTCGATGGGCATGAACGCGAGTAATATTGAAGTGCGGCGTGGTTCGTTCGTTTTGAACGTGCCCACATTTTTCGCCGGGCCAAACGGCACCGCTCTTCTGGGTCCAAACGGCGCCGGAAAGACAACGCTTCTGCTCGTGCTCGCCGGCCTGATTGCAAGTGCCGGTAACGTCGAGCGTCCGCGGCGCATCGCAACCGTATTTGCCCGGCCCGCAGTGTTGCGAGGCACGACGCTGTGGAACGTTTCGACCGTCGTGCGTTCGGTACTCGACATCGACGCGGCTGAGTCGGACGACCGGGCCCGGACCGCTCTCGACGGCGTCGGACTTCGTGCCGCGGCTCATGCGGAGGCACGCACGCTCTCCACGGGTGAGCGGCAGCGACTGGCGCTGGCACGGGCTCTGGCATGCGAGCCGCAAGCGCTCTTCGTCGACGAGCCATTTGCCAATGTCGATGCCGATGCACGGCCCGCGCTACGAACGCTCGTAGCTACGTATTGCGCGCGGTCGCGCTGTGACCTGACCATCGCCACGTCGTCGCTAGCCGATGTGTTGGCCCTCTGTGCCGAAACCGTCGTACTTAACGCAGGCTCGGTGGCCTACCAGGGTCGGGTGCAGGAGCTGAGCGGTACCCGCGATCGTTACGTCCTCGCACTCATTGCGGAGTCGCGCGTTGCAAGCTGAGCGGAGAGATGAACGTCGCGCAGACGTTCTAAACGAACAACGGCAGCATCTCGCGGCCAAGCACGATATCGCGTAACGTCGCCTCGTCAGGAGGTCCCGTGAAACGGCTTGCGGCGTCGAGGACCATCGGCAGAATGTCCAGGTCGCCGACCGTGTTCAAGAAGATACCCGGTCGCGCGAACACATAGTGTACGCTGGCATCGATGTCGCGCTGATCGTCGAGCGGCTCGTACCAGGTGTTGTGCGTGCGCTCTTTGCCCCACCACGGCCGACGGGCCACGGCCTTTATCGTTTGCATGGCGACGTTACGCTCGCGGCACACCACGCTGAGCGCGTCGAAAGACGCGGCATAATGCGGGTCTTGCATCATGATGTAGCTATAGGGCAACAGCACGGAGTCGAAGTCGAACCGCTCCAAGCTCCGCAGATGCATCGCCGGAACCTGCGTTCCGTGTCCGGTCACGCCGATGAAGCGCACAAGACCCTCTTCACGCGCTTCGATGCAGGCCTCGAGCGCGCCGCCGGGGCTGAGCGCCGTGTCCCATTGGATCGGATCGCCGAGGCTGTGAAGCTGAATGAGGTCGACGCTATCGACGCCCAGCCGCTCGAGCGATTTGTGAATCTCCCGCTTGGCAGCGTCGCGTTTGCGCTCCATCGTCTTGGTCGCGAGAAAGAAGCGCGCACGGTGTTCGGGAAACCAGGGCGCGATTCGGAGTTCCGCATCGCCGTAACCGGCGGCGACGTCGATGTGATTGATCCCGTAGCGAAGAACGAGTTCGAGCGCCCGCTCCGCCTGCGCGGGAGTTGCCGCCTTCAACGCGGCCGCACCGAAAATCGTCCGCGTGCTGCTGTGCCCGGTGCGGCCGAACGGATGCTCTTGAATCATGCCGCTTCGTTCGCTATATTCAACGAGAAATAATGCTGCTAAGGGGAACCCCATGACGCAAACGATCGCCAAGCCCGAGACGACGCCGGCCGCCTATCGCCAATACATTGCCGGAGAGTGGGTCGATGCCGAGGGCGGTAAGACGTTCGACGACCTCGACCCCTTTGACGGCTCGGTCGTGGCGAAAATCCCAGCGGGAACGAAACGCGATTGCGAACGGGCGATCGAAGCGGCTAGCGCCGCCTTTCCCGCGTGGGCCGAACTCGCGCCGGCCGGACGGCAAAAGCTGTTCTTTCGCGCGGCGGATATCATCGAACGGCGCACGGCCGATATCGTGTCGATCCTCGCGCGCGAAACGGGCAGCGGCAAAGCGTTCGCGATGTTTCAAATTCAATGGAGCGTCGCCTTATTGCGCCAGTCCGCAAATTGGGGCTACCTACCGGTCGGTGACGTGTTGCGCTCGGATCTCCCCGGACGCTTCGTGATGGCCGTGCGCAAGCCGCTCGGCGTCGTCGCCGGCATCACGCCGTGGAACGGCGCGCACAACCTCGCCTGGCGCACGGCGCTGTTGCCGATGGCCTTCGGCAACACGATGGTGCTCAAGCCGTCGGAAGAAGCTCCGATCTCGGCCGGTATCATTCTGGCCGAAATTCTGCATGAGGCCGGCTTTCCGCCGGGTGTCTTCAACGTCGTCACGCATGCTCCGGGCGGCGCCGCTCCGATCGCCGATGCGTTCTTCGAGAGTCCGGCCGTGCGCAGCATCAACTTCACGGGTTCGGCCGCAACGGCGCGCATGCTCGCCGAGCGCGCCGGGCGCAGTCTCAAGCGCATCGTCTTGGAACTCGGCGGCTACAATCCGCTCATCATTCTGAGCGACGCCGATCTCGGGCAGGCCGTGAACACGACCGCGTTCGGCGCGTTCTTTCACCAGGGTCAGATTTGCATGAATACGCGTAAGGTCGTGATCGAGGAGCCGATCGCCGCGGAGTTTCTCACGCGCCTTGTCGAGAAGACGCGCGGCTTGAAGTTGGGCGATCCGAAGCTACCGGACACGGTGATCGGGCCGTTGATCAACGACGCGGCGCTGAAGATGGTGCAGCATCGCGTCGATGACGCCGTTGCCAAGGGCGCGCGCGTGCTTACCGGCGGGAAGATCGAAGGCCGGATCTTCCCGCCGACGATCCTCACGAACGTTTCACCGGACGCCGAAGCGTATCACGAAGAGACATTCGGGCCGGTCCTCATCGTTGAAACCGTCGCCAACGCTGAAAAAGCGTTCGAACAAGCGAGCGCGACGCGATACGGGCTCTGCGCGAGCATTCTCACCGGCGATCAAGAACGCGGTCTCCAGTTTGCCGAACGCTTCGATGCCGGCATGGTGCACGTGAACGGGCCGACGATGGCGGGCGAGCCCGGATTGCCCAACGGCGGGGTGAAGGACAGTGGTTGGGGCCGCTCGGGTCACTACGCCGTTGAAGACTTCACGGAAGTGCGCTTAACGACGCTCACGCGGGGGGCGATGACCTTCCCGTTCTAGCTTGCTGCGTCGTAGCGGACGTTGGGCGCGAGCCCGCGTCCGCGCGCGAACGCATCGAGGTCGAACTGCCGCAAGTCCGGTCTCGAGGGCGTGCTCGATTATCTCCAGTTGCAGACGATCACGCCGTTCGAAAAATAACCGGTAAACTCAGACGCGGCCAAAGCCGTATTTCTCGAGGATCACCTGACTCGGGGGCGAGAGGATAAAGGCGCGCAGCAACTCGGCCTCCACGGGGGCCCCGTTGCGTAGCGTCAGCCCATAGTTCGCGGTCACCGCGATGCTGGGCGGCATTTCGAGCGACTGCAGTCGCGACGGATTCGTCGCGACCGATATGGCGGCTGCCGTGCACCAACCCAAAAACGCATCGCCCCGATTCGCGGTGAGCAAGAGATATGCGCCCGGGTCGGCGCCGGCCGGGATCGGGACGTCGGGGCCTCCGAACAAACGTAGTGCCTTTGCATCGAGATACGGCAACGCGCCTAACTGAAGGTCGTCGATTTTCCCGAAGACCGCTTCGGCGTAGTCGCCCGCCGAATCACGCACCGGGAGCGCGGTGATGAGGCGGACGGACTGATCGAGTATGAGGTCGTCGACCTTGCGCGTTCCGGCAATGAACGGCTTCACCAGCAAACACATCCGATTGTGCGCGAAGATCGTGACCGGACCGCTTTTCCCTTCATGCTGAAGGCGTACCGGATTGATCGTATCCGCCGATGCAAAGACATCGGCGGCCGCTCCCGCTTCGATCCGCGCGCGTAGTTGCGGCGAAGCGCCGTACGTTTGATCGACGACGATCCCGGTCTGCTGCGTGAAGTCCTTCGCGATTTCCGCGATCGCGCCGTGTAAGGTGCCGCTCGCGAATAGCGAAACGTGAACGGGCGACTGTGCTTGCGCCGGCGTAACCGCAAGCAGCACGAGAAGAAGCAGGGCCGGCGTTCGTGACGGCTTCACGCGTCGAGCAAGCTCGCGTAGTAGCGCCAGCGCGCTTCCATGCCGAAGCCTTCCGCGGCTTGGAGCTGAAGATCGTCGTTGCTCATGCCGCGCGGCGTGCCGATCATCGATGCCTGCCAGGTCAGCTTCGCTTGGTGTTCGAGCCAGATCGCGTAAATCACGACTTCTTCGACGGTCTCGCCGGCGATAGTAACGCCGTGATTTTGCAAGTGCACGATCTGCTTGTCGCCGAGGATCTTCGCAACATCGGCGCCCTGCTCGGTCGTCGTGACTTTACGCGCCGAACGGTAAATCGGAATCGCCCCTTGCTTGACGACTTGCGCCATCACGCCTTGCATCGGAAGAATCGGGCGCTCGAGATCGCCGAAGATGGTCGCTAGCGGTTGGTGAGTGTGGACCACGGCCTGCACGTCGGGCCGCACGCGATAGATCTCGCAGTGCAGCTTGGTCTCATCGGGCACCGGGAACTCGCCGCCGATCTTGACCGAATCGATGTTGACCAGCGACACGTGCTTGTAGGTCATGTTGAGTTGGTTGCCTTGTTCGGCTCCGCGCGCGCGGATCAAGACCTGGTCGGTGCCCGGCACGCGGGCGCTCACGTGGCCGAGATAATCGACGAGTTCGAGTTTCGCGAGGATGCGACACCCCAATGCAATCTTTTCGCGCAGCGCGCGGATGGCGGGTGATTCGAGGTCGATGGGCGCGGTCATGAGTTCCTCCAGATGGGGTGGCGCTACTTAGCAGTGATGCTCAGCACTCGGAAAGAAAACTCCTGGCCTATGCCATTTTCTTGTGCCTTGATCGACTCAGCGCTGACGCAGCCCATTCTCAAGGGGACGGTCGCCGCCGCGTCCGGTCTCGATCTGACTTTTACGACAGCCACGGTCGACGACAACAGTCGCGCGATGATCGCCGGCAAGTACGACATCGCCGAGATGTCGATGGCGACCTACGTGCAGGCGCGGGCGCGCGGCCTCGACCTGTTGGCATTGCCCGTCTTCATGGGCCGCCGCTTTCTCCAACCATGCGTCGCCTTCGCCAAGAACTCGACGATCGGATCGCCGAGCGAACTGCGCGGCAAGCGGATCGGACTGCCGCAATTTTGGATGACGTCGAGCATGTGGCATCGCGGCTTGCTCGAGCACGAGTACGGTGTGCCGGCGACGCAGGTCGAGTGGGTCACGACGCAGCCCGAACGGCTCGACGCCGGCTTCACGCCGGGCGCGCGGGTCACGAACGTGGGCGATCACCCGCTCTCGCAGCTCCCGCAGCTGCTCTCCGACGGCACGGTCGACGTGATCTTCTCGCCCCGCCCGCCCGCCCGGGACGGCAAGCTGGGCTTCCTATTTGACGACCCCGCCGCGACGTCGCTCGAGTACCGTAACCGCACCGGGATTTACCCGCTGCTGCACACCGTCGTCCTTAAGGCTTCGCTCAAGCATCATGCGGCCGCACTTTTTGACCTCTTCGTCCGTTCTAAGGAGCATGCGTACGCCCACCCCGGCGCGAACGAGATCGAGTCGCCGATCGCCGGACTTTCGTTCGACGAAGCACGCGCTTGCCTGGGAGAGCCCTATCCTTATGGCGTACGTGCCAATGCTGCGGCGATCGACGCCTTTTTGAGCTATTCCGTTGAGCAAGGCCTGACGACCGAACGGATGACGGTTGCCGACGCCTTTATCGTTGCCGAGTAACACCCACAGGATCCAGGAGTACCCCATGATTGCTGCGCCAGCGGCGCCCGCCAAGATCTGCTTCGAGGGCGTCGGCAAGACGTTTGAGATCCGTTCGGGCCCGTTCGTCGCCGTTGAAGGCATCAACCTCGATATTGCCGCCGGATCGTTCTTCGTTATCGTCGGACCGAGTGGGTGCGGAAAGACGACCCTGCTGCGCATGGCAGCGGGTCTCGAGACGCCGACGACCGGCACGATCACGATCGGTCGCGCGCGCGCCGACCGGCCGGGGAACTCGATGATCTTCCAAGGCGACTCGATCTTCCCGTGGATGACGGTCTTCGACAACGCCGCCTACGGCCTGCGCATGCGCAACGCGCCGAAAAGCGAGATCGACGATGTCGTCGGACACTATCTCGATCGGACCGGTCTCACCAAGTTTGCCAAAGCATATCCGCACCAGCTCTCGGGCGGCATGAAGCAACGCGTCTCGATTGCGCGCGCCTTTGCCAACGATCCCGAAGTGCTGCTGATGGACGAGCCGTTCTCGGCGCTTGACGAACAGAATAAAACCCTGCTCCAGGAAGAGCTTTTGCGCATTTGGGAAGAGACGAAGAAGACGGTCCTTTTCATCACGCATAGTGTGGACGAAGCCGTGACGCTGGGAGACAAGATCATGGTCATGACTGCCCAACCGGGGCGTGAGAAAGCGATCATCGACGTCCCGTTCCCGCGACCGCGTAAGGTGCTCGAGCTGCGTGCCGAGCCCGCCTACGGCGAACTGGTCTATCACATCTGGGGCCAGTTACGCGATGAAGTGCTAGCTGCTAAAGCCGGGGAAGCGGCTGATGCCGAGGGAGCGCTGCGATGATCACCTCAACCGAACCCGCCACGACCGTTGCCGGCGACGGCCCGGATGCGATCATCTTCAAGGGCACGTCGTCGAGCAAGAGCAGGCTCTCCCGCGATTCTTCCGAGCGCCTCATGGGACTGGTCGCACCGATCGGTTTGTTCGTCTTGTGGGAATTGCTCGCCGACACGCACATCATCGACACCCGGTTTTTTCCGGCACCGTCGAGCATCGCCAGCACGTTCGGAACGCTGATTCAGAACGGTCAACTGCTAGCGAACACGTTGATCAGTCTCGAGCGCTTGTTCCTCGGCTTCTTGCTGGGCGCGATCCCGGCGCTGGTCATCGGACTCACAATGGGCCTCTACCGGCCGGTGCGCGCGCTGGTCGAGCCGCTCATTTTGGGCACCTACCCAATTCCGAAGAGCGCGATTTTACCATTGATCCTCCTGATTTTCGGCCTCGGTGAACCCTCGAAAGTCGTGATGGTCGCGATCGGCGTGTTCTATCCGGTGGTCATCAACACGGTCTCGGGCGTGCTTCAGATCCCGAAGATGTATCTGGACGTCGGTCACAACTTCGGAGCTAACCGCTGGAACATGTTCACCACGATCGCGCTCCCGGGTGCACTCCCGTTCATCATGACGGGCATCAAACTGGGCGCGGGACTCGGGCTCATCCTCATCGCGATTGCTGAGATGATCGGCGCGCAAAGCGGCCTGGGCTACATGATTTGGAACGCCTGGCAGATTCTCTCGGTGAACACGATGTACGTTGGTTTGATCATGATCGCACTGGTCGGCTTCGCGCTCACGGTGATCCTCAACGAGATCGAACGCTTCCTAATCCCGGCCCGCCAAGACCGGTAGCTGCCCCCTTCGACGAGCTCAGGGCAGGCTCTCGACTACGCTCGGGGTGACAGAATGGCATGATCGTGGCCCCCCTTTGTCATCCCGAGCGTAGTCGAGGGACCGCCACAAGGCTTGCACTCAGCGGGGGCGATGTGATAACGTCGGCCCATGTCCGCGTTCCCCGTCATTATGACCACGACGATTATGACCATTCCCCTCGGCGAGGGCGAGTGTCGGTCGGTGCTGGTCTAGACGCGAACCCCGGCACCAGATGACACGGCCCTCGCCAATAGGCGGGGGCCTTTTTATTCCCGGAGGATCCGATGTCTGCCGCTCTTTCTCTTCACGATCCCCGCGAGCTCGGGGCCGTTCCGGCTACGGCGCGCCCCGGCGTCGGTCTGCTCGGCTGCGGGATCGTGGGCGCTGCGGTTGCCCGCCGGCTTCTCCTGGCTCACCCCGGTCTGTTGCGGGCGGTCGCGGTTCGCGATCCGCTCAAGTCGCGCGACGTCGACTGGGCGGCGTGGGACGGCGACCCGTTCGCGGTCGTCGACGATCCCGACGTCAGCGTCGTGGTCGAGTGCATCGGTGGCGTGCGGCTCGCGCGCGAACTCGTGCTGCGCGCGATCGCGCACGGCAAGGACGTCGTCACCGCCAACAAAGAGCTGATCGCGCAAGACGGGCCGTGGCTGCGCGCGTTCGCCGCACGGACCGGTGCGACGCTGCACTACGAAGCGTCGGTCGGTGGTGCGATTCCGATCTTGCGCGCGCTGGAAACCTCGCTGTTGGACGAACCGATCCTCGAGATCGGCGGCGTCGTCAACGGGACGACGAACTTCGTCCTCTCGCAGATGGAATCGGGCGCGATCTACGATGACGCGCTTGCCGAAGCGCAGCGTCGCGGCTTTGCCGAGGCCGATCCGCGCAACGACGTCGAGGGCATCGACGCCGCGCACAAACTCGCGATCCTCGCGACGTTGGCGTTTCGCCATCCGGTCGCATCGGCCGCACTGGTGCGCTACGGTATCAGCGCGATCGCTCCGGCGGACGTCGCACTGGCCGCCGAACGCGGCTGGCGATTGAAGCTCGTCGCGCTCGCTCGTCGGACGTGTGATGGCATCGCCGCGGCCGTAACGCCGGCGTACGTTGCGCGCGACCACGCATTCGCGCGTCCCAGCGGCGCCGAGAACGTCGTACGGGTCGTCGGTGCCAATTCCGGCGCGCTCGAGTTCTTTGGACTCGGCGCGGGCGGCGAAGCGACGGCGTCGAGCGTCGTTGGCGACATCATGAGCGCGATCGCGTTGCGCGCGCGCGGAGTGGAGCCGCGCCGGGGCGTCGTGGCTGAGTCACAAAGCGTCACGTCGCTGCGGCTACCGCTCGTCGTGCGCACCGCCGGCGGCGTACAAATCGGCGAGCCGCGCGCGCTCGACGAACTCGCAACGATCGCCGCGCAACCGGGCGTCTTGGCAGCTATTCCGCTTCTGATTTAGCGGATAGTTACGACGCGGCGCCTTCTTGGCGGGTGAGGGTGTGGCCCTGGCCTTGAGCGCTTTGGCCGCCGTCGACGAGCGATGACAGGTTAGCGAGACGCTCGACGATCTCAGCTTCGTTTGGATTGCGCGGCTCCATCGGCGATAGCCCACGATCTTCACGCAGCGCCGCGCGGTGTTGCCCGTAGAGTTCTTCCGCCTTATCCTGATTGCGCCAGCAGGCTTTAAAATGGTCGGCCACGCGGAATGCGGTGCCGTTGTCGTTGCGCTTGAGTTTTGCCGCGACGGTGCCCGCGACCGAATAGACGTCGAAAACGCAGTTGCGCAACGGATCGAGTCGCGGATCGTAACTGAGCAGCGATTCTTTTTTCTCGAGGTCGCGCAATTGAAAGTACGAGAGGTTGCCGAAGCGCGCGACCTTGCCGATGATCGCGCCCATGATGGGCAACTCGGTTGGAATCAGTTTTTGCTCGGCCATCGCGCGATCGCGCTGTTCTTCGTCGGAGACAACGCCGCGTTCCACGCGCTTTGCGTAGTCGGCGCGTTCTTTCTTCACTTTTTCGATGCGCTTGTGGACCGGTTTGATCTCCGGCCGTTCGTGAAATTCACTCAGTCCGGAATCGGACTCGAGCGCTTTCTTGATCGCCTCTTCCTTGAGGTAAATCGCGCGTTTCATTTGCTCGTCGAGCGCGCCGAGCTGTTCCTCGCGTTTGCGCATCGCTTGCCGCAGTGAGTCCAGTGCTTCGGCAGCGACGAAGGCCGCGCGATAGAGCCGTCCGGCGCGACCGAATGAGAACAGGTTCTCGAAGAACGACGGCGGGTTGACGCCCTTTTTGTCGACGTGGATCGGATAGGCGGTTGCGTATTGCCGCGTCGTGTACTGAGCCGCTGTCCGGCGCTCGTCCTCGAAGGACTTGCCGTTCTTGACTTCGCGGCTGAGCTGGTCGCGTTTTTGCGCGAACGACGTTTGGATCGCCGTTTCGGCCGAAGCCAGTTGCTGGCGCTGGTAGCGGCGCTTCGCATCCTCGTAGGAATCGAGGTCCTTGGCGTCTGCCGCGAAGTCCGGGATGTCGTAGGACTTGGGCAAGCCGCCCGGCGGCACGTTCGTTTCGTCATCGTCCCTGAGGCTCAGTGCCGGCGGGGCTTGCGCGAACGGCGCCGCGCCTTCTTCGTCATCGTCGGCGCGGAGGCCGGCGGTCTCCTCGGAACTGAAGTCGGGCTCGGCGAATGCATCGACCGGCGCGTCGCCCTCGGGGTCGCCGCTTAGCGGTGAACCAACAGGGAATTTCGCCTCGTCGGCGCCGTCGCCGAAGCTTTCAAAGAGACGGGACAAGCCGCTACCGAAACGCCTCGGCGCGACCGTCGGATCGGCGCATCCAGCTTACCACGGCAGGAAGGGCGTTCCGTAACAGCACGGTTGACGCCTTTCCTCACTGTTAAGATTCGTCCCACCCGTAGGGTGGATTTCATCCCATTTTTGGTTGCAGAGTAGAGCGTCGTCGGTACGGCGAATACGGTATCTCCAACATGCGAGCCACGCGCGCCGCCGCTTTGGTCCTGTTGTTGGTTGCCGTCGCCGCCGGGTCATGGTGGTTTTTTGGACGGCATTCGAGCGAGCCGGACTCGGTCGCGGTCTACTATTCCAAGGCCGACGGTGCGACGCTCGTACCGTGGCAGGTCTCACTCGGACCCGCGCGCGACCCGCGCTCGGTTGCCTTTTACGCAGCCGTTCAAGCGGTTGCCGGGCCACCGGCGGGCGTCGACGCCGTGCGCTTTCCGCGCGGAACGACCGTGCTCTCGGCCAAGGTCGATGGATCGACCGTCGCAGTCGATCTCTCGAGCGACGTCGGCACCCACGTTGAGGGCAGCCTCGACGAGACGGCTGAGTTCAAGGGGCTGGTCTATACGCTGACTGCCCTGCCCGGCATTTCGTCCGTACGCGTGAGCGTTGCGGGCGAGCGCATTGCGACGCTTCCCGGAGGCCACTTCGAGCTTGATGAACCGCTTACGCGTCAGAGTTTTTAGCGCCAGCGCGGCGCTTGCCGTCGCGCTTGCCGGTTTCGTCCCCGCCGCCGCGCAAGAGACGGGGACGCCGACGTTTTGGTTTGCCGGAACGCGGCTAATCTTTGAGCGGGCGATACCGCTTGACGGCGACGTCGCCGTTTCGATCCGCGATTCCGGGCTGCAGCGTTTCGTTGCTCGCCTCGGCGCGACGATCGCCTACCAGCCGCAGCAGCGCTACGTCGTCATCACCGCGGCCGACCACCGCACGATAACGTTCACCATCGGTTCGGCGCAATATCTCACCGGCAGCGTCTCCGCGCGCGCGACGTTCGCGCCGTTCGTCGACGGCAACGAGCCGATCCTCCCGCTCTATGCACTCGCACACGCGCTCTACGTCGAGCCGGTAGCCGCTGCGGGCGAGACGGTTCTGCAACCGCAAATCGGCGCGCTCGACATTCGCACGCAGGCCGGCCGGACGACCATTGTGATTCGCGGTGCGACGGCACTGGCGTACGTCAAGCGCGTCGATACGCCGACGCACGTCGAGTTTGCGTTCGGCGGCGTCGCCACGACGTTGGCGGGAACGCGCAAAATTGGAACCGGCGCGACGGCCACGATCACGTCCGGCGGTCCGCCGCGCAATCCATCGACGATCGTCGCGTTCGATGCGCCGCGCGGTCTCGCATACGAACTGGATCCGGCGACTTCGCCCTACGAAATGGCGCTCACGGTCAGTGACCCGGGCGTGGCCGTCGCCGCCAACCCGCCCGCCGCACCCGTTGTAAACCCGGTCTTCACCGCGCCGCCGGTCGCCGTTGCGGTGCCGTACACGCCGCCATACACGCCGCCGCCACCGCCGGTGCTCGCCGGTGCCGGGCCGCCCTCATCTGCGCCGGCGATGGCCGACGCGACCCCGTTGCCGGCGCCCACCGGCCCCGCGATCGTCACGGCCGTCACCCTTCAACCGCTGAACGATGGGCTGACGATCCACGTTACGATGCAAGGGACCGCCGTGTACGATTGGCATCGCTTGGCCGATCAGCGCTGGTATGTCGACATCCACGACGCGCAGTTGACCGACGCCGGACGCGACGAGCACCCCTCGATCGCCGCGGTCGACAGCGTGCGCATCCGGCAGATCGGCACGATGGATCAGCCGGTCGTCCGCATCGCGATCACGTTGCGCGGTGAGAAGCAAATCGACATCGATCCGACGGCCGATGGCTTGACGATTGCTGCGAGCAATGTCGATGCGATCGCCGCCGTGCGGACCGGTACCGGCCGCGTCGGCTCGGCTGCAATCGGCGATGACGGCATGCCGCCCGTTGCGCTGGAGACGCCGGCCGCGCCCGCGACGCCGTGGAAATTCGGCAACGGATCGCGGATCATCGTGCTCGATCCCGGTCATGGCGGCGACGATTACGGGACCGCGCACAACGGTTTGGTCGAGAAGACGTTGACGATCGACATGGCGCGCCGTCTGCGCACGCTGCTCGTTGGCGCGGGCTGGACCGTGCTCATGACGCGGGATTCCGACATCGATCCGGTTTCGCAAGCGAACCTCGCCGCGATGAAAGCCGATGGTAAGCCGAACCCGAGCGATCGCGCCTATCTTCAAACCCGCTGCGACACCGCGAACAACGTCAACGCGCGCTTATTTATTAGCATTCACGTCAATTATTCGCCCAGCGCGAGCGTTAGCGGAAGCACGTTTTACTGGTACAAACCCGAGGATCAACTGCTCGCCCAAACGCTCGAACACGCGGTCATCCCGGTGGCGGGCACGTCGGACGACGGCGCGCAGCACGAGAATCTCTACGTGGTTCGTCACGCGACGATGCCGGCGGTGCTGATCGAAACCGCGTTCATTTCGAACGCGCACGACGTCGCACTGTTATCCTCGCCGGCATTCTTGCAGCAGATGGCGCAGGGAATCGCCAACGGCGTGAAAGCGTACGCCGGAAAGCCGCCGGCGCAGACGTCGCGAGCCGATCAATGATCGGCGTCTACGATTCCGGGCTCGGCGGCCTTACGGTCCTCGCCGCCTTGCGCGACGCTGCGATCGGCGACGATGTCGTCTACTTCGCCGATCAAGCGCACGTGCCGTACGGCGAGCGCACCGACGCCGACCTCCACGGACTGCTCACCACGAACCTGGGCTGGCTCGAAGGCCAGGGAGTCGATCTGGTCGTGATGGGTTGCAACACATCGTGCGCCGTTGCGAGCCGGCTCGGCTGGCCGCCGGCGAAGTTCCGTTTGCCGATCCAGGACCTCATCGTCAACGGCGCGCGCGCGTTCGCGCAGTCGCCGTATCGGCGCGTCGCCGTCGTGGCGACCGCCGCAACCGTGCGCAGTCACGCCTACGCGAGCGCGATCGCCGCGGTGGCGCCGCACATCGATGTCTTGGAAATCGCGGCGCCGCTGCTCGTGCCGCTGGTCGAATCGGGCCGGAGCGAGAGCGCCGAAGCGCGCGTGGCCGTGGGCGACGTTGTGGCTCAATTTCCAGCCGACGTCGATGCCATCGTCTACGGCTGCACGCACTATCCGCTGCTCGACGCGCACTTCGCCGCCATCGTGCCGTCGGCGGCGCGCATCGACCCGGCGCGCGAACAAGCTCGCGCCGTCACCGCTCTGCGCTTGCCGTCCGGCGGCGGAACGACGCTCTACGTCACCAACGGCGATAGTGTGGCCTTCGAGCGCAACGTCCGCAAATGGACCGGCGACGCCACCGGCCGCGTCACCTCATTATCGCCATCGTCACGATGACAGAGGGGGCGCTTCAACGAGCGCTTAGACGACGTGGAAGAGGCGGAATACGACGAGGGTCGATACCGTTGCTAGGGCGACGCCGGCGATGACTTGCAAGATGGTGTGTGCGCGGAGGTAGACGCGCGCCCAACAGACGATCGGGATCAAGATCAGAAACGGCAGCGGGCGCGTTCCATAGATCACGCACAGCGCGATCAGCGGCGCGGTGATGCCGAGTGCATGGGTTGAAATTTTCCAGTAGCGGGTGATCCATTGGACGACCAAGGAGCTCGCTGCGTAGCCGGCCATCGAGGCGGTGATGATCGCCGGCGCCCCGATCAGCCACAGATCGATCGTGCCCAGGGCGAAGAAGATCACGAAGACGACGAAGACTTGCTCGCGCTCTTCGCGCTTGGACATGTCGAGATCGGAGATGCGGTCGGTAGCGTAGAGCCAGAAGACGTAGAGCATCGGACCGATCGAGGTGAAGAACGCGCTGTTGCCGAGCAGCACCCAGAAGTCGGTGTTGGTACGCGAGCGTGCGCCCGCCAAGATCAGGAACAGGAGCAACGCGGTCAGGAACGGGTTGCAGACCGTCGAGAAGATCCGCGCGACATCGGTCCAAACGCGGGCCCGCACGCGCAGCGGAGTCGGGGAAGGCAGCCCAACCGGTACTTGCACGGGCTTCGGGTTCGCGGCGTCGAAAAGCGGTCCATGCTCGAACGTCTGGGGACGCCGGCGGATCTGAGCGGCTTGAGCCGCGCCGATATCGACCGCCTCGCCAAAGAAATCCGTAACGTCCTGATCCAGGTCTGCGCCGTCAACGGGGGCCACCTGGCACCGAACCTGGGCGTCGTCGAACTGACGATGGCCCTGCACCGTGTGTTGGACATGCGGTCGGACAAGGTGGTCTGGGATGTCAGCCACCAGTCCTACGTCCACAAGTTGCTGACCGGCCGGGCGAAGCAGATCGATACCCTGCGGCAAGGCGGCGGGGTCTCCGGGTTCGCGATGCGCAGCGAGTCGGCGTTCGACCCGTTCGGTGCCGGTCACGCCTCGACGTCGATTTCCGCGGCGCTCGGCATGGCGACGGCGCGCGATCTTCAAGGCGGTAAAGAGACCGTCGTGGCGGTCATCGGCGACGGCGCGTTGACCGGTGGTCTGGCCTACGAGGCCATCAACAATGCCGGTCCGATGAAGACGAACTTCATCGTGATCCTCAACGACAACGAGATGTCGATCGCGCCGAACGTCGGCTCGATCGCCTCGTATCTCTCGGTGTTGCGCACGAAGCCATGGGCCACCAACGCGCGCGAACTCACTAAGGACGTGCTCGGCCACGTGCCGTTCGGTACGACGGCGCGGCGCGCGATGTCCAGCGCCGAGACCGCGGCCATGAAGTTCGTTTCGCCCGAAGGCAAGACGGCCGTGATTTTTGAGGAGATGGGCTTCCGCTACATCGGACCGATCGACGGTCACGATTACGACGCCCTCTGCGACATCATTTCAAACGCGCGCCGCATCCCGGGTCCGGTGCTGTTGCACGTTCGCACGATCAAGGGGAAGGGTTTCGAGCCGGCGGAAAGCGATGCGCGCACGTTCCACGGCGTGGGCCCCAACGTCTATTCGCCCGATGAAGGACGGCTCGAAAAGAAGAGCGGCCGCCCGACGTTCGCGCAGGCGTTTACCGACGCGCTGATCGCCGTTGCGGCGCGCGACGAACGCGTTATCGCCATTACCGCCGCGATGCCCGACGGCACGGGGCTGGCGAAGTTTGCGAAGGTCTTCCCAGCGCGTTACTTCGACGTCGGCATTGCCGAAGCGCACGCGGTGTGCTTTGCCGCCGGCGCGTCGACCAGCAACATCAAGCCGGTGTGCGCGATCTACTCGACGTTCTTGCAACGCGCGTACGATCAGATCGTCCACGACGTTGCCGTGCAGAATTTGCCGGTCGTGTTCGCGCTCGATCGGGCCGGCTTCGTCGGCGACGACGGTCCGACGCACATGGGGCTCTACGACATCGCCTATCTGCGCACGCTCCCCAACATGACGTTGATGGCGCCGCGCAACGAAGCCGAGATCGCACCGATGCTCGACGTGGCACTGGCGATCGATGGGCCGGCGGCCTTACGGTATCCACGCGGCAGCACGAGCGGCCGGTGGGACGAACCGCTCGCTCCGGTCGTGGTTGGCCGCGCGGAAGTGCTGCGTCGCGGACGCGGCGTGGCGATCTTGGCACTCGGCATCACGGTCGATGTCGCGCTCGACGCCTACGAATTACTCGACGACGATGCCAAACCGACCGTGGTCAACATGCGTTTCGTCAAGCCGCTCGATGAGAGTTTGCTCCTGGAACTGGCCGAAACGCACACGCGCTTCATCACGCTGGAAGAGCATTCGCTGGCCGGCGGGTTTGGTTCGGCGGTCGTCGAGTTCATCAACGATCGTGGCCTGATCGTTCCGGTCGAGCGCATCGGCGTGCCCAACGTTCTGGTCCACCACGCCAAGCCCGAGGTCCAGCGAGCACAGTTCGGCCTGACGGGCGAACACATCGCCGCCCGGGTGAATGCCCTTCGCGACAAGGTTCGGCCCGCCGCCGGGGCGTAGTCGACGGGTTGATTTTACAGCGTTCTCGAGGAGTCTGAATTCACGTGTTAACCGTCCTACTTGCGGCGGCGACGCCGGTTGCCAAGGCGACCACCGCCGCCATCAAGTTGACCCCCCAGCAACTCCAGCAGATGCTGCAGAATCAACCTGCGCTGACCTACCAGCACACGTCGTTTCTGCAAGAGCACGCCGCGTGGTTGACGCACACACTCGCCGGACTGTTCATCGTCTGCGCGGTCTCGCTGATCGGGCTGCTCGCGGTCCAAACCACGAAACAAGAGGGTCTCTCCGGCACGATCGGCGGCCGCGTCGACTCGACCTACCGCGGCCGCCTCGGCTTCGAGGGTCAGATCGCACGGGTCACCGGCGGCATCGCGATCACGTTCGTCGTCATCGCGACCCTCGTCTCGCTCAGCGGTATCTAGCTTTGCCGCAGCCTGTTCTCGAAGTCCGGGACCTGGCGACAACATTCAAGACTGAAGATGGGCTCGTTCGCGCGGTGAACGGGCTCTCTTTTTCGGTTGAGGCCGGAACGACGCTCGGCATCGTCGGCGAATCAGGCTCGGGAAAGTCGGTCACCTCGCTCTCGATCATGCGGCTGATCCCGCAACCGCCGGGCAAGATCGAGCGCGGCGAAGTGCTTTTCAAGGGTGAGGACTTGCTCAAGAAGAGCGAGGCGGAAATGCGCAAGATCCGCGGCCACGACATCGCGATGATCTTCCAGGACCCGATGACCTCGCTCAACCCGGTGATGACGGTTGGCGAGCAGATCGCTGAGGCGACGCGCTTGCATCTCGGCTACTCGAAAAAAGAAGCCATGGACAAGGCCGTCGAGATGCTGCGGCTGGTCAAGATCCCGGCGGCCGAAAATCGCATCAAAGACTACCCGCACCAGTTTTCCGGCGGCATGCGTCAACGCGTGATGATCGCGATGGCGCTCTCGTGCGATCCCGCCGTGCTGATCGCCGACGAGCCGACGACGGCCCTCGACGTCACGATTCAAGCCCAGATCATCGAGCTGATGAACGAGATGCAGCAGCGGCTGGGCTCGGCGATCGTTCTGATCACCCACGACCTCGGCGTAGTCGCCGAAACGTGCAAGAACGTGCTCGTGATGTACGGCGGCAATATGGTCGAATACGGCACGGCCGACGATATCTTCAACCGGCCGAAGATGCCGTACACGATGGGTCTCTTGGAATCGCTGCCGCGTCTCGACGCTTCGGGCGAGCGGCTCGTGCCGATCGAAGGCCAGCCACCGAACCTCTTGCGCATGCCGCCGGGCTGCGCATTTGCGCCGCGCTGCCGCTACAAGATGCCGATCTGCGATGAGCCGGTACCACTCTACGACTTCGGCAGCGGGCACGTGGCACGTTGCTACCTCTACGACGAACGCACCGAGGGCACGCGCCCGCTGGCCGTCGAGAACGCCCCGCGTACGACCCTGGAAGCGCTGCTTTGAGCGATCCCTCGACTCCGCTCGGGACAGGCTTGGTCGTCGTCCGCGACCTCAAGAAGTACTTTCCAATCACGGCCGGGCTGCTGCAGCAGAAGGTCGGCGACGTCAAAGCGGTCGATGGGATCGACTTCGATATCCGCCGCGGTGAGACGCTGGGACTCGTCGGCGAGTCGGGTTCGGGGAAGACGACGGCCGGCCGGGTGATCTTGCGGCTGACCGACGCGACGGCCGGAAGCATCACCTTTGACGGCCGCGATATCACGAACCTAAGCCGCAGCGAACTGCGCCCGATCCGCAAAGAGATGCAGATCATCTTCCAGGATCCCTATGCGTCGCTCAACCCGCGCATGACGGTCGGCGACATCATCAAGGAACCGCTGCAGATCCATCACCTGGCCGCCGGCAAAGACGCCGAACGCCGCGTTCAGGAACTGCTCTCGATGGTCGGCTTGCAGCCTTACCACGCAAATCGCTACCCGCACGAGTTCTCCGGCGGCCAACGCCAACGGGTCGGCATCGCGCGCGCGCTGGCGGTCGACCCGAAGTTCATCGTCGCGGACGAGCCGGTGTCGGCGCTCGACGTATCGATCCAAGCGCAGGTCATCAACCTGCTCCAGGATCTGCAGAAGCAACTCGGCCTGACGTTCCTATTCATCGCGCACGACCTCTCGGTCGTCCGCCATATCTCGAACCGGGTGGCCGTGATGTACGTCGGCAAGATCATCGAGATCGCCGACCGCGACCGCCTCTACGCCAACCCGCTGCACCCCTATACGCAGGCGCTGCTCTCGGCGATCCCAATCCCCGATCCCGACGTCGAGCACCGCCGTAAGCGTATCATCCTTAGCGGGGATATCCCCTCGCCGGTCAACCCGCCGTCGGGTTGCCGTTTTCACACCCGCTGCCCGATCGCGTACGACCGCTGCAGCGTCGAAGTGCCGGCCTTCAACCTCTACGAAGACGGCCATCGGGCGGCGTGTCACTGGGTCGAAGAGCACGGCGGCAAGGCGCCGGATCTCAGCCGCGGCCCGGCGCTCATCGCGTAGTAAAAAACGCAGGCGGACAAAAGAAAAAAGAGCGACCCGAGGGCCGCTCTTTTAAGGTTACGAGAGGCTCTGAGTTACTTCTTTTTCTTGCGGCTGCTCTTCTTACGAGCAGTCTTCTTTTTGGCAGTCTTCTTGGCGCCGGTCTTCTTCGCGGCTTTCTTGCGTCCGCCGGTCTTTTTCTTGGCAGCCTTCTTACGGCCGGAAGATTTCTTCGCGGCTTTCTTGCGTCCGCCGGTCTTTTTCTTGGCGGCCTTCTTGCGACCGGAAGATTTCTTCGCGGCCTTCTTACGACCGGACGACTTCTTCGCGGCTTTCTTACGGCCGGTGGACTTCTTTGCAGCCTTCTTGCGGCTGCTGGACTTTTTGGCGGTCTTTTTCTTTTTGGTGCTCGTCGCTTTTTTAGCGGTGGCTTTTTTGGCTCCGCTCTTCTTGCGTTTGGATTTCTTACGAGCTTTCTTGGGTGCCGGCGCCGGCGTCGGCATAAGCATTTCCGGGTCCATTCAACCTCCTCGTCCGCGCGGACGATCGTTGCGGATTGATGTGCGTCGCGCGTAGTCGACGCATCGTTACATGCATCCTACAAGGAATTCCCATTTTGTGCAACTCGGCTGACCGGGCGAGCGGTTGAAATGCGCGCTTGCCGGGGTCATTTTTTGGCTGGGGCTTGACGGGCCGTCTATACTGAAGGCGTTTACCTACCGAGGATCAGCGTGGCTCAAAAACCACTTATCATCGTCGAATCGCCGACGAAAGCCAAAACCATAAAGAAATTCTTGCCTCCGCGCTTCGTTGTAAAAGCGTCGGTCGGGCATGTTCGCGACCTGCCCAAATCGACGTTGGGTGTGGACGTGGATCACGATTTCGCGCCCAAATATCTGACGATTAAGGGCAAGGGCGATATCATCAAGGAGCTCAAAGCGGCGGCGAAATCGGCCAGCGAGGTCTATCTCGCGACCGACCCTGATCGCGAAGGCGAAGCGATCGCATGGCATTTGGCCGAGATCCTCAAGCTCGAAAATCCCAAGCGGATCGAGCTCCACGAAATCACCAAGGACGCGGCGCTGGCGGCAATTGCCAACCCGCATGAGATCGACATGCCGCGGGTCAACGCCCAGCAAGCGCGGCGGATTCTCGACCGCTTGGTCGGGTATAAAATCTCACCGTTGCTGTGGGCCAAGGTGCGCGGCGGACTCTCCGCCGGGCGCGTGCAGTCGGTCGCGGTGCGGCTGATCGTCGATCGCGAACGGGAGATCAACGCGTTCATCCCGCGCGAATATTGGTCGATTACCGCTCGGCTGGCAAAGCAACAATCGAACGGCGCGCCGCCGGTCATCTTCCCGGCAGAGCTCTTTCAGATCGATGGCGTCAAGGCCGAAGTGACGAACGGCCAGACCGCCGCCGAGGTCGTCGATGCGGTGAAAGATGCGCCGTGGAGCGTCTCCTCGGTCAAGGAACGCGAGACGCGGCGCAACGCTGCTGCGCCGTTCACCACCTCGACCATCCAGCAAGAAGCTTCGCGGAAACTGAAGTTCCGCGTCCGCAAGACGATGCAGCTGGCCCAATCGCTCTACGAGGGCGTCGATCTCGGGTCCACCGAGGGCACCCAAGGTCTCATCACCTACATGCGCACCGATTCCACGCGCGTCGCGGATTCGGCCCGCGAAGCTGCGCGTGAGTTCATCGAGACCACCTACGGCAAAGAATTCGCCGGAACCCGAGGGCAGTTCAAGACGCGCGAAGGCGCGCAGGATGCACACGAAGCGATCCGCCCGACATCGGTCTTCCGTACCCCGGACTCGGTCGCCGGCGTTCTCAAGCGCGACGAGCTGCGGCTCTATCGTCTGATCTGGGAACGCTTCGTCGCCTCGCAGATGGCGCCGGCAATCTTCGACCAGACCACGATCGACTTCGTGATCGGGCGCTATACGTTCCGGTCAACCGGCAGCGTGTTGAAATTCGCCGGCTTCACCCGGGTGTATGAAGAAGGCAAAGACGACGCGGCGGCTGCGCCCGACGAAACGCTGACCGACGGCAAGAAACCGCTGCTGCCGAAGCTGATCGTCGACGAGCGGCTCGACCTCAAGGGGATCGATCCCAAGCAGCACTTCACCGAACCACCGCCGCGCTTCACCGAAGCTTCGCTCGTTCGCGTGCTGGAAGAGAACGGGATCGGCCGGCCGTCGACCTATAGTTCGATCGTCGAGACGATCCAGGCGCGCGGCTACGTCGAGCAAATCGAACGCCGCTTCCACCCGACCGACATCGGCATTCAGGTCAACGACTTGCTGGCCGAGCATTTCAAGGACGTCGTCGATCCGGGCTTCACCGCGCAAATGGAACGCGACCTCGACGCCGTGGCCGATTCGGGCGGCGACTGGGTCGCCGTGCTGCGGACGTTCTACGATAAGTTCAGCCTCGAACTCGCGGCGGCCGAAGAGAAACTGCCGAAGTTCGAACAACGCGACGAGCCGACCGACGAAATCTGCCCGACCTGTGGCCAACCGATGGTCATCAAGACCGGCCGGTTCGGCAAGTTCATCTCGTGCACCGGATATCCGGAGTGCAAGACCACGAAGCCCATCCTCAAAGACACCGGCGCGATCTGCCCCAAGGACGGCGGCATGGTCGTCGAGCGCAAGTCGCGCAAGGGCCGCACGTTCTTCGGCTGCGCCAACTATCCCAAGTGCGACTTCGTCTCGTGGGACCGCGTCGTCCCCGAACCGTGCCCGGTTTGCGGCGACTACGTCGTCGTGAAAGCAAAGCGCGGCGGCGTCGCGCGGTTCGAGTGCCACACCGACAAGACGCACGACACGTCCACCATGACCGGCGCCCCGCAATCGGAAGAAGAGGAGCTCGAGCCTGTCTGATCCTCTTGGCCACCGGCCAAACGAAAAGAAGCGCGCGGAGCGCGCATCTGAAGTTGTCGTGATCGGGGGCGGCCTCGCCGGATGCGAGGCCGCTTGGCAACTTGCACGGCGCGGGGTGCGCGTGCGATTGTACGAACGGCGGCCGCACTCCAGCGGTCCGGCGCACCACACCGACATGCTGGCGGAACTCGTGTGCAGCAACTCGCTGCGCGGCGTAGCGCTCGAGAATTGCGTCGGCTTACTCAAAGAAGAACTGGCCCGGCTCGATTCGTTGATCGTGACGTCGGCGCGCGAAGCCGCGGTGCCGGCCGGCGGGGCGCTCGCCGTCGACCGCGAGCGCTTTAGCGCGATCGTCGAGTCGCGGCTGCTCGGGATGCCCAACGTCGAAATCGTGCGCGAAGAAGTGCCGGCGATTCCGGCTACCGGCCTCGTGATCGTTGCCTGCGGTCCGCTACCCTCGCCGGCGCTCGCCGCGCAGATCGACGCGCTGGTCGGCGGCGGACGGCTGCACTACTACGATGCCGCGGCGCCGATCGTCGCGACCGACTCGATTGACATGTCGGCCACGTACCGCAAGTCGCGCTACGATAAGGGCGACGGCGACGATTACCTCAACATTCCGCTGGACAAGGAGCAGTACCAGCAGTTCATCGCCGATCTGCGCGAGCTGCCGCGGCACGACCCCAAAGACTTCGAGCTGGATGTCGCAGCCGGCAAGGTGCCGTACTTCGAGGGCTGCCTGCCGATCGAAGAGATGGCGGCGCGCGGCGAGGATACGCTGCGCTTCGGTCCGCTCAAGCCGGTCGGTCTGCGCGACCCGCGGACGGACAAGACGCCCTACGCCGTCGTGCAACTGCGCAACGAAGACGCGGACGGCAAGTCGCTCAACCTGGTCGGGTTCCAAACGCGCCTGACCTGGCCCGCGCAAAAAGAGGCGTTCAACAAATTGCCGGGTCTAGCCAAGGCGGAGTGGCTGCGGCTGGGCGTGATGCACCGCAACACGTTCATCGACGCGCCGCGCCTGCTCGACGCGCAGCTGCAACTGCGCTCGCGGCCGGGGCTGTACTTCGCCGGTCAGATCACCGGTGCCGAAGGTTACGTCGAAGCGGCGGCCTGCGGCGCGATGGCGGGCATCGCCGCAGCATACGCCGCGCGTGGCGACGTTGCGCCGCCGGTTCCCGCCGACACCGCGCTGGGCGCGGTCGTCGCGCATTTGCAGAACACGGCGTCGCCGGATTTCCAACCGGCCAACGTCACCTGGACCTGGTTCTCAGCATTGCCGGGTAAACCGAACCGCGACAAACGCGCGCGGCGAGGCCTGCTGGCTGCGCGAGCGCTGGAACGCATCGACGCGTTCGCTGCCAGCGTCGCGCCGCGAGAGCTCGCCGTGCCGTGATCGCGGCGGTGCGGGCGCTGGTCATCGCGATCGCTATCGCCGGTGCGTTGCTCGACGCCCTTGCCCTCACCGGGACGGCGCGGCAGGCACATTTTGGGATTGCTACCGCCGCAACACTCGACTGGCAGCATCTACAACCATTGCTCGAGGTGGTGCCGGGCTCCGGCGCCGAGCGCGCGGGCTTGCGCGCCGGCGACCGGGTGCGATTCGCGTCCGCGACCGATACCCAGATCATGCGTCTGGGGCGACGCGGCTCCGGTGTGCATCTCGTCCGCGCCGACGGCCGGCTAGTCACCGGAACCCTCGAACTGCTTCCGCTCGCGCTGCATTCGATCGTGTTGCTGGTGCAGGGCATCTTGATGTCCGGGCTTGTCGTGCTGCTCGCCGTGCGCGCGTGGACGGATCCGCAGGCGCAACGGCTCGCGATCGGTTTTCTCTTCACGGCATATTTGTCGGCCGGCTTAGTCGTGCTCGAGGCCGGCGTCGATAACGTTATCGCGATAGCTACCGATACGTTGCTCGGGATTGGGATGGTGTCGCTCGTCTTCTTCGCGACCGGCTGGAGCGCGACGCCGGCGACGCGCGTGCGGCCGTTGCGCTGGGCGGCGGCGGCGATCGCATGCGTGTACATCGTCGTGAGCCTGGCCGGTGATGCCGGACCGTCGCAGAACCGCTTCCTCCGCGACGCGTCGATCGTCAGCTGGCTGCTGCTCACCGTGCTGATGATCGCGGGTCTCGCCTTGAGTTTTGCGCGCGCGCGGGGTACCGAACGCCGTCGCATCGGTTGGATTCTCGCGACGTTGACCGCCGCATTCGCGCCGTGGGTCGTCTACGAAACGTTCGTGGCATTCGGTGCCGCAGCGCAGTTGTGGACGTGGGTCGCCCTCAGCACGCTCGCGCTCCCGTTCGGCTTCGGCTACGCGATGATGCGCCATCGGTTGGTCGACCTTGGCTTCGCGCTCAACCGCGCCGCCGTGTTCGCCGCCACGACGGCCTTGCTCGTCGGTTTGTTCGGCGCGCTGCAGTGGGGCGCCGATCAGCTGCTCGTGCGCGCGACCGGCACGCAAGATTTCGTGATTCAGATGACGATCGCCGTCATCGTGCTCTATGCGGTGCGGTCATTGCGCACGCGGACCGACGCGCTGGTCGCGCATCTGTTCTTCGCTACGCGGCAGCGCCGGATCGATGCGATCCGCGCCCTTGCAACCGAGGTCGACTCGCTTGAAGACGTCGCGGCCGTGGCGCCGCTCGTCACCGCGCGGCTCAACGCCGAGGCCGGGATTGGTGCTGCCGTCGCGTTTGATGCTGACGCCGGCTCCGGCATCGCCTTCCCGCTGACGGTGCGTGGCCGCAGCCACGGTGCGCTCGTCTGCGTTCCGCCCCCGGGCGACGCCGATTTCGCGCCGGACGAGCGTGACGCGCTGACGCTCTTGGCCGGTCACGTTGCAATCGCGTATCGCTTGCTCGAACGTTCGGTCCATGCGAGCGGCGAAGCCGTGCTTGCAACTGCGGCGGGTTCGGCGGAGTAGAGGGAGCGGATGCGCATTCGATCGACCACGATCATCGCGGTCCTTCGCGACGGTAAGATCGCGATGGCCGGCGATGGACAAGTTACCCTCGACAAGACCGTCATGAAGCATGGCGCCCGCAAGGTGCGCCGGATCGCCGGCGGCGCCGTCATTGCCGGGTTTGCCGGCAGCGCGGCCGACGGTATCACCCTGCTCGAAAAATTCGAGGGCAAGCTTAACGCGTCGGGGAGCAACCTGATGCGCGCGGCCGTCGACCTGGCCAAGGATTGGCGCCAAGATCGCGCGCTGCGCCGGCTCGAAGCACTGCTGCTCGTCGGCAACCCCGAACATCTACTCGTTCTCAGCGGCACCGGCGACGTGATCGAACCCGATGAGGGGATTGCTGCGATCGGCAGCGGCGGACCGTACGCGCAAGCGGCGGCGATGGCGCTCTTGCATCATTCCACGCTCGATGCCGAAACGATCGCCCGCGAAGCGTTGAAGATCGCCTCGCAAATCTGCATCTACACCAACGACGACATCACGGTCGAAACAGCCTAATGCCCGAACTGCAAGATCTCACGCCGCGGCAGATCGTCGCCGAACTCGACAAGTACATCGTCGGCCAAGCCAAAGCGAAGCGCGCGGTCGCGATCGCGCTGCGCAATCGCTACCGGCGCGAACAGCTGCCCGAAGAACTGCGCCGCGAAGTCATTCCGAAGAATATTCTGATGATCGGACCGACCGGTGTCGGCAAAACGGAGATCGCCCGGCGCCTGGCTTCGCTAGCCGGCGCCCCGTTCGTCAAAGTCGAAGCGACGAAGTACACCGAGGTCGGGTACGTCGGACGCGACGTCGAGTCGATGGTTCGCGATTTGGCCGAGGCCGCAATTCGCATGGTAAAAGAAGAGCGCCGCGGTGACGTCAAGGACGCGGCCGAACACCAGGCCGTCGAGCGCATCATCGACGTGCTGCATCCGGAGACGCGCGCGCCGCAGTCGCAGCAGAGCAATCCGTTCGCGGCGACGCTGGGCTCGATCTTCGGCAATTCGTTCGGCGCGCAAGCAAACCAGCAACCGCAGCAGCCTGCGCAACCGGCGATGCAGCCGGCGCCGCCGCACGAGTCCGAACGTATCCGCACCGAAGCGCGGGCCGATATCGAGCGCGGCTTCTACGACGTGCGCTTGATCGAGATCGAAGTCGAGGAAACGCCGAATTTGCCGATGGGCATGATGGGCGGCGGCGACGGTGCGGGCATGGGCGGTGCCGGCGACATGAGCGAGATGCTCTCCGGATTGCTGCCGAAGAAAAAAGCGCAGAAGCGCGTGACGGTCGCCGATGCGCGCCGCGTGTTCGCGCAAGAAGAAGAAGCGAAGCTCATCGACATGGATGCCGTCAAGCGCGAAGCGCTGCGGCGCGCCGGCGAGCGCGGGATCATCTTCATCGACGAGATCGACAAGATCGCAACCCGCGAAGGCCGTGGCGTCGACGTCTCGCGCGAGGGAGTGCAGCGCGACATTCTCCCGATCGTTGAAGGCAGCACCGTCAACACGAAGTACGGACCGCTGGCCACCGACCACGTGCTCTTCGTTGCGGCCGGCGCGTTTCACATGAGCAAGCCCTCCGACCTGATCCCCGAATTGCAAGGGCGCTTTCCGATCCGGGTCGAGCTGGATACGCTGACCGCAGCCGACTTCGAGACGATCCTCACCCAGCCGAAGAACGCGCTGATGACGCAGTACACGGCGTTGCTTGCGGCCGACGGCGTGCGCTTGGATATCCGCCCCGACGGCATTTCCGCCATTGCCCGCATCGCGACGGAAGTGAACGAACGCGACGAAAACATCGGCGCCCGCCGCCTACACACGGTGCTCGAGCGCGTGTTCGAAGAGATCGGCTACGCAGCGCCGGAAGTGGCAGAGACGGTCATCATCGACGCGGCTTACGTTACCGATCGGCTGGGCGAAATCGCTTCCAGCGCCGATCTCTCGAACTTCATCTTGTGAGGCGCGCCTAAGACGCGACGTGGCGTTGCCTCACAGGGCGCGCGTGGTGCATCATGCTGGAAATAGCCACGTTCTCCGGAGGCACCCCCTAAATGGCCGATCGTATCTCTCGCGGCGAAATCATCTCACTGCTTGCCGGCATCCCCATGATCGCAGCGGCGACCACGGGCATCGCCTCGGCGGCCGATGATTCGGGCGGCACCAAAGCGCAGTACAAGTACATCACCAAACCCGGACCTAAGGGCCAAAAGTGCGTCGGCTGCGCCCTCTTCAAGGCGCCGGCGGCCTGCAGTCTGGTCAAGGGGAAGATCAGTCCCAGCGGCTACTGCATCGCCTACGCGCCGAAGGCTCACTAAGCTCCGCAGCCGCTGAGGCGGTCCCTCGACTCCGCTCGGGATGACGCCAAGGAGGGCGCTCGTGCTAACAATGCCGCTGGCGCGTTTGACAGCGGTGGCGGGGCTGTGATACAACCGCCGGAGATGCTCGTGAACGGTTTTGGGTATTTTGGCTTTTTTAGCTGGGCGATTTCGCGCCGGCGAGCCGACTCTTTGCCGTAACGTCCACGACCAGGACGACAACTGCAAGAGCCCCTCGCCGGC
>Ga0182030_10001325_pt1 | contig 50697 bp, 39 predicted proteins | sample 812S3MmetaG_FD_121299 | JGI IMG/M metagenome (GOLD analysis project Ga0182030, IMG submission 121299) | Permafrost microbial communities from Stordalen Mire, Sweden - 812S3M metaG (Illumina Assembly) | ecosystem: Environmental > Terrestrial > Soil > Wetlands > Permafrost | place: Sweden... | reverse complement strand
TTTCGAGAAGATGAGGCCCCAGCATTGTCCGGCGAGCGGTTGGGCCGGGTGCCGGCCGCGCTCGGCCTTCATGCGGATGGCGAGGGCGATGAGCCGGTCGATTTCCCCGCCAGTCAGGGCCTCGATGGAGAGGAGGTGTTTCATACGGCTTTCTCCAGGACGCCGGCAAAAATCTCGACGGCTTGCGCGACTTCCTCACGGGTGACATTGAGGGGCGGGAGCCAGCGGATGGCGTGGGTGCCGGCGGGAATGGTGAGCATGCCGGCCTCGTGGAGGCGGTCGACCATCCAGAGGCTGGGCGGGCGGGCGCCGGTATGGGTGCGGGTGGCGAAATCGGCTACGAGCTGGATGCCGAGCATGAGGCCGAGGCCGCGGACCTCGGCTACGAGAGGGGATGCGAGGGCGGTGAGGGCGTCCCGGGCGTATGCGCCCTGGGTGCGGGCGTTTTCCAGGAGGCCTTCCTCTTCGATGATGCGGAGGACTTCGAGCGCGCCGGTGCAGACGAGCGGGGTACCGCCGAAGGTGGTGCCGTGGGTGCCGGGGCCGAAGAGATCAGCGAGGGAAACGGTGCCGCCGCTATTGAGGGTGAGGGAGCGGTCGCGAACCCAGATGGCGCCGAGGGGAAGGCCGCCGGCAATGCCTTTGGCAAAACTGACGGCGTCGGGGACGACATCTGGGGCGATGGAACGCCAGCCACACCAGTCGCCGGTGCGGCCGAGGCCGCACTGGATTTCGTCGAACATGAGGAGGGCGCCGTTGTCGTCGCAGGCAGTGCGCAATATCTCTAGGAAATGCGCATGTGCGGGATAAATGCCACTTTCTCCCTGGATGGGCTCGACCAAAACGGCGGCTGTCGAGTGGTCGATGGCGGCCAAAAGGGCGGGAGCGTCGTTAAAGGGGACGTGGGTGAAACCCTGGACCATGGGCTCGAAACCCTTCTTTACCTTGTCCTGGCCGGTGGCGGCGATGCCGGCAAGGGTGCGGCCATGGAAGGAGCCGGTGAAGGTGATGATCTTGTGGCGGGCGGGCTGGGGATCGGTCAGCTCGCCAGCGTTGTGGGCGGGCGGGGCGGGAACGGTCTCGTTGCCAAATTTGCGGGCAAGCTTGAAAAGGGCTTCGTTGGCTTCGGCGCCGCTGTTGCAAAAGAAGATTTTGCCGGGGATGCCGACGAGTTCGACGAGCTTGCGCGCGAGGAGGCCCTGGGGACGGGTGTAGTAAAGATTGGAGGTGTGGACCAATTGACCCAACTGGCGGGTGAGGACCTCGATGAGTCGGGGATGGCAGTGGCCGATGGAGCAGACGGCGATGCCCGCGCCGAAGTCGAGGTATTTGCGGCCAGCCTCATCCCAGACCCATGCGCCCTGGCCGCGCTCGAGGACGAGCGGGAAGCGGGCGTAGTTTGGGACTACGCAGGCGCTAAAGAGATCGACGGTGGGCACGGGGTCCGCGGGCGGATTCATGAGAGCCGGAAAACTTGCGCCATTCCCGGCCCGGGGGAAATAAAAATGCGCGGTGACGCGAGTTTTTTACGCGACGATCTCTGTGCCGATGCCGGCGTTGGTGAAAATCTCGATGAGGAGGGAGTGGGGAACGCGACCGTCGATGAGGTGGACTTTGCCGACGCCTTTTTCGATGGCGTCCAGGGCGGATTTGACCTTGGGGACCATGCCGCCCTCGATGACTTCGTCCTCGATGAGGGTCTCGATCATCTCGCGGTTGACGGAGGGGATCATGGAATCTTTTTCGCCCGGGGTGCGCATGATGCCGGGGACGTCGCTGAGGTAGATGAGCTTGGTAGCCTTGAGGGCGCCGGCGATGGCGCCGGCGGCGATGTCGGCATTGACGTTGAGGGGGATGCCGTTCTCGTCCTGGGAGATGGGGGAGATGACGGGGACTTTTTCGGCGTCGAGGGCCTCGCGGACTTTGTCGATTTTCAAGCCGATGACTTCGCCGGCAAAGCCGAGGTCGACGGCGGCGTTCTGGGCATCGGTCTGGGGAGGAAGACGTCTTGCAATGAAAACCTCGCGGCCGGAGATGCCGATGGCTCTGCCGCTGAACTCCCCGATGCGGGCGACGAGGCGGGGGTTGATGACTTTATCGAGGACTTCCTCGACGATCTTGATGGCGTTGGCGTCGGTGACGCGGAGGCCGTTGACGAATTTTGCCTTCTGGCCGGCCTCGCGCATGCGGTCGGTGATGGATTTGCCGCCGCCGTGGACGAGGATGGGGTTGATGCCGACGGCTTCAAGGAAAACGATGTCCCGCAGGAGGCGCTCGATGACGTGCTCGTCCTCCATGGCGCTGCCGCCGTACTTGATGACGACGGTCTGGCCGCGGAATTTCTGGATATAGGGGAGGGCCTCGATGAGGGCCTCGGCGCGGTGGACCGGAGATGTCTGGGACATCGCGATTTTTCGTTCAAAAGAGGTGCGTTCCGTCATAGGGCGGGGGGGGCGGGGGGCTATAATGGCGTTAGGACTTGGTTCGTGTGGTCCCTGGGATTCGGTTTTACCAGAATAGCGGGTTTAAAGCTACTCGCCCATGTTAAACTCGACGTATTTCGGGGTGAGGTCGGTGGTCCAGATGCGGAAGGAACCGGAGCCGAGGCCGAGGTCGACGGTGATGGTGAATTCCTTTTTGCGGGCGACGGCACGAAGGCGGGAAACGGGGGTGGGGGCGGGCATGCCGCCCTGGACGGCGGGGATGCCGTTGTAGGCGATGCGGATGCGATTTTCCCGGATGCGTGCGCCGGAGTAGCCGACGGCGTCCATGATGCGGCCCCAATTGGGGTCGCCGCCGAACCAGGCGCATTTGACGAGCATGGAGTTGGCGACGGCCCGGGCGGCAAGGCGGGCGTCGCGGTCGGAGCGGGCGCCGGTGAGCTGGAGATCGATGAAACGGCTGACGCCTTCGCCATCCTTGACGATCATGCGGGCGAGGGCGGCGGTGACGCGGTCGAGTGCGGCCTGGAAAGCGGGGAAGGCGGGGGAGCCCCATGCGAGGGGGGAGTTGCCGGCGCGGGAATTGGCGAGGGCGAGGACGGTGTCGTTGGTGCTCATGTCGCCATCGACGGTGATGCGGTTGAAGGATTGGGCGACGCTGGCGCGGAGGGCTTTTTGGAAATCGGACCGGGCGATGACGGCGTCGGTGGTGACAAAGCTGAGCATGGTGGCCATGTTCGGGTCGATCATGCCGGCGCCTTTGGCGATGCCGCCGATGCGGACGGGACGGCCGGCGATGGCGCACTCGACGGCGATCTCCTTGGGAAAGCTGTCGCTGGTCATGATGGCCTGGGCCGCTTTGCGGCTGTGGGGGCCGAGCCTGGCGGGGAAACGGGAGATGGCGGCTTCCATTTTCGCGATGGGGAGCTGGACGCCGATGCGGCCGGTGGAGCAGACGAGGACTTCGCGGGGCCGGAGGCTGAGGGCGGCGGCGGTGGCGCGGCACATGCGGCGGGCGGATTCGAGGCCCTCGGGGCCGGTGCAGGCGTTGGCATTGCCGCTGTTTGCGATGATGGCGCGGGCGGTGGGGGCAAGGCGCAGGTGGGTCCTGGAGATGAGGACAGGGGCGGCTTTGACCTGGTTGGTGGTGAAGACGCCGGCGGCGACGGCGGGGACCTGGGAGAAGATGAGAGCGATGTCTTCTTTGGAGGCGTTGGTTTCCTTTATGCCGCAGTACAGGCTGGCGGCCTGGAAGTCTTGGGGGGCGGTGATGCCGCCTTTGATTTCGGTGGGGTCACTCATGGAGAGCGGAAGTTATTGGGGCTGCGCCTTTGGGATGATGCCAATCGGGAGATTGGCGCTCCCGGGGGGGCGCTCCCGGGGGGCGGTCCCGGATTACAGGGCGGTGGGTTCGGCCCAGTGGCACATGACGTTCATGTTCTGGACGGCCTGGCCGGCGGCGCCTTTGACGAGGTTGTCCTCGGCGCTCATGAGAATGATGCGGCCGGTGCGGGGATCGTGACGCCAGGCGATGTCGATGAAGTTGGAGTGGGCGACGTTTTTGAGCTCGACGGCGCCTTGGTCGCCTTGGAGGCGGATGAAGATTTCCTCGCCATAGGCGGCTTCGAAGGCGGCGGTGATGGCCTCGGGATGGACGCCGGGAAGGGGCATCGCGAAAATGGTGCTGAGGATGCCGCGGGTGACGGGGATGAGGTGGGGAGTGAAATTGATGATGACGGTCTGGCCCGCGGCGATGGAGAGCTCCTGCTCGATCTCGCCAAGGTGTCGGTGCCTGGGGATGCCGTAGGGGCGGGCATTCTCGTTGCACTCGGCGTAGAGGTATTCGGCAGCGACGTTGCGGCCGGCGCCGCTGACGCCGCTCATGCTGGAGACGACGATGCTGGCGGGGTCGAGGAGGCGGGCGGCGAGCAGGGGATGAAGGGGAAGGATGATGCTGGTGGGATAACAGCCGGCGGAGGCGACCAACTGGGCGGTGCGGATCTGTGCGCGGTAGAGCTCGGGGATGCCGTAGACGCTGACGGGGAGGAGTTCGGGAGCGGGATGGTCGTGGCCGTAGTATTCCTTGTAAACGGCGGGGTCTTTAAGGCGAAAATCGGCGGAAAGGTCGATGACGCGGACGCCAGCCTCGATGAGGGGCTCGGCAAAGGGGGCGGCCGCGCCGTGGGGCAGGGCGAGGAAGGCGATCTGGGCGCCGGAGGAGACGATGGCGCCGGGGTCGGAGGGGGAGAATTCGAGATCGGAGTATTTGTGACCCTGGAACCGGGGGAAGATTTCCTCGAGGGTGCGGCCGTGATTGCCACGGGAGGTGACGCAAGCGAGGTCGACCCCCGGATGCTTGATGAGGAGGTGGATGAGTTCCTCGCCGGAGTAGCCGGTGGCTCCGGCGATGGCCACTTTGAGGAGATTCATCTTTGGGGGAGGAATGGACAGGGGAGTGGGAAGATCAGAGGTTCAAGGGCAAACGCAAAAGGGGGAGGCGCGCGACGCCCTCCCCCGCACGGGGCCGATGGATCGGCTCCATTACCGGCCCGTGGCTACATGCGAAAGGGACGCTTATTTGGTGGGGTCGGGAGCGGGGCTGTTGGCGTCGGGTTTCTTGATGGCAACGAGTTCCACGTCGAAGAGGAGGACGGAGTTGGGGCCGATCTGAGGAGGGCCGTTTTCGCCGTAGGCAAGGCTGGAGGGGATGGCGAGCTGCCACTTGGAACCGACGGGCATCATCTGGAGGGCTTCGGTCCAGCCAGGGATGACGGCGTTTACGGGGAATTCGGCGGGCTCGTTGCGCTTGTAGGAGCTGTCGAACTCGGTGCCGTCGATGGTGGTGCCGCGATACTGGGTGACGACGGTGTCGGTGGCCTTGGGCTTGTCGCCGGTGCCGGTGGTGACGACCTTGTATTGAAGGCCGCTGGCGGTGGTCTTCCAGCCGTCTTTCTTGGCGTTCTTGGCGAGGTAGTCCGCACCTTTGGATTTGTTATCGGCGCCCATGGCGGTTTGTTTGGCCTGCATCTTGGCTTTCATGGTCTGGATGAAGGCCTGCATGGTGGTTTTCATCTCGTCGTCGGTCATTTTGGTGGCGCCGCCGGCGATGCCATCCTTGATGCCCTGAACGAGGATGTCGGGGTTCACGTCGATGGTCTGCTGGTGGAGGTTGCGGCCCATATCAACTCCCATGGAGTAGCTGACCTTGTCTTGATCGGATTTGAAAGCGTCGTCCGCCCGCAGGAGGGAGGGCGCCAAAAGGAGGGAAGCCGCAACGGCGGCAGGCAAATATTTGTTCATAGGTGTGAACTGCTCCTTGTAGCGGATTCCGGCGGGGGCGCAAATGGAAATGCGGATTGCGGAATGCGGAATGCGGAATAGGGAATTTTGCCGCCTTCGGCGGGTGGGACGGGGGCCAAGCGGAAAATTGGGGTCCCGGGTCAGAGACCGATGCTGTAGACGTCTTTCTTCTTCTTTTTCTCGGCTTTTTTGCCGCCGAGGATGGGGTACTTGGCAAGGATCTGCTTCATTTCCTCGGTCGTGAGGCCGCTGGGGATGGTGACGATGCCGTCGGTGACCCGCTGGTCAATCATGATATCGGCAACCTGGCGTCCGTTGATGGTGCCGATGAGGATGGTGCCTTTTTTTGCCACGGAAAGGCTGTCGAGGGACATGGCGCCGTGGTCGTCAAGCTTGAGGGCGCATCCGCCGGAGCCATCGGCGACGGGAAAGGGGTAGACTGCAACGATGTCGCGCTCCGAGACGCTGGCGATCTGGTCGATGTAGGCTTTTTGACCGTTGAGGAGCGTGACCGGGACGGAAAAGGAATCGGTATCGGCCTGGGTGGTCTCGGTATAGAAACGGATGTTGAACTCGGGTTTTTTCCTGCCCATGCCGAGGCAGCAGAGGCCGAGGAGGAGGATGAGGAGGAACCGAAGGCGCATGGAGGGAGTCTCCCGGGAAGCGAATGCGTTTGCAACCTGCGAAATGCTTGTTTAAGAGCCTGATATGAAGCTGAGAGCTGTGTTTGCCCTTGTCCTGCCGTTTGTGTTCGCGATCTCCGCGGAAGCGTCGTCTTCGGGACCAGCGGGGACGCCGAGACCGAGCCTGCTGGACGAGACCCTGATGGCGCTGCACCTGAAGCATACGGGGACGCCGAAGGCGAAGGCACAGATGCACCACGAGATGGAGTTGACGCTGGGGGTGAACCCGACGCCGTTCAAGCTGTCGGAAAATCGGGAGGTGAAGGTGACGGTGACGCTGTATAACCGGTCGTCAAAGAAATATGCGCACCTGAATTTTCCGACGAGCCAGAGAATTGAAATCCTGGTGAGGGATGCGTCGGGGAAGGTGGTAAATACGTGGTCGGAGGATCAGTCGTTTACGAATGATCCGGCGTCGGTGACGGTGAATCCGGGGGAGAGGCTGGAGTACACGGAATCCGTGGCGACGCGGGAGATGACGGCGGGACAGGCGTATACGATAGAGGCTTCGTTTCCGAGTTATCCGGAGTTGAAGGTGGAGCAGAAGGTGGAGCCGGGGAAGTAGGGGGGGAGGATGATGGATGATGGGAGGAGAGAGAACCGCGGAGCGTACCCCGCACGGGTCGGCGACCTTACATAGGCGTTAACTTATTTGCACAGAACCAGCATCACCGTAGGGATGACCAGCTATGCAGCCAGATGGTTATTGTGCCGGAGCCAGTCCCTCAGCCGACACGAACCATCCACGCTCCTAATCGTTTCACCCACGGATCACCAACAGCCATCCGATTGGCACACCAACCAGGCGGCAAATCAGCGATTGAAACCAACGTAGGATCAATCTTCAGTGCTTCACCCATGCTGATAACCCGGCCATCCTCTGTCGCATTCGATGTGGCGCAGGTAAAAGCCCATGAATCGTCGTCCGCATAATGTACGACGGTGAGGATTGGTAAACCATCCTCGATCACCTGCCGTGTAGTGATGGCAGCCACATTGGGCGCTTGATCGAAGGGCCATTCATTCAAGGTGAGGTTAGATCGAGGAGGCTTCGGGCTGCGGGGCGGGCGGCTCGTCGGTGGAGGACGGAATCGTTGGGGTTGGGATTTCCGCGATCGGCTCGATGGGAGTGGGCTCGTCGATAACGGCGGAGGGCGGGAGTTCGGGGGCTGGGTCGGCGAGGGAGGGTTGGGGCTCGGCGGCTGCGGGAGCGGAGGCGGGGGTTTGCGGGGCTTCCGGCTTGGGGGTTTTGGGCTTTTCGGGCTCGATTTTTGCGGGGGCGACGGGGAGTTCGAGGCGGCCGTCGGAGAATTCGATGACGCGGCCGGTCTCGATGAGCCAGTGGAGGTCGGTGGCGAGGACGGATTTGCGGGCGGGATCGATGGCGGTCTCATCGGCGCCGAGGATGGCGGCGCCCAGGGTGACGCGGTTGCAATTGAGCTTGGCCTGGATGACCTGCAAAATCTCGGCGACGGAGGGAGAGAGGCTGCCGTTCTCCATGGGAGAAGGGCGGACAAGGGAGACGAATTGCATCCGCTTGCGGTGCTTGAAGACGTGGAGGCCGGCCCTGGAGAAATGCTGGCGCAACTGGTGCATCATCTGGCCAGGAAACCCGCGCTCCTGCTCCCATGCGAGCCGGACGGCGGAAGCGATGCCGCGATCTGTTATGGCCCGGCTGGCCTCGCCGGAAATATGGAATGAGGATGCGGAGCGGATGAGGGCGGGGAGAAAATTCTCGCGGAAATGCTGCTCGACCTCCTGGATGGTGGCGAAGACCGGGCCGTCGTAGAGGGCCGGGGAGGGCGCCGGGGTTTCATTCGCGGGTTGAGGCTCGGGGGTGGCTTCGGGCTCGGCTGTTTCGGTTGCGACGGTTTCGGTTGCGGCTTCGACGGGAAGCTGGGCGGGGGGTTCCTCGACCGGGGTTTCCGAGACAGGAGGCGCTTCCGGAGAAGGCTCCGCCAGGACGACGGGGTTTTTCGCGGATTCAGGCTTTTTGGGGGCCTCGGGGGGTCTGAGGTGGTAGACGGTGATGGAACTGGCTTGCAGTTTCCATTGCTCGACCAGGGCTGGGTCGTTGACGACCTCGATCTCGCGCTGGAAGTCGGAAAAGGACATGCGGCGGCTGAAACGCTCTTCGAAAAGCTTGCGGAGACTGGGCTGGTAGCCGTGGTAGTTGGTGGGACCGAGCAGGAAGCCGTTGAGGCGGCAGCGGGCGACATTGCTGAAGTTGCCCTTCGGGACATCGCGTTGTTCGGTGACTTCCACGTAAAATTTATCCCGGGCGATGGGGAAGGCGGCACGCTCGGCGGCGGCGCGGTCGAGGGAGACGGGACCATCCTTGCCGACCTGGAAGAGGGGCTCGGCAACGGTCTTGGTGGCGATTTTGAGATGATGGCGCTCGGGGCGGGCCAGGAACATGCGAGCGAGATCGAAGAGAGAGTAGGCGCGATGGGTGGATTTGATCTGGCGGGCAATGCTGACGGAGCAACTCTCGTCGGGAAAAAACTCGATGGTTACGTTAGCGGGCTGGGACGGAGGGGCCTGCTGGTGCTCGCGGGAATCGCGGGGAGAGTCGGAACGGCGCCCTTCGCCTTGAGAGCCCTGGGAGCCCTGGGTGCCGCGACGGTCGTCGGAGCGTCCCGGAGGGCGGTCGGGGCGCCTGCCATCGGGTTTGCGCGCGCCGCCCGGGGCGTCGCTTTTTGGGCCTCGGTTGGGGCCGCGATCATCACGGCGAGGAGCGCCGCCGGGGCGCTGGCCGCCGCCTGGTCTGCCGCGTCGATCGTCCTGGCGCCCGCGTCCCCCCCAGTCGCCGCCGGAACCACCGCGGGAGCGGCGATCGGAGTCGTCTCCCTGGTAATCCGCGTACGGATTCTTGGTGGCTGGCTCTTTGAGCCAGTCCGGCATCAGCTTGAGGTCGAAGTCCGCGGGCAGATCGGGCATGGGGTAATCGAATAAACCGAATCTTGAGAAAAGTCCAACGGCGTGGGGAATGACGATGCAAATTTACAGAAAGGAAACACTGCGAGGGTGGTTAAATTCGAAATTCGAAACCAGAGGTCGGACGCGGCATCGGAGGGTAAATTCGCGGGGCTGGCGTGCCAAATCTTACCAGTTTCTGAATTCGAAATTCGGATTTTCCATTTCATCCGTGTTTGCGCAGCGAAATAATTTGTTGCCAAAGAAGGGAGCGCCACCTAAAGCGATAGCCCACCAACAACAACCCTGGAGACAAGATTTATGGCTGAAAAAAGCATTGAAGAAAGAGTCAAAGACATCATCGTTGAACAGCTCGGCGTAAATCCGGAGCAAGTCACGCCCAGCGCCTCGTTCATCGAGGATCTGGGAGCGGACTCTCTCGACACTGTCGAATTGGTCATGGCTTTCGAGGAAGAATTCTCGGTCGAAGTACCGGACGAGGACGCGGAGAAGCTTCAGACCGTCGGCGACGTGATCAAGTACATCGAGGAAAAGGCCTCCAAGTAAGGCGCGGAGAAAATCCGCGTTTTTCCCCGGCGCTGTTCAAAAGCAGGGCCGGGGGAGACCAGTTTCACGAAAAATAGAGATTGAGGCAGCGCCATCCGCAGCGGAGCGGATGGCGCTGTTTTTTGCGCGATGGAAGAAAATCGTATTGATCGAAAGTTTGCGGCGCTGCGGGCGCATGGGGAGAAGGCATTTATCGCGTACATCTGCGCGGGGGATCCGAGCCTGGAGGCGACGCGCGCGCTGGCGCTGTGTCTGGAGAAGGCGGGGGTGGATGTGCTGGAACTGGGGGTGCCGTTTTCTGATCCGATGGCGGATGGGATTGTGAACCAGATGGCGTCGCAGAGGGCGCTGGAGGGGGGGACTACGCCGTACGGGGTGCTGGAATGTGTGCGAGAGATCCGGAAGGAGTCGCAGATGCCCATTGTGCTTTATACGTATCTCAATCCGCTGCTGGCGCTGGGGTTTGAGAGGTTCCACCGGGACGCGGAGGCGGCGGGGGTGGACGGGATGCTGATCCTGGATCTGCCGCCGGATGAGGATGGGGCTGAGCTGGCGCAGGCGGGTACGGAATGCGACGGTCGTGTTGGGATGCGTCGCATCCGCCTGATCGCGCCGACGACGCCGGATGAGCGGATCGCGCGGATCACGATGAAGGGGGATGGGTTTATCTATTATGTGTCGCGGGAAGGGGTGACGGGGGAACAGGCGGGAGTGGCGGAGGGTGTGGGGGCGCATATCGAGGCGATCCGACGGACGACGAGCCTGCCGGTGGTGGTGGGTTTCGGGGTGTCGAATCCGGAGCAGGCCCGGCAGGTGGCGGGGCTGGCGGACGGGGTGGTGGTGGGGAGCGCGATTGTGAAACGAATCGCGCAATACCGCGGGGAGCCGGAGATGGCGGAGCTGGTGGCGGAGTTTGTGCGGCCGATGGCGGCGGCGGCGAAGGGAGGGGGGATTTCGGATTGCGGATTGCGGATTGCGGAATGAATCGGGGATTTTCCTTGGTCGGGGAGGAGAAATACGCAGCCGATGTGCGGGGGTACTTGAAATGGAGGGCGGTGTGCGCGAGTTTTACCGTCCTTTGAAAAAATCCGAGCCCAAAACCGTCCAGAGCGAGTCGATCCAGATTCGCGGTGTCCGTCAGAACAATCTGAAGGGATTCGATCTCGATATTCCGCTGGGGAAGCTGAATGTCGTGTCGGGACCGAGCGGGAGCGGGAAGTCGAGCCTGGCGTTTGATACGATCTACGCGGAGGGACAGCGGCGGTATGTGGAGACGTTCAGCCCGTATACGCGGCAGTTCATGGAGCGGATGGACAAGCCGAAGGTGGATGCGATCCATGGGATCCCGCCGGCAATCGCGATCGAGCAGTCGAACCATGTGAAGTCGACACGCTCCACGGTGGGGACGATCACGGAGATAAATGATTATCTCAAAATCCTGATGCCGCGGCTGGCGAAGGCGTATTGCCCGGATTGCGGACGGGAGATCCGGGTGGAGACGGCGCGGTCGATCTCGGCGCAGGTGCTGGAGTGTGTAAAGCCATCGAAAAGGAAGAATGCGGAGCCGCGGGCGGTGCTGATCACCTTCGGGGTGCCGGTGCCGGCGAAGACAAAGCCGAAGGAGTTTTTCGATTTTCTCTGTTCGCAGGGGTATCTGCGGGTGTGGCTGGACGGGGCGGCGCATCGGACGGATGAGGCGCCGGAGGTGGCGCGGCTGCCGGCAATCGTGCGGGTGATCCAGGATCGGGTGACGCTGACTGAGGAGAATCATACGCGGCTGCAGGAGGCGATAGAGGCGGCGCTGAGGCTGGGACGGGGGCAATTGGCGGTGATCCCGGCGGATACGAAGCAGAAGGCCGGGGAGCACGCGGAGATATTGCCGTTCTCGACGGGGTGGCATTGCGCGCATTGCGATATCGAGATCGCGCCGCCTGCGCCGGGACTGTTTTCATTTAATAATGCGCTGGGGGCCTGCCCGAAGTGCCGAGGGTTCGGGCGGAGCATCGGGATAGACCTGGACCGGGCGATTCCGTACCGGTCGATGTCGATCGCCGAGGGGGCGGTGAAGCCGTTCCAGACGGAGAACGGGGCGCAATGCCAGAAGGATCTGGTGCGGGGATGCCGGGAGCGGGAGATCGATATCCATGCGCCGTTTGAGGAGTTGCCGAAGGCGGATCAGGATTTTGTCATTTTTGGCGAGAAACGGGCTGGGAGCGCGACGGCGGAGGAACTCTATGACGAGGAGAAGTGGTACGGGGTGAAGGGGTTCTTTGACTGGCTGGAGACGAAGACGTACAAGATGCACGTGCGGGTGCTGCTGAGCCGGTATCGCACTTATACGCTGTGCTCGGACTGCCACGGGGGCCGGTTCCAGCCGGCGACGCTGAACTTCAAGATGGCGGGGCGCACGCTGCCGGCGCTGGCGGCGATGCCGGTTGAAAAGCTGGCGGATTTGATGGGGACGCTGAAGGAGGGGATCCCGAAGGAGGACCCGAATACCGAGATGCTGCGCAATGAAGTGGAGACGCGGCTGAGATACCTGGTGGAGGTAGGGCTGGGCTACCTGAGCCTGGACCGGGCGACGAAGACGCTGAGCGGCGGCGAGGTGGAACGGGTGAACCTGACGACGTGCCTGGGCGCGTCGCTGGTGAATGCGCTCTTTGTGATGGATGAGCCGAGCGTGGGGCTGCACCAGCGGGATGTGGGGCGGCTCATCCGGGTGATGAAGAACCTGCGGGATAAGGGGAATACGCTGCTGGTGGTGGAGCACGAGGAATCGGTGATCCGGGCGGCGGATAATTTGATCGAGCTGGGACCGGGCCGGGGAGAGGAAGGAGGCGGGCTGGTATTCAACGGGCCGGTGGCGCAGGTGGAAGGCGTGGCGGAATCGCTGACGGGGGATTACCTGGCGGGGCGCAAGTCGATCCCGGTGCCGACGAAACGACGGACGGCGAAATACTGGCTGGAGGTGAAGGGAGCGGCGGAGCACAACCTGCAGAAGATCGACGTGCGGTTTCCGCTGGGGCTGTTCACGTGCGTGACGGGGGTCTCCGGGTCGGGGAAGAGCACGCTGGTGAATGATGTGCTGTACGAGAACTTTCAGTCGCAGCGGGGGCTGAGCACGGATGAGAGCGCGGTGGGACGGTGCGCGAAGCTGGTGGGGACGCAGCGGATCGAGAGCATCATCCTGGTCGATCAATCGCCGCTGTCGCGGACGCCGCGGTCGAGCCCGGCGGTGTACCTGGGGGCGTTTGATCCGATCCGGGAGCTGTTTGCGCAACAGCCGGAAGCGGCGGAGGCGGGGCTGACGGCGGGGTCGTTTTCATTCAACTCAGGCAAGGGGCGATGCGACCGGTGCGCGGGGAACGGGTTTGAGAAGATCGAGATGCAATTCCTGAGCGACGTGTTCGTGCGCTGCCCGGAATGCGACGGGAAGCGGTACCAGCCGCATGTGCTCAAAATTAAGATCAATGGGAAGTCGATCCATGACGTGCTGGACTCGACGGTGACGGAGGCGATCGAGTTTTTTACGAATTTGAGGGGGCAGGCGCAGAAGATCGATGAACCGGGGAGCCCGCGGCCTCGGCTGTGCCTGAAGGTGATCGAGCCGCTGCGCATCCTGGAGGAGGTGGGGCTGGGGTATCTGCGGCTGGGGCAACCGCTAAATGTGCTGTCGGGGGGGGAGTCGCAGAGGATCAAGCTGGTGGGGCATCTGACGAACCAGGGGTCGCAGGAGAGCCTGCTGATCTTTGACGAGCCGACGACGGGGCTGCATTTTGACGATATCGCGCTGCTGGTGAAGGTATTCGACCGGCTGGTGGCGCAGGGGAATACGCTGGTGGTGATCGAGCATAACCTGGATGTGATCAAGTGCGCGGATCATGTGATCGACCTGGGGCCGGAGGCTGGGGACACGGGAGGGCTGGTGGTGGCGGCGGGGACGCCGGAGGAGGTAGCGGCGGTGAAGGCGTCGCATACGGGGCGGTACTTGAACGCCGTGCTGAAGAGGGCGCGGAAGAAGGGTGTGCCGTTGTATGTGGACGAGGCGCTGGAGCTGTCGCGAGTGGCGGATGCGCCGGCGCCGTATGCGTTGCGGTCCAACGGGATCGATATCCGGGGGGCGCGGGAGCACAATCTGAAGAATATATCGCTGGTGATCCCGCGGGACCAGATGGTGGTGGTGACGGGGCTGAGCGGATCGGGGAAATCGACGCTGGCGTTCGATATTCTTTTTGCCGAAGGGCAACGGAGGTTCCTGGACAGCATGTCGCCGTATGCGCGGCAATTTGTGGAGCAACTGGAGAAGCCGGACGTGGATTTGATCACGGGGCTGCCACCGAGTGTGGCGATCGAGCAACGGGTGACGCGAGGAGGAGGAAAATCGACCGTGGCGACGGTGACGGAGGTGTATCACTTCCTGCGGCTGCTGTTTGCGAAGCTGGGGACGCAGTGGTGCCCGAAATGCAAGGTGCCGGTGGAAGGGCGGAGCACGGGGTCAATCGTGGCGCAGGCGGAGGCGATAGCGCGGACGGGGCGGCTGAAGGTGCTGGCGACGCTGGTGAAGGCGCGCAAGGGGTTCCATACGGAGATCGCGCAGTGGGCGCTGCGGCATGGATTTGAGAGGCTGCTGGTGGACGGGGAGTTTGTCGCGGCGGAGGGGTTCCAGAAGCTGGAGCGATTCAAGGAACACACGATCGATGTGCTACTGGGCGAGGCGAGCGGGGAGGCGGAGGTGCGGGCGCTGGTGGAGCGGGCGCTGGAGATCGGGAAGGGGACGGCGCGGCTGCTGGATGCGAAGGGGAACTCGACGATATTGAGCACGGAAATGAATTGCCCGAAGTGCGGGGAATCCTTTGAGGAGCTTGATCCGCGGCTGTTTTCATTCAATTCGCCGCATGGGTGGTGCACGGTGTGCCGGGGATTTGGCGAGGTGTGGGACGCGGTGGAAACGCCGGAACGGGAGAGCGCGCTGGAAGCGGAGCTGGATGAGGAACGGCAGCATGAATCGCTGGATGAGAGCGAGGCGGTGACGTGCCCGGGGTGCAAGGGGTCGCGGCTCAATGCGATTGCACGGAACGTGCGGGTGGGGGAGTGGACGATTGACGATATTACGGGAAAATCGGTGCGGAATGCGCAGAAGCTGCTGGGAGAAATGCGATTCGAAAAGACGCATGGGATCATCGCGGCGGATATTTTGCCGGAGATCGGGCAGCGGCTGGAATTCATGGCGCGGGTGGGGCTGGATTACCTTGCGCTGAGCCGGTCGGCGAAGACGCTGAGCGGCGGGGAGAGCCAGCGGATCCGGCTGGCGGCGCAACTGGGATCGAACCTGCGCGGGGTGCTTTATGTGCTGGATGAGCCGACGATCGGGCTGCACCCGCGGGACAACCAGGCGCTGCTGGATACGCTGGAGACGCTGAAGTCGAAGGGGAACTCGCTGGTGATTGTCGAGCATGACGAGGATACCATGCGGCGGGCGGATACCATCGTGGACCTGGGACCGCGGGCGGGGTCGCATGGGGGCGAGGTGGTGGCGATTGGGCCGATGGAAACGATTCTGAAGCATCCGCGCTCTGCGACGGGGCGGTGCCTGCGGGAGCCGCTCGCGCATCCAACGCGCGGGGAACGGCGGTCGCTCAAGACCGTGGCGAATTGGGTGGAGATCACGGGAGCGTGCGAGAATAATTTAAAGGACATCGATGTGCAGTTTCCGGTGGGAAGGTTCACGGTGATCACGGGGATATCGGGATCTGGGAAGAGCACGCTCATGCGGTCGGTGCTGCTGCCGGCGGTGAAGCATGCCTTGAGCCGGCGGAAGACGGGGGTGATCCATGGATACGACGAGATCAAAGGGGCGGAGCACCTGGCGAATGTTTACGAGGTGGACCAGAGCCCGATCGGGAAGACGTCGCGGTCCACGCCGGCGACTTACATTGGATTTTTTGACGATGTGCGGAAGCAGTTCGCGCAGGTGCCGGCGGCGCGGATGCGGGGGTATACGGCGTCGCGGTTTTCATTCAATAACGAAGGGGGACGGTGCGAGACGTGCGGGGGGCAGGGGGTGATCAAGATCGAGATGAATTTCCTGCCGGCGAGTTATATCCCGTGCGGGGATTGCCACGGGAAGCGGTATAACGCGCCGACGCTGGAGGTGCTTTATAACGGGAAGAGCATCGGGGATGTGCTGGATCTGACGTTCGAGGAGGCGGAGGAGTTCTTCCGGGCGAATCCGAGAATCCAGAGGCCGCTGGCGCTGCTGGTGGAGACTGGGCTGGGGTATCTGAAGCTGGGGCAGCCGAGCCCGACGCTGAGCGGCGGGGAGGCTCAGCGGCTGAAGCTGGTAACGGAGCTTACGCGGGGAATAGGGGTCGCGGAGACGACGCGCATCCGGCGGCAGCGGACGCCGAAGTCGACGCTCTATCTATTGGAAGAGCCGACGATCGGGTTGCACATGGCGGATGTGCATGAGCTGCTAAAGGTGCTGCACCGGCTGGTGGAGGATGGGAATACGGTGGTGGTGATCGAGCATAACATCAGCCTGGTGGCGGATGCGGATTACGTGATCGATATCGGGCCGGAAGCAGGTGATGCGGGCGGGCATGTAGTGGCAGTGGGGACGCCGGAGCAGGTGGCGAAGTGCAAGGCGAGCCATACGGCGCCGTTTTTGCGGGATGCGCTGAGCGGGGTGACGCCGGAGAGCACGTCGGAGGCGGCGAGAGGGGTGCTGACGGCGGCGTGAGTGAGCCGGATTTGCAAGCCGTTTGATACACAAGCAGGCTTCCAATGTTCACTTGGTAAAAGCGTGCATTTTGCTCGCCGCAAAAGTATACTACGGACCACCAATTCGACAAGCACCGGATTGAACACACCCAGCCATGGAAACAGCAACCGTCTTCACTAAAGTCGACACCCTCAAAGCTGAGATTGACTCATTTCGACCTTTAAAGCCGGAGCAAGAGCGACAGATTCTCAAGAAATTTCGATTGGACTGGAATTATCATTCAAACGCGTTGGAAGGCAACACGGTCACACTTGGTGAGACACAGATATTTCTGGAATACGGGCTTACCGCGAAAGGCAAGCCCTTCAAAGACTATCTCGATATTCGTGGTCATGACGAAGCGATCACGTTCTTAACCGAGTTTATCAATCGAAAGCAGCCGTTGACCGAGGCGGCAATCCGGGAGTTGCACAAAATCCTGTTGTGCGAACCATACGTAATCGATGCGATAAGTCCTAGCGGAGTGCCCACAAAAAAGACTATTCAAATAGGGCAATACAAGACGACTCCCAATCACGTTCTCACCCCGACTGGTGCAATCCACAATTACGCCACTCCAGAGGAAACGCCGGCGATGATGGGAGATTTGATGAAATGGTATTTTGAGAATAAATCGTCGCCGGCGCTTCACCCGGTGGAACTTGCCGCCCGTTTTCATCACCGATTCGTCGCCATTCACCCATTTGACGATGGAAATGGGAGAATGTCCCGACTCTTGATGAATCTGATGCTTTTAGAAGCCGGATTCCCTCCTGTTGTTATCAAAAACGAGCGGAAAGATGAGTACCTTTTCGCGCTGAGGACAGCGGACCAGGGCAACATTACGCAGTTTGTTGATTTTGTGGCTGAGGAACTAATACGTTCCGAAGAGCTATATCTTCGAGGGGCAAAAGGAGAGCCCGTCGAGGAACTCGATGATGTGGATAAGGAAATTCGCCTGCTTAAACAGGAGCTTCAACACATTGGAGAACCCGTCAAATTGAGTCCATCAGTACAAGCTGAGATTTTCGATCAAGCCATCATCCCGTTTTTGAATCGGCTGGCGGACAAGTTGTCGAAATTTGATGACTTATTTGCCGAAACTCTCATTACCCTCGACGGAACGAGGACGGCAGGAGGAGCCTTTTGGCAACTGACGGGAGGCGGGCAAGTCGTCAAAGGGATGCTTGAAGCGGTCGAAAGAACCCGTAAGTGGAAGACTGAGACATTAATACATCAAATCAGTCTGGATATTCGTTGGAATGCATTTAAGAAGCTGCCGCTTAGTAATTTCAGCCACAACACGCAGATTACCTTTGCTTTTGAGCAGCTTCGCTACTCGATAAAAAGCCACAATTTTAGCGTTGAATATTTCGTCTATGGTCAGATTTTGGCGCCCGAGGTAATTGCGAAACTTGTGAATCAGGTGTGTGAGGGTCTTTTGAAAAGCATCCGCAAGGAGGCGGATGCTTATCAGGCGAAACATTAGGAATTCGACCCAAAAATCGAATCCGTTTTCGCCAAGAATTTTCGGAATCCGGGGGCTCAGTGCCAGACAGGGCGCCTAAATGATGGCGGATCGACTGGGATGAGGAAATGGGCGGCGCCTGCGATCAAGTCGTGCGGCATGCGCCGACGGCGATCGAAGATACACATGATCGGACCGATTAAGAAAAAAAATGAAAACGGGCGCAGAATGTTCCGAAGCAGTACGCGCCACCAGGGGAGCCGCTCGCCGCGAGGAGACGCTACGAAGAAGCCGCAGCACCATTTTCCTGGAGTCGCTTGACTGGGGGAAAGCTCGAAGAGGACGAAGTAAGCGAGGATGAAAGCGAGGGGGACCTTGGACCGGTCCATGTTCAGCCAATCCGGGAGATGGCCGATGCGAGCCAAAATAAACGGGACAGCCTGGAGGATGAAGGAATCGACAAGGAAGGCACAAGTCCGCGAAGCCAGGCCGGCGTAACTATAACTGACATCGACCGATGCCTGGGAATGCCACGCAATCCCATCCGCGGGTCTATCGCTGTCGAGGTCTCCGGCCATAGGGTACATTTAAAAAACGGAATCCAGATGCAAGTATCAACAAGAACGATTCGCATCCGTCTCCGCTGTCTCGAGTTCGCGCCAGTTTTCTTCCATGACGGTCGTCCCGGAAAGCTCTTTCAGACGCATCCGGCGGGCGTACCGGCGATATTCATCGAGGGCGGACCTTACCGCACAATCGGCGTTGTCCATCCGGGTGAGGTCGCAGAGGTCTTTGATTTCCTCGTCAGTGAGTTGAACGGTCGCGGTCATCCTGAGCTTGGTTATCGCAACCGGGGCAGCTTGTCCACCTGGGCATGAGTCCCACCCCGGGGCGCTAATTCTTGCTGCCGGTGGCGGCGATGCCCTGGATGAAGGTGCGCTGGGTGAAGAAGAAGAGGACGATAACGGGGAGGACCACCATGGTGGAGGCGGCCATCAAGTAATGCCACTCGGTGCCGCCGTTCTGGCTTTGGAAATTTTCCAGGCCGAGGGCGAGGGTAAAGTTCTTTTGGCGGGCCAGGTAGATGAGGGGGCCGAGAAAGTCATTCCAAGTGAACATGAATTGGAATAGGGCGACTACGAGCAAGGCCGGCTTGCAGAGGGGGAGGATGATGCGGAGGAAAATCTGGAACTCGGAGCAGCCGTCGATGCGGGCAGCCTCCGAGATATCCTTGGGCAGGCCGAGGAAGAATTGACGGAGGAGGAAGACATTGAAGGCGCCGGCGAAAAACGAGGGGACCCAGAGGGGGCGGAAGGTGCCGATCCAGCCAAGGTGCCTGAAGAGGCTATAGACGGGGACCATGATGACTGGGAAAGGGATCATCATGGTGGCAAGGAGGACGAGGAAGAGCTTGTCGCGGCCTTTCCACTCGATGCGGGAGAAGCCGTAGGCGGCAAGGGCGCTGCTGGCGACGGTGCCAACGACGTTCATCACGCAGAGAAAGAGGGTGTTGGCGGCGTAGCGCCAGAAATAGCCCATGCCGTGGATGGCTTCGGGATAGTTATGCCATTGGGGGACGCTGGGAATCCAGCGAACGGGGAGGGACATCGTCTCATTGAGCGGCTTGAGAGAGGTCGAGAGCATCCATGCGAAAGGGGCGAGGAAGGCGACGCCGGCAACGATGAGGATCACGAGGACCAGGGGCTGGAGCAGGCGATTATGTTGACGGGTATCCATGGTTATTTACCGGCGTAGTAAATGTGTTTCTCGGAAAGCTTCGTGGCGAGCCAGGTGAGGGAGATGATGATCAAAAAGAGGACGACGCCGATTGCACAGGCGTAACCCATGTTCCAATAATCAAAGGCGTTCTGATAGAGGTAAGTGGCCATAAAGAGGAGCGAACGGTCGGGGCCATCGCCGCCATTGGTCATGACATAGGGGATGGCAAAGACCTGGAGGGTGCCGATGAGCGACATGATCACATTGAAGTAAATGACGGGGGAGATAATGGGGAAGGTGATGTGCCATGTCTTGCGCCAGAAGCCGGCGCCGTCGATGTCGGCGGACTCATAGAGGTAAGCGGGGACTTCCTGGAGGCCGGCGAGGTAGATGACGACGGCGTTTCCAACGCCCCACAAACCCGTGAAAATGATGCCCCACTTGGCGAAGCGGGCGTCGAGGAGCCAGTTGGGCGGCTGGAGATGGCTGCCGAATAAGTGATTAGCCACGCCCAGGAAGGGTTTGAGGGCGTTATTGATGAGGCCGAGCTCGCCGTTGAGCATCCACTGCCACAGGACAGCCAGGCAGACCATCGGGACAAGGGAGGGAAGGAAGAATACCGTCCGGAAGAGGCCGCGGGCGGGGATTTTGAAGTTGAGGAGGATGGCGAGGGAGAGGGAGACGAGGAGATTGAGGGGGATGGAAAAGAAGGCGAAGAATGCGGTGTTGTAGAGGGACTGCCAGAAGAGGGGATCGGTGGCGAGATCGCGATAATTGGCGGCGCCGGTAAAGACGGCAGGGGTCAAGACCGAGTAGTCGCACATCGAGCACCAGAGGGAGCTGAGGACCGGATAGACGCAAAGGACCAGGAAGCCAATCAGCCACGGGCTGATGAAGAGGAGGCCGGTGCGGCGGTCGCGACGTTCCTTGCGGGTCATTGGTTGTTCCATTGGGCGGTGAGCGCGGGCGCTAGGCGCTGCCAGCGGGCCATCCGGCGCTCGAAGATCTGCTGCTCGCGCTGCTGGACATCGTCGAGGGCGTCAAGGGTGTCCGCCTTGCCAGTCCAGATGCGATTGACGGCGTTGTTCATGTCGTGGGAGTACTGGGTCCAGTTGGTCAGGGGCGGGGCGTAGCGGGCATTGGCGCTTTTTGCGAGGGCGACGAAGTTCGAGATGTAGGGATTGGGATGTTTTTGGTAAAACTCGGCGCTGCATTCAAGCAGGGGGCTGAACTTGCGCTGGCCCAGGCAGAGTTTTTCCATGTTCTTCTGAGATTCCACGTACTGGATGAACTCAAATGCCTCGGCGGAATGCTTTGAGCCGGCGGGAATGACGAGCGCGTCCATCTCGACAAGGGCGACATCCTTGAGCCGGGCGGGGTCCACGGTAGGAAAGGGGGCGGCGCCCCACTCAAAGTCGGCGGGGGCGTAGTTCTTGATGTAGTTGTAAACCCAGACCCCCTCCATTTCCATGGCAACGCGGCCGGTGAAGAAGGGGTTCTGCGGCGAGGCGAGGTTGCCAAAGCCGGCCTGGAACATGAGGAGATTGCGGACGCCAAAACGCTTGGGATAGGATTCGATCCATTGGCAGGCGGCGATGTTTTCGGGGGAGTTCGCGGTAAGGGCGTCGCGGCCGTTCCATAAGGAGGCGCCAAACCAGAGACCCCAGAGGGAGTCCCAATAACCGGGCATCTCCGGGATGTAGCCCATGGATTGCAGGCTGCCATCGGGACGCCATTTGGTGAGCTTTTGGTTGAAGGCCTCGAGCTCGGCGATGGAACGCGGGGGCTGGTTGGGATCGAGGCCGGCCTGGCGGAAGAGTTTTTTGTTCCAGATCAAGGCGGTGCTGGAAGGGGTTGAGGGCAAGGCCCAGAGATGGCCTTGGTGCATGCACATGCGCCAGAAGACGTCGATGTACTGGCCGCGGGTGATGCGGGCGGCGGCGGCCATGCGATCCAGGGGGGTGAGGGCGTTGTTCTCCGCGTAGACGGAAAGCATCCAGGAGTAAACGCCGGCTACGTCGGGCGGGACGCCGCCGGCAGTGGCGAGCATGAGCTTGTGGTCGATCTGGCTGATGCTGCTGTAGTTGACGTGGATGCGGTCCTGGCTGGCGTTGAAGTCATCGACGACGGCGCGCATGGCGTCGGCCTCGAAGCCGGTCCATTTATCCCAATACTCGAGCTCGACGCGGGCGCCGGGAGGAGGGGCGGGCTTTTGGCAGGCGGGAAGGGCCAGGGCCGCGGCCAGGAGGCAGAGGTGGATGGGGCGGGGGAAGTGCACGGGGGAAGCCGGTGTTTGAGTACGGCAACCGGTGGACCGGGTTTCGTCAAGCAGGGAGTTGGCTCGCCCCTTTGGGGCTTGGCCCGTACCGGGCCGGATTACCCAGGCCTTTGGCCTGGGCTGGCTTGGGGCTGCCCCTTTGGGGCGCTACCTTGGCGCGTGCCGCGCATTGGTTTGGGCTGGCTTGGGGCGGGCTTTTAAGCTGACGATGCGAAGCGCACCCCCGCACGGGCCAACGGCCCGTGGCTACAACCGGCGCCGCTTCGCTTTGCCGGGTCAAGACGCTGGCGCGCGAAACGGTGCGATAAAACGAGCTAGCCGAGGCTGCGGTTTACGGCGCTTAGGAGGGCTTTGATGGGGGCGAGCTCGATGTTGGTGTCGACGGCGGCGCCCCAGAAATTGCGGCCGTCGGGAAGTTTTATCTGGATGTAGGCGATGGCAGCGGCTTCCGCGCCGAAGGAGAGGGCGTGCTCGGCGTAGTTGGCGACTTCCAGGCCGGGAAAGCCGGCGGAGGAGAGGGCTTTGACGAAGGATGCGATGGGGCCGTTGCCGTGGCCTTCGACGCGGCGAGTCTGGTCCTCCTGGCGGAGGACGGCGTTGCAATGGACCATGCCGTCGCGAGCGCCGGTTTCGAAACGGAGCAACTCGAGAGGGGTGCTGCGGTCGATGTATTCGCGCCAGAAGATGTCGCGAATTTCCGAAGCGGTGACTTCGCGGCCGAGCTTGTCGATCTGGTCATTGAGCAGGGGGCCGAACTCGCGCTGCATCTCTTTTGGGAGTTCGATGCCGAACTCGTTCTCGAGGAGATAGGCCATGCCGCCTTTGCCGGATTGGCTGTTGACGCGGATGACTTCGCGGTAATGGCGGCCGAGGTCGGCGGGATCGACGGTCAGGTAGGGTACGTCCCAAACGGGGTTCTCGCCGGCGCGCTGGCGGTCGGCGATGGCGGAGAGGCCTTTCTTGATGGCGTCCTGATGGGAACCTGAGAAGGCGGTGAAGACGAGCTCGCCGGCGTAGGGCTGGCGCTCAGGGACGGTCATCTTCGTGCATCGCTCGTAGACGTCGCGGACGGAATTGAGGTTTGAAAAATCGAGGCCGGGGTCGATGCCGTGCATGAAAAGATTGAGGGCGACAGTGACGATGTCGAGGTTGCCGGTGCGCTCGCCGTTGCCGAAGAGGGTGCCTTCGACGCGCTCGGCGCCGGCGAGGAGGGCGAGCTCCGTGGCGGCGACGCCGGTGCCGCGGTCATTGTGGGTGTGGACGGAGATGATGGCGCGGTCGCGGTGCTTGAGGTTGCGGCAGAACCACTCGATCTGGTCGGCGTAGACGTTGGGCGTGGCGACCTCGACCGTGTCGGGGAGGTTCAAGATAATGCGCTTGCCGGGCTGGGGCTGCCAGACGTCCATGACGGCCTGGCAGATTTCCACGGAGAACTCGACCTCCGTGGCGGAGAAGCTCTCGGGGGAATATTGGAAGACCACGTCGGTGCCGGCGAGGCGCGGGAGGCGGTCCTTGATCCATTGGGCGCCGCGCTGGGCGACCTGGACGATCTCGGGCTTGTCCATGCCGAAGACGTAGCGGCGCTGGGCGGGCGAGGTGGAATTGTAGAGGTGGATGATGGCGTGATGGGCGCCGGCCAGGGATTCGACGGTGCGTTCGATCAAGTCCTCACGGGCCTGGACGAGGACCTGGATGGTGACATCGCGCGGGATGCGGTCCTCCTCGATGAGGCAGCGCATGAACTCGAACTCCGTATTGGAGGCGGAGGGGAAGCCGACCTCGATCTCCTTGAAGCCGCACTTGAGGAGGGCGTCGAAGAGTTCGAGCTTCTGGGGGACATTCATCGGCACGGGGAGTGCCTGGTTGCCATCGCGGAGATCGACGCTGCACCAAATGGGGGCATGGGCGAGAGTGCGCGAGGGCCATTGGCGGTCGGGCAAATGGATGGGAGGAAACGGGCGATACTTGCTGCTGACTGTAGAGATCATGGGATGAAAAACGGGGGATGAGACTGGGGATGAAAAATCTTAGCGGCAGCAGCCACCTCCCCCAAAAAAGCAGCGCCAGCCGACAGGTTATGCCAGGAAAGCTCCGGACGCATTGATCTCTTGCGAGGAAATTCGCGAGGAAACCAATACGCGGAGCGGCATAAGTCGGCTGGTGAGATGAATTTGCACCTTGGGGGAAAAGCTAGCGCGGCGGGTGGGGGAGTTCAACTGTTTCGTTGGCGAGGGCGAGGGTGTGATGGCCGGGGCCGAGGCTTTGTTCGGGGCCGTAGCCGGAGGGGGGTTGGAGGGTGGCCTGGGCGCCTTGCGGGACGGTGAGGTCGAGGCGGAGGGTGGTTCCCTCCAGCTCCCAGCAGATGGCGGCGAGGCCGAGGGCGGTTTCGAGGGAGGCTTCGGCCCAGGCGAGGGTGCCGCCGGGGCGGGGACGGAATATGAGGTGGCGATAACCGGGCTGGGCGGGATTGAGATTGAGGCCGGCTACGGTTTGAACCATCCAGGCGCCTACGGCGCCATAGGCATAGTGGTTGTAGGAATTCATGCCCTTGTCCTGGGGGCCGCGCTCCGGGGTCCAGCCGTCCCAGCGCTCCCAGATGGTGGTGGCGCCGTTCTTGACGGGGAAGAGCCAACTGGGAAAGGTTTCCTGCTCGAGGAGGCGGTAGGCGATGTCGAGATAGCCGGCCTCTTCGAGGACCTGGAGGATGTACGGGGTGCCGACGAAACCGGTGGCGAGATGGAAGCCACGTTTCTCGACATCGCGGGCGAGTTCGCGGGCCATGAAGCGCCGGGGCTCGCCTTCGACCAGGCCGAAGTGGAGGGCAAGGACCATGGCGGTTTGGGTGCCGGAGGCGATGAGGCCGTCCGGCGTGACGAAGCGGTTGCGGAAGGCGGCGGCGATGGCTTCGCGCAATTTGCGATATTCGACAGCGTCCTCGTGGCGGCCGAGGAGCACGGCGACCTGGGCCATGATGGCGGCGTCATTGGCGTAAAAGGCAGTGCCGATGAGGTCGCGGGGGGTGGCTCCCTCCTGGATGCCGCTGCCATCAAGGGCGAGCCAGTCGCCGAAGCCGCCCCATGGATCGACGGACCAATGGGAACGGATATGGCCGGCGCAGCGGCGGAGGCGCAGGAAATTGAGGTAGCGGCGCATGGATTCGTAATGATCCTCAAGGATCTGCCGGTCGCCGTAGCATAGGTAAATGGTCCATGGGCAGATGATGGTGGCATCCGACCATGCGGGGCCGCCGTCCTCATTGATGTCTGTGAAGGCCTTGTTCGGGACAACCGCAGGGACGCCTCCGGCGGGTGCCTGGGCATCGCGGATATCGCGCATCCACTTATGGAAGAAGGCGCGCACGTCCATGTTGAAGGCGGCGGTGCGAACGAAGACCTGGGCGTCGCCGGTCCAGCCGAGGCGCTCGTTGCGCTGGGGGCAATCGGTGGGGACTTCGAGGAAGTTGCTTTTCTGGCCCCAGAGGATGTTGTGCTGAAGCTGGTTGAGAAGATCGCTGGAACAGCGGAAGCTGCCGGTGACGGGCATGTCCGAGTGGAGGACGACGCCGGCGAGATCGTCGATTTGATCGGGGTTGACGCCGTGGACCTCGATGTAGCGGAAGCCATGGAAGGTGAAGCGGGGCTCCCATTCCTCCTGGCCGCCGCCACGGCAGATGTAGTAATCGGTGGCGCGGGCGTCGCGGAGGTTCTCGGTGTAGAGCTCGCCTTTGGGGTCGAGGATCTCGGCGAAGCGGAGGCGGACGACGGTATCGCGCGGGGCGCGGAGGGAGATGCGGGCGCGGCCTGCGAAGTTCTGGCCGCAATCGTAGATTGCGCGGTGGGGGTTTGCGTGGAGGAGGCTGGGCTTGATCTCCTGGATGCGGCGGACGGGAGGGCCGAGGCGTTCCTCGATTGAGAGGGCTGGATCGGGAGTTTCCACGAGGACTGGCTGCCATGCGGCATCGTCGTAACCGGGTTGCGACCAGGGGCCGAGGTCGAGGCGGGCGTCGTGGATCTCGCCCATGAGGAGGTCGTTCTCGCAGATGGGGCCGGTGGCGGTCTTCCATGTGGCATCGGTGACGAGCGAGAGGGCGGTGTCATCGGCGAAGGAGACCTGCAATTGCGCGAGAAGCCGGGGACGGTCGCCGTAACGCTGGCGGTCGTGCCAGGCAACAAAGCCACAGTACCAGCCATCGCCCAAAATGGCGCCCATGGCGTTCTCGCCCTGACAGAGGAGAGGGGTGACGTCGTAGGTCTGGCACATCACGCGCTTGTCATAGTCGGTCCAGCCAGGGGCAAAGACCTGGTCGCCGACGGGCCGGCCGTTGAGCTGGCACTCGTAGAGGCCGAGGGCGGTGACTGTGAGGGTGGCGGACCGGACGGGGCGGTCGATAGGGAAGCTCTTGCGGAAGAAGGGAGCAGGGGCGGAGGAGCGGGGGCTGCCGACGACGGAGGAGTAAATCCAAAGGGCGGCGGGGGAAAAGGGCGAGGGAGGCATGGGTTGGAGGATTTCTTACAGAACAAAGAGTGCAAAGGAAGGATTTGGTTGAGGAATCCCATGGACGGGGCGCGGGATTGGGGCCTATCTTTGCGGAGCGAGTTGGAAACGATGCTTTACAGCATGATGGGAAAACAGCGCTCCGCCAATCGGGCGGAGCAGATGCCATGACACCGACCTTATTGGAAGGCGCCATCGCGATTCTCCTTGTGTGGATAGCGTGGCAAATCGGGTCCCTGCTCGCGCCCCGGATCATGAGGCGCTTCAAAGAGCGCGCGGGAAAGAAGACGCCGGATCAGAAAAACAAACCTCCCTATACCATTGACATTTGAAAGCAACTCCATGCCTGACCATCTCCCCTATACTCCCCTCCCCGTCGCACGGCTGCTGAGCCTTGTCGTGGGCGCCATCGTGGCGGTCGTGCTTCTCGTGATTGTGTTTTCGGCGTGGCGGAGCATCCGGCCCGGGTATGTGGGTATCGTGTTCGATAAAGCGAACCATAATGTGACCACGGGGGCGCTGGATCCCGGGTGGGCGTTCATCAATCCGTTCACGCAGGCGATCCAGGAATACCCGGTGACGATCCAGACGTACCCGATGGTGCTGAATTCCGAGGAGGGGACGGTGCATGGCGACGATTCCATCAAGATCCAAAGCGACGAAGGGCAGCAGATCAACCTGGACGTGGTGATCCAGTACCAGGTGGAAAAGGACAAGGCGAGCCTGCTCTATGTCGATTGGGGTGGGGCGCCGATCGAGGCGGTGGAGGACGGGGTGGTGCGGCAATACACGCGGTCCGAGGTGCCGGTAGTGGCGTCGAAATATGGCTGGGAGGAAATCACGTCCACCAAGCGCGGCGACATAGTCGAGGAGATCACCAACGTGCTCAAAGAGGAATTCGACAAGCGGCATCTCAACCTGATCTCTTTTGGAATCCGCGAAGTGCATCTGCCGCAGTCGCTCCAGGATGCGCTGAATCAAAAGATCCAGGCGCAGCAGGCGGCGGAGCAGCAGAAGTACCAACTGGCCCAGGCGACGGTGAAAGCGCAACAGGATGTCACGCAAGCGACCGGCGAGGCGAACGGGGTAAAGGCAAAGGCGGAAGGCGATGCGCAGGCGACGCTGACGAAGGCGAAGGCGCAGGCGCAGGCGAATGATCTGCTGGCGAAGAGTCTGACGCCGCCGCTGATCCAGTACGAGGGGCTGCAAAAGTGGGACGGGCGGCTGCCGCTGTTTACGGGTGGCGGGGGGACGCCGTTGATAGACGTGTCGCGGCTGACGCAACCGGCGCCAGCGTCCTCTGTGGCGCCAACTTCAACGCCTGGAATGCAATGAACGACGACGACCGTCTCTCCTATTCTCCCGTGCCCGTCGGACGCCTGATCCGCCTTTTGCTTGCCGGCATCGTGGCGGTGGCGCTTCTCGTGATCGTGTTTTCAGCGTGGCGCAGCATCCGGCCCGGGTACGTTGGAATCGTGTTCGATAAGGCGAACCACAACGTGACGACCGGGGCGCTGGACCCCGGGTGGGCGTTCATCAATCCGTTTACGCAGGCGATCCAGGAATACCCGGTGACGATCCAGACCTACCCGATGGTGCAAAGCAGCGGGGAGGGGTCGGTCCGCGGGGATGATTCGATCAAGATCCAGAGCGACGAAGGGCAGCAGATCAACCTGGATGTGGTGATCCAGTACCAGGTGGAAAAGGAGAAGGCGAGCGAGCTGTATGTGGATTGGGGTGGGGCGCCGATCGAGCAGGTGGAGGACGGGGTGGTGCGGCAGTACACGCGGTCCCAAGTGCCCGTGGTGTGCGCGAAATATGGGTGGGAGGCAATTACGTCAACGAAGCGGGGAGAAATTGTCGAAGAGATCAGCACGATTTTGAGGGACGAATTTGACCGGCGGCATCTCAAGCTGATCTCCTTCGGGGTGCGGGAGGTGCATCTGCCGGACTCGTTGCAGCAGGCGCTGAATCAAAAGATCCAGGCCCAACAGGCGTCGGAACGGCAGAAGTACCTGCTTGCGCAGGCGGAGGTGAAGGCGGAGCAGGATGTGACGCAGGCGACTGGCGAAGCGAACGGGGTGAAGGCAAGGGCGGAAGGGGATGCGCAGGCGATCCTGACGAAGGCGACGGCGCAGGCGACGGCGAATGAACTGCTGGCAAAGAGTTTGACGCCGCCGCTGATTCAATATGAGGGGCTGCAACAGTGGGATGGACGGTTGCCGCTGTTTACGGGCGGAGGGGGGACGCCGCTGATCGATGTATCGAAGTTGACGCAGGGGGCGCAGGCGCCTACGCCGGCGGCGAGTGCGACGCAGGGGCAGTGAGGGTTTAGCGCCACTCGTGGCGGGGGTATTTGCGCTGGAGCTCTTGCTTTAGCTTGGGGTAGGATTCTTTCCAGAAGGTCGAGAGGTTTTGAGTGACCTGGACGGGGCGCTGGTTGGGGGCGAGGACCTGGATGACCAGGGGGACGCGACCGGCGGCGATGGTGAGGCTGCCTTCGACGCCGTAGAGCTCCTGGATGCGGGCTGCGATGACGGGAGCGGCTTTGGGGTCGTAGGTGATCTTCCACTTTTTGCCGTTGGGGAGTTCGACGCGCTCGGGAGCGAATCTGTCGAGGAGGTCCTGCTGCGAGGCGGATAGCCAGGACTTTACGACGGGCCAGACGGGGCGCTCCTTGATTTCCTTGTAAGTCATTGCGCCGTGGCAAATCTGCTCGATGAGCATGCGGCGCTCGGGGCCGGCGATCTCCGGGAGGTCGAGCTCGGGCATCCACTCGCGGAGGCGATTGAGGCGGGTGATCCATTGCTCGATGGCGTGATCCCAATGAACGAGGACGCAGGTGCCGGCGGTGACGGCGTCGGCGAGGACCTGGGCGGCTTCTTCCCTGGGGGCTTTTTCGGTGACCTCGGCTTTGAGGAGGAGATCGCGAAAGAGGGTCTGGCGGCGGGCGATGACGCGGCGCTGGACGGGATCGAAAACGACTTTCTCATCGGTGCGGAAGGCGTCGGGAAGGAGTTCTCGCAACCATGCTTCGTCGATGGCTGTGGCGATGGCGAGGAGGACGGTGAGATCGCCGTCCTTGCCCTGGATTTCGCGAACGTCGCTTGCGACGAGAAGGGCGCTGTGATGGACGACGCTCTCGCGGGCGAGGACGCCGCGGCGGGCGTGGACGAGGTTGCAGCGCAAGGTGCCGGTATCGACGCGCATGGCGACCTGATCGGTGAATCCGGCGAGGATGCTGCGCTGGATGGATTCGTCGGTGGCTTCGGTGCGGGTGAGGTCGAGCTTCTCGTCTTTGGCGATGCGCAGGAACTGCTCGCAGGTCTGGCCGGCCTCGCGGGCGGCGGCGGCATTGATGCCGAGGCGCTTGCACTTTTGAGGGGCAAACTGGTTCTGCTCGGCGAAGCGGAAGGCGCGCATGAGGATGAAGAAGTCGGAGGCGGCCTTTTCGCCAAGGAGATCGGCGCGGTCTTCTTCCATCTGCTTGCCCTCGGGACGGCGGAGGAGGCCGCGGCCTTGCGAGAGGGCGGCGATGAGGGCGATGGCGCGAACGCAGCCGCGCTGATCGGCCTCCAGGAGCATGCGGGCGTAGCGGGGGTGGACCGGGAAGGCGAGCATGCGGCGGCCGATGGGGGTGATGCGGGCGGTGGCATCGTGCAAGGCGCCGAGGTCCTTGAGGAGGGTATCGGCGCGGTCGAGGGCGCGGGGCTCGGGAGGCTCGAGCCAGCGGAATGCGGCGATATCTTCGACGCCACTGGCTTTGAGGGTGAGGACGACTTCGGCGAGGTCGAGGCGTTTGACCTCTGGAAGCTCCTGGGGGGCACGGTCGAGGTGCTCGCGCTCGGCCCAGAGGCGCAAGGCGATGCCTGGGGCCGTGCGTCCGGCGCGACCGGCGCGCTGATCGGCGGAGGCGCGGCTGATTTTCTCGACGAGAAGGGTGTTGATGCCACGGTAGGGGTCGAAGCGGGCAATGCGTGCGAGGCCGCTGTCGATGACGACCCGGACGCCGTCGATGGTGAGAGAGGTCTCGGCGACGTTGGTGGAAACGACTACTTTCCGCCTGCCGTAGGAGGCGACGGCGGCATCCTGATCGGCGACGGGGAGCTCGCCGTGGAGGGGGAGGACGACGACGTCTGAACCGACACGGGAGCGCCGGACGGAGTCGATGGTGCGATGAATCTCGTAGGCGCCGGGCATGAAGATGAGGACGTCGCCCTCGGTGTCGGGAGCGAGGCGCTCGAGCTCGTCGGCGGCAACATCCCAGACGGCGATGTCTTCCGAGCGATAGGGGCGGAGCAGGTATTGGATATCGACGGGGTAGGCGCGGCCTTCGGACTTGAGCATGGCGCACGGGGCGAGGAAACGATCGAGGTGAGCGGTCTCGAGGGTGGCGGACATGACGATGAGCTTGAGGTCGGGGCGGGACTGCTGCTGGAGATCGAGGGCGCGGGCGAGGGTGATGTCTCCATAGAGATGGCGCTCGTGGAATTCGTCGAAGAGGATGGCGGAGACATTTCTCAGGGTTGGGTCCTGGAGCAATTGGCGAAGGAGGACGCCTTCGGTGACAAAGCGAATGCGGGTGGCCGCGGAGACGATGCGGTCGAAGCGGATCTGGTAGCCGACCTCGCCGCCCAAGGGGGATTGGCGCTCGCTGGCGACGCGGGCGGCGAGCATGCGGGTGGCGAGGCGGCGGGGCTGGAGGACGACGACCTCGCCCTGGGCGAGGAGGCCGTGATCGAGGAGTATCTGGGGGACTTGCGTGGACTTGCCGGAGCCGGTGGGGGCCTGGAGAATTATACGGTTGTGGGTCTTGAGGGCGGCTACGAGGGCGTGCTCAAGTTCAAAGATGGGCAGGTCCCGGCGGGGCATGGGGGAAAGGCTAAATGCTAAATGCTGAATGCTGAAGGCGGAAACATGGGACGCGTGGGGCGGCAGTTGATTCTCTGGCGGGGGTTCCGCTATTGTTGAGCGATTATGGCGATACCTTTGGAAGACAATGTTTCGGATATTGTGGGGAAGGCGATGCGGGGGCTGATTCTCTCCGATAGCCTGGTGGCTGAGCGCGCGGGGGTGCCGATCGACACGGTGCGGCGGCTGCGGGAGGGAGAGTTTGATGCGGGGGCGGCCGGGAAGGTGGCGCCAGTGCTGGGGCTCGATGCCGGCGCGCTGGTAGCGATTGGGCGGAAGACGTATGCGCCGGCGGAGATAGGCGCGATGGATGGGCTGGCGCAGTTCAATACGGCGTTTGATGATATGACGGTGAATGCCTACCTGGTGTGGGATCCGGGGACGAAGGAGGCGGCGGCGTTCGATACGGGCGGGGATTGCACGGGGATGATCGAGAAGGTTGATTCGCTGGGGCTGACGCTGCGGTTTATCCTTCTGACGCACACGCACGGGGATCATATTTATGATCTGGACCGGCTAAGGCAGAGGACGGGGGCGCCGGCGTTTGTGGGCAGGCGGGAGGCGGTGGATGGGGCGGAATCGTTCGAGCCAGGGCGGGAGTTTGAGCTAGGGAAGCTGCGGATCGGGACGAGACTGACGTGGGGGCATTCCCGAGGGGGAATCACGTATGTCGTGAGCGGGCTGCGGCGGCCGGTGGCCGTTGTGGGGGATGCGCTGTTTGCCGGGTCAATGGGAGGGGGAATGGCAAGCTACGCGGACGCGCTTCGGACGAATCGGGAGGAGATTTTTTCGCTGCCGGATGAGACGATAGTCTGCCCGGGACACGGGCCGATGACGAGCGTAGGGGAGGAGAGGAGGAATAACCCGTTTTTTGCGACGGGAGGGGTGACGCGGAAGACGTGAACTTACACTTGATCCTGAACTCTGCGGGAAGGCAGAGGGTTCAAGTTCAAGTGTATGTTCAAGTTTAAGTGGAGAGGACCATGGCGTCCTCCCTCGCACGGGCCAGCGGCCCGTGGCTACAACCGGCTCGCTTATTTCCCGGAGGAAGCGCCGGGGGCGGGGCTGGGGGAAGCGGCGGCAGGATGGTGAGCGAACATGGGGTTCTGCGGGAGCTTGGCGAAGATGGCGTCAACGGCGGGGTCGGCTGCGATCATGGCGGCGTGCAGGGCCTGGACGTAATCGGCACCGGCCTTTTGCAGTGCGGCGCCTTCGGGGGTGCCCTTGAGGGACTCCTCGGCGGCCTGCAATTGAACGCGCTCATCGCCGCTGAGGACGGGGCGGGCAGCACCCGGGGACGGAGCGCTGGTGGGCATGACTTTCTCGAAGAGGGGGCCGAATGATTTGTCCTTGGCTACGATGGCGTCGCGGGCGGCTTTCATGGCTTCCTGCTTTTTGAGGTTCGCGGCCTGGACGGTGGGATCTTGCCGGGCCTTCTGCATGGCATCCCGGAGGGTCTGGTTCTCTTCGGGAGTGAGCAGGGGCATGTGCTGCTGTGAGGGGGCGGCGGAAGGAGCGGCGGAATTGGACCCGGATGTGGCGGGAGCGGGAGATTGGGCGAAGACCGACACGGTGGCGCAGGAGATCGCGGCGATGAATGGGACGAGGATTTTCATGAAAAGACTAAATACTAAATGCTGAAGTGAAGGATGAAGGGGAACGGAAGTTAGGGGATGGGCTGGAGTAATGCAAGCTGCCAGGGAAGGAGACGGGAGGATGCGCAGGCGGGGTCGGAGGCGATCTGCTCAAGGGTGGCCTTGGGAGCAATCAATGCGGGATCGAGTTGGAGGCTGGTGGCGGTGGTGTCGCGACGGGTCTTGAGCCTGGCGAAAAAGCGCTCCTGGTCGGGGGTGGGACGGACCCTGGGCTTGCGGATGGGGTGGGGCCAGGCTTCGGGAGGAAGGGCGAGGGCGGCTTCGGCGGCGGCGCAAAAGCGGCGATGACGGGAGGAGGTAAAGTGGGGGAATGAGACCTGGAGGCCTTGATCGAGGCGGAGGGCGGCGTCGATGAGCTTGTCGTTTTGAAGAACGTGAAATGCGGGACGATCGGCAGAGCGGGCCTCGGAATCGCGCCAGAGCCAGAGGGCGCGAAGAAGGGCGGCGGCGCGGTCGCGGAGGTCTGAGCTGCCGGTGATGCGCCATGCGGTCTCCGCGTCGCGCTCCTTGTCGATGCGGGCGGTGGCGACGGCCTTTGCGCAAGATTGCTCGAACCACTCCCAGCGGCCGAGTTCGCGGAGACGGGCTTCCAGGATGCCGGCGAGGGTGATGAGGAAATGGGTGTCGTTGCGTGCGTAGGCTTCCATCTGCTCGGAAAGGGGACGGCGAGCCCAATTGGCTTTCTGGGAGCCTTTGACGAGCTCGATGGAGAAGTACTGCTTGACCAGGGCGGCGAGGGAGAACTCCTGGTGGCCGGTAAGGCGCGCAGCGATCATGGTATCGAAGACGGAGCGCGGCTCCGAGAAGCCGGTGCGGCGCATGAGGCGGAGGTCGTAATCGGCGCCGTGGAGGATGAGGAGCTTGCTGGAGAGGACCTGGAAGAGGGGCAGGAGATCGAGGCCTGCGAGGGGATCGACGAGGATGTCGCGCTGATCGAAGGAAATCTGGATGAGGCAGAGTTTCTCGAAGTAGCAATGGAGGCTGTCGGCCTCCGTATCCACTGCGATGGGATCGAAGCCGTCGAAAGCTGAGATGAGGTCGGCGAGAGCCGGGGCGGTGCTGATCAAGGTTTTACTTCACGAAGTCCGGTGAGAAGGAGTTCAGCATTGGTGCGTGTCGCCTTGAGATTGGCAAGAAGAACCTCCATGGCTTCGCCAGAAGGGAGCTGGGCGAGCTCGCGGCGGAGGAGGGTGACGCGCTCGAACTCCTCGGGATGATAGAGGAGTTCTTCACGGCGGGTGCCTGAGTTGAGGATATGAATGGCGGGAAAGATGCGCTGCTCGGCGAGGCCGCGATCGAGATGGAGTTCCATGTTGCCGGTGCCTTTGAACTCCTCGAAGATGACCTGGTCCATGCGGCTCTCGGTGTCGATGAGGGCGGTGGCGACGATGGTGAGGGAGCCGCCTTCCTCGACATTGCGGGCGGAGCTGAAGAATTTTTTGGGCCGTGCGAGGGCCTTGGCCTCGACGCCGCCGGACATGATGCGGCCCTTGCCGGGCTGGACGGCGTTGTAGCCGCGAGCGAGGCGGGTGATGCTGTCGAGAAGGATGATGACGTGACGGCCAAGCTCGACGAGACGGCGGGCGCGCTCGCTGACGAGCTCGGCGACCTGGATGTGACGGGACGGGGATTCGTCGAAAGTGGAGGAAAATATCTCGGCATCGGTGGAACGGCGGAGATCGGTGACCTCCTCCGGACGTTCGTCGACGAGGAGGAGGATGACGTGGCTCTGGGGGTAGCCGGCGCGGATGGCCTGGGCGATCTCCTTGAGGAAGATGGTCTTGCCGGTGCGGGGCGGGGCGACAATAAGGGCGCGCTGGCCGCGGCCCAGCGGGGTGATGAGATCGACGGCGCGGGCAATGATGGAGCGGGTGATGGGGTTCTCCAGGATGATGCGCTCGGTGGGGAAGGTGGCGGTAAGGGAGTCGAAGGGCTTGGGGATGGTCCAGGTCTGGGGAGGAATGCCTTCGATGGAGTGGATCTCGTCGAGGGCGAGGAATTTTTCCCGGTCGCGAGCGCAACGGAGGCGACCGATGATACGATGGCCGGTCTGGAGGCCGAAGCGGCGGACGAGGCCGGAGGGGACGTAGATATCCTCAGGGCCGGGGCGGAAGCTGTAGCGGGGCCAGCGGAGGAAGCCATGGGCCTCGGAAGCCATCTCGAGGACGCCATCGACGAGGACCTCCGAGCCGCGCTCGGTGAGGACGCGGAGGATATCGGCTACGAGTTGATGGCGGGAGCGATCGGGATGGATGCGGATGCGGAGGGCCTGCATGCGCTCGACAAGCTGGGCGGTGGAGAGGGCATGGAGCTCATCGAGATGGACGCGCTCCGGCAGAGGAGCGGCCGGAGGAAGAGGGTCGCCCGAGGAGCTGGATGGACTGGAGGGCGGAAGAGCGGCCCGCGCCCCAGCGGCTGGAATATCGGCCGGCATGGTCAGGAAAAGAGGTGGAGGGAGAGGAGGCGGGCCTGGGTGTGGAGAGCGTCGGGAAGGCCGTCATTCCAGACGGCAAAATGAGCGCGGTCGATCTTCGTGGCGAGGGGGAGCTGGGAGGCGATCATGCGATCGGCGAGGGCGGGGGTGAGGTGGCGGATGTCCATGAGGCGCCTGCGCTGGGTGAAGGCGGAACAGGCAACTACGACGATTTTATCGAAATGGGTTTCAGCGGAGGTTTCAAACAAAAGGGGGATATCAACGGCGAGCCAGGGGTTGCCGGGCTGCCCGCGGATCGCTCGTGCAAGGCCGAGCCATGTGGCGCGGATAGCGGGATGAAGGATGGCCTCAAGGGCTTTTCTCTTATCCGGATCAGCAAAGACAATGGCCCGAAGGGCCGGGCGTTGCAAGACCCCGCTGGGGTCGAATACAGCGGAGCCAAAATGGTCGCGGATGGCGCCAAGGATGGCCGGGTCCGAAGTAGTCAACTCGCGGGCGCAGCGGTCTGAGTCAAAGATCCGGAGGTCAGGAAAGAACGAGGCGAGACAGCGTGTGAAGTATGTCTTGCCCGAGGCGATTCCGCCCGTGATACCCAGAACTGGCACGCGCAGTAGACAAACCAGGGGAGTTCCAACCCCGGATTATTTTTGAAAGAGAGGCCCTTCCGGCTGGGGCGCCTCGGCAGGCGCCGACGGCAAAGGCAAGGGCTCGACGGTCTCGTCTTTCTCTTCCAGGTCAAGGATGTTATCTCCCGCGGGGTTGATGAGGCGGGCGGTCACGAAAATGACGAGGTTGGTCTTGAGGTGCTGGTCAACATTCGAGCGGAAGGCGCGGCCAAGGAGCGGGATATCGCCGAGGATCGGGACCTTGTCCTGGACCTTCTGGACGTCCTCGCGCATGAGGCCGCCGAGAACGACGGTCTGGCCGTCCCAGACGGTGACGCTGGTGGTGACCTTGCGGGTGGAGAAGATGGGCTGATTGATGACGTTGGGCGTGAGGACAACCGACGAGGGTGCGCTGGTCACGGCGGCAGTCACGGCACCGAGGCCAAGGGAGGCCGGGTTGATGGTGCTGATGGGGCTGCCGTAGTTGATGAAGCCCTCGAACTCGACGACCTGCGGGACGAGGTTGAGATCGATGGTGTAGTTATCGGAGCCGACAGTTGGCTCGACTTCGAGGGTGACACCGGTGTTGCGGGTCTCGAAGGCGGTGGGGGTGGTGGGGGTTACAGGGAACACGGCAATGGTGCTGGTGCTGCCAACGCCGCCGCTGGAGCCGCCACCGCCGAAGTTCTGAGGAATCTGGGGCGGATCGAACTCTGTGGGATAACGGAACTCCTGGACGATCTCGATGACGGCGCGCTGGCCGCTCTTGGTGGTGACACGGGGAGCGGAAAGGAGATCGACGCCTTTCTTCTGATCAAGGGCGCGAAGGACGACCTGGAAGGTGGGGTCTGACATCACGCTGCCGACGCCAAAGATGGCGGGAGCAAGGGCGGACGCGCCGCCGGTAGCCGGGAAGAGGAGGGCGTTGATCGCATCCGCGCTGATGGCGGCCTGGCCGCTGCGGAGGCCGCTGGTGAGGGGCTGCTCCTGAAGGGGGCCACTGCTCGGGAAGGGAAGCGGATAGTCCGAGGCGCTGACGGGAATGCCGTTGCCCTGGGTGCCGCCGGCGGCAAAGACGGAGTGCTGGCCGGGGATATTGAACTGGCCGAGGAGGACGTTCATGCTCAGCTCCTTCTCGTTCTGCTGCTGAATCTCGACGAACTTGGCCTCGATGGCGACCTGGGTGGGCACGGCGGGCTGGGAGCTCTCCACGATGGCGTCGACGAGCTCGATGTTGGTCGCGGTGTTATGAACGATGAGGCGGCTGGTGGCCGGGAAGTAGACGGCGTTTGCTCCGGGGGGGAACTGGACACCGTTCTGGGTCAGGTAATCCATCGCAGACTGACGGGCTACGATCCCGGTGCCGCCTTGGGTGGCATCAGGCGGAGCGGCGCCGCCGCCGCCGCCACCGCGCGTCGCGGGGGCGCTGAGAAGGTTGCCTCCCACGGTGGGGGCGACGCCCATGAAACCGGCAGGGACTTTGTACTCCTTGGTGATCAGCTCATCCGTATTGACCGAAGGCGGGACGATGGAAACGGCATAGGTATCGATCTTCAGCTTGAGGTTGGCGAGCTGACAGATGTATTTGAGCGACTCCATCAAAGGGATGTTACTCAAAGAGAGAGTGATGCGCGCCTCGGCACTGTTGACGGCGGGAGCGGCAGCGGCAGGAGCGGCGGCAGGCAAACTGGCGGCGGGGGCGGGAGCGGGCTCCAGGCCGGGAATGGCGCCGGCAGCGGGCGCGGCGGGATTGGCGGCGGGAGCGGCCTCGGGAGCGGCAGCCTCGCCTCCGTTATCGAGCTGGAGGACGATGTTGACGCCGCGGCGGGTGGGATCGGGCTCCTGGGTATCAAGGTCGCGGCTCTTTTCCTTCAGGAAATCGACGGCTTCGCGGACGGTGGCGTCGCGGAACTCGATTTTGGGAATGATGATGCGATTGAGCTTTGAGGTGATATACTCGGTGTGGCGGACGTCGGTGGTGCTGTTATTGAATGCCTCGGAATTCTTGACGCCGAACTTGTGGACGGGCATCTGCCAGCCGTTATCGAGTTCCCAGAGGAGTTCGGAGCGGGTTTCCTCGTAACCCTGGACGGCGTATTTGTCGCGGAATCCGTTGACTTCTTCCTGGCCCTTGCGAGCGGCGACGTTGTAGGGGTCGAGGTTGAGGATCTTGTCGTAATCCTGGTAAGCCTTGTCGTACCGGCCAGTCTGCTCGTAGGACTTGGCCTCGATAAAGAGGTTTTTGACTTCCTCGACATTGCCGCGGAAGCGGGGGGTGATGGTCTTGTTGTAGTAGTCGGGGTCCTCGAGGTGGGCCTGGATGACGATGGCGCGATGGCAACCTGGGTCGTATTTATCGTCGAGGACGGCCTTGCAAAGATTCTTGGCATCCTCGTAGCGGCCCTCGGAGATGCGCTGCTCGGCGAGGCGGCAGCCTGCGTCGTCCAGATTATCGAGGGCCTCGCGACGGAGATGATGGGTCACGGGGCTCTCCGGGAGGAGATCGGCGGCAGCCTTGTACTGGCCGAAGGCGGTTTCGTAATCGCGCTGCTTCATTGCGGCGTCGCCGGAGTCGAGGGCGGCCTTGGCGCGGCGGACATCCTCTTCCCTGCGAGCGATGGCGCGGTCGGCGACGCTGTCAGTCCCGGCGCCGGAACCCTGAGAGTACCCGGATTGCGGGCTGCCTGCGAAGAGGGGCAATGGTGAGAACGCGGCGGCGGCAAGCACGCAGGCGCAGATTACAGGGGGTTTGATGCTCATTCTGGGCTAGGATTTAGAGATGGAATTGGAAAAGGGAACCTGCGACCCGGCGCAGAGGCACGCTACGGGACGCAGAGGAGTTAGGGCGTTTAGAGCGTCAAGGCTGGAATCAAGGGCGGCATCAATGCTGGTCATTAATGCGAGTCCTTAAGGCTGGTCGAGACGAGGCACCCAGACTTGCTGGCCCGTGGGAGGTTGAATTAGCGCCTTGTCTTCTTTGATGTCAATTAATTTGTACCGGAGAGTGGTTTCCGGGAGCAGGACGAACTCCTTGTCCTTCTTGACCTCAAACTGGGTGCTGTTCCAGAGGTAGCGGAAGAGGGCGTAGGAGTCGGGCGAATCCGCGATCTTCTCGATGACGAGGATTACGTTGTCGCCGGTCTCCGTGTTCTGGACGGTGAGTTCGGAGACGTCCTGGGTGCTATCGGTCTTTGGATTTATGATCTGCTTTGGATCAAACTTTAGGACCTTGAACTTGGTGCCGGCAATAACGTCGTTAATCTTTACGAACTGGGTGGGCTGCTTGACGTCGACGGTGTTGATCTGGAATTCCAGGGACTCGGGTTTCTTGACATCGCCATCCCATGCGTTGAAGAGGAGGCGGAAGGGCTGCTTGATGTAACGGACGAGACGGAGCTTGGTGAAATAAGGGGGGTGGGACTTGGCGTCCATGGGATCGGTGGAGTCCGAGCCGTCGCCGTTGACGCCCTTCCACTCGTCGAGGTTGGTGAAGCCGTCGCCATCGGGGTCCTCGTTGAGGACGTTGTTGTCCAGGATGTCGAGGTGGTGATCGAGGATCCATTTATTGGGCACGGGAGGATGGATGGGGATTTTGCTCGTGCGGGGATCGATGAGGTTATCGCCGGAGGCGATGTAAGGGATGGAGAGGAAGAGAGAGCCCTCGTCGGTGGTGGTCTCCCACTTGGCGGGCGCCTGGAGGGAATCGACGGCCTGCTGGAGGTCGGCCCTATCGACCGGAGGAATGGTGTTGTTGTGATAGACCTGCCCCCTGATGCCTTCAAAAATCTGCTCGAAGCTGCGGGCGCTGTTGATGAGCAGGCCGGAGAGGACGAGCAGCAGGAGGGCTACAAGGGCGAGGATGAACTGATCGTAGTTGCGTTTGATCCAGTCCATATAGGCTAATGATGGGTGGCCGCGGCAGAGGCCGCAGGGGTGGCCGCGGATGGGGTTGAATGGCTGGCTACCGGAGTGGAAGCTCGAACGGCGGCGGGAGAAGCAGCGACAACGGGCGAGGGGGCAGCGGCCGGAGTGGGCGCCGCGGTCGGCGTGGGGGCGGCGGGCGCCGGCTTGCGAGCGGATTTATCCGGGGGATTGAAGGTCACCATGTCGATGCGCATGGCGACATTGAGTTTTTCCGTGCCGACGATGAATTTGAGATAACTGACTCCCGAGGCATCGGTACCCGTGACGGCGGGCTGCGCGGCAGCGGCGCCGGGGGCGGTCTCGGCGACCTTGGAAACGGGCTTGGGATCGGAGTTGTTTACCACGAGGGTGCGGGTGATGAAGAATTGCTTGTTGGAAGCGGCAAAGTCATTGAGCACTTTCTGGAACGCGGGCTGGCTGGAGGTAAATTTGAGATCGAAGGAGACTTTATCCACCAAGCCTCCAGGCGCGCTGGTCTCGCCCTCGCCGCCACGGCGTCCGAATGCGCCACCGCCCCGCTCCTGAGGGGCCGCGGCAGCGCCACCCTCCTGGGGCAACCGGGTGCGGGTAAGCTCGGAGATGTTGTCGACATGGTCATCGATGAGGATGTTCGTGGCGATTTGCAGTGCGGCGAGCTGACGCCCAAGAGGGCCGGCAGCGGCGGCAACAGGGGGCTGCGTCTGGTAGGTTGCGAAATCCAGGGCAAAGTCCTTGGGCAGGAGGACGCCGGTCTTTCCCGCATGATCGACGATGGTGGTGACGGTGTCGCGGAGGCGGTCCTGAAAGGCGGACGGGGTCAACGCATCGATGGGGAGAACCATCTGGGAAAGGCTGGAAGCGAGGGAATGGGTGGCGTCCTTGAGGTCATCGCGCTCGGCCTGGTACTTGACGAGGTTCGCGTGATCGGGATAGGGGACGCGTTTTTGCAATTGACCAAGCTCATTGGCCGCGGCGGTGTACTGGTCCGTGACATCGGCGTAGGCGCCGTAGGCGGAGTAGAGGAGATAACCCAGGACGCCCGCGCCGATGACGAGGACGACGAGGAAGCCGGTGAGGAATTTATTCTCGCGAATCCAGTTCATTGCGGCGCGATTCCTTGCTTGAGCTCGACGACCAACTCGTAGTCAAAGTCCCATTCGGTCTGGGTGGGATTGGTGCGGGTGGGATTGGTGACCGAGGAGACGAAGGGGGATTTGCGGAGGTTTTCGGCAAAGTCATCCACCAACTGAGGCTTGGCGGTGAGGTAGAGGCCGTGGAGTCGGAGGCCGAATGAGGAGCGCCCCTCCCCGGCGCCGCCGGGACGAACGCCCGGATGACCAGGCTCGGCGGCGACGACTTTTCCATCGACGAGGTTGACCGGGCTAAATGCGGTGATCCAGATGAATTGCTGGGGAAGGCGGGTGTTGATGTCGTTGATGACGCGGGCCCAATAGTCACGCTCCTTGACGGCGGTGACGAAGGGGGAGGCGGTCGCCTGGGCCTGATCGATTTCGGTTTTCGTCTTATCGAACTCCGCGGCGAGGACCCTGAGGCCGGCGACTTGCGGGGTGAGTTTTTCGGTGACCTGGCGCTCGACGTCGGTGGCGCGCAGACAGTAGAGCCAGCCGCCCGCGAGAGAAAGAAGGAGGCAGAGGGCGGAGAGGATCATGAAGGGCTGCTTACTGGAGAGCAGTTTCTTCTTGGTGACGCTGGCGGGCTCGAGGTTGAGCTCCATGGGCGCCTCGGAAGCGGTACGGATGGCGAGGCCGACGAGCTCGCCGAAGGTGTGGGCGGTGCGTCCGGCGGTGTCGAGATCGACGTCCGAGGAGACGGTGACGTTGCGCAGGGGGTTGAAGAAATCGATGGGCATCTGGAGCTTCTCGGCAAAGAACTCGCGGATGTAGGGAAGGCTGACGCTGCCGCCGCAAAGGTAAACGTGCTGGGGCTGGGAACCGCCCTGCTGGGAACGGTAGAAGCCGATGGATCGGACGATCTCCGCGTGGAGACGGGTCATCGAGTTGCGGATGATCTTCGAGACGCGGGCGATCTCCGGATCGCTGGGCTCGGCATAGGAGCCGCCGAGGGAAACGAAACCGACGGTGCGCTTGCGCTCTTCGGCGGAGGCGAAGGGCTCGTTGAACTCGCGGGTGATATTGGCGGTGAAGGTGGTGCCGCCGATGGGGATGCTGCGGCTGAAGACCTTGTTTGGCTCGATGAAGATGAGGTTGGTGGTGCGAGCGCCAATGTCGATAAGGAGCGAGCAGCCCGCGGCGTCCGCATAGTTGTAGCGGAAGGCGTTGTAGAGGGCCATGGGGGCGACATCGACAACGCCGGTGGAAAGACCGGCTTCCTCGACGGCGCCGTTGAGTTCATCGAGGAGGTCGGCCTTGATGGCGACGAGAACGACCTCGATCTTGCTGTCGTCCTTGGTGGCGACGAGCTGGTAATCCCACACGACTTCCTCGATGGGGAAGGGAACATTCTGCTGGGCCTCGAACTGGACGATCTGGTCGATCTTATCGGGATCGACAGTGGGGAGCTTTACAAAGCGGGTGAAGACGGACTGGGCGGCGATGCTGTAATTGACGCGGCCGCTTTTGATCTTGATCTCGCCAAGCATCTCGCGGATGACGAGCTTGATCTGGGCGATGCGGGAGGCCTCGGCAGCGGGATCGGCGAGGAGCTGCCGAGTGGTGTAGGAATGGAGGACGAGACCACCATCGGGAGTGGTATGGAAGTCGGCCAGACCCACGGTCTGCATGCCGAGATTGAGGCTAAGAATGCGAACGGGCTTAGCCACGGACGGTCTGGCTGACGTGTGAGAAGTTCACGGAGGGCTGTTGAAAAAAAAATCCGCTTATTGAGGAACAGCGGGAGCCTTGATCTGCTCGTATCGATCCCAGATGAGGGGGGCGAATGGGGTTTGGTTCTTGTTCAAGACTTTGCCGGTGACCTGCTGCTGGTTTTGCCACCACTGCGTGTCGCCTTGGGTTTTGTAGCTCTTGGTGGTGAGGACCTGGCCCTTGGAGACGAGCTGGACGCCGACGTCCTGGATATCAAGGCCGGTAAGGGGCCTGCCGTTGAGGATGCGGGCAATGGTCTTGGGGCTGACGTAGACGACAGAGTAGAGGTCGCGGCCGCGGGGGATATCGATGTGGGTGACTTCGCCGGTGAGGCATTGGCCCGCGAGGAGGATGAAATACCGGACGGTCAGCTCATCGGTCCAATCGATGTTGGATTCGAAATTGACCTCGACTTCAAGCCACTGCTGGGAGCGGGGCGCGGAATGCTGGACGGGGCCGAAGTTGAAGGAGATCTGCGGGGTGAGGTCGACGCCGGGAGCGATTTTCTTGATTTCGTAATCGGGCCTCGCAAACGAGGTGAGTGCGGATGGGCAAGAAACAAAACGGTGGCCAGGCTTGCGGATGCGGCGGAGCGGGTTCTGCGGGTTCTCATAAAAGGGGGGAGGACGAGTGGATTGCGGGGGCTAAACTTGAAGGTTGGAAATCCCCGGCGCAACGAAAAAACGCAGAGTTTTACTCCGCTTTTAATTTGTCGCGGAAGAAATCGATGGTGCCCTTGATGCCCTGCTCGAATGGGACGCGGGGCTCCCAGTTGAGGATTTTGCGGGCGCGAGTGATGTCTGGCTGGCGGACTTTGGGATCGTCGACGGGGAGGGGGCGATACTCGATGGAGGCGGAGGTGCCGGTGATGCGGATGATATGCTCGGCGAATTGCTTGATGGTCATCTCGGTGGGATTGCCGATGTTGACGGGCTCGTGAAAGTCGCTCATGGCAAGGCGGAAGATACCGTCGACGAGATCGCTGACATAACAGAAGGAGCGGGTCTGGGAACCATCGCCAAAGATGGTGAGAGGCTGATTGGTAAGAGCCTGGCCGATGAAGGCGGGAACGACGCGGCCATCGCGCAGGCGCATGCGAGGGCCATAGGTGTTGAAGATGCGGACGATCTTGGTGTCGATTTTATGAAAGCGATGGTAGGCCATGGTCATGGCCTCGGCGAAGCGCTTGGCCTCATCGTAAACGCCGCGAGGGCCGATGGGGTTGACGTTCCCCCAATAGGTCTCGGGCTGGGGATGGATGAGGGGATCGCCATAGCACTCGGAGGTGGAGGCGAGGAGGAAGGTGGCTTTCTTGGCCTTTGCGAGGCCGAGGGTGTTGTGGGTGCCGTGGGAGCCGACCTTGAGGGTGGGGATGGGGTGCTCGAGGTAATCGACAGGGCTGGCGGGGGACGCGAAGTGGAAGACGTAGTGGACTTCGTCGGGCAGGAAGATGAAGTTTGAGACGTCCTGTTTGAAGAATTTGTAGTCTTCGTTGCCGGCCAGGTGCTCGATGTTGGCGGCGGAGCCGGTGATGAAATTGTCGATGCCGATGACCCGGAAGCCTTCCGCAAGGAGCCGATCGGTGAGGTGAGAGCCAAGGAAGCCGGCAGCGCCGGTGACAACTGCGGTGCGTTTGGATGCCATTGAGGAGGGTGTTGTAGAGAGGGAGCGGGCGGTTTGCGAGAAATTTACCGGCAGCTATTTCGCGCCGAGGCCGAGGAGGACGACGGGGATGGTCATGATGAGGATCTTGATGTCGAGCCAGATGGACCAGTTATCGATGTATTTGAGATCGAGGCGCACCCACTCGTGAAAGTCGGTGACCTGGTTGCGTCCGCTGACCTGCCAGAGACAGGTGAGGCCGGGCTTGACGCTGAGACGGCGACGCTGGGCGGTGTTCTCGAATTTCTCGACTTCGTAGATAGGCAGGGGCCGGGGACCGACGAGGCTCATGTGGCCCTGGAGGACGTTCAGGAGCTGGGGCAGCTCGTCGATGCTCCACTTGCGCAGGTAGCGGCCAATGGGGGTGATGCGGGGGTCGCGCTCGATCTTGAAGACGGGGCCGGACATCTGGTTGAAGGCGAGGAGCTCTGCCTGGCGCATCTCGGCATCGGTGACCATGGTGCGAAATTTATACATGGTGAAGGGTTTGCCATGCTTGCCGGCGCGGACCTGGCGGAAGACGATGGGACCCGGGGAAGTGAGCCGGATGGCGGCGGCGGCGGCCAGCATGACCACGGAGGCGGGGATGAGGAGTAGGAAGGCGCCGACGCGATCGATAACCCCCTTGATGAGGAGCGCCCAGGAAATGTCCGGGGTGGTGCGGAAGACGAGCATGGGACGGTCGCCGATGGCGTCGAAATCGGGCCGGGCGATGGAAGTCTTGATGAAATCGGCGAGGAGCCAGGCCTCGACGCCCTCGATCTCGCAGGCGGCGATGGCCTCCTGGAGGCGATTCAAATGGGAATGGCCGCCGGCAAAGATGACGCGGGAAACGGAGTGGCGGTGGAGGGACTCGACCAGGGCGGAAATGGGCTGGGACTCGATATCGACGCGGTCGACGATTTCCATCTCGACCATCTGCTCGGCGGTGAGGGTTTTCTCGAGCTGGACTAGATCGCCCGGAGTGCCGGCGAGGAGGACGCTCTCGCGGAAGCGGCCGCTGGTGGCCTTGCGGCGGAGCTGGGAGACGGTAATGCGCTCGCGCAGAAGAAGGACGCCAAGGGCGAGGAGGGCAAAGATGACGAGAACGGCGCGGCTGGGAAAGTTGAAGCGGAAGAAGAAAGCGGAGATGGCGATCAGGAGCCCGAGGACAAGGCCGGCGCGGCACACCTGGACGGTGGACTTCCAGATATCCTTTTGGAAGACGTGGAAATAGAAGCCCTGCATCTCGAGGATAATGGGACCGAAGGGCATGAGGACGAAAAGAACCCAGCGGAACTCATTGAAGTCGGGAATCTCGTAGAAGAAATAAGCAAGCCAATGGGTGAAAGGGGTGTGAAGGGTGCGATCCGTCCACACGGCCAGGAGCGAGAGGGAGGTACGGATGACGTGAGCCGCCCAGAACGCGATGACGAGGAGGGCGCCATCGAAAATCTGCTGGAATTGAAGATTAAGCTCTTGTTTGCGTCCGATCATGCGGCGTAGGACTCGGAGGGGAAGATGGGTCGCCCACCTGAACAATCAGTAAAATGAATATTCCGGCTGAGATTGCCACCAGTTTATCACATGCGGCGGTAGTCGGCACTGTACATTCCGCGGCTTCGCTGGCGGCAGCGCGGAAAATTCGGAAGGAAGAATGCGACTGGCTGGAGTTGCGGGTGGATAGTTTCTTCCCAAAGGCGGAGGCGCTACGCAGAGAGGCGCGGGGGTTGAAAATCCCGCGCATCGTGACGGTGCGGCACGCCTCGGAAGGGGGACTGGGCAAAGGAATGACCGCGAAGGAGAGGCGGGCGCTTTACGGAGAATTTCTGGAAATCGCGGGGCTGGTGGACATCGAGCTGCGATGGTGCGGCCCAATGAAGGAGGTGATCCGGGAGGCGAAGGATGCGGGGGTGGGGGTGATATTATCCCACCACGATTTTCAACGGACACCGAACCCGGCGAAGCTGGGGGAGCTGGCGCGGAGGGCGCGAGACGCCGGGGCGGATGTTTTCAAGGTGGCGGCGATGACGGGGAGGGAGATGGACCTCTCCATGCTGTTGGAATTTCTCGCGAATGAGAAAGGCCGGCTCCCGCTGGCGGTGATGGGGATGGGAATTTACGGGAAAGTGTCCCGGCTGGTGCTGGCGCAGGCAGGCTCGTGCCTGAACTATGGATACCTGGGGACACCCAATGCCAGCGGACAGTGGCCGGTGGGGGTGCTGAAGGCGCGGCTGGCGGAGATTGCGGATTAACTCGGCCCTCCGGCCTCGGCTTGCCCGCCCTCCAACCGCCATTATTCCCTTCCGCCTCCGCGGCCCTTCGGGTCCACCTGAGGCGGATTGTCTCGCTCTCCTCGGCTGCGGGTTGCGGAATTCAAAAAATCCGAAATGAAGGACGCCTAGGAGGCGGCCTGGGCCGGGGGATTGGCCGGGGTGCTAAGGACCCGCATGACGGCAGAGTATATCTCGCTGGGGCCGAGGCCCTTGCTGACATAGCCATTGGCGCCGGCGTAGCGGGCGGCTTGCATCATTTCCTCGTCGTAGCCGAGCCCGGTGAAGATGATGATGGGGAGATCGGCGTGATGGGCGCGGATGACGGAAATGAGGGAGAGGCCGTCGATTTTCGGCATGCCGATATCGAGGATGACGGCGTCACAGGCATTGAGATTAAGCCAGGACTCGACCTTCGAGCCATCGGTAAGGGAGGAGCAGGAGTGGCCTTTGCTGCGCAGGTAGGTCACGAGAAACCGGTTAAGGAGGCGATTATCGTCGACGACAAGGAAGTTCATAAGCAGGAGGTTTAAGTGTGAATGGGCTGAGTCGACGGAATTAAAGCAGAGGCTGTGCCATGAGAATCGGGGGAAACCCCGGATATGAGGGGGAAAAAATCAAAGAGAACCGGGAGGCATAAGGGTTTTGATATAGCCCATGCCGGTATAAAGGGAGCCGAGAAGGCCGAAATAGAGGATGGCCATGGTCCAGCGCTGGGCGGGGGTGCATTCAAAATAGCGGGACATCGCGGGAGTGGGGCGGCGGAAAACGGCCAGGACGCGGGGGATGCTGCGCAAGACGATGAGGAGAATAAAAATGCTCACGCCGCTATTAATAAACCCGCCGAGGGTGACCCGCATGATGAGGTATGGGATGAGGATGACGAGGCCGACCAGCCAGAGCCGCGGGGAAATGGCGGAGACGATGCGTCCGCCATCGAGGGGGACGATCGGGACGAGATTGAAGAGATTGAGGAAGAAACCGACGTAGCCGAGAACGAGGAATATCTGATTGCCGGTAAGGAAATAGAAGCCGGTGGCGATCAGCGCGCCGAGGCTGCCAAGCAAGGGGCCGCCAATGCCGACGATGGACTCGATCCAGGCATTGGGAGGGGCGTCCTTGAGGATGATCAGGGCGCCCATGAAAGGGATGAAGACGGGAAGGCTGACCTTGAGGCCGACCATGCGCGCGGCGATGAGATGGCCGGTTTCATGGATGAAAAGGAGGATGATGAAGCCGACGGCGAAGCGCCAGCCGAAGAGCATGGCGTAAAAGCCGATGGAAATGAGCATGCCGGCGCTCACTTTGAGCATGGGAAGGAGAAGCGGGAGCCACTTGCCGGCGGTGACGACAGCCATGACAACGGGAGCGAAGAGTTGTCTGATCCGCTGGACGACGGTCTGGCGGTTTATGAAAGGGCCTTGCATGGCGGGCAAGATTCACGGTTTCCCGGGAGAGGGGAAGGCGGAAACGACGGGAGCGGAAGGGGCGAAGGGGGGTGCTTCGCTGATATTCCGGAGTCGGTAGTCTTCAAATCGACATGCTGTCAGGCGCGGGCGAGGCGTTTTCTGAGCCAGTAGGCGACCACGGGCGCATACGGCTTGAGTGCTCCCGCCGCATCGCCGCGCCACTTGAAGAGGAGCGCCTGGATTTGTGCGCTGGTCAGTTCGCCGCGCTTCTTCAGGCCTTCGACAAAGAAGGCGGTAAGGGTCTCCTTTCGATTACTGCGAAGGAACGGCAGATTCAGATTGAGCACCCCTCTTTCGAAATTCCCGTCCGGCTTCTTGCAGCCGAGTTCCCAGTTGAATTGCACGTCCGATGAGGTGATCGAGCCGTCCACGGGGAAAGAAATGATTTCTTCGATCTGATGGTCCGGGTTCGCGGGATTCTTCGAGAGCGGGGAGCTACCCTGGTGGGTGTCACAATGCTGCTTCGCCGGTGGCTGGCCCTCGTTTCCTTCACAGGCCCCCAGCAAATTCCAGTAGTCCAGTTGGTGGATCAGATTGGGAAATGTCATGCCACCGCCCGGTGCCGGCACAGAGAGAAGCCTCGGCTTCCAGTGCGCAATCTTCATCTGCAGAGGATCGTTCACGATTCGCCCGCCGCAGAAGGCGCAGAGTCCGCGCTGCTCCGCCACCAATTGAGTGCGCACGACGCCCTTGTGGGGAAAGTTGTCGTAGGCGTGTTGATCGCTCAGATTTGCTCCGGCCCGGAATTGAGCCAGCTCTTTTGGCTCCTGCCCCTTGTGAATCGCCCTCATTTCGTGTCCTGCAAGAATGAAATCAGCGTCCGTGCTCGCGTCACCTCGGGATCATCCTCACCAAGCGTTTTCTCCACTTCCTTGAGGAGCGGTTCGGCTCCCGGAAAATCTTCCTTGTCGATCGTTTCCGCCAGCGTGCTCAGTTTTCGCCGGAACTCCTGGTTTCGGGAGTCCGCGTCCATCTCCTCATCTAGTACTCGACTCGAATCCATCCCAAGGCTGCGGCTTGGGTGGTGCCATTGGCCGGATTCGGGATCGGAAACCAAAATGTTCCCGGGCGGCAATTCGCCGAAGACCTGGGGCGAATGGCTTGAGCAAATGAACTGAACTTTCGGGAATGTTCGCATCAGGTCCTGAACTACGCTGCGCTGCCAGACCGGATGCAAATGCACGTCGATCTCGTCAATCAATACCACGCCCGGCGTTTCATTAAGAATGACCTGAGGCTCGGCGTAACCTCCGTTTCCGTTGCCGAAGAGGTAGGAGTTGAGCGTAACCGCGCGGATGGCGAGATCGGCCACCGTTGCAGCCATCGTCCTCTGGCCGTCACTGAGATTTGAAAACGGCTGCGCGTTGCCGTTGAAAGAGATCACCAATTCCTGCTTGTCAAAGTCGTAAAAGATATCGTCGGCGCCCGCGACTCCTTTTTTCAATGCGAGTCGCACGGTTTCAAAGCCGGGCCTGAATTCGCCGCTTTTGTTCCGCGCAGCCGCTTCGAGAAGAAACCACTTATGAAGATCGGGCATGCGAATGCGCTCGTTAAGACAGTCGTAGTAACCATCTTCGAGCCTGCCTCGGAGGTCTCCGGAAATGTCGGGTTTTGCCCGCTCGTTCGATGGCATCCAGGCACGTCCGGCTCCATAATAGGCCAGCAGCGGAAGCGGCTCTGCTTGCGCATCCCTCTCTTCCACCAAGTCCTGGATAGCAGCCACAATTTCGTTGGACCATACATCCACGGTTTTAGACTTTCGCGCGCGCTTGCGCCGGGTCCACGAGTGCGTTGGGTTGCCAGCGACGGAGCCCTTGGCTGTGATCTGGACGTCGACGCACGGGACAAACCGGTAGCGATCTCCCTCCATTCGCAGCTCTTCCCGGACCTCATGGTCCATGATATTGCGCCACTGTTTGGCCCCGTTTACGATTCTGCTCACATGCCAGATTCCCAGCGCGACCGACAACGCGCTCAAGATGCTGGTCTTGCCCGATCCGTTGTCACCCACAAGTAGCGTGAATTGCGAATCGAACGTCAGATCGAGATGCTTGATGCCGCGAAAGTTATCGATGCTGATGCTATCAATCCTCATTGGCGATCGCCTTTACTAACAGGTAAAGATCGGGTTGGAATGCTGATTTTTCCAGTCACGGCGGCGGCGATCAGGGCGGTGCGACGTTCTTTGGGAAGCGCAAGGGAGGCGTTAGACGATCTCCACGGGGCACTTTGGCAAGGCGCGCAGAAAGGCTTCGCCGTAGGATTTGGTGAGGACGCGGGGGTCGAGGATGACGACGATGCCGGTGTCCTGCCGGGTGCGGATGAGGCGGCCGACGC